>SDBU01000228.1_pt1 | contig 80334 bp, 146 predicted proteins | sample 2277071 | NCBI WGS metagenome assembly SDBU01 (sample SAMN10397929, study PRJNA504765) | marine sediment metagenome | isolation source: marine sediment core GS08_GC12, 126 cmbsf | place: Arctic Ocean: Gakkel Ridge, Loki's castle | collected 2008 | reverse complement strand
AATTGCAGGTGGATTATTTTTACCATTAGACAAAAAAATAGAACTTGGCGATAACGCAGTTTATATTCTAAGTGATGATGATGGTCATTTAGATTTAACTGCTGATGTTTCTATAGACTTAAATGGAATCGCTTTAGCAACAAATAAATTAGCATTTACACAAACAGATTTTAATGATTATATAGATTCTTTAAATGATGGTTATTTAGACTTTGAAGGAACTACTGGATTACGATTTAGAATAAACGGAACAGAACAGGTAAATATTGTAGATGGAGTTTTACAGCCGACTACAAATAATGATATAGATTTAGGAACTGATACTTATGAATATAAAGATTTATGGATTGATGGTAAAATATATGCCGATGGATTCGGAAGAGATTGTTTAATTGATTTAGGAATAGAATTACGATTCGGTGATACCGCAGTAAAAATTAGTTCAGAAACTGACGGACATTTAGATTTAACTGCTGATGTAAGTATTAATTTAAATGCTAATGTCGGTATTGGTACGACAACCATCCCTCATGGTGGGGTGGGATATGCGAAGCTCGCTATCGATGGGGCAAGTTCAAGTGCTACAGGAGCTCATGTTCAGTTTACCACAACCTCAGACAATTATCCTTTGATGCAGATACTTAATTGGAGACATGATGACATATCTATCCGTTTTGATTCATATTGGGATGGGGCAAACAAAAGTTCAGATGTAGGGTCAAATTATGCTATTTTCAAGGTTGGAGATATATTTAAAATAACATACGATTCAGGAGTCGCTAAAGGTGCAGGAATCGCTTGGAACGATGGCATAGTCCTGAATACGAGTGGATTAGTAACTATACCAAACACAATCAGCATTACGACTCTCACTGATGGCTACATACCCTACCACGTGGCAGATGCGACAGGATTGGCGAATAGTCCGATATTTACGGATGGAACAAACGTAGGTATCGGAGTAATAGACCCCGATACAAAAGTAGAAATATTTAATGCTGGTAATCAATTAAAGCTGTCTTTTGATGGAACAGATAATGCAGTTTTTGCAGTTGATACCGCAGGGGATTTAACTATAACTCCGAGTGGTACACAGATTATTGTTTCTGGAAATATCTCAGCTACCAATCTTTCAGGCACAAACACAGGCGATGATTCTGCAGATGATACAGCTTATAATGCTACTACTTGGGATGCAAATTCCGATGCAGCAACAAAAAATGTTATTAGAGATAAAATTGAAACAATGGATACAGCTATTGGATTAAATACAAGTAAAGATACAAATGTTTCAACTACTTTAAGTACAGGCACAGTTGACGCTACAACTTATGGGATTACTTCTGATGGTGGAGTAGATGACATTGTATTACCTGAAGCAACAACCGATTATGCTGGATTACTTGGTGCTGATAAGTGGGATGAGATTGTAGCAAACACAACAGCAAAACATTCTCAAAATACAGACACAGATTTAGATGCTACTTTTGAAGCGACTTTTGTTAAGAAAGCAGATACAGTAAATGTTTTATCAGACATTACTTCGGCAGGGGCTGACATAGAATCTGCTGTTACATTAAAACATACTCAAGGAAGTGACACCGCTTTAGGTGCTCAGTCTGAAAATTTAGATATGAATACTCATAAGATTGTTGGCGTTACTGACCCTGTTGATAATCAAGACGCAGCAACTAAAAAATATGTAGATGATAATGAAACTGGTTTAACTTGGGCATCAAGTATTTCTGGAACATCGGGAAATGGATTAACTTTATCAGTAAATGTAAATGCAGCAGGAGAGATTGATTTAATAAATTTAGATACAAATAATACAGATTCAGCAAATGCTGTTAGTTTAATACATGGAACAATTGAGGACAATGTTGGAGCAGGTGTTAATAGCGGAATATTTTTAATTAATAACAATGCTCAAGGATATAATTGGGCAGCTAATACTCTTCCATCTGGAACTGGTCTTCATGTATATCAAACATCAACAGCTACCTCTATATCATTATATGGAGCAAATAATGTTAATTGTGCAGCTATAATGAATATTAGTGTCTCTGATTCACAATCAGGAGCTTCTAAACTTTTAAGACTTGATATAGGTGCAGCGAATCAAGCAATGGAAGCTATCCTGGTCACAGGCGATTCAGCAAATGCAGGAGCAATTGCATTTCATGCCGATATGCAAACTGGTTTTGGTGGAGATTTTATTCAATGCGAGGTTAATAGTGTAGAAAAATTTACTGTTGATAAATCTGGTAATGTAGATATTGTTGGAGATTTATCAATAACTGCTGGATTTGGAAAACCAATAAATCAAAATGGTCACAGTTTTTCAGCAGGAAATGTATTATATTTAAACAGCACTACATACACTAAAGCAAAAGCAGATGCAGACGCTACCGCAGAAGTTTGTGGTATAGTTTTAGCTTCAATAGATGCAAATAATTTCTTAATGGGATTACCAGGAAGTCATATAAATGGATTAAGTGGTTTAACAGCAGGAACAGTTTATTATTTAAGTGCTTCTGCAGCAGGAGAATTAACAGCGACTGAACCAGTAACTGAAGATTTTTTTAGCAAACCTGTTTTAATTGCTGATACAACTACTTCTGGTTATTTTGTAAATATGAGAGGTTATCAATTAACGGATTCAACTTCTGTATATGGAAGTTTTGTAGATGGAGATTTAGCTGGTGGAGTTTTAACAATTACTCATAATTTAGGACATAAATATTGCACAGTTACAATTATAGATAATAATGATAAAGTAATTAATCCTGATGAAATCACTTTTACAGATGCTGACAATGTTGATGTAGATTTATCAACCTATGGAACAATTTCAGGAACCTGGAGATTTATAGTATTAGACATTGGAGCATCGAGGACAGATTATTCAACTAAAATTCAAGATTCAGGTGCAACAACTTATATAGATACTACAGCAACCGTAAATGAAATAGTTATGTTTGCTAATTCCATTGAATCTTTAAGGATTCATGATGATGGAGTGGTAGAACTTCCTATAGGTCAATTAAAATTTCCTGCAACTGCAAATTTAAGTGCAGATGCAAATACATTAGATGATTATCAAGAAGGTGAATATACTGTAACAATAACACCAACAACAAGTGGAACAGTTACAGTTCATGCTGCTTATGATACTGCTGCCTATACAAAAATAGGTAGAGTTGTTCATGTGCAAGGTTACATTCATATTGATTCTAATTCTTCGCCTTTGGGTGTTGGGAAAATAAGTTTACCTTTTCCTGTTGCTGATTTAACTAAACTATCTGGTAGAACTTGTGGCTCAATAATTCATCAGGGTTTAAATGTAGTTACAGGAAAATTAGACGCTTATCTTGAAGAAGGAAACAGTTATTTTACTATAGTGCTTACTACTTCATTAGCTGCTTGGGTAGAACAATCAGCAATTATTTTTGCAGCCGATACAGGATTTGCTTTTCAAATAACATATTTTACAAATGAATAAAAGGAGTAAAACAAAATGGGTTCAGCATTAAAGAAAACAATAATAGCATTAAATAATAAAGTCGCATATGAATCAGGAGATACTCCCGACTACGCTGATAATATGTTTCCTGATGGAAACAATAAACAATTTTTGCAGACTGATGGTGCAAAAGGTTTTACATTTGCTACAGGTTGGTATCAAGTTTATCAAACAGAATTAGTATCAGCAGCTACAACATTAACTATTTCAAGTCTATTAGGAGACAGTGATGTAGAATATAAATTGATATGTAGATTTGCAAATGACTATGCTGGTGCATGTGAATATAAAATGAGATTAAATAATGATGGTGGAGCAAATCAATACGGACAACAAATACTATATGCGGGAGATACTACAGTATCAAGTTCAAAAGCAGCGAATTTAGATGCAATAGCTTTAGGATATGTATCTGCTCAAAATCATTTATGTTCTCACCAAAGTTTGATACATGCGAAGAGTGGAGAATATAGATTATTGCAGGGACATAATCTTAGAGATGGGAACGCAAATGCAATACCAAGTATGATGTTTAGGGATTGTATCTGGAATGATAATTCGAATGAAATAACTTCAATAGTAATTTATGCTACTGAAACAGATGGTCTTGGAGTTGGAACGACTATTGAATTATGGGCAAGGAGAACATAATGAAAAAAATAGATATTTTTGGAGATAAAAAATTTATATTTGACGAAGATAAATTACCTTCTAAAATAGTATTAGATTGCGGATGTGAACATGTTCTTAGTGAAAAAACTAAGAGATGTGTAGTTTATCTACAAACTAAAAGATGTTCTAATTGTCAAGAATTAATAAGTAGACAGTCGAAGATTCAAAGAAAAAAAGAAGAAGATGATATATTAGTAGCTAACAGGATTAATAAAATAATTAAAAAACAGGCAATTAAAGAACTTAAAGAAGAAGGTAAATTACCTCAAGATTACAAGGAGTAAACAAATGAAACATGGGAATATAGAAGGACAAGGAGATATAAAATCAAAAGAAAATTATCAGACTATTGCTTCTAACTCTGAACAATCTAATGTTCTAATACAATCTGGTTGGACATTTGTATCATTTGCTGGAGCATCTTATGCAGAAACTATAGCTATTACTTTTCCTATAGAATTTACTTCTATTTTAGGAGTTGAAGCATTTTTTATTGGAGGTAAAACAGACGGAGACCCTACAGTAATTACAGATGGGGTATTAGGAACAGCCAATTTTGGGATGGTTGCTACTGGAGCATATGGACTATCTACAACTGGTTGCACTCTGTTCGCAGGAAGATGTGCCGAAATAAATTTAGGTGTAGGAACAAGGATGATGATAGGATGGAGAGCTTGGGGAACAAAAACTTAATAGTTTATAATTAAAGGATAAATATGAACGAATTAGACATACTTTTCAAACAATACGGAAAAAATATCAAAATTTTTATAGGGAGGGAAACTATAGAAGACCCTAATTATTCAAAGAAAACTGTAGCTTATTTAAACCCTCTTCCTGTAAGAGCATTAGTAAAACAGATAGGATTTACTTCCTCACAGTGGCGGATGCCTGGTATAACATCCTCGAAAGTATTAGAGATAACTATAGAAAAAAGACATTTAAATTTGATTGAAAAATCAAGGAAAATAGTTGTTGAAGGAATAGAATATGTAGCATGGAGACCTGCAAACGGAACAAAGATTCAAATAAAAGAAATGGAGAATTATTTAGTTATCCTAATTCATACGGCTACGATATAAAATTATGAAATATTTAACTCAAAAAACAAAATATAAAGGCAAAGGAAATCCTAATCATAAGGATAATAGAAGTTTAAAAATTTATTATTGTAAAGAAGAAGAATGTAATAATAAGATTTCTTACCAGACAGTTTATTTTGGTCAAGGAAGATGTAGAAGTTGTACAAGTAAAAATCATATTAGAAATCCAAGAGTCAAATATTATTGCAAAGAACTAAATTGCAATAATGAAATAACTTATTGTGCTCGGCATTATGGATTAAAAAGATGTCGTTCTTGCTCAAAAATAGGAGAAAGAAATACATTTTATAATAAAAAACATTCTAAAAAAACTATGGCACAAATGAAAATTTCTCAACAAAAAAGATTCGCTATAAAAGAAAACCATCCTTTTTATGGAAAACATGTAACAGAAGAAGCTAAAAAGAAAATAAGTAATACATTAAAAGGTCAAATAATTTCAAAAGAAAGACGCAAAAAATTAAGTTTAGCTGCAGGTGGCACAGGAATCCCCTATGAAAATTCTGAATATGGAGCAGAATTTAATTCACAATTAAAATTAAAAATCAGAGAACGAGATAATTACATTTGTCAAAAATGTAACATCACAGAAGAAGAACATATTATAGTATATGGCAAGATTTTAGGTATTCACCATATTGACTATGACAAGGAAAACTGTGAAGAGAACAACTTAATAACTCTTTGTAATGAATGTAATATAAGAGTTAATCATAATAGAAAATATTGGCAAAATCATTTTAAGAAAATATTAATCGCAACGGATGAAACGGAGTAAAAATGTTTAGAGTTGAAGTAAAAGGAATAGGGAGTTTTGACCAAGATATAAAAGATATTGAGATTTATTGGGAAGACATTAAAACTGGTTTAAAATTAGAAACCAAAGCTGGTCATAAGTTCATGATAGATTATATTAGAAGTCATACTACGAGAAAAGCGAAGAATATGCGTAACAGCACTCCTTTAACTAAAGCTATTGATTATGAAGAAATAGACCAGGGATTTAGACTGACAATTAGTATAGGCGATATTGAAAAATTAATGATTGATAGTCCTCATTGGAGAATAATTAATTTTGGTGGAAAACATCCAATGGCAGGAAAGTTTGTTCCTGGCGAACCTGCAAAAAAAGGAAAAAAGACATTTACTTATTCACCTTTTAGTGGGTCAGGTATGATGATAGGAAAAGATACACGAATTGCCCCAATGAATTATATACAAAAAACTGAAGTAGATTTAAATAGAAGATATGATTTATTAATAAACACAATAAGGATAAGGAATGTATAATGGGAGCTTATAGACAAAGTAGAAATTTTGAAATCTCAACTAAAGATTATATTGAGACTCAATTAAATATAGCTTTTCCAAATCCAACTATAAACACTTATAGAGGGTGGGAAGAAGTTTCAGGAAATAATGTGCCTTGCGTTACAGTAAGGTTAGGAGAAACTACACATCCAAGAGTAGGAGTAGGAAGTTTCGCTACTCGAAGAGAACTAACATTGCTGATTGATATTTTTGCTACAGGAGATGGACAGAGATTAGATGTAAAGGACTTTTTAATTAGTATTTTAAAGAAATCATGGGACTATGAAGAATATACAATAACTGGTGGAGCTTCAAGTTCTGTAACAAATGGTAAAATTACATGTATAGGAATTTCAGATACAGAAGTAAATTTAGGAATAGATAAAGATGAATTAGACAAAGCAGATAGGTATCGTCATTTAATCACGATACAGGTCACTAATGGGAAGGTGGAAGTATAATGAAAGCTCAAGAAGCTTATAATATAGGATTAAAATTGGGAGAATTAGGTGTAAAGATTGATGAAAATACTAAACAATTCACCAACCATTTAAGCCATCATAAACAAGGAAAAATTTTAGGAATTATACAAACACTTATAATTGTTGGAATGTTTTGTTTTTTGAAGTGGGGATTAAAGTAAGGATAGTTATTTGATAGATAACGATTAACTATAGTAAGGAAATTTAGACATTAAAGGGAAAGTAATTATAGGAGAATGAAATCCCAATATACGTTTACTAAGGAGGGTAAATAATATGATACGTTATTCAGGATTTGCGTTACATTCAATGCCGAGTCTTACAGTTGTAGACAAAATTCAGGTTGATAGGATTCAGAGCATTGACCCGACTTCTACTCTTAATAGAGAGAAAAATAAAGAAGTTGGTAGAGATGGAGTAATTGATTACTCTAAGAAAACACCAAGTATTGCTTATCGTGCTGTTCAAAATGAATCTCAAGATTTAAAGTTTTTTGAGTCGTTGGCAAATGTAGCCTCTGGAACTGATATGACACATGCAAGTTTTAACGCTTCGGCTGCTGATTTGATTGCACATTTAACCGATGATGATGAAGTTGTATTAGGAAGTGTATGGTATCCTAAACTTAGATTAGCAGGTTTTAGTATCAACTCTGCTGACCCTGACGCTAAGATTGAAAGAAATTTTGACTTAGTTGGAGAAGCTGCCCATGTATTTCAGGGAGCTAATAAATATCTTGTTGCTAAACGTGAGTTAGCGGATACAGGCGAAGTCGCTGGAGGAGATTGGACATATACAGCAAATGACCCTGTACCAGTTGAAGACCCTGCAAATGCAGGAGTATTTTTCATGAGAGTTACCAGAATTCGAGCTGGAGTAACTACGGATTTAGTTGCTGGTGCTGGAACTAATCAGCATGAATTTAGTGCTCCGACATTAACTGTTCATGATGCTGTTGTTGGCGATTATTACAAACTGTTTTATACTGCTGTTGCATTACCTGCTGCTGAATCGAAATGGACTGATGAAGATACTGCACCTGGAGCAACATTAGCTTATAATGTTACAGTGTTGTTAGGGTCTACTGAATTAACAAAGATTCAGAGTGTTGGTATTGATGTTAGATTTGAAAGAGAAGATTGGAAGGAACAAGGTAATAAAGAAATTGTGCAACGTGGTGTTAACGATAGAACAGTTACTATAACACTTCCAAGATTGCTTGAAGATTATACTTTAGATGAACTTCTCTTAGGCGAATCAGCAGGTTTTGGTCACATTGATATTGAGAATTATCTTGATAATTTAACCTTCAGATTTAAAGTGTTTACTGATGATGGTAAAGGAACAATGGCTTGGGGTATGAAAATTACCAATTGCACACCTACGGAAGTTAAAACTCCGATAGCTGTGGATGGTTACACAAACCGTGATTTGACATTAGCATCGGAGAGCTTCGTAATCAGCACGACTGAGGGAACGATTGACGCATAATTTTAACTTAGAGAGGGAAGTTAATCCTTCCCTCTCGTTACTAAAGAATAATTATGAGAACTATACATTATTGTAAAACAAAAGATTGTAATAATGCAATTGATTATCGAACCTACAAATATGGTAAGGGTTATTGTCATCGGTGTTTTTTAAAAGGAATTGGACATAAAGACAATTGCCAATGTTGTATTTGTAAAACTAAAAGAAATGAATATTTAGGTAAAAATAATCCTAATTATAAAGCAGGAGATACTTTAAGAAAATATTATTGTATAGATTGTAACAATAAAATTTCGATGCAAACTTTTTTATATAGAGGTAAAAAATGTGTTTCTTGTTCTAAATTAGGTAATCAACGAGCTAAAGGTCATAAACATACACAAGAAGTTATAGAAATAATAAGACAACATTCTACAGGCTCAAACAACCCTAACTGGAAGGGTGGAATTTCTGAGAATGAATATCCTAAAGAATTTAACAATGAACTTAAAGACAAAATTCGTAAGCGTGATGATTATACTTGTCAGAATTGTTCAATGACTGAAGAGGAACAATTAATTGTTTTAGGTTACATATTAAGCATACATCATATTGATTATAACAAGGAAAACTGCGATGAAAAGAATCTTATAACTTTATGCTTATGGTGTAATATTAGAGCAAATTATAATAGAAAGATGTGGGAGGAACATTTTAAGTCAATAATTAAAGTGTAGAATTAACAATGTAAGGAGGATGTAATGGGTAAGGAATATAGAATTAGTGAAGAGTATTTAAGTAAGATGTTAGATGAAAAATCTAAAGCAACTGTAGGGAGAATTCTAAAGAGAGTTGAAACTATTGCCGATATGAAGACTCTTAAAGAAGAACTAAAAAACGTAGTGTATGAGGAATTTCGGGATATTAAAACGACATTAGATGCGTTTAACAGTGGAATATTATTTAGTTTAAAACAGAAGAACCCTACAGAATAGGGGTTCTTTTATTTTTTTAACGTAAGGGAGGAATAAGATGAGTAAGGTAAAGGGTTTTTTCCAGAAGGTAATCATGAAATGTATTACAATTTTGAAAATTGAAACTATTGATTATCAAGTGTCAATAAGGGATGAAAAGGATGATGATATAAAAATTAAATTTGAAAAAGACATTCTACGATTATTGAAGAAATATAAAATAGGTGGAGATTTAAAAGGAATACAAAACATAAAAATAAAATGTGATGTTGAAGAATATCCACTTGTTACTATAAAAGAATTAATTATTTAATAACGTAAGATAAAGTAAGGAGATTATCATGGATAATAATGAATGTAAATTATGCAAAAAAGAATTAAAAGATTGTATTTGTGGTGAACAAAAAGTGACAGAACAGATTGAAGATTTAGATAAAACAACGGAGTTAGAAAGTGCTATAGTGGACAATTCTATAGAGTTTGAAATCAAAAAAGGAGAAGGTAAAAAATATAGAGTTCGGATGCCTACTATTAGAGAAAAAGTTGAGATAAATCAACAACGATTAGGCGAAATGAGAAAATTACAAGTAGCAGGATTTTTATATGAAGCAGAATTAAGAAAGCTATTAAAAGACAAACAAGGTATAGATGTTTCTAAAATAGAATCTAAGATTGTAGAAGTTGATATGGAAATCGAAAAAACCGAATTAAGATTGACCCCTGAACCAAATAAGGAAAACAAAGAAAAACTTAAAGAGATAATTAGAGATTTAAAGACTGAAAGATTGGGTTATATAATAGAGAAATCAAACTACTTAGAACCATCTATAGAAGCTCAATTATCAGAGTTAATGACTGCTCATTTTACCAGCTTAATTTTTGAGAAAAAAGTGGATGATAAATCTATTGCTATTAAAGAAGGAGATAAATATTCGCAAAAATGGGTAAGGGTATTTAAATCTTATAATGAATTCATAGATTCTACAGATACTTCATTAGTAAATGTTGGAATAAGCTATACATGCACTCTTTTATTTTAAGGGGTTAAAATGATAAAATATATTAGAAAACTTGCCAGAAGTGGCAAATATCAATTATTATATGCTAAGACTAAGGAAATATCTAACATAAGAATTTTTGAGAATGATATAAATTTCTCAGGACTTCAATTAGAATTTCTATATTGGTTATCGGTCTATAATAACTTATATCAAGACTTAGCCATGAAAGAAAAATATCTAACTAAAGAAGTAATAAATGATGATATTGAATGTGATGCTTATGTTTATTGGAAATCGAAACAGAAAGATAAAAAAGAAATAAAAGAAGTAAAAACTAATGTGACAGGGATTCCATCCTTGATTCAAAAGAGGAAGAGGAATAGGAGAGGAAGATAATTAATGGATAAAATCATTCGTATAATTGCAGAACTCAAAAACATGCCAAGAGTGCGTAAAGAATTGAATGCTCTTAAAAATAATATGAGAGGAGTTGCCAAAGCTGGACAACGAGTTTCTCGAACTGTAAAAGTAGCTGATGGGCAATTGTTAAGAGTTTCTGGAACTATGAGCAAGTCAGGAAAAGGGCTTACTAAGATGAATTATGGATTAATGCAAATGAATAAAGGATTTGCAGCAGCACATCCTATATTGGGTCAATATTGGAAAGCTTTATCCAGAGTAGCTATAGTTGTTCCTATGTGGATGGCAGCAAGGGTAATTATTCAAAGTTTTTTAGGAACAATCACTAAAGGTATTCAAACTATTAGAGATTTAAGTAGAGAAATGATAAGAGCTTCCTCAGTTATACATGGAACTACTATGTCAATATCTACAGCTTTAGCTGAATTAGAAACTAAAGTTTTAACTTTATCAGTTAAAACTGGAATATCTGTAGATAAAATAACTAATGCCTTTTATAGATTTGGAACTGTAGGTAATAATTTTAGAGATTCTTTATCAGGTATGAACGCAGCCCTTATGACAAGTATTGCAATGCAAGGTGATTTAACAGAAACTGCAAAAACAATGGCTCTAACTTATAAATTGTTAGGGAGCACAATGAATGATAATATACCTGTTGCACAACAACAATTATTAATGGGTGCTAAATTATTCCAATTATATAGAACTAACGCATTTGAAATAAATGAAATGAATGGTGCTTTACGACAATTCTTGCCTACAGCAAAAACAGCAAATTTTACTTATGGTCAAAGTATTGCATTACTGGCTGCTTTACAATCTGCAGGTTTAAAAGGCAGTAAAGCAGGAAGAACATTAAGAACATCAATTGCTAAATTAGTGCAGAATCTTGATGTATTAGCTTCAGAATTAGGAGTAGCTGTTAATCCAGAAATGGAAAATACTTTTGATGTTTTAATGAAAGTATTAGGAGCAATTAAAAAGATGGAAGTTTCAGCAAAAAAACTTCCTATTAATCAATTAAAAGCAATTAGTAAAATTTTTGGTGGGGTTAGAAGTCAACAAGCAATGAAAGCAGCAGTTGCTTTATTTGACCAATTGAATATGAATTTAGGTGATGTTGCAGATTCTGCTGCAAATAATAATAAAAGAATGAGAGAGTTTAAAGATAGAGTTGATGAAGTTACTAATTCAACAGATAATTTGATGAAAAAGAATGAGAATTTACAAGGTTTAATAGGACAGGCTTTTTTACAAGGATTAACACATTCAAAAGATTTAAATGAATCAGCATTACGATTTAATAAGATATTAACAACTATGAAAGAAAAAGTTAAAGATGCTGGAGATGCTATTAGAATAGCATTTATTCCTCCAATATTATATCCTTATATTGCAATAACAGATGCAATTGAAGAATCAGCAAATGCTGCTGGTAAATTTGCTGATAAAGTAAGGGAAGCTGTTAGAGTAAATAAAGAAGGAATCTTTGAAGGTGTAGTAGGTGCAGATGATATTGCAGAATTGATGAGAGAACTTGAGGATAAAGAATTGAGAAGACAATTAGTTATTATGGATATAGACCCTCAGAGTTATGAAAAAAGTTTAAGACAAGCTTATGAAAGAGCCGAAGGTAAGGGATTAGCCGAATTCAAAGTTACAGCAGAGTTAAATAAAAAGAGATTTGAAATAGAAATCGCAGAAAAATTAAAAATTCTTGAAAAGAAAATTCCTGCAATAAAATTAGATGTGAAGGTTCGGTCAGCAATCGAAGAAGGCGAAAAAGCACTTGAATTAGCTCGAATGAAACTTCAAGACATGACAAAAGAAGAAATGGCACAAGAAAAATTGAACAGTTTCATTAAAACCAGAGTTAAATTATATAATAAAATAGTTGAAGGAAATAAAGTAGGATTAAAATCTATAACTGAACAATGGATGATGGAAACTGCAATGAAAGGAACAATGGAAGAAATTGTTTTCGTTATGAAAGAAGCAAACTTTCCAATAGAAAAACAACTTGAATTGACTCGACTAATTCTTAAAGCTAAAATAGGTATTTTGCAAACTGCAGATAAAATTCGTGATACTGAAAATAAACGTATTATTGAAGAATTACAAGCACAAGGAGCTACTGGAACTCAAGTAGCACAAAGAAGACTTGATTTAGCAAAGACAGAAAAAGAGATTGCTAATGCTCGACATAGATTAATGATTGAACAAACTAAAGAATTAACTAAACAAGCAAAAGTTATTCAAGATATAGGCAAAGCGTCATTTAGAGAATTTCTTGATACTGGCGATTTAAATTCTTTTTTTAATACTTTTAGAGAAGGTTTAAGAGAAGCAACTTTTGATGCAATGTCTGAAGGTATGATGAATTTAACATTTCAGGCAACAGGCTTAGATAAAATGTTAGGTATGGGTTTAGAATCCATGAAATTCGAAACTGCTATAGTTTCTGGTGCTAATTTAGCTGCTCCAATACTTACTCAAGCAATTGTTCAAGGTGCTCAACAATCTGTAGGCGTTGGTGAAGGTGCTCCTGGTGGAATGAATCTTACTGGTGGAAAACCAAAAGCAGGTGGTGGTTTACTTGGTGGTGGAGGTTTTGATTGGGGTAAAATGTTAGGTTTTGGTATGATGGCTTGGACTCTTTTCGGTGGTGGAAAAGGAAGTTCAAATGTTAGTCAGAAATATGGTGTTGCACCTACAGGAAGAGAAGTTGCAGCTACTACCAGAATGACAACCAAAGCTAAGATAACAAACATTGTAAATAATGTCACGTTCAATTTAGATGGTATGTCAATTGATGAACAAAAAACGATGAATGTAATTGGAAATAAAATAGGTAAAATAATAAAAGAAACAGTTAAACGAGTATTAGAAGAAGAAAACATAGGGAGTGGAAATGCCTAAAATTATATTCTTAGATATTGATGGGGTTTTAAATATACAAGATGGAAAAGTCCATTTTATTTCTGAAAAAATTAAAATGTTAGAAAAGATAATCATAGAAACCAATGCTAAAATAGTTATTACTTCCAGTTGGAGGTATCATTGGGAGGAAATAAATGGAACTATAGAATATATTATTTTTAATTTAACTGTTAAAAATAATTGGAAAAAAAGTGGTTTAAATAGTCAAATAATAATTGATAAGATTGTAGATTTTACACCTATTGTTGCTTGGAATCCGCCTAAAGGCTGGACTAATAGACCTCAAGAGATTAAAAAATACATAGAAGATAATAATATTGATGAATTTATAGTGATTGATGATTGGAATATGGAAAAAGAATTTCCTAATAGAATGATTAATCCACAAACTAAAATTGGATTGACAAATAAATTAATGTTGTCAGCTATTAAAAAATTAAAAGGAGTGATTTAAATGCCATTAGATTCAGGATATTTTCACATTACATTAGATTCGTTTACTGCAACAGTAAATCCGACAGAGTATTTGGATGCTTTCGCACCTAAGAAAGCTGTGCCTGTAGTCACACTAACTAAAACTATTACTCAACATTGGCAAGTCCGAACAAGCGATAAAATAGTGTGGATGAGATGGATGAACATGTCTAAGACTGAGAAAGATGAGTTAGTAGTTTTATATGAAGCAGATTATACTTCATATGCTTTTACTGATATTTATGGAAATTCTTTCAATGTGGTAATCGCAGATATGCCAACACCAAGAAGAAGAACGACATTAGACGCTAACGGATTTATAGTTGAATTAACTTTACAAATAGTATCGTAAGGAGAAATAATGCAAGTAATTAATGCAGGGCAGTATAATGCCTTAGATTCAGAAAGTAGAAATCCTGTAGCCAGAGTCTATGTAAAGAGGAATTATGATTCCATTCCATTTCAAGGAAAGGAAATTTCTTCTGCGGTTAATCATACTAAATTCCCCAAACATATTTTACATTCTGATGGGAACTTCATAATAGTTTATTCGAAATATGATACTGATAACTCACGTTATTATGCTATGTTTAAAACATCAGATACAGGTAGGACTTTATGGGGAGATGAGGTAGACTTAATAGACCCTTACGATTCCTATAATTATATGAATCCTTGTTTAGTAGAATTAGTTAATGGGGACATTGGAATTATATTTAGTAGAGATGGAACATTATATTCATGTGTAGTGAATAAAAGTGGAGTTATTCAAACTGCTGTAGCTACGATGGGAATTACAGGAAATACTCCCTGCTTAGAAAAAATATTACATGAAGGAACAACTACTTATTGGTTAGGATATGAAGCCAGTGGCACTATTTATTATAGAACATGCACAGGATTTAGTGGATGGTCAGGAGCAACAGATGTAAATGCAATTACAGGATTAGCAAATAATCATTATGACCCTTATTTTTATTATGATACCAGTAATAAATTTTGGCTTACATTTGAAAGAGTAACAGACGCTTCAGCAACACCTGAAGTAACGAATGTTTATTCCATGAATTCTGATGATAGAGGTTCAAGTTGGAATGGTGCAGTAGCTCAAACCAGTTTAGTCGCTGGAGATGGAAGTGCTCATACTCCATCAATTATAGATACAGGCACTCATAGATATTTTAGTTACGCTTTAGAACAACAAATTCAGAATTATGAATATGAAAGTTCTACATATCTTCATAACGGAAATTTTGTATTTGACGAAGATAATAATAGGATTTTATTCATTGCAGGTGTAAATGTAAATGATTATAGATTAGTTAAATTTAATAGAAATAATGGAACATATACTCATGAGGTATTAAGTGACCATTATCTTACAGGTGGAACTGTTACAGGGATGGAATATGACGCTGTTAATAATAAAATAGTTATTGCAACAACAGGCAATGGATTAATAGTTTATGATGAAGATACTACTGTTTGGTCAAATTATACAAAAGATACTACTCCAGCACTTTATAATACTCATATGTATGGTATTAGAGTTAAAGATAATAAAGTTTATTATATAACTTTTGGAGATGATGGGTATACCCATTTTGGAATTTTTGATTTATCAGGACAAGTAAATACTAACCTTGCAGGATACATAGATACTTTTTCTGAAGGGGCGGTTGATAAAGGTCAAATATTTGTATCTGACAATTATATCGTATTTGTTATAAGACCTGGAAATAATGGTAGTGGAAATAGAGAATATCCATATGTTAGAGTTTATAATAAAGGAACATTAGACTTACTTCATACAAGTAATTTAGGTAAAGGAACGGATTATGATTCTAATCATCCAAGTATTATTTCTGTAAGATTAGCTTATGACGAAGTAAATGATTCCTTATATACCCCTGCAGAATATACAGCAGGTAGTAATGATTATGGAATAGCTAAATATGCTATTAATAGTTCTGCAACAGCTTTTGATTCTTACTGGACAAATTCTCCATCTAATGCTTATGGACTTTTACCTAATTATGATATTGGGAATAGTGGAACAATTCAAATTGTAGATATGGTTTATAATAATGGAAATAATAGATTATATATTATACAACACACATTAAATAATGGAGTTTATAGTGAAGTATATATTACAGCTTTTAATACTGTTAGTGAAACTTATATTGATTATTTTAGTCATACAGACTCAGATGATTTTGAAACTAATTACCCATCAATTGATGGTGCTGTTACTAAAGTAATGATGAATAGAAATTATTTAGCAGGTGGAGAAGGTTATGGACTGAATTCTTCAAGTGATTATGAAATTGTTTTTCAAACTAATTATTCAGGAATTTCAGAATATAGATGGCACTTATTAGCAACAGAGGGAGAGACTCAAAGAGTTTATTATAGAAGAACAGAAGATGATTCTTCTTGGACTGCTCCTGCGTATTTAACTTCGAATAGAAGTGATGATTACTGTAATTTAGGATATGCAAGTTCCAGATTAATAGCTTTTTGGCAGAGATTAGTTGGTGGTATTTATACTTTAAGGTGGGATGAAGATTTAAGTAGTCAGATAAATATATCTGAATGGGTAGAAAGTTTTGAAATAGAAAAGACTGATGAATTTAATGCGAATTCAGCGACTTTAATGGTATCAGATTCTGTAGGTCTTTTTGACCCATTAAATTATAATTCACTCTATAGTGATTATTTCGATGAGAATAATATTATAGTAATTCAAAAAGGAAATAATAATAATTATAATAATTCTTTTTATGGGTTTATAGGCTCAGGAAATTCCAGATATGAAAGAGGAGTTCAAATTCTTTATAGATTAAAGGTATGGGATAAGTCTAAGAATTTCTTTAAGAAGAAAGTAACAACTGCTTTATATGAAGATGATACAATCTCACAGATTGCCGAGGACATTGCTTCAACCTATATGGGATTAGCAGGTGATGAATATGATTTACCAGAGATTAATCAGGTAATACCTACTGTTCAGTTCATTGATGAGTATTTAATGGATATTCTTTTTAAATTATATCAAGCACATAATTACTTCCCTTATTTTGATGAAAGTGGAGTTCTAAGAGCTAAACAATATAACTATTATGCAAGTGTAGATTTTACTTATTATAAAGATGGTGAAGATACAGTAGCTGCAAATAAATGTCCAGCTATGAATATTACGTCTTTTAATTTTGAATGGGATGATGACGAATTAGTAAATAGAGTAACTGTTATAGGGGAAACTTCTGAGACCGAAGAAACTGCATTTCCTGAAGAATATGTAGGAATGATTCAAGGTGCTGCTGGATGGTTTTCTAAATCACAAAGTTGGGACTTCTATTTCTCAGGAGATAAAAAATTAGAATGTATAGAACCTCGATTAGAAGTTGTGGATAGTTGCGGTAATAAATTTTTTGGTGGTGGAGAATCTATGGGATTTACCCCTAACACTGATTATGAATCTGGAAAAAATATTTATTGCACAGTTACCCAAAAAACTTCTACAATGATTACTGCTTTATATATTTTAATTGCTGCAGCTTTAGCTTGTTCATTTTTATTCGGATTTGGAAAAGGATGGATAACTACATTTAACCCATTAGCTTTTGTAGTAGCTGCTTCTATCACAATTTTAGGACAAATAGGAAACTTCTATTACATCATCCATGCAAAACCTGTAGGAGAAGCTGTTCCTGAAACAATTACTGCTACTGCAAATGATACTGACTTACAAGATACATATGGAATTATTGAACAGGAAATTGATAATCCATTTTTAGATACTTATGAACGCTGTTTAACATTAGCAAATAATGAATTAAACAAAGCAAAATGGTTCAGGTATAAACCAGTGATAGGAATTTTAGATAATGTGGCACATCAGGTAGGAGATGTAATCTCCGCTTATAATCCACATACAAATAATACTTATAAAATATTCATTACTGGAATTACTCAAAGTTATAAACGAGGAGAATCAGATACTGCAGAAATAACTGGTGGATTAATAATTTAAAAAGGAGATAAAATGAGTAGACCATTATTTAGAAGTAGACAAAAAGGAGCAAATTACCAGAAGTCAATTAATGGAATCATAATTTATGTTCATCCTACTGATGGGTGGTGCAATATTAAAGACGCTAAAGAAAATACATATTATCGGATTTATTTTGGTGAAGGAGTTAGCCCACGTTTAAAACGAATAAAACAACCAGTAATTATGACTCAGGTAATAGGTAATAGATATAAATATATTGTCACAGGTGCAGCTTCAAGAACTATAGGAGTTACTGATTTTCAACCTAAAGGAACTGCACAATATGATGATGGTGGAGATGTAGAATACGATAACTTTTACCAATGGAAATAATATGAATCCAACAGAAAAAGCTTTAAGAGAACATAGGTTTAGTTGCCATAAACAAGGTATAAAAGATACCTCTAAAGTAGATGGTGCTATAAAAATTTATCAGAAAATTGCAAGTGGTGGTAGAGTGCCTAAATCTGTAGTTCTAAGAATTATTGCTGATTTAATGGATATTAATCCTAAATGCTCAAACACAATGATGTCACAAGGAGAATTAGACCATTTAGTAACAATACTATTTAAGGAGTATGAAAGATGATAAGAAAAGGACATGTAGATAGACAATATAATCCACACGCATTTGAAAATGAAGTCAGGAGAGCTTCTCAATTTAAGGTAGACGCAAAACCATTATTAATACCTTTAAATTCCGCAGCTACAAGGCTATTATTATATTATCCGTTAGCAATGAAAACATTAAGAAAATTGTTTAAGGTAGCGGAGAAAATAATTAGAAGAACAATAACTTTTCAAACTTTAAAAATAGAACAAAGGAGTGATACTCATGGGAGACTTACCAAACGAGAAACCAGTTGCACACGAAGATATTGAAGCAGCACCGCTAAAAGCAAATTTCGATAATTTAAATGGTAGAGTGCAATCTATAGAAGGTCAGATAACAAATCTGGCTTCGCTTGGAGATGTATTTGATAATGGATGTTTTGAAGGTGGATTAGTTGCTTCTCAAGTATCAACCGCTTTATCTTATACTGTAGGTGGATTAATTTGTAATCATACCTATTATTATAAAGCAACCTTATCTGTTGACTTTAGCGGATATGGTGCAGATACTTATTATGTAGAAGTTGATTCTGCAGGACTTACTGACATCTATACAGGTTTAGACCCTGCGAGAACTAATTTAAATACTGTGGTCTGGAATGGAAGTGGTTTTGATTCTGTTACAGAAGCTGATAGAAATCTTATTTATGGAGATGACCAGTTTGTAGTATTAGCTGGTAGAAGTGGTGGACAGATTATCAATGGTGGAATTGCAGCGAGTGAAGATTTAGAATTGAAATCTACTTCTCATGGAACTAAAGGGTCAGTAAAAGTTAGAGACGCTGCGATTCAAAATAAATTAACTACCCAAACTACAGCAACCTTAACTTTAGATGATAGTCATAGTATTGTAGCTTGTGATACAAATGCTAATGGAATTACATTAACCTTGCCAGACGCTTCTGGAGTGTTGGGACAAGAGTATACTATTTTTGTAACAAATGTTACAAGCGGAAATGATGTAACTGTAAATGCTGATGGTGCGGATACTTTTATTCATGAAGATGGAGTTGAAGATACTACTATTACAATGACTGAAAATGACTATGTAGTTATTAGGGCAGTTGCAAATAATAAATGGTTAGTAGTTGTTGATAGGGGAGCAGTTTACTCATAAACTGTAGGGTTTTAAAAAATAACGAGTTTGATTGCGGAGAGCTACCTGAGATTCTGGTAGCTCTTTTATTTTAGTGAAAAAACAATCTGAGGTTAATTTAGGAAGACAATTAATTTTACTACTAAGAGATACATTATAAATTTTAATATCTTTTTCTTTACGCCAACAATTGAAATGAGAATCAACTCTAAACATTTCTTTATCATACCAACCAGTATATCCTACTCCTCTATGATTAGAATGTTCATAATAATGAGTGCCTGTTCCAATGTCCCCAAAATCATAACCTAAAAGGAAGATTTCCCCTTCCCCTTGTAGTAGTTCTACAGCTACACCTAATGCCCATAAACCGCTTAATTCTATCTTGTATACCCCTTTTAAGAGGCTTTCTCTACCATGATAGGTGTGAGTAGCAAATGGCAAGAATATCGTATTAAACAGGCGTTTAGCCCTCATGTCCTCTCGATTTGGGGCTATTATGAGGGGTAAATCGGTCAATTCGGCATAAAAGCAGGGGTCATACAGCTTTTTGTTCCATAACTTGATTTTCTTGCGTGGGGTTATAGCCCATCCTTGAGCTACTTCTCCAATATAAAAGCCATAGTCTGATGTGCATAAAATAGTAGAATCGAAGTCCCTAAATGAATAATTAACACCTATTGTAAAACTGTTCTGTATTTTTGACCACAATCCTTGATTAATTAAATTTGTAAGGCTTGAGCCTCCACCAAGAATTATTATTTGTTTAGATGTAATCATAATTCAAATTCCATAATTTTGGCAATAACTAATTCTAAATTTTTAAGTTCATGTTGCCAAATTATTAGTGTTTTATATCTATATTTACTATAAGTTTTTACTCTTCGTTTATCTCGTTTTAAAGTCACTTTTAGTTTATGCCAGTAATCTCCATACAATTCTATGATTTTATTATTATTTCTATTTATAAAATCAGGCATCAATCCTGCTATAATTGTGGTTTTATTATATTTATATTTGTTAGGTAATATTTTTTGAAGTAATTCTCTTAATATTTTTTCAGGTTTATTGGGTTCAATTTGACGACCTAACATACTGGCTTTTAAAGTTTTTTCTTTATATTTTGAATTACTCCATATCTTCTTTAACTTTCTTGAAGTAAATTCGGTTCTTTTTGAAGAATGTCTCCCTTTTTTAAATTCTGTTTTAATACTATAATGATTTCCTTTCTTAAACTCAGTTTTTGGAGAATGATGTTTACCTTTTGATTTATTTATCATATTTTGTCTGAATTTTGGTTGTTTCCATAAATATTTTCTGGAGCAAGATATACTACAACATTTGATATGATTTAAACATGGAAAAACTTCAAATTTTTTATGACAAAAAATACAAGTCTTTTTAATTTTGGATTTCATTTTTACTCCTGTTAAAAAAAGAGAGGGAAAAGTGGTTATATTCTTTCTATTGTTTTGCCTTCATCATTTAATAAATATACTGGCAGATTAGTATAAACAATTTGTTTGCCCATATCAATGTTAATAACATGAACAAAAATTTGACCGTCAGCACAATACAATGTTTCTAAATCAATATGTGTATGGTGAGGCGTACATGTTTCTATTCCAAACTCATATTGTTCTTTTGTTAATACTCTTGTCTTTACACTTTTACCTGATATAAATAACCATCCTTTGTCTATAGTACAAATTTTTACTATCATATCTTCCTCTCTTTCTAATTATCTATCTCCCTCTCTATTTCTTAACTCCACAAGATGTGCAACGCCAATCACTCTTAGTCGCTGTTCCTGCACATTTATTAAAAAGTCTTTGTTGTTTACCAAATTTCTTATCTTGATACTCATTAACACAGCCACAAAATTGAACCTTTGTCATTTTCTCTTCATAATAAGTATTTCCACTTTCGCCCATAATATCTCCTTATTGTATAAATAGTTTTTTAGGATTTATAATCCCGAACTGTCTCGCTGTTTTTCTTGTTTTACCCATTGTTAAATAATCCCTTTTTTTATTTCGGAATTGCTCAATATCCTTTTTTGCAGCCCAACCATCAAAACCAAGATTAATACTTGCTATTGCTTCTTTAGTTGTTTTATGAAGTTCTTTTGATTGTTCTGTTTCATAAGTCCATCTTACTCTTAAACAGAATCCTAATAATCCAACTTCAATTTCTCTACCACCACACATAATATCATTTTCATAAATAATATTAACAATATTTAAGTTTTTCCAATTCCATTTAATTTTACTATTAGGCAACCATTGAATCCAATCGCACCAATAAGAAATCATAATATTTTCATCATTAAAACTAATATAAGAGTCTTTTTTATTCCACTTCATAACTATTCTCCTTTATGCGTTATCATCAATAGTAACTTCTATTTTCCAATCTGAAGGAACTTCTCCTTTTTTAAATCTAATTGATAGAATAGTATCATCACTATCACAATCACTTGTTCTGACCATTTGTTCTATTACAACATTATCTTTATATTCTAATTTGCGTATTTTATAATATTTAGATTTAGGATAACCACTTTCATCCATCCATTATTTCTTGCTTTCTCTATCGCTTTAGTTAAAATTTGTTCGTTAGTCATTCTCTTTTCCTCATTATTCCAGCAATTCTTATCAAATCGTGGTCTGCCTGTTCTATCATAATAATATCATCATATAGCAATTTACCAATCCCATTAACATTATGTGCTTCTTCTATCTCTGTTAATTCCCCTGCTATCTGCTTTAAATGTAAATAGAGTTCATGTAGTCTTTCAGCGTCTCTATGAACATCTTTCTCTTTTAAATAAGGAGATTTGTAAGGGATACCTAATTTTTTACATGTTTGTTCGACTATATATGAGATATGATAAGAACTCATTTTATTCCCCCTTTTATAAATGCAAATAACACATTACAAATAGCATATAATAAAGTTATTGTTCCAATTATAGGACTTTTAAGATGAGTAAAACATCTCAACCCTGCAAAGAATTGTCCAATCGCTATAGCTATAAAAAACCAGTTATGAATTATCATTTATAATCAGTCCTATCTTTTAAGAGTAAATATTCAGGATTCAAGTATTTAAGAACCTTTCTTCCAACGAGAGGGCTATTCTCTTCTACTACTGTTTTTATCACGCAACCTTCTCTCATTTTCTGTAAAGTATTTAATCCTGATACTCCTTTAACCATATCGGCAAGAATAATTTCTTTCATTCTACCTTTAACAATAGCAGGAACTACAGGCAAATCAAATACTACCATGAAGTGTATAAAATCCCAATGATTCAAATATTTTCCATTTACCTTAACATCAAAAAATGCTACATCAATATCATCTTTAAGTCCATAATCATATCCTTTTTGAATTCCTTTACCATAAATTTCTCCATAAAGAATACAACCTTTAGGGATAATTTCATTTAAATTATATTTCTTAGCTATCTGACTATAGACATCAGTATGATAAAAACATTTTTTACCTGTCCAAGAACTTAATTGCACATTATGACTTCCATACACAAATTCATATTCTTGTTTCAGAACATATTTTTTCCACAAATATTTAATCTTATCAATCAAAGTTGTTCCTTTACCAAGAAGTAAGTTCCCTGCCCTAAAATTAGTGCCATGAATCTTCTCGGTAACAATTACTAAATCATCATCTTTGAAAACACTTTTATAATTTTTAATATTTTGAATCTCGGTGTATTTATCAAATAAAGGATTCTTTTTCCTTCTTGTAGATTTTCCAATTCCTTGTTGAAAACTTGGAGTAGGTGGCTCGTATTTAGTAATTCCAAGATGTTTAGCTACATCTACCCCTTCTCGTAAATATAATTTTTCTTTCCCTGCCAAACAAGTTGCAGGTAAAATTAAGCCCTGAGAGATACATTTACGAAGTTTAACAGTGCCTACCCTACCATTTTTCCTTAAATATTCGAGATTATACTGCTCTATAATTGCAGGTGGAATAACACAATCTGGTGGGCAATATATCACAAGGTCTCCTTCTTTATAATCATTTAAACCAATTATACAATGCCAACCCTTCACAGTTGCGATTGACAACCTGTCAGCATTAGGATGTTTTTCAATCTTATCTATCTTACAAACTTCGACTATTAATTGGCTCATAAAGATTCTCCTATTTTCTTAATTAATTTTTCTAAACATGGAAAACATAATTCTGCAGAATCGGGTATGTCCCATATACGTTTTTTAATTTCAACACGAACATTAACTTTGAAATCTTCACCTGAATCTCCTTTAACTTCATAAGTATTATTATTGGTAAGGCTAATATCAGATTTTTCTTTTTTACAGTTATCACAAAAAAGCTTTCTCATTTTTTTCTCCTCTTAATTTTTGATTGTATCTCTTTAAATAAATTATCAATACTATAATTTCCACTTGCATCCAATTTATATAGATATGAACAATATCCATCATCTATAGCAATATGCCATTGACCACCTAATGTGTCAACTATTCTTATGTTTAATTTTTTACTTTTAGACATCGCTTTTCTCCTTTTTTAAGAATTTTTTATTCATTATTTATTTTTCTCCTGATATTTTATCCAACCGCCTATCATCGGAAAATTATATTTATGTTTTAATATCTTACTATAAACAGCGTAGAGACGATTTCTCATACGCTTATATGCGTCAGGCTTCTCATCAATGTATTCAGCAGAAATACAATCAGAATAAAAAGTTCTATAATCTTGACCCATTAATCTCCAACAATGGTCTTCATGTTCACAAAGTTTTAATTGTTCATCCCATTTTATATATCTTAATACATTAGTTTTAGCAATGAAAAAATTACAGCAAATATCACATGGTTGATACATTACTCCTTTAATAACATAGAAAGGTCTTTGAACTTTCTTTACTAAAAATTTCCCATCCTTAATTTCTAAATCATAAGTAAAATTCTGCCTGTTATTTAAATTGAATCCTACTTTGACATTTGAATCGGCTGATTCCAGAAAATCAATAGCAGGTTGAAAATTATACTTATCAGTAAACTTAATACTATCGGCAGTTATAAGAACATAATCTATTCCCATTTGATGTGCCTGTTCTACGAGAAAATTTCTGGCATGGGAAAGACCACAATCATAAGGTAATTTATAATTATATATTTTTTTACTAAAACTCCATCTAAGTCCATCATCAGGGTTCTTATTCTGATTACCAACTAATAATACATAATTCTCTTGCCAGTTTTCTAAGATAGACCCAAGAGTTTTTCTCATTAATTCATCTCTTAAAAATGTGGTATAAATTATAGCTATATTATCCATTATCCCAAATTCGCCTTTATGTTTACTGCCACCATCAAAAGTAGCAGTAGTAATAATGTTAGTAATGCGTAAAAATAATCTTTATTCATTTTTATCCACCAACTTTCATTTCTCTAATAACAATATCAAAAGCTTTTGCTACATTAATTTTAGTTTCTTTTACCTGTTCATTTAATTTATTAGATGTATCTAAACAAAAAGGATTCATTGCTTTATAAATAGCACTAATTACTAAATCTTTGGTAGTTTCAACATCTTTAGAATTTAACATTTTGTTTTCTCCTTACTTAAAGTATACCATATCAGACCCCTATTTGTCAAGGTCTAACAAAAATTTTAAGCTTCTTCCCCTTTCTAAATTGATACAAGTCGCTGAGGGATAAGGGTTTGTCAAACTAAAGTCATTAATTAAAATTCGCTGAGAATGGGGTAAATTCATGAATAATCTATCATATTTGATACCTTCCTTTTTTAATTGCTGTTCGGTAACATAGGTAAATTCATGAGGTCTGGCAGTGGTGATTACTACATAATTTCCTTCTTCTTTCAATTTATTAAGAATATCTATGTTCTCTTTTATCCCTGCTGTTGTTCCCCACTTCGGTTCAAAATGACCGCTTGAGCTTTCAACCAATACTCCATCTAAATCACAGAAAATAGTTCTGAATTTTTTCCTGTAATCTAACCAATCTTTTAATGTTCCCCAATCAACATAATTCTTAACTTCTTTTGTAAAGAACAAATGTTTATCAAGAATCATTTTATAAATGATGTGAGACACATACAAACTGTCATAATTTTTAAGCTCTTCATAATATTTCAGAAAGTCTTTAACATCGGCAAAACCATAAGCACCTACACAAAACTCATTGCTAATAACTTGCTTCTCAACAATGTTCACAATAGTATTCTTCTGCCCTATCTGCACATAGCTTTTATTACCAGCATTTATTTTACCTGCTTTATTAAGGTCTGCGATAGCGACAAAATTCCCTTCTCGCTTTCCTACATCAAGAGTGAACTGATTATCGCAATCTTTAATTATAATCCTACCTCTTATTGGTGAATAATGTCCATCAACTTCATACCCCTTAATGCCCTCATAAATGGTCTCAGGTTGGCTTTTAGTTGGTTTAGGTAGATAGACAATGGTTACTTTATCCTTTTTGAGTTTATATTCAAAACTAATCTCATTAATAAGAGCAGAACCAAAATCATATTTCTTATGATGTTCTAATAAAGCTATGATAACTATTTCATCAAACTGTGCAGGATTTAATCCTCTAATAGATTCAGTTATCATAAGTCTTCCATTAGGATGTGTAAGTAGAAATTTAGGTCTTGTCCCTTCATAGCGAGATGATTGTCCAGCTACAGGTAAAATTAAAGTTTTCATTTTAGTCCTCCCAAATCTATAGGTAATTTAAAATCAATTGTTAATCTACCATAAATAGGTTTACCTTCTCCTTTTTCTAAATTTTCAAGTAAATCTACTAATCCAATAAGAGGTTTTTTATCAGAATTTAAATATTCAACAGTAATTAAATCAAAATTATTTTCATTAGCTTTTAAAATCTTAATTAAAGCCTTTATTATTTGTTTATTCGTTGATTGTTTAATGCTCATTCTATTATCCTCGTCTTTCTAATTGGTCTCCGAACCGATTCTAAAGTAATTCCAATCTTCATTGCTTGAATAACTCCTACAGCTTCTAAATAATTCTTGACTATAACATCATTCTTGGAATAACCTATTGGTCTGCTTATTGAAGTTGTATTTTCTTCAACATAAATTATAGGTATATGATTTTTCTTACAAGCAATATGGGGTCTTCCAAAAATTCCATAAGGACTAACCATTACATCTACATCTCTACAAGATAATCCTTTTCCAATACGAGGAGCTTTATGAAGCCCTTTTAAAATACAATGTAAATAAGTCATAGAAACCATTTCTGGTGCAATTCTTGGGTCAACCACTTCACTAAATAGAAATAGTTCTGGAATGTCTTTATAATTTTCTGTAGGTGAATGAGCTACAGGTTTATTCAATGCTTTTGAAATTAATCTGGAACACTCCGCTTCGACTCCACCCCAGGGATTAATTCCACCATTTTTAAAATAATTTAAAGCAACTTCTGGTGATGTTTCAACTGGACTATTTATTGCTAAAGCGTCAAAATCATAATCTTTAATCTGTTCAACTAACTCTTTCCACCCTAAAACATCCCCTGTTGCTTCATTGTTTTCTATTCTTGGAATCAATCTTAAAGGAGTTTTTAATATTGTAATTTCTACATCTAAACCAATAGTAACTCTCGCTGCAGAAACAGCATTTATTATATCTCCATCAGTTTCATTAATGACTAACAATACTTTATTCTTTTTAACTTTCTGTAATTCAATCTCCCCTGCTAAAAATCTATCAATCATAGACCCTTCAACGTAAAGGGTATTCTCTGTCATTTCATTAATATCTGAAGCATTGACTACGTTAGGATGAGTGATTAAATTCTCACTGCAAGAAGCTAATAATTTAGCTACTGGATTTGCGTCTCCGCAATGACCACCTATCTTTGCTTCTATTCCTGTTGGGATTATTAGAACTGTATTCATTTTTCTCACTCCTTTATGTTTAAGTTGTTTAATTAACATACACCACTCCTGACATAAAGAAATGAATTAAATAGTATCATTATACTATCTGATATTTGTTCACTTGGTAAATAAGTTCTATCTCCATCTTGCCACATTATTATATCCTATCTATAACATGTTTAGCTACAATTTTACCTTCAAAATATTTTTCACAAAATTTTGCTGCTTTTTCTGCGTTGAAGTCTTTGCACGAAAAAATATTAAGATAAATACATTTTAGCACATCTAAAGTATGAATAGTAATATTACTCGTTCTTATAAATTGAATAGCACTAATCCCTTTTAAATGAATAGGTGCTCTTGCATATTCTTTTGGTAATCCTTTATAGTCCCACCATATCAATTTCTCAGCTTTCATATCAAGTAATTTAACAATTTTTTTTAAAAATATTTTAAGGTCTTTACGATTAAATCTATAATCTGCACCACAATTATGTATATCTAAAATTAATTCTTTACCATAATTCTTCATAACCCTTCTCCTTTTATTAAGTATTCAAAATAATTTTTTCCCCATGCAAGAATTTTTCCACCAGAATAAAGTAATTGATTTGCTTTATTTTTAAATTTTTTATATTCCTCTAATCCTTCTGGTGCTATCTCTTCCCATACATCACCAACAATACAATAAAATTTCGATATAGGATTATAATTATAAAAATCTATATTTATTATTTCTCCATAAATTCTTCCATATTCTTCTTTACATAATTGTTCAATTTTAGGATGTATTTCTGTAGTTATAACTGAAGTCACTCTTTTATTTTGTAAGAGATATTTTTGCACAATACCTAAACCATAACCTGCTACTAATACATTTCCATAAGCTTCACTGGCTATTCTTTTCTGAATTTTCTGTTCTATAGGTATATCCCACATCCAAAGATAATCATTTATCCACAGAAATCTATTCCCTTTTTGTTTTAAGATTTCAATTTTCATAGCTTAATCCCTTCTATTTCCTTAGTTAGAACATCCATAATTTTATTATCAGTTACATAGGATAAAATTCGCAATAGCGTTATTAAATAAAACAATTCTATAACTTCTAAATATTGATGATACTTATTAACAATCTGTTGAGTAACTTCCCATCTCAAATAATTATACCCAATACTAATCTTTGTTAAGTCCCTATTCTGCGGATTGTCCATTAATAATGACCATTGCAAGTTTAACTCCTGCAATAGTTTAGCTATGTCTTGAATCGGGGTTTCTATAAAGCTATCGAGGAAATCTATCAGAATAATTTTATTCCCAAATATCATATTGCTAAAAGTAAAATCACCATGACAAATCCCTGTAGGAATTATTATTGGATTCTTTTTAATCTGTGCAATCAATTTAGGAAATAATTCATTGCCTTTATCCCATATAATTTCTGACCATAAATTATTAACTTTTGTAAGCAGTTGAGTATTCACATCTGTAATTATTTTATTTTGTTTAAATTCCCATGCTAAGAAAATAAATATCTTATCTATTAAATCATCAAGCTGAGTAACATCTCCACGTTCTAAAATATCTAAAATGTTTTTCCCATTATAGAAGGGCATTGTAAATGTAAAAACATCTTCCTTGTAATTTAACTTTATAACTTTAGCGGATTCAAATAAGTATTTTAACTCTGAGCTTTTTCCAATCAATTCAGAGAAATATATTTGTTTATCACATTGTTTACTCAATCTAATCTTCCCTGATTTTTCAACAAAGTAACCTTCTTTATCTTTGATTAATTTCAGTCCAAAGTTACTATGACCTTTTAATGGTTTCATCTTTAAGCTTTCTTTGTAATAATTGACGATATTGATTCAACTACTGTTGGCACTGGTAAAGAGGGATTTATAGGTTCTCCTATTATTGCAACTATTAATTCATTAAAAGTATTAAGATAAATATAATCTTCTCGTCTTGGTCTTCCTATTCCTTTATAAGTATTTCGATTAATTAAATAAAATGATGTTTTATGTTTGGTTCTCATTTTTTTCTTTCCCCATTTGATTAATTTGTTGAATCCTTTTTAATCTATCTACTGCCATAGAAGAACATCTCATAATGATATTTTTCTTTAAGGCAGTGCTATAATAATCTTGTAAGTTCTTTGCTCTTTTTCTTGTAAAAACCCAACCATAACCTTTTACACCCTGTTCATACTCTATAATTCCATATTTATTATTAGTCTTTTCAACCCACTCTTTAGCTACTTCAAGTAAATCAGTAGGAACACATATATAATATTGATTAGGATACCACTTAGAGAATTTATGTATTCTATTATGTTTTCTTTTCTTCGCTTCGCCTTTAATCAAATCATATTTACTTATTTTAACTTCTACTTCAATAATTTTAGTTCCAGTATCCACTAAAATATCTGCTACTCCACAACAAAAAACTTCTTCGGCACAGATAAATTGTCTTTTAAATCTGTAGTATTCCATTAAAGCTATTTTAATATCTAATGCTGTTGGCTTCATTAAAAATTACTCCTCTTTATAAGCAACTATTTCATAGTCATCATTACCGACTTTCCAGAGTTTATAAATTTCATATCCTTGCTCTGAAAAAGCATTTAATTCTCTTTCTAAAGTAGCTGTATTTATAAAATATTTATGACACCAGTTCTTCTTTTTCATTTTAAATTCTCCCAATTAGTGCCAAAAGTATCTTTCAAATATTTTAAAATAGGAATTGGAGCAAGAACTTGAATATCTAATAATGCCATTACTTTAGTTTTCCTTTCAGGGTCAATAATTATTTCAATAGCTATTCCATCTTTACTAACAGTATCACTGTTAGCTTTCTTCCAGTCTAAATCTTCTAAATCATTAATAATATCCATTCTATCCACAATATTATTTACTCCAAATGTAATCCTACTACTTTTTAATTTTTCTCCGTTATAACGAACACAATCTAAACAAGTGTCTTTTAAAATCCAACAATCTATATTAGAAGAAACAACGTCATAAAGTGCTTGTTGCTTTGGTGATAATACAGGAGTTGGTTTCATAGAGCTTATTGTTTCATGTTTTTCTAAATTCTTAATAGCATCTTTAGTTGTTATTCTTACAAATGTGTCTCTTGATGATTCTTCAGGTTTATCAATATGAACTCTTCTAAATCTCTTTCTCAAATAATCAAAATCTTCTCTATAATTTTCAAGGTATTTGTCAGCGATTATGATAGCCTCATCTACTTTATTCTCAATAACTAATGAAAAAACATCATCCCATAGTGTCACATTTTTTGTCCATGACCAATACTCTTCTATATGCTTCCTATTCCTAATCCCTATTGCCTTGCGTAATTCAGGATACTTATAAAACATATGTAATCTGGTATTCATTTCAGTTACACAATCTTCTTCTGGATGAATAGGAACTAACATTTCTCTATCAATTAACATTCTTACTCCACCACAATCAGTAGAAATAACTGGAAGACCACATGCCATTGCTTCTAAAATTACTCTTGGCATACATTCTGATAAACTTGTTACAACTAAAACATCTAAAGATTGGTAAAATTCTTTCATGTGTGTATTTGTTTTTATTCCATGTCTTCTCTGTTCTTTCCAATCGCTTTTAATTTTAACAGGAAAATCTAATTTAGCTAATAAATGAGTGCGTTTAATCTTCTTATGAGCACCACCTGCCCAACCAATTATTAATTCTTTTTTTTCTGTGCTATAAAGTTTATTATAATCAGGATAAAAAACATTAGTATCAACTGATTCAGGTAAAAAGATTACAGGGTATTCATCGTAATGAAACTTTGCAAATTCGTAGGTCTGAGGAGAAATAGTAACTATTAAATCGGCATAATCATAATTTCTTTTCTCTGCAGGACTCCAGAATACAGGACTTCCTGCATAAGCACCTATTACTTTTATCCCTTTAGAATGAGCTATCTTTGGGATAGTTGTTGAATGAGAACGACTAATATCGGGACTATGTATGTAGATTAAATCTGAATCATAACGAACCTCATCATGTTTTACATACTCCATATCGTGTTTAGAATATTTAATATGCTCATCAGCGAGGAAGCGGTACGCCCAAAAGAGCTGGTCTCCACAACGTAATACTTTATAAGTTTTGTCTTTCATCATTTCTCTTTCCTTTAAATTCAATTTTTGGATGACATTTTCTACAAATAGTTTTTACATTACTTTTTTTAAAACATAATTCTGGAAATTGTTTTCTTGATTTTTTGATGATGTATAAGTTGTTCAGTTTTTCTTTTATAATATATTCTTGATGTAAAAATTCTTTAGTTAAAATATTATACTTTTTCATAATACCCTTTGCCAATGTTTAGGATTCATAATAAAATATTCTTCACCGTTTGCACATTTAACAACTGGTCTAAATCCTAATATAGTTTCTCTAAAATCAACAAATTCTGCTATTTCACCCGAATGAGGATGGTCTCCTACAATTTTGACTTTAGTTCCTTTTTTCATTTCATCTCCTTTTTGAAAGTTAAAATAATTACAAAATCATCCTTATCAATCCCAAATCTCCTGAAAATCTTAAAAGCTTCTTTAATATCTGCACCTGTATCAGAACATAATAATCCTTTAGGCATTTCTTTTAATTGAACAGATTGAACACTGATTAATGTAACGTCTCCATATGTTTTACCATTAAGAACTACTCTAAATGGATTCCCTTCAGCAGACCTATAATATTTCCACTTCTTGTAATCGTATTTGCGAATAGTGGTAAATATTTTCTGGTCTAACTTTTGATTCCAATTATGACAGAAGTGTATTAAATTCATTATACCTCTCTTTCAGGAATTTCTTTATTTTCATATCTTTTTATAAATTGACAATTCATACATAAAATTTGAAATCCTTTTGGATAATTATTTCTAACAATCCAACGATACAAAGCATTTCCAAAACCAACTTTTAGTCTATGCAAATGCCCTTTTCCTTTTATATGGTCAATAGACAATGCTCTTATATCATCAAAACTGCATTTTTTACATTTTATTCCATTTGGACTATAATGTTCATAAACTAATCTTTTAATTTTATCTCTATAAGCTCTCATTCCTTTTTTATATTTTTTAGTTTTTCTATACTTTTCATGATATTTCTTCTGTCTCTTTTTCACTTTTGATGAATTCCTATATGTTTTTATTTTCTTTTGACCTTTTTCAGAATAATAATATTTTAAGTATGCTTGATTCTGTTTTTCTTTTCTTATTTGTTTTTTATTCATTTTATTATTACTCCCTCTCCGTATTTTACTTTATCATAAATTCCAATAGCGTCAAATACTTTCGATACTTTTATATTATTTTCCATTACAAAGTCATAAACAGCACGATTAACACCTTCACAACAATAATAATCATGCACTATAATTAATCCGCCTTTTTTAAGTTTTGGATACCATGCGTCTAAATCTCTTTTACATCCTTCATATAAATGGTCAGCGTCAACATAAACAAAATCAAGAGATTCATCTTCAAAGTATTGAGTAATGCTTGTTGTATTTGCTCTCCAAAGTTTTACATTTATATAATTTCTAAATAGACTTTTAACATCTTCAAAAAATTGTTCATACCTTCCTTTGTCTGCAACATAAGGAGGAGTTTCCCACAAATCTATTAAATCTAAATATTCAATGTTTAACATGCTCAAAAATCGTTCAGCATTTTTACCTTTATATACTCCTAATTCTACTCCTCTTACTGGTTTATTCTTAAAATATTTTCTCATAAATTCTATTGAAGGTCTCATTCCAAATTCAGACATAATTTTATCTTCCTATCCTTAAAATATTATCTATCCATTTACCTAATTTAACATACCATGTCTCAGTTAATTTATAATTTTGATTCCATAATTCTCGATAATTATTTTTTTGATTTTCTAAATCCTTATATAACCTATCGGTTTCATTTCTAATCATATCTCCTATTATAGAAATAGCTATATGCCAATCTTTTTCATTTATATAATAGGCTTTGTATTTTTTGTCTTTCGCTGAAAATTTAATTAATCGGGCATATGTCTTTTTTCTCTTAGTTTTATAATTTATTAAAGTTATAAAATCTTTTTTATTCGATTTTACATCTTTTTTTATTTTTTTAAAATCTAAAATAGTTATCTTCATTATATTTTTCCTTTCAAATGATAAAGTATTTGATTAGTCCACATTCCATTTACACTTAAAAACCAAGAATACCAATTCTTAGCTTTTTGTAATATCTGTTCGTATTGAACAGAATCAATCCCTTTTAATATTGTCTGTGCCATTTGCCAATCACCAGTCCCTAAATATCCACAAACAGGAATTTTTATACAAGGAAAAGCATTATAAGTATCATGATAAATTTCTGTGGAAATAATACATCTATTAGCTATTACACTATCAACAATTCTAAAAGGAGTGCTAAGACATAGACCAGCCATGTTGATTGAATATTTGCCCATAGATAAAAATTTAATATACTGTTCATATCCACCAGTTTTAACATCATTAGGATATTTTTTAAGATAATAACTATAATCAATTATTTCCTGTCGTTCATCATCTTTAAGATGTTTTCTATCTTTAAACATTAATTTGGCTTTATTTCCAAATACAGAATCAAATAAATCAAACACTTTTAATCTATTCTCAGTTTGTAATCTATGAATACCTGCTCCTGACATTGAAGTTATTACATATTTAGGTTCTTGAATATAACGATTCCATTTAGTTAATTCATTGACTTGATAAGACATTTTAAATGCTCTTCCATGCAAAAAGGGTTTTACATTGTCCATCATTTTTAATTCCCAATCTTTAAGTCTATATTCAAATCCATCAGGATAAGAATCTAACTTTGCTAAATTCCAAAGAGCAGATGAATAATTAGATTTCAAAAGAATGTAATCTTTAGCATATTCGCTTAATTTTTTAACTACACAAAAATCATCTCTGACATCTATAAAAACAGGATAATCATTTATGAAGATAACATCATAATAAAGCTCTTCAAAAAATGGATTATCTATTTCTTCTATAGTTATAGTGCCTCTATCTCTAAGACTCATAAGACACCGATAGAGATACCAAAAGTAGGTCTTGTGTTTTAAAGTTTTAGATATTTTTACTCTCCACATGTTTCTAACCTCACATGACTATTTGGTAATTGACAAATTAATGAAAGTCTTAGATAATCAAAATCATTTACTTTTTCCATTCTATCTGCCCAACTATTTTGTTTAGTAATATTTTTTTTACTTTTGCTAATTCTGCAAGACTTTTTTCTCCAAGCTCATCTCTTAATATATCAGTAACGTCAATATATTCTGAAGCTATTATCTTTTGAATCTTTTTATTTATCAAATCAACTTCAAGAACTAATCTATTGCCTTTCATTACTGGACATTTTGAACATACAATAGCAAAAGGATGTGTAGTAGCTAATTTTACAGTCAAAATTTCATCTTCGATTCCTAACACCATTTCAATCTCTTTTGATAAATATTTTTCTTTTTTTCCAAACATAATTTCCTCCTTTAATAAGGTTCATATTCATAAATTTGTTCTTCATAATAAAGATACTCTATACCATTATGCTCACAAACATAAACAGTTTTACTTCTATCATTTTCAAAAATTTTGATAATTTCTCCGACTCCAGGCATAAATTCCATACCAAAATTATTTGGATTTACCGATACTAACATTCCTATTTTAAATTTATTCATAATACCGCCTTTTAATTTAAAACTCCTAATTGTTTTAATTTTTTTTCCCTAAATATTTTAATATTTGTCTTAGGATATAATTTTCTCTTAGCAATATCTCTCCACCAGCCCTTGATTTCTATATAACAATCAGATTCAGGTAAGTAAAAATCAGGAGTATAAGTGGTATTTCCTAATTCAAAAGTTTTAGATTCATACTTCCAACAAATTCCTGATAATGTTAAAAAACGAGCAAAATTTAATTCATAAGAACTTCTCATAAATGTTCCTTTATATCTTCCATGTATTGCATGTGTAACTTTTCCATACATTGAATTTAGTTTGCCTTTTTGTTTATTACTCATTTTCTTTTTTGTTATTAATTTATGTTTTTTATTTGTCATCCAATCATGTCGTGTACATTTTATACAATAAATACTTCCATAGTTTACTAATTGCTTTCCACAATTTTTACATTTTGGCAATCCTTTTTTATAGGCTGGATTATTTTTACCTTTATATTTATTTGGATTAACAATATATAAATATTTTTTTGAACAAGATTTACATCGTTTAGCATTTTTGCTTATTTCTTCTTTGCAATCAGTACAATATTTTGTATTTATTTCAATTGAACATTGTTTACAAATTTTTTGTCCGTATAATCCCCGATATAAACTTATTTTTGTTCCGCAGTTTCGACAACAATAATTTTTTGAATATTTTCCGTTTTTATAATTAGAAGATAATTTACCCTTCCTATCTTTTCTGGCACAAGACCGACATTTTATTGCTTGCCTGCTAATTATTTTCTTACAATTTATACAATATTTGATATTCATTGAAATTTAAAATTCCTCCAACATTTATGACAAGCACTAATTTTTTTATTAATAAAATCTTCTCTAAACTTTCTGCATTTATCCGAGTTCCAAACAACGAAATCCCAAATATTGCCGAAGCGTTCTTTATTACATGGAAATACTGAGTTACAAATACTCAAATCTCCATTTCCGTCAATAGCAAGAGAACGCCATGCGAACAAACATTTTTGTCTCCCACCAGACCTATCAATCAATGTAGGATATGTTTTAACAATAGAAGCTTCAGGTATTTTCTTTAAATCATCAATAAATTTCTGGTGAGTATCTTTCTGTAAAACTAATCTCCAAAAATCTTCATCATTTCCTTCTTTATGATGAGGTAATAAATTATGCAAATGTAATGTCTTTACTCCTAACGAATGAACCAATTTAATTAATTCGGGAACAAATATCAAATTCTCAGTAGTAACTACAGAACTAACATAAGCAGGTATCGGAGACCCTACTAAACATCTAATCCCTGCTATAACATCTTCCCATGTTTTTGTTCCTGTAGTCTTTTCATGTAATTCTGCACAATGACTATTTAATGACACAGAAATATAATCTGGTTGATACCATCCTACTAATCCAGATAATTTTTGAGTTAATAATGCACCATTAGTAATTAATCCTACAACCTTATTAGCTGATTTTAAAGTTTTCAAAACTGCAACCAAATTTTCACTCATTAATGTTTCACCAAAACCACAAATACATACTCCCTTAATTGAAGGGAATTTTCCTATTAAAGCATTTGTTGTCCTTATATCAACGTCTGGTGCTCCTTCTTTAAAATTTCCGAGTTGTCTTGCACACCACACACATTTAAAATTACATTTAGAAGTTAGATAAATAGTTGCTTGATGGGGTCGTTCCATAAAACCATCTACTCGTTTAAAATCTATTCTCTTTTTTCTAACATCTTTTTCTTCTTCCATTTTACTATCAGAATAGATACTTGATAATGCTCCTGCGATAGCATAGTAATTAAGAATCGTGGGGTTCTTTCTAAAAATTTCGAATAATTTTTTAGGAAGTCTTTCGAGCCATACATACTTATAAAGTTTAAATTTTTCCATTAAATTATAATAGCGTTCAAAAATTCCTTCTTCTGTCCAGTTAGGGCTATGTTTCCCAACAACTTCTTCTCTTAATGCTTGTTCATCATCAAATATATACCCTGCCAATTTCATTCTTTTCATCTGCTCAACCTCACATGAAGGATGGTCAAAATTATAAGGGTATTTTTTAAAGACCTCATAATCATAAATTTTAACTCCATATAAAGAAAAATTTAAATGGACATCCAATAATTGAAAGCAAATAAATGGATGCAATTCATCACTCGCTTTAATAGTATCATACATTTTTTCTATAGCGTCAGGATTTAATATCATATCATTATCTACTTCAATATAATATTTCGTTTTGCAACGATTCAGCATTTCTTGAAACGCTTTAGATAGTGGAAAATAATCCTTGATAACTTCCACTTTAAATCTAACTGTCTGCCGATTTAATGCATTAATACAATCTTTATAATTTACATCTCCTGATGTTGTTATTATAAAAACTGTTAATTCTTCTGATAAGTTTCTCATAATAATATCTCCTTACAGATTTTCTCTGGATTGTGAAAATACCGAGCTTTATTTTGAATTTGTTGCTTATCATATTTAGTTGCTTTTATATGTTGAATAGCATTGTATAACATCTCTAAATTATTCCAATCTACTATTAAACCTGCATCGTATTGAATAACTCTTTCACTATTAGGAGTTGAATGTTCACAAACTACAGGTAATCCACAAACTAAATACTCTGTAAGTTTAGAACTTAATCCGCCTGGCTTTGGATAAGCATAAAAACAAATAGCTAAATCTGCATATCTTAGATAAGGGAATTGTTCCCCGAAAGTAAATATCCCATTTTGCTTTCCTATAATTTGAATATTTGGATGTAGACCTTTCATTTCTTCTACTGTAAAATGTCTACAGATTTTACCATCATAATATATACCACCTAATGCTATATACTCTCCTCGTTTTGCTAATTCTTTTAAATTATCTAAAAATCTATTAGTAAAAATACCTGTATAAATAATACGAAATTTTTTATCGGGATAAGGATTATCTCCTTTATCTATCAAATCAAATTCGGGACTTGTCCAAGCTATAGGTCTAACATCTTTCTTCGGATATTTTACTTTCCATTTTTCAACATTTACAGAAAGTTCAGGCACAAAAACAGTATCAAATAATTGTCCTATATTTTTTTCATCTCCACCTTCTATATAAAGAATTTTCTTACCTTTAAATTCTTTTAATATTTTAACTGAAAAATCATATTCTTGCCGAAAACTATTATATCCTCTAAAAAATAAAATATCATAGTCTTGCCAATTATCAGGAATTAATTCCTCCCCTATAAATTCTACTTGATGTCCTTGTTTTTTCCAAACATTATAATGTAAAAAATTATGATAGCTACCTATATGATTTCCCTTTCCACCTTTATCCATAAGAGCATAAGTTCCCGAATGACATTTAATTAATATTCTCATTCTTTCTCCTTAAAACGATTTTGACAAAGTTCACATACCGCACTTAAATGAGTAGCACATCTAACAGTGGTGCAACCACAAGTCCACTTCTTCATTTTAGTAGGTGCTACTAACCTTATATTAGTTTTACGATACAATTTAAATATATCTTTATTAACTTTTACCTTATCTTTAATAGTTTTTTCTAATTCTTTTGAAAGGCTCGTTAAACCCCAACCATATCTTCCCGATTTTTCTACGTTTAAACCGTATTTTTCCGCTAAACTTTTAAAAATCTTATTATGATAACCTTGATTATTACAATCCACCAATCCTACACTTGCATTACCATGATGAACCATTTCATGAACCAGAGTTTCTATAGGATTATCATTAAGATTTTCTGCACAAATATTTAGTTCACTAAATTCTTTTTTACCATTTACCCACTTCTTTACCCAATGCCAACCTAAAGTATTTTGTCTTCCTTTTGTTTGAATAGTAATTATTGGGCGAACAGCTTTTAAATTATTAAGTTTAGCAATAATATCATAAACTCTTTCTAATTCTTTAATAATAAGACTTATACTATCTATTTTCATAATTTAGTTCTCTTATTGTAGTTTTTTAATACTTTCCAAATCTTTGAATTTTTAGGGGCAGTAAAAATAAAATCACCTGTTCTATCTTTAATATTATGAATTGAATTGAGGATTGTTTTACTAAGACTCTTCTTTTTAGAATGTTTTATATGAACTCTTTTTTTCATTTCTTCCTCGCTATTATTGTCACCATTATCCAATCTTCTATCCAGTGAACAATTTCAAATCCTACCTCTTCCAACATTTTTCTTAATACCTTTCCATAGAAATGATAAGCATGTCCAAAAGGAGCTTCCATCTCTCTCTTAGTATCTAATTCTTCAAGGAATGTTTTCAGCATAAAAACACCGCCTGGTTTAATTATACTTGCCATCTTTTGTAAATCTTCCATAGGGTTGTAACTATGCTCTATGTAATCCATCATTAATCCACAATCATAAAGTTTATCAGTAGTATATTCTCTAAATTCTCCTGTGGCATAATTTAATCCAAATTCTCGATTGGCAATTTCTACGCAATACTTATTAATTTCGCAACCATCGTAAATTACATTTTTATATTTCTCTTTGTAAAAAAAGCCAAGCAAACCTATACCTCCACCAACTTCAAATATGTCTTCAGGAACTCCATTAACTTCTACCAATTTTTTCAGATAAGGAGTATAATAACTTCTTGTAATAGCTATTTGTTCTTCTCTATCTTCAACTTTAAAAAAAGAAGCATTATCAAAAACAAATTGTGCTTCAGTCTTTGAAGCTTCATAAGTTCCATATCCTACCTTAACCATATATTCAAAAGAAATACGAGGAGAATAAAATCGTAGCCCACATACTTGACATTCTACTAAGGAATGACCAGTATCTTTTACGTTATAATATATTTGCTTATGATTTAAAAAATTGCTCTTACAATACCCACAATCAGGATGTTCCCAATCTTTTATATTGTAATTATTAAAGTCATGCTTCTTATTATCATCTCTAAAATTTAACATAGATAATTCGTCACTCATATTAAAACTCCTTGTAAAAATCTTCTAAAGAAATAATATTCATTAATTTTTTCTTATTTTCCTTAAAATATTCATAAGCAAATTTATATTTAAAAGGAGGTAATTCTAAGTCTACAGGAGAATGTATAAATCCATTATAATTATCATATTGCCAAATCCCTATTCCCCAATCGTAATCTAAAGTTTTAATACAATATCCTTTATATTTCAAAGCTACAACTGCTTTCCAAACGTCTCCTGTCCAGTCACCTATTAATTTACATCTACTTCTTAATTGATGTTCTTCTTGTGAAGGTAAACAATCGTGTAATAATATTATACCTCCTATATTCAAGCACTTAATAGAATTTAGAAAATCTCTTATTACTTGTTCATAATGATGTAATCCATCTATAAATATAATATCGAATTTCTCTTTATTAATCTTAAAAAATTCATCAGAAGTCATATGATAATCTGCAGGATAAGCAGGGTCTACTCCTGTTTTTTTCTTACACTCTACCATATCAAAATTATGTTTATATGCCGACCCTATTTCCAAATACGATTTATAACTATATTTCTTTATTAGGTAATTTATAATTTCAGTTCTACCCTTCATCTTCTTCATATCTCCTTATAGCTTCTAAAAAACTTTCGGCAGATTTTACTATTCCTGCATTTTCCTCTAATTGATAAGTATTAAAATCACTTATATCTCTTCTTAAATCTTCATTTTTTAACCCATTCAAATAGTAAGGGATTCCAGTTATATCGTGATATAATAATATATCTGTTTCTTTTTCATAATCAAACCATAGGTCTGCATGATTACTACTATTTATTGCAATTACTGGAAGCCCTGCATACATTAAGGCTTTTACTCTATTAGATGTTCTTCCTAATTTATTCTGAGTAACTATTCCAACATCGTATTCTTTAAATTGTTCTATAAGAATTTTATCATAATTATCATCAAAGAATCGAGTATAATGAGGTTGAAACTTTTTGAATTTACATCCTTTCTCTTCAAAGATAGGTAAATTAGTATCTGTTATAATAGTAATATCATTTGTAACTTTTTTTATTTCATCAATAGCAGGAATAAAATGTTCAGCTAAATTTGTTGAATATCCCATAGTAACTACTTTTAATTTATCTGTTTGTCTATGGTCAATTTTCTCTGTAAAATAATCCCACTCTTCTTTTATCAAATAACAATGCTTACCAGGATGTCTTTTTCTATACTCTTCTTTCCAATCAAGAGAAGGAGACACAAAGAAATCAAAATTCTTTTCTATTTTTATTGGAAGTCTTTGGTCATTTACTATTAAAGCAAATGTAACTCCTAAAGTTCTTAAATATTTATTTGCTCCATCGTCACAGAAATCATCTAAATTAGGTTTTAAAAAAAATACATAATCAGGGTCATTAAATATCTTTCCTGTATTTCTCGACCTGAAATAATAATCAGCATTAACTCCGAGCTTCTGCAACCCACGAATAGGATTAATTCCTAATAATTTATGAGAAGCACCATCATTAAGAAGCAAAAATTGTATAGATTTATTCATTTTTTCTTTTCCTCTGGTGTTGGAGCAGGAGTTGGTTCTGTATCTGCTGGTCTTTTGTCATTTTTTGGTGGAGAATTATATCCTGCCTTTTCAGTTTCACGTTTCTCTTTCTCTTTTAATACCTTATCAAGTTGACTTTCTTTTATCATTGCACCAGCAAGTAAATCAATATATCTGTTATGAACCATTCCACGATGTAGTAAATCCCTATAAAACTGTTTCTTCATTTGGCGATTAGGAAGTTGATGTTCAATCCCTTTCAAGAATACATAGGCATTACGAACTTCTTTTACAAACGCATCTCTTCTTTTACCAATTATTTTATTCTGTTTTTTAATCTTTATTTTCTTTATCCACGCTTTGATAATATTAATCATTATATCTCCTCTCTATATTTTAAAACACCAACAATTATAAAACTTTTATTAAAATCCTCAATAGTTTTCCACGCTATCTCAGGAGCTAAATTTGTGTGATAAGCTATGTAATCAGTTGGGGAAATCATTACAGGAGTAATTTCAAGTAGATTTCCTTTCCTGTCTTTTACTGAAAGTCTTTGTCCTATATAAGTAGCTAATTTTTGACTTATCATTATTTCTCTCCTATCTTAATAACATTATTAGCTAATACAGTTAATTGTTTCTTATGTGTCACCATTATTATTTGCCTATTCATCTTTACCGACAATGCTCTTAGAAACGCACCTGCAGCTTCAACACGTTCAGGAGAAACAAATTTAAATGGCTCATCTAATATTAAAGTAGCTTTATCTTTCCTTTGATAGAGTTCTAAAACAACACTTCTTAAAGCTAATGAAATTACATCCATCTCACCACCTGCAGAAGTATCTCTTGGGTCTACAAATTTTTTACATTTAGGAGTGCTTATATTAAATTTTACTTCTTGTAAATTTCCACGTCTTCCAAATTCTAATTCTAAAGAAAATCCTTTACCAAAAACAGATTGTAAAGCATTAGTTACTACAGTTTCAAATCCGTCTTTAATCGTTTTTCTAATTGTCTGTTGAACAATGTCTAAGACTTCAACAGCTTTTTTATAATTATCATAATTCCGTTTATTCTTTTCAATGGTCTTTGTAGCTTCTTCTACCTGAGTAGTAAGTAGCTTTATCTGACCATCTAAACTCGCTTGTTCATTTTCTAAAGTGTTTAACTTTTCTGAACATTGTTCTAATGTAAACATTACTTCTCCTTAAAGATTTATTAGTAATTTATCAATATATCCACATATTTTTAAATCTACTTTATGTTGAAAATCTCTTTCTAATTCTTCCACATCAAAATGAGATGTAAAAAATTCCACATCTCCTATTTTAACATCTCCACTTTCTACAACTTTGTCACTTATTGCAAACTTGCCTCCAAATCTAAGAATCTTTAATTCAGGTAATTTATAGTTTTTTGCTACTTCCTCTACCGCTTTATTATATAATGATATTGATAACATATTTAATACCATTTTTTCCAATTTTGTTCTTTTATCGCTGTCCATTACTTTCCTCCTTTTCGCATCTTGCGATTCACATTATATGAAATTGTTTCCATTTTCTGAATAGGTAAAAAAGATTGTAATCCATGCCCATAATCTTTTCCGACCAATTCCAGCCATTGTTTTAATTCACTTTTCCAATTACAATATTTGCTATGAATCTCTACAGTTTTACAACCTGATTCTAATAATTGAATTAAAGTATATGATTGAATTCCATAACCTTGTTCAATGCACATAAAATGTTTAGATGAAACTATTTTTGTAAACACAGTCCCTTCTAAAGTGCCAACAACTACCATCTTACCTTTTTTCTTGTCCCAAGTCTTAAATACTTTACGCATTTTGTATTCCTAACAATTCTTGAACTTTCTTAATTTTTTTATCAATCTCAGTTTCTTGATTCTTCAACCAAGCTTCCAAGTCTTTCTCTTCTATTCCTAATTCTGTAAGGTCATCTAACAGTTGTTGTTTCTCTTCAAGAAGAGTTTTCTGTCTTTGTTCAAGTTTTGCTTTCTCAAGCTTTTGGTCTTGGACTGTTTTTTCAATAGTTGCTAATTGAGTTTTGTAATCCATAATTTTACCTTTCATCTCCTGAACCTTTTATTAAACCTCTTTGCTTACGAGAAGCAAGTTTCTCAATGTTCTCTTCAGCTATTTCATTAAGGTCTAATTTTAATAGTTTAGCTGTTACAGCTATATACCACAATAAATCTCCAAGCTCTTTTTTTAATCCTAATTCACGTAAAATGTCTTTTCTATGTAATTTATGGGAATCTCCTCTAAAATATTTTTTTATCTTCTCTGCTATTTCTCCTGATTCCCCACAAATACCAAGAACAATTCTTGCTAAAAGAATGTCAGGAGTCTTATCTCCTTTAGTAAGAGTTTTTAGAGCTTTCTTTTGATACTCTTTAAAGTCCATAATTATCTCCAAAATATTATGGCATTTACTATTGTTAGCAATATGCCTATCACTTTAGTTTTCCAGTCTCCAGACATTAAAGAAACGCCTAAGAAACCTACTATCATCATCACATAAAAAACATAATACATCATTTCAACATCTCCAATATCTTCTGCAGAACTTTTCTTGCAGCCCTCATATCACTTAATGCGTTATGAGAAGCAATTTCTATTCCCCATTGTTTGCTTACATTTTCTAATTTAAAACTATCAAAATGTGCTTTTCCAATAATCTGTAAAGTCATTAATAAAGGAACATTATCTAATTCATGATAATCAATATAACTCCTACAATAAGAATTTCCAGCTTTTTTAAAAAATGCTGTAAGAAAGTCAACATCAAAACCAATTTTATGCCCTGCAGGGATGAACTTATCTAATTTATTATACTTATCTATGTATTTATCAAAGATGATTTCAACTTTTTTCTGAACTCCTTTAGGTTCAGGATAAGTTTTCATTTCTTCAATAGAGATACCATTTATTTTTATTGCTTCTGCACTAATATTCGCATAACTAAATGGTTGACATTTAAAGTCAAATTCTTCTTTAACTTCTCCGTCTATTTCTATCATCCCTGCTACTTGAATAATGTTATTCAATACTGGATTTAATCCTGTAGTTTCGCAATCTAAGTATAGAATTTTCATTATTCTTTCTTCTCCTCTGGTTTTACTTTTTCCTTTGGAGTCTCTTCTATAGGTGTTCCATCTTTATTTAATACTTTAACATCAACAATTGTTGGTTCTTCTTTCTTTATTGTAGGTTCTACAGGTGTCTTTTTTGGTTCTGGAGTAACTTCTTCTTTAGGTGCTACTTTCTCAACCTTCACAACTCTTGCTACATCACCTTTATACATTGAACACTCTATAAGAGGAGTAATCATAGCAAATTGAGTCTGATTCTTTTCGACCAATTCTGCAAGATAACATGGTCTTTTACCTTCAGGTCTATAACCAGGACATGACCGACATAAAGAAAGTTCTTCTTCCTTGTCTTTCAAATCCTCTCTAACAAAAGTCCTAAGATTATGCTTCTGATATTCAATAATATCTTTTCCCATCTCTTTCACCACCTTTCTTTTTTAATCTTTTATCCAAGTAAAAACAAAATTCAAAATTGTAATTTCTCTCATTATATTATCCCAATAAAAAGCTAATACTATAAAACTAAATCCTAAAGGATTCCACTCATTACTAAATGCAAATGTCCATGTTTCCTTATTCACTTTTTTTGACATCATTTTCCTCCACAAACTTTTTAATCTCTTCCAGATTCTCAATTATTAATTTTGCTTTTCCAAGACCAAAACTAAAAGGAAAAGTATCTTCTGCGTTTCTCATAAGTTTAAGCACTGGTCTACCTTTAAATTCACTTTTATTAATCATTATCATTCCTTTCTTTTATATTACGGTTACTGTTTCAAAAGCAACTACTTTTACTAACCCTTTTTTATCTGTATTAGGGTAAACAATTATAGCTCGTTGAGCATATTCACATCCTATTAATTCACATAATTGTTTTGATACTTGTCTAACTACTAATTTTGTTCCTTTTAATTTTTTTATAAGTTCTTCTTCTTTTTTATCTAAACTTCTACTCAATTTAACTAAACCTCTTGCCAATTTCGTTACTAATTCTGATTCCCTTAATTCTTTTTCAGAATATTTTAAGTTTAAATCAATTAATACTGGATTTGAACATAAACTTTTTAATGCTTTTCCTTGATACACTTTCGTGCCAGATGGAATAACTATTACTTCATATTCCCTTTCAATTTTTTTAGCTCTTGGTTCACCTAATAGTCTTGCTATTTCATTATTTTTCATTTTCGTCTCCTTCTTTTTTCTTGTGCTTTAAAATTATACACAGGTTTCATAAAAAACTCTATATCAACTGTCTCCGTAATGTTCCTCACAATTAAATCTTTATCCTTATATGCTTGTGGGGCTTCATCCAATGTGCTTTTATTGACAGACGTTGAGTAAATACCTTCCATACATTCTTTAAATTCTTCTAAGGTTATAAGTTCTTTTGCTCTTGTTCTTGACATTACTCTACCTGCCCCATGTGGTGCTGAATAATTAAATTTAGAATTTCCTTTACCTTTACAAATTGCTATTCCATCTCTCATGTTAAAAGGGATAACCATTCTTTCACCTTCATGTGCAGAGATAGCACCTTTACGAACAATCTTATCTTTAAAATTAATATAATTATGAATTGATTTAATGTAATCATTATCAAGTCTCATTTTAAAAAAGTCACCTACAATTTTACTCATCATTACATAACGATTCATTTCAGCGTATTTCTGTGCTATTTTCATATCTTCCAAATATTTTTCTCCACCTTCATTTATAGGTAAAAATTCCAATTCTTTATAAGCGTCTCCAATAAACATTTTCTTCATTAATTCTTTAGCTTTGTTTTGATGATAATTCGCAACTTGGTATCCGAAATTTCTACTTCCTGAATGTATGGTCAACCATTTACGACCTTGAGGGTCTTCATCTACTTCTATAAAATGATTCCCACCACCAAGAGTGCCAATACTTCTTAATACTCTATTATAGTCTTGTTCAGTTTTTTGACATACTTGATATATTAAATTTCCAAAAGCATCATGACAAGTATTAACTATTAATTTCTCATGAACTTTATATCCCGAAGGAATATTTTTACGAATAAATCTATCTAACTGAACATAATCAATATCAATGTTCCCAAGACAATAAGATTCTATACCACATCCAATATCTACGCCAATTAAAACTGGAATTATATAATCATTTAATTTCATAGTAAGACCAATAACTGACCCCTTACCTTTATGACAATCGGGCATTATAGCAATATAAGTATTTTGAAAAGCTGGATGATTTAATATATTTTGAATCTGATTTTTTGTAGATTCATCAATATCATCAATCATTACATTGGCTTTATTATATTTTCCTCTATATTCTAACATTCTTTATCCTCAAAACTTTCTATCCTTTTCGTAATTTCACCCATAACTTCTGAATCAACTTTCGATTTTTCTCCAACCTCTTTAACAATTCCCATCATGTCTAAAGATTGAATCTTTGTTGATTTTAAACTATTAATAAAAATTTTTAATTTCTCATCCGTTGATTTTATTTCTTTTAATGCCTTGAGGTCAAATACTTCTTTATAAGGTTTAGCGGTTTTTAATTCTATGACCTCTACTTCCCCCTTCTTCGTATCTAAAATCGCAACTTTTGGTTTTATTATCGTTTCATTTTTTGACCTTCTACCTATACAAGACAAATTTATAAATTTTGTTTTATTTATTTCTTTTATTCCCCATCCTATATGATAGTGAGCTACAAAAATAATATCATAATTAGTTTTAATATCCTTTGCTACTACATGGATTACTTGTGAAGGAAGTGATTTCAAAGCAATTAAAGCATGAACTATTGCTATTTTGTATTTTGCTTTTGTTGAGCATTTTAATCCTTTCTTTTTAATATCTTCTTCGATATTATAATCATATTCGATTCCATCTATTTGCCAATTTTCTATCGGTTTTGCAATTTTTTCTAAATGAGATACATATTTAGAACGATTAAACATATGAGCTAATGATGTAGCTTTAGAATTTTCAATGTGACCATTTAATAAGCAATGATTTCCATATAACATATTCCAAGAAATTTTAGCTGATTCTATTTTATCTAATACATCATCAACTATGGTATTAGAAACTAAATAACTATTAAAAAAATCTCCACCATCAATAATAAAATCAACCTTTTGTTCTTTAGCGATAGATAAAATCTCATCTAATTTTTTTAACATTGATTGATAATAATTATCTAAACGATTTATAGGATTTTTGCCTGTAATATGAAAATCTTGTAAATATAAAAATTTAGACATTGTTTTTTATCTTTCTATTTAATTTGTGATGAAATTTAGTATGTTCAGGTTCATTAGCAAATAATTATAAATTTTTAATTCTATTATCACTTCTGTTTCTTATATCATTTATTGGATATTTAATCCCTTTATGATGAACAACTTCTTCAGGAAGTAAATATCTTCCAATATATTTTTCCATTACTAAACGATGTTCAAATACATAACTACGAGAATTTTTATTGGGATGTTCTAAAGAACGAATTAGAACATACTCTCTTTGATTTACCCTACCATTTTTCCAGTTATAATGGTTAGAACCAGAATTAATACCTAAATGTCCAATAGATATTTTCCTCTTATGTTCTTTCGAGAATTTTATTCCTAATTTACATTCTGAATTATCCCTAACTTTAATATTATATTTTTTCAAATAATTTAAAATAGTAGGAGCACTACATTTAACTTCTTTTGCTATTTGACGAGTGCTTTTTTTATTATAAATATATTCTTTTTCTAAAAATTTATATGTTATTTCTTGTGCTAATTTAATCATTAACTTCCCCATTTTCAGTTTTCACTTCTGGCTTCACAATTACTTTATAATATTTAACATACTTAATAGAAACACCATCTCCTTTTTCCTTTGTTCCTTCTACTAATTTAGTAGTTATAAGTCTTCCCAATGCTCCGAGATATGTTTCTCCAAGTATAGTCTTTATTAAATCCACACTTACTCTGTCTTTTGATTCCTTAATAAAATCAAACAATTTCTGTTCTGTCTCTGACAAATTAATCATAACTTCCTCCTCTATTCCAATTTTTTATAATTTTTTTCCGTCATAAATTCTACAACAATAGTGTCACTATCGCTTTCACCATATTTTAATCCTTTTCGTTTATCAATTCCTTGTTGCCGAGCATCACTATCATTATCAGCTTCCACATCTAATTCTGCTTTCGCTACTACTTTATAAATATGTAAATGATATTTCATTATGTTCTCCTTTTTTTCGCTTCGGTTCTTTTTATATTATTCAAAGTAATATTTGCACTTATAAGAAATGCTTCAGCATCGGTTAAATCTCTACTTAAAATTATTAATGAGCTTATTTCTGAGGGGTATCCTAACCATACAGTATCACGAATATCTCCTTTTATATGGTCGCACTCAAATAATAATTGTCCATCCTCTCTTAATTTATATTTACGTTTGTCTATTGTAACAGGTATTCCCATTCTTAATGCTTCAAATAATATTACAACTTTATCTATCATATTTTTTTCCTTTTCTCATTTGCTTTAAATTCATGAAACCAACGAGCACCATTTATCATTGCAAAAATTTTATTAAAACATTCTGTATCTAATTTAACTTTTTCTTCTGACCCTTTAATCGAAACACTATTGCCTTCTATCTTTACTTTAATATCTGCCATCTTAACAAACGGAACATTATTAATCCACTTCTCTAATTTTTCATTCAGGGTCATTAAAATGCTCCCAATAATTTAGCGATTATTATACCTAAAACTACCCAACCTGGCGGTGTAAAAAGTAAGAAACATACCCCTAATATTGTAACTATTAATAATATATATGCTATAACCATTCCAATAGCCATCAACATCCAAACAATACCTTCTAAAAATTCTTTCATTACTCTAACTCCTTTGCTATGAACTCTTTAACGTCTGTCCCACATTTGGGACATTTAATCGTGGGTATTTTAGCCACCAATCCGTTATATTCTTCTATTTTAGCCCTTATTTGCTCTTTTAAGCCACTTTCTTTCTTAGCTATGGTAAGCGTCTTATCAATGATAGAAGTCAGTTTCTGAGCTATATCCTGCACATTTTTATAGGTTTCTACAGCATTGGTTAAGCTTTTTACGTCAGGGACTTCAATCTCCTCTAATTCTATCTTAATATTACTTAATTCTGTTCGGTTAGATTTAATCTGAATCAACAATTTTTTGACATCTTCGACCTCCTCTATTTCAACTTTTAGATTATTAATGTCATTATCTGGAATCAATTTTAGGTTGCCCAACAAAGTATTAACTTCCTTGCTTTGTATGACAACTTTTCCTAAAGAGGTCAACACTTCACTACCTCTATTATACCTTTCTTGTTGAGCTTGAATATTTTTTTCCCTTTTTTTACAGTCCAGATATAATTTTTGTTTCGTTTCCTTTTCCTTTGTAAGACTCTCAAGTTGCACATTTTTATCACCTATCTCCCCTTCTAATTGTCTATTCTCTTTACTGATTTTAAGAAGGTCTTTATTAAAACTACTAACAACAAAATCAATGATATTATTTCCTGTGAGTTTATTTAAAACCTTATTTCTAAATGTAGCTTTCTCATTCAACAGAAAATGTAAATCAAACTGTGTCTGAATATTAAGTATAATCTTTTCTTTATCAACTTCTAAAATAGGAATATTAAATAATTGCGAGATGGGTTCAGGCACTTTCCTTCCAATGGAATCGAATGGTTTCATCTTCTTACCATCCACTTCTAATTCATAACGATTAACAGAATCAGATTTAGTTCTGGTAACTTTAGCTCCTTCTATAACAATAATTACTTGTGTTTTTTTACTACCATCTTTACGGATGGCTTCACTATCAAAATCATTTACCAAAACCCATCTTAAAGCTCTAATAACTGTAGTTTTACCCTTGCCTGTTTCTCCAACGAGCACATTAATCCCATTGGAGAAATCTATTTTCTTATGGGCAAACTGTTGAACATTAATCATTTCTAATGAGGTAATCATTATTTCCTCTATTTATTTCCATAGTAAATTAATTTCTTGAACATTGTGCATAGGTGATTTCTTCGAAATGTTAAATTGATACTGAGTAGCCGAAGAAAATTTATGCAGTTTATAATATGCGTAATCGTCATAATCAATCCAACAACCATTTACTAAAAGATTAGTCTCTGGCGTTATTCTCAACTTTAATGCTGTATGAAAATGTCCAATTAACACAGCGTCATAAAATTCTCTATGTGCCAAAGTCGCTATATCTTTTATTGCTCTTTCAATACTATTTAAAGTAGCTCCTCTTACCATATTTCCATGAGTAAGAAAGTATTTGTGTTCATAAATAGTAGCTGTATAATTATAACTCTCAGGCACTACGATTTCAACCCTATTATTATCTTTAAATCTTTCCTTTATCATTATCCCTAACAAATATTCAAAACTATTAGTAGGGTCTTCTGAAATATATTTAGAGGTTGTTCTTCCATGATTTCCAGGCACACTTATCCAAATAATTCTCGGAAATACCTCTAAACATTTTCTGATTATTTGACTTTTGTATTCAAGACATTTAACAATTTGTTGACCCACACCGCAAGTAATTTCTGCTTGTTGTCCATCATAAATTCTATCGTTTGTTATGTTGTCCCCTGCGTCAAATACATGAAGAGTTTCCAAATTATAAGAAGGTTTATACAGTTGATAGAATCTAAAGATACCTCTAAGATATGCTTGTAATTCTTCTTCCTGCAACTTCTCATTATAAGTTACCTCTCCAGTTAAAGGATGTTTATTAATCATTCCTGTGTGCATATCTGAAAACAACAATGCCAAATCTTCTGTCTGTTTATATTTTCCCCAAGTAGTTTTTAATTTAATGTGTTGGAATAAATCATTATAGGGTTCATAAATCTTTTTAGCATTATCCAAATATATTTTAACTTCTTCAAAGATTTCTTTGTGCGGATGTCTTGCTTTTTCTTTACGGACAATTTCTAAATCTTTTCTTAATTTAATTCTACCCTGTCCCCTTAATCTTGCACCATATCTTTGAATAGTTCTTTCAGGAACACCAAATAAATCGGATAGTTCTACATCACTCTTTCCCTGAGTGTATAATTCAATATAAAGTTTCTCATTAATTTCAGGCATTATTACGCCTCCTTTTCAGGCTCTTTATGCACTTCTGTATCTTTTGCAGGTTCATCTACACTCATGCTATTATTTACTACTGTAGGTCTCTTAGGTGCTTCTCTTAATTCCGCACCAATTTTCTTCATGATACCAACTAAATTTGACCTAATATCACGAAGCATTTTTGTAATTAATACTAACACTTTTAACAAACCTTTTTTAAATAGATTTTCTTCTTTTTTAGAGTAATCATCTATTATACCTAACTCTTTGTTTAGGTCTTTTTCTTTAATCATCACAGTTCTCCTCTACTATAAGTATACCACATTTGCCCCCCTTATGTCAAGAGGGGCTTGAATTTTTATTCTTTCTCGTAATCTGTGCTTTCCTGATGAGTTCCTAATTCTAAGTTCTTGGGCTTCAAATCAAATTTTAAATCTTCCAATAACTCATAATTATGTTCTAACTCGTTGTAAATAGAGATGTTAAGTATTTTGTATTTCTCATCTAATTGTCGTAAAATATTACTTAACGCCATTCTTTTATGAACCAGCACAGTCCGAATTTTGTCTCTTCTTTTATCGTATAACTTTAAAACAAAACTATCCATGACCTCTCCTTATTTTTCGATAATATCTTTAAGAGCATTTAATTGAACAGGAGAAATTTTCACATCGTTGCCTAAATCAGAGACTTTAATCTTTTTTACTTCAATTGTAATACTTGTATCTAAAAGCTCTTCTATTTCCTTTTTGAATTTCTTTGTGTTCTTTTTTGGAATTGTTATATTACCACTTTTTTTATCTTTCTCACCAAGCTTTTCATACAATTTTTTTCTTGCTTTTTCGTAAGCTTCATACTCATTGTCAAATGATTGAACCGCTTTAATCAGTTCAAATGAAATTCTTACAGGTAAGGGGCAATTTAAAATTGCCTGTAATCCTGTTTTCATCCCTAATAATTCTTTTACTTTTAACTTCATAATAATTCTCCTTTTTTTGGTTAACAACATAAACAGATTTATTTCAACAGGTCTTCAAGATTCCACTTCATCGCATCGAAGATTACCTGACACTTATTAGTCACGTTTCTTTGAATCATTAAATTATAATCAACTTCTGAAACGTGGTCTTTATTATTCTTATCAAATGCCATCACATTTGTTATTATATCTCTTTTTCTTGTAGCGTGTTTTAATTCTTTTTTAAAATCTTCTGGAAGAATTTTCTTTTTACGATAAACAATAAAATCTGTCCCCTCTTCTATTTGATATAAAAATTCTTTAGCTGTCTTTGTTGCCATATTTTTACCTTTGAATAAATAATAATCTTCATTTTCTACTCCTATTTTTATAGGCTTAATATAAATGTAATAATATAATTCTCCAATCCTTTTCTTTAAAGGAGAAGCTACTAAAGCCCTTGCCCAAATAGGAATATTTTTATATTTTTCTATCGGTTTATTCATCTTACAAGGGAACGCTATATCTTCCAATGGCAATATTTTTACTCTTTCTATTTCCGACTTTATCCATTTCAATATTTCTACCTTAGATTTCTTTTCTCGAATCTTTTCAAATACATTTGTCTGAAAAATTTTCATAAATTCAGTGCTATCATTTCTTTTTGCTTCTATTCCTTTCACTTCAATTTCAATACCCTTATCAGTTTGTAGCCATCCTTTATATCTACATTTTGCAAGAATAATTAATTCATTATAATATCCCTCATATTCAAACTCTAAAGTAACTTTATCATTATTATATTTTTTACCCCATTTAGTAATTTCTTCATTTAACCATTTACTTATATCTTCAATAGAATTATAAAAGATACCATCAGTATCAATATAAATAATAATTAATCCTTTTTCTATTTTAATTCTTATATATGCGTGATACAAAGCGTCTCTCACTAAAAATGTTACTGTCTCTGCTATTCTCTTATCGTAAAGTCTAAAGAATCTATTACCCATAACTCCATAAGAACTATTCACCACTGATTTGATAGCTTCATAACTGGATTTCCAAATTTTAAATTCAGGAGTATTGGGTTTAAAATTCTTTTTCAGAGCTTTAACACTTGTTTTAATTTCCAATAATTCACGAACAACTGTAGGAAGAATTGCATCTGAATTCTGTTTATAATAATAAGTATTTCCTTCTTTAAAATTTAAAGTTCCATCTTTATTCCATTTTAATTCTCCAGTTAATTCATCTCTTTCCATGTTCTTAATTGTAATAGCAATAGTATTATCTTCTGGTTTATCTCTTAAATTTACAGGGTCTAAACAAAAATCTTTAATCATACTCGGATAAGCACTACCCATATCCACTTTGCCTATGTTAAAAAATGCACCTGTTTGTAACGCTTCTCTAAACGCACCTTTGTATTCTTCTTTCTCATTGTGTTGTTTCGTAGGTAATACTAAATCTCTCTTTTTAGCTTCCTGTAAACAGAGCATATCTAATATCCTACTATTATGATAAAGGTCTTCCCATTCAACTTTTGATAGCTTTCGAATTTCATCGAAGTATTGAATAATATTAAATTTCTTTTCTAATTTTAACATTCTATTAACATCATTTATATTTTTTATTTTTATTTCTTCATTCAATGTTCCAAATTCCATCTCTCCGCAAGACTCTTCTTTCAAATCTTCTTGAGCAATGTAATCTAAAGCGTATGATTTCCTTTTATTTAAGGTAAGCTTTTTGAACCACTGCATTAAATCTATAATACTAATCCCTGAAGGAAACCAAATATCTTGCACTTCTTCTTCATCACTTTTATTCATTAATTTTCCCCACTCAGCCCTACGACCTTGTTTAATAGGACTTATCGCCCTTGCAAAGTCGGCTCTCTTTCCAAACAATTTCTTGTATCTATTATAAAGATAACAATAATCAAATTTAACATTCCATGACATCCACATATCAAATTTCTCTTGTTCCATGTAATCTATAAAAGCGTTAAATAACTTCCGTTCATCTCCATCATAATCTGGTAGCCAAAATGTTTTTATTTTTTCTGTAAAATTATTATACACGCTTATACAACTAACAGGATACTTAACTTCTTTTACGTTTGGAAATTCCTTTGCTTTCACTTCTATATCTATGAGTGACCATTTAATCTTTACTGGTGTAATCTGTTCTATTTTATCTATCATATATCTTCGGGTATAGACAATATCAGCTTCATAACTCTCATTACTACGCTGTTTTCTTACCATGCCAGGTTCAGTGCAGAATATCTTTTTTAATTTCTGCCCATCAATAGCTTTATATTCTCCATGATTATCAGGTTCAAAATAGTATGAGAAGAAATCTTCATCTTCTACAATTACTTGTTTCCCTTCGTCATTCCTGCAGAATAAGAATATCTTTCTCTTTTTATTACTTATGTTTATGAGACGCATTGACTATCCTCCCTATTTTTTTCATTTGTTTAAAGTTAAAAAAATCAGATTTTATTATATTACATCTTGGACATGCTAATACGATGTTATCTAATATATATCCTAAATTATTATTTTTTCTATCTATTTGCAATTTTTTAAATCTCTTAGCAAGAGTGTCCTTTTTCTTATTCCAACCAGATTCTGTAATTTTACAATAAACACATATTTTTTTCTGTTTAATATACCAATTAAAAAAACTTGTTTTTTCCAATTGAAATTTAATTTTTTTATAACGACATCTATATTTAATAGAACGGAAAAGTTCTTGAAAATAATGATTCTTTCTATATTTTTTGAGAGCTTTTATAAATATATCTATATGTGTTTTCCTATATTCTTGATTCCTTTTTAATATTTCCTTCTTGTTTTTTAAATAATATTTTTTATGAAATTCTTTTATTCTCTCTTTATTTTTTAAATAGTATTTCCTTGATGCTTTTATGATTTTATCTTTTCTTCTCAAACAAGATAATTTAATTTTCTCTTTATTATTATAATAATATTTCAAAGAAGCTCCTCTCCATTTCTTTTTTAAACTTTCTGAAGCTTTTTGTCTATATTTTCTTGCATAAATAGTTGTTTTTTTCATACTAAAATTACCTTTCCTTCTGGATGATAACCTTTAAATTTCTTAATAGTATTTTCTGTCCCACCTTTTCTATCTTTAGCTACACATGCAATTAAGACATCACTTGCCCTTGCAATATCACTATTCCTAACATACCCTGCTGTTTTTCCAAAATGATTCCATTGAGCATAATAAATTGTTATTGGTATTTGATTACGTTTCGCAATTATTTCAGCAAATCTATCTCCACCTTTAGGGCAACCGCCTGAGATTATCATATCACCATGTTTATAAATCTTATCAAAGGCTTCTGTAACTTCTATAAAATCTACGTATCCATCTCTTTTTCGTGTTCCTACTATTCCTATATTCATTTTATACTCCTTTCTAATTTATATATTTTCGTTTAAACCATTTTATATAATTATTTATTTTATTGATTTTAACTAAATAATCATACGCCCTTCTATGTAAACTTTGATGTTGTGAATTAGTTAATATTAAAATATTTCGTTTTTGATTATTTTCTTTATTTAAATCTTTATGATGTTTACATCTTGTATTTCCAAATCTCCTTTTTTTAAAATTAGGTCTTTTTCGACCTGTTAATGTTTTAGAGATTTTTTTTCGAGTTTTCTTAGATACTTTTCTTCCTTTCTGAGATTCACTTAATTTCTGAAGGTCTTTTTTAGAAAACACTCTAACATTATATTTTAAAATATTTATTAATAAAGGTTTATTTTTCTGCCAATTAGAATAACATTTTTTAGAGCAAAATCTTTTCCTTTTATACACTTTATTTTTCGGTATAAATTTTTTATCGCATTGTTCACATTTTAAAGTTCGACATTTATCACATCTTTTTTGTTGATAAAGATGATATTCAAATTTCTTTTTACATTTAATACAAATTTTATATTTAGATTTTTTCATATTATTTCATCTACAACTTTTTTCTGTAAAGCTTCTTTTGCTGTAAGCCATAATTCTCCTCTTCGTGCAATTTCTAAATCTTCCTCTTTTAATTTAGTATGTTTTTTTATTATATCATCCATGATAGCTTCTAATTTCTTTTCATATTTAACTCTATCCATAGCATTTTGAACTTTATCAGATACAAATGTAGATGCTGCATGAGCCATCCAAGCGGAATGTTCCGTTATGAATCTCCTCTTTCCTACTATTGAAATAAAACATGCCATACTACAAGCTTCTCCTGCAATTACAGTATAGATAGGGGTTTTTAATTCAAGAATAGTATCTACTATTGACATTCCTGCACCTACATCTCCACCTATACTATTAATTTCTAATGTAATTACTTTACGAGGATGTTGAAGACTTAATGCTCGTAATTTTTTATTTATTTTATAAGCTAAATCAACCTCTATTTCCCCATAAAGATAAACTTTTCTATTACGATTTAAAATCTGTTCATAGATTTTTTCCTCGTATTTATTTTTCCAACTTTTTTTTCTTTTCTTTTTAACCATCATTTTCACCATCCTTCTCTTCCTTCTCCTCACCATAAGTGTGATTTCTGCTTGTTTTTAATGCACTGTCTGCCCTATATTTCCAACCTTTTAATTTTATTACTGCATAATTTAAATCTGGCACTTCAGAAATACAAGCATCTCTTAAAGTTTCCTTGCCAGGTGCTCTACTTAGCTGAATCACTTTACCATTAACAGTAATCTTTTTATCTTTTTTATTTATTTCATACTCTGCCAATAAAGCAAAACTTCTACACGCAATATATGTTTCCAAAGCTGCAGTTAAATCATAGAAATATACTCTCAATTGATTATACATTAAATTGATTTCATCCTGCTTTTTTTGATAGAATTCTTTATCATTACATTCTGGATGATTTTTCATTTGTAAATCAATATCATCTAAAGATGTAAAATATTCTTCTACTTCTAATTCTTGAAATATTTCCTTAACTTTTTTATTCATTTCTTCTATTGTCTCTGGTCTTTTATTCATGACTTCTCCTTAATATTTTAATTTTACAATGTTAAAAGGACTTCTAACTCCTGTGCTATATTTTTCAGCAGCTTCAAGAGCTATAATAATTTTTTGTTGTGGTTTTAAAACTTCAGGAATTAAAATATCTTCAATAGCATACAAAGCTCCTTTAGCCCATCTATCTCCACATCCAACAGCGTTATAATTTTCATAAACCATGCCTACTTGCAAGTCATCATCTATTTCGTATATTTCTCCTTTATAACCAACTAAAAATGTTCCTACTGTAACTTCATTATTTAATATTTTAGAAAATCCATTATCTGTTAAGCATTTCTTTACAGCATCCATAAAATCTGTCACCATAAATTCATAGTCAGACATTGCTTTTTTCTGCTTTGGAATTTTTAATTTAAATCTTAATAGTTGACCCATTCTAAAAGAAGAAGTATATCCAAAAATCATATTTCCATTTTGAAATACTTTAGGGTCTTTTCTGTTTGCAATATATCCACTACCTACCCCTGCAGAATCTCCACCAATATAAATAATTCTATTTACTTTATCATTATATCCAACAATACAAGTATTAGTTTTCATCTTTCTTCTCCTTTTTAGGTCTTCCTCTCCCACGTTTTTTAGGTTCTTCTTTTCCTAAAACTCTTTTTTCATAATCTTTTTTATCTTCTTTAGATTCTTTCCTTACTTCATCAAAAACTTTAGAAACAGGAATTCCTTTTCCTTCAATCTTATTAAGACTACCTTCTTTCTTAAAAAATCCACCATTAAAATAAAATGGAAATCTTGTCTCTGTTAATTCCATTTTTGTTCCTGCTATTTGTGTTTTATCAATTTTAACTACACATTCAAATCCTATCTGCACTGTTTTACCATCACCATTTTCATCCTCTACATGTATTTTTGGAGCATTTTTACCTTGTCCATGTCTCATATGCAGAATTAATTTTGAATAATGTTTCAACGCATTTCCGCCTGTTAAAGCGTCTAATGCAATAAATCCTAATTTAGTTCTTGTCTGTCCAATCAAAACTAAACCAATATCTGCTGTAGCTAATGGGTGATTTGCTTGTCTAAAAAATATTGATAATTTTCTTGCAAGTAATGCCATAGTATCATCACTCATTGTTTTCTTTTTTCCTTTTTTATCTACTTGCTCTCCTTCTGGAGATAATGAATGAATAGAATCTAATACAATTACATCTACTGTTTTTTCCCTCGCATATTCTAAAATAGAATCTAAACATAATTCTGCTTTTGGAAAATGTCCAATCATTAATTCACTTAAATTAACACCCAATTCTTCTGCCCTTTCCTTATCTAATCTTTCAAGAGCAATATAATAAACAACTTTACCAGCTTTTTGACATCTTGCAACATATTCTAAAGCTAATGTAGTTTTACCGCAACCTTTATCTCCCCATATTGTAATTATTCTTCCGTTAGGAATTCCACCACCTAATAAATCATCAATCTCAGGAACTCCAGTAGTAGTTTTCGTTGTATAAACCATATCACTTCCAAAAGAGATAACTGCTTCTCCTGCTTTTTTATTTTGACTCCTTGCTAACTCTTGAAATTTTGCAAGTTTTTCCGCTTTTGTTTGAGGATATTGTATCTTTTCTTTTATTTTTTCCATTGGTTTTCCACAACAATCTTTTTTCTTTACTGATGTGGCTTTACATGATTCACATTTATATTTATCTTTTTTCTTAGCCATTACTTTTTCTCCTCTTCATATATTTCATACAAAAAATCATTGAAAAAATCTTCTGCTTTTATTATTGCAAATCTTTCCCCATGTTTATTCTGAATAAATAATACAGGTGTTCTTTTACTTCTCATAGGAATTTCTGCAAGTAATTTATCCCAAGTAATTAAACTAACTACAGGATTCTTTTTAGTTCCTTGAATCTTACATTCTATAGCTAAAGGAATGTTTGTTTGTATATCATAATTTTCTGTAGAAGCACCACTTGCCTTGCTTGGTCTCGCATATTTATCAATAAGCTGTAACATCTTTGCTACCCATCGTTCCAATTCATTTTTATAATCAGACATTTGTTATTCCTTTTTCTAATAAATATATGAGCATTAGACATCTTGCGTTGGCTTCAGTGTCGGCAGTTATTTCTATTCTTCCCCCTTTATCCAAAACACACCAACACTTATCATAAGGTTTATAATCAAGCCTTATTGTGTATATCCATTTTGGCAACATCTCTCCCAACTCGGCAACTGTGAAGGCTGAAGTTGACCACCTACAAAATCCTTCTATATCGGCGTGAGAGGTAAATCCCTTTTGAAGTTTCATTGTTTTTGAATTATAATACCACAAACTCTCTTGCTTAACTCCAAGCTTTTTAAGTTTCTTAGCGTATTTTAAATCGCAACAACCATGATTTTTCATAATTCTCCTTAATAAATATAATTACTATGGTCTTTAATCTCAGCAGTCATTTTACTCAAAAATCTATGACAAGATTTTGCTTGGTTTTTTATTGACTTTCTTTCCTCTGAAGTTAGTGGAATCTTCTTACGTTCTTGTCGCATTTTTTCTATAGCATTTTTACAATCAGTCACAGTATTCACGACATCTCCTTTATTTTTGAACATTAACTTGCTCCTTAATAAAAGTTTTAAATTCTTCTATTGTTTCAAATGTTTTAGTTGCATAAATCTTAATCCAGGGATGGTTAGAATAAATCTTACTAATGAAATATACTGGCTTCCTCATTAGAACTGCATTACAAATTTCAATAGCTGTCCCGAAGCTTGGCTTCTCAACAATGGTAAATAATCCATCAGAATCTGCAATAGCTGTTAAATCTCTTCTAACTATTAAACCTGCGTCATCATTATCTCTGTTAAATTTGTTTTTAAACGCTTTAATTCTATCAGTATCTTTAGATTCTCTCGCATCTAATTCTGCCATCTCTTCTTTGCGTTCTGGATTATCATAGAAAGGATTATATAATTCAATCCCTAATTCTTTTTCCAGTTTTAATTCTAATTCTCTAAATTCTTTTCTGTTATTAAAATTATGAGCAAAATATAATTTAAGCATGTTTATTCTCCTTTATAAATTTATCTAATGCTTGAGCTAACTCTACTCTGGTTACATCTCTTGATGTTGTTTTAGTGATTTTAATTTCTTCTTCCGTCATAACTTTCACCATTTTCTTCACATTCACTCTTCCTATTTGATTCTCAAGTTCGTCATATCTCTTACAATGACTATTTTCTTGCACATCTAATTGCTCTTGGAGTTTACCATTTTCTTTCATAGCAAGTTCGTAATTCTTTTGTATTGTTTCTTGGAGTTTGGTGATTTTTACATCTCTCTTGGCTACAACTAAGGTACATTGGCTTATGGCTTCGTTTTTGTAACGCCTACGCATTTCTTCTTCATGACTAATTGCCCCTTCTTCCAAATCGCCATCTATAATTGTTTTCCATTTCTTAGGCAACTCAGCATTTTCTATTGAGGATTTCAACTCCCTGTTTTCGTCTTGGAGTTTATCGTAACTCTCTTTTTCGCCCTTCATAAGAGTATCAATTTCTATGCTTTTATGTTCGTCGTAATTTACAAGCGTTTCCCTCAACTCTTTGTTTTCGTCTGAAAGAGATTGGATGGCTTGGATTTGTTCTGGTTCAAATGTATAATACCCCATTCCCCCATCATGTTTTTTAAGCACTTTGATAATTTCCTTAACTATCTTCCTGTCTTTTTCAGTCATGACTTTCTCCTATATTTTACATATTTTTTTAACTGTGAATTCACCGCTATTAATGCGTCTTTTAATTTTCCTACTCTTATCATTAAAGAATATCTAATTGATTCATCGGCTTCTTCATAAGTAGAATAAGCATCAACTGGTTTAGCCACAAAATAATCTTCAATTTTTTTATTTTCCTTCTCCCAAAGTTTAGCATTTGCATGTTTTGCATAGATATATTTTCCATTATTTAATTCATAGTATTCACATACTACAGATGATTTAAAAATATCAGTTGACCAATTAATTGCGTAAACAATCCCAACAGCTTTAAGCTTCTTTTTCGTCATCACATTTCCTTTCTTGGTCATGATAATAAACCTGCTAATGATAAAACAAATGCGTCTGCTTCATCTTCAGTATCAAACTTCAATCCAAAATCAGTTTCCAAATAATTATGCACTAAGGCTTTACATTTTATTTTTTTCTTTTCGCCCTTTTTATGTTTAATCTTTCCTTTTTTGTCTTTAGTATCTCTTGTATAAAGTTTTGCTTTTAATGTTCCTTCGGTTTCTTGTCTCTTCTGATTAAATCCAATTATACTTCTGGCAGTTGTAGCACCATAATAAAAATAAGCATTAAAACATTTCTTTAAAACATGATAGGTAAGTATTCCAAAGTGGGCAAGTTTTATTAAAACTTCTGGATTCATACCATAATAACATCTTTCAATCACTAATATTTTATGACCTTTGTATTGTTCTAATTTCTGTTTAAATTTTTCTAAAGAGTCTGTATAGTGGTCTGCCCTATGGAAATGGTCATCTTTTTTTGATGTAGATAAAACTTCTAAATGTTCGATAGATATTGTTTTCTTATCTGATTTTAAAATACATATCCCTGTAAACGCAGGGGCAGTATCAAAGCCGATACTTATGGTATCATATCTTATTCTCTTCCCTGTTTTTTCTTCTATTAGTTTAATATCAAGTTTGGTCACTCTTCAATCCTTTCAATTAATATTGCACCATCTTTACATTTTACTTTGACTTTAAGACAATTTAAATACTTACCACATAAATTAAATAACTGTTTATCCGTAAAAGTAATTCCAAATAATTTATCTTCTGGTTCAAATACAAATTGAATCTTATCTTCGAATTCTTCTTGCCAATCTGGTTCTAATTTAGATTTAATTAATTCTAATCCTTCACAAGCATGTTCGTATGTATCAAAACGAAAATAAAATATTCTACCATCTTTTAAAATCATAGTTATTTCTGTATCATTAATAAACATATCAGATACTTCTGAGATAGTGATATTAATTAATCTTACTAATTTATCATCAATATATTTTTCTATTTGGCTCATTTCTTTTTACCTTTCTTCTTATCTTTTTTCTCAGGTTTCTTTTCAGTTTTAGATTCTTCTTTTACTTCAGGGGTAGCTTTCTTTTTTTCTAATTCTATTTCCTCTACAGTTTTAACTGTCCTACCTTCATCCTCATACTTACAAGGAATATCATAAATATGATTTTTAGTTTCTCTAACTCCAATAAATTTAAAATGAGTATTAATTCTATCTTCAGGCTCTTGTCTTAAATATTTACATAATAATGAAGGGAATTGTCCTATTTGGTCAGGTGCAAAGAAACCATCATTATTCCTTAACTGCACAAAACAAATCATAAAACTTTTTGTTTTTTCTAATTTATCTACAAAACTATTAAATAAATTATCTGTCCTTGCAAAATCATTTGGTTTTACCCAATCATAAATAACTACAGAATGTTTCTCTAATATAATTTTTTCAGAGTCGCTACATCTTACTTTCATAAAATCATCATTCTTTAATCCCAATCTTAAAGCAGTCTTAGCATATCTACTTCCACTCTCATTATAAATATAATATGGTTTTATTCCTTGTTTAACTATCCTGGCAATCATATTCATAGCAAGGGTTGTCTTTCCGTATTTATTTTGAGAACCGATAATTACTAAATCTTCCCAATTAAATTGAACATGGTCATGAAAATAAGGGACTATAAATTCAGTAATAGGAACTCCAACATCTAATATATTCCCATCCCACTCCATTTTATTTATAATCTCATATTCATTTCGTCTCTTTATTATTTTATCTTCTTTTATTAAATGTCTAAGAGTTTTATCTAATCTTCCTTTATTTTCTCCTTTAACTCTTTCTCCGAAGATTCTAATTTCAATCTCATCTTTCCTTGCTGTTTCTGAATCTCTTAAATATTCTAAAATCTTATGTGCTAATTCTGCTTCATCAAATTCAATATATTTATCAAGAGAATTAACCATAGAATCTATAGACCTTCTTTTCATTGGATGTTCTAACATATGTTGATTAAAAGTGTGCAGAACAAAACGTGTCTCTTGAACATTTAATTCTTTTCGTAAAATTCCACCTAATCTAATGAAAGAATTATTACAAGTCCCTTCTAATCCATTCTCCTTTAATAAAAAATCTTTTGGATTAATTTTAAAATCCTCATTCTTAATATCTTGTCTAATCTCTTCACTATCTGTCTTTCTCGGAACAGTTACTTTTGAAAGTATTAATTTCTTTAGAGCTTCTGGCATTTTAGATATTTCTTTTAATTTTTGAAATCTTCTATTACTAACATGATTAGATAATATAGAAGGGTAAATAAGAATATATCCACCTTCATTTTCTAAATCTATAATCATACCTTTTATTTCAAAATGAGTCTTAGGTAATTCTTCATCATGCTGATAAATTAAATGTTGTCCACCCAATGTTTCCTGAATTAAAGGATTTCCTATATCACCTAATTCTTTATAGACTATTTCTAACAATCTTTTTCTCTCCTGCATTAGCTCTTTTATTCTATTCTCATTAGCTTTACCAGACCTCAACTCAATCTTTTCTGGTTTAGTAAGAACATCTATATCAAGAGCAGTTATATTTGAATTCTTTCCTGTCTTTACAGCTAAATTAAGTCTAAGAGATAACCATCTTTTCCATTCTATTTTATCTCTATAATTATTCTTTTCCCATTCTTTCATTTCTTTAATGGGAACTTTTCCATTAGCACAGATAGCTAATAATGACCATTCATTTTCTACATAAAAATCTAACAATTTATCAATCTCGTTTGCTTCTACTTTTTTCTCTTCTGGAGATTGTTCCTTTACTTTTAATAAACCTTTTAAATATACTATAATTTTTTCTTCATCAGCATTTGTGTATTCAGGTTCTAACTGTTTAACAATATCAATTAAATCATAATCTTTTTTACATTCAAAGCAATAAATTAAATCCGTATTTGGAATGACATTTGCTGTATGTGGTTCTTTTCTACATTTGGTGCATTTGACCATGATGACTTTCCCACGCTTTGCGTAATCCCATTTTTTCAAATCAAGATAATCTAACAGGTGTCCAAGAATTACTTCTTTATACTCCATTATTTCTTTTCCTTTCTTATATCTTCTCTAATCTCTGTTAAGAATCTACAGAAATCATTTGCTTTTAATGATGTCTTTTTATTTTTCCCAATAGAATGTGTCAATACAGCATTGTTTGTAGCTAATAAGGCACATTTAGAGCCGTCGTGCTGTGTAAATTTAGCTGTTAATGCTCTTTTAATCAATGTAAGATGTTCATCTGAATGACAGGGAATATCATCAATAACAAAATAACTTCTTGCAAAGTTACTTAATTGCATTGCAGGATAACCACAACCACTTCTAATATCCATTTATTTCCTTTCTAATTTTATAAGCCTGTTCGTAGACGTTCATTCACTGTTTCTAATTCCTCAAAAAAATTATCATTTTCTAAGGCTTCATTAAAACAAACACTACAAACATCTTTAATGTTTTTTGGAACTAAAATTTTCTCTTTTAAGACTTCAATTAATTCAATACCTTCTTCAGTATAAAATACCTTATCAGTATAAAATCCTCTACGAGAACATACATCACAAATAATAGTATACATTTATTCCTCTCTTAAATATTTTTCGGCTTCTAAAAGTTTTTGATGAAGTGGATTCATGTAGTATGTCCCTACTTTAATTATCGTAGGATTATGTGTTCCATATAATTGTAACAATGACCTCAGATTCGGGAATTCATTAGGATTTAAATTATTGTTCTTTACATAGAAATCATATTGAACTTTACTACCTGCAAAAATATATGCAGTTATCATTTAAACTTACTCCTTATTTCGCCTTAGTTACTATTATTAAATAAGCGATATATCCAATAGCATATTCAATCCCAAAAAATCTGCAAAGAACAAGTGCTGTGATATTACAAAATAATCCTAAAAAAACAACTCTACAACTTATATCTTTCATTTAAACCTCTCCATTATTTCTTGCCTCTTGAGGGGCGAGCCTTAGAAGTAGAAAAATTACCAAAGGGCAAACTCTTCTTATACATTGCTTTCATCTGTACTTCCATGATACTTAATTCCGTCATATCACGGCCAGACAACCCTTGACACTTCCCCCAATTTTCTATTATTTTATCCAATTGATAAAAAACTATTCTAAATCGTTCACCCAAATTTATTATTTTCATTTTATTCCATCCTCAATTAATTTTAATTTCAAAATTAAATAAACAAACAGGGTTGCCATTATAGCAAGAATGAATTCACCTATTCCACATGCTAATCCGATTCCCACAATAGCAAATAATAAACTTGCAGTTGTTATTCCTTCGACCATTCCTTTTCTACTTATTAACAATCCACTTCCAAAGAATCCGATTCCAACTATAGGAGCGTACAGTAATCTTGTCATATCTAAGTTCTGAAAATTAATAAACTGTAATCCTATAATTGTGAGTATAGTTACTCCAAAACAAATTAACATTGTTCCTCTTAGACCCATTGGCTTATCTAATATTTCTCTTTCTATACCAATTAAAGCACTCAGCAGTAAACTCATCGCCATTTTAGAAAGCCAAATTAATTCTATCATATTAATCAACCTCCACAAACCCTCTCAAAAAATTCTTAATAAATACTGTTTTTATAGCTAATCCATGAGCAACATCCATTGTTGGAAATATTCCAAAATAAGAATAGTTACTCTCAAATATTAATCCCATAAGTTTGCCCTCTTTATTAAAAACTCCTGAACCAGAACAACCACCCATTGTCGGAAGCATATAAATATCTCCTATTGTAGATATACCTGAATAAACACCTTCTCCGTAAACAAAAAATCTACTTAAATGACTTCCAACAGTATAAACTTTCTCAGCGATTTCAGGAAAAGCTATTCCTTTAATTACTCGTTTACCTGGAATCTTACCAGCAACTTTAATTAATGCTAAATCAATATACTCAATAAATGTAAATATCTTTTTAACTGTTTCTTTTTTCATTCTTCTTCACCTTCTTTAGTTTGCATGTCCTATCACATTTTTTGCAAACAATAGTCTTTACTGTTCCCCTATAAGTAATTGTATAAGCACCATAATTACAACAACTGGTTACTTTTTTATAAGAAACAGCTTTATCATAATTTTCACAATATTTATTATCTCCATCAGTATAAACTTTAAATCTCTTTCTTTCAAAAAGATTTCTACCGCCTGGATTTTTTCCTAAAGGCATAATTCTACTCCTCTTTTTTATTCATCCATTTAAGAACATCTTCCAAATCAATAATCTGTTCTGCAAGTATTTTACTTCTTTTGTTTACAATCCAAATCTTATACATTAATTTACCTGATTCACAGGTTATAGGACAATCTGGAATATGAACTCTACCATGATAAATATATTCAGCAATAGGAGCTAATTCTTTTGTTAAAAATTCTTTAATTCCCATGCTAAACTTTTTATTCTTAAATAACAATTTTAAAATACTAATCATTATTTACTCCTTACTTTTTTTGAATCTTAGCAATAAATTTATTGTAAATACTTTCAATCAAATCTACAACAGTATTAGGGTCAACTCTACCCTGAAGTGCTATTAAAGCGTCTCCTGTTGCCCTCGCTGCACACTGTCTTTCAATACTTACACTTTTCTCAGTTCCACCATAGCTTTTATCATATTTATTGCTAGTTGGGGCAGGTGCTCCACTATCTTCACTTTTCTTTGCACCTACTTTAGAAATAGTAGTTACAGAAATATTACTTTTATCATCTGTATTATACTCAATTTGTATTTCATCATTTTCTTTTAAAGCTTTTTTTACAAATTCAATTTTCTGCTTCGATGTAAATTTATCAGTATCTACAAGTGTTCCCCATTTCTTTTCACCATTCTCAATGAAAAAGAATCCATGTTTACTTTTTCCAGCTTTTACAAATTTTACTAACATTTTACTCCTCCTTTATTTTTTAACACAGTTTTTTAATTTCTTCAATTTATCTTTTTTATTTTTATCCCTTTCCTTTCTCTTATTCATTTTTTCAACTTGTTGTTCATAAGTAACTATATGTTTATTTTCATAAATCTCCATGAATCTTTCTTTTAATTTTGAACCAGGAAGTAAGTGTAATTTAAGTAATCTTCCACAACTCACATCTTTTAATGCTTCTAAAATTGGATTTTCTACAAACTCAGGAAGTGTCAATAAATTAACTACTAACTCTCTCGCTTTATAATCTTCTTTGTTTAAAATTGGTTTAGTTAAACCATCGGAAATTTCTTTATATATCTTCTTGGAAATTAATTCATAAGCATTAAATTTAGGTTTAGGTATTTTATACGCTTTCTTTTTTGGATGTTGACTAAATATTTTAACATTTGGATATTTCCAAAGCTGTTCCATATCAGTATCATAAGTTACTAAAATAACTTCTTTATCTTCATAATATCTACTGGCAACTGCCATGATGTCATCGGCTTCTATTTTAGGGATTTTTATCACACTCCAATTCGTTGCTATTTCTATATCATCTAATAGATAATCTAACTCAGCATATATCTTATTCCAATCCAAGCCTGATTCTTCTCTCTGTTTAGTTCTACCTGATTTATATTGGTCTTCATATGCTTTTCTCCAGTTTCCCCGACCATCACAAGCAACTATAATTGTATCGTTTGAATTTACTCCTATTATCTTTAGACAAGCAATAATTGAAGTCATGCAAATCCATTTAACAGGCATTGGATTCTTTGCAGTTGCGTAGCCTGACCTATGCCCGAAAATTCCCCAATCTAAAATAATGATTTTATCCATTATTCTCCATCTGTTTTAATTCTTCTTCTAAACATTGCCAACATTTCCCTGCCCTTGTTTGATTACGCCCACAAGAACATTGATGGTATGTATGAATACCTATATGTTTTTCATAGGCTATCTCGCTGATAAGCCATTCTTTTGTTCTTTCCATAATTATTCCTCCGCTAAAATATTATCGCCAAAATCATCAATGAATATTTGTGATTGATTATTACAATTATTTGCTCTATCATTGTGATACAATTTTCCATTACGAATTCTCCATTTCTCGTAACTTAAAACTTCGTGATGGCAATAATCACACCAGCCTATAACCTCATCATAATGTTCCATTTTAAATATCCTTATCTATTGTGAATTCTTGTAGTAAGTCATTTAGTTTTCTATAACTTGCTTCTAAATCTCCTGAACCATCTACTCTAATCAAATCTTTTTTAAAAGTATCAATCAATGTTTCCGACTTATGATTCAAAGTGCTTTCCTGTGCTGTCCCATCTCTACCTATTAATCTTCCTCTACGAGTTTCATCTGGAACATCAATATAAATTCCAACAAAACCAAGTCGTTTCAATACTTCATGTTCATTCGGAAATCTACAATCATCCATTACAAATTTTGGAACTTGCCTATTCAATAACTCAGTAGTTTTTCTTATTATAAGCATATCTTCTTCAAATCTATCTATCCAAATACTTTGCCTTATAGTGTCTCTCCCTGCTTCTGTTCCAAGAATCTGCAATAATTTCCTATCTTTCTCTGTCATTCCAAAATACTTCTCTGCAATCATATAAATTGGATAAGCAAATTTTGCTGTTTGAAAACCATACTTCTCAATTAAAAATCTTGCACTATAACTTTTTCCTGCACCTGCTTTAGCAACAAAATAAATATTAGGCAATAATTCAGCGTCAACAATGTTAGGTATTTTTTTAATTAGTTCCCCTGCTAAAATCTGTAAATCTTTATCTCTGTCCATTCCCTTCTCCTTCTCTGGTTTTACATTCATATCCTTAATTTTTAAAAGCGAAATTTTATCAAGCTTCCTTTTTAATTCTTCAAATTCTTTTACTCTCATACATAATACTTTTTCAATAATATTATTACATGTATCACAAAACTCATAACTTTTAGTTCTCTGTTTTATGTCATGTTGTGAACGAAGTGCTGTAATAAAATTAGTATCATCAGATTGTATAGAATCTATCTCTTTTATACTTACTCTTGTTTTAGATATTACATGATATATATCTGCTATTGTATTTCCACAATTATCACAAAATTTAGAATCGCCCATTAGTTTTAATCCTTTAAATTTTATATTTTTCTTTTATAAATTTTGCACACTCTTTTATACTATAAGAAACTTCTCCACCAGAACCCAATACCCAATGTAATAGTGTCGAATTGGTATCTGTTTTAGATACATCTGTAATTAAATAGACAGGAATACCAAATAAATAACATAAAAATATCTCTCCATAAGTTCCTACTGTTGGAATAGATTTACGAATATTTGCAACGATAAAATCACTTCTAACAACTGCTTCATAATCTCCCCAATAATCCATTTCAGGTATTGTATTCCCATCTACACATTTTCTCATTCTCAAAAATCTGAGAATTTCTATTTTATCTCCTACAGGATTAATTTGTCCCCACCAGATTTTATCCATTTCAGGATTAAATAAATCATATCTACCAGCCTGTTTAAGTCCTGTAATATATTTACACTGTTCTTTTGATTCTTTACCAGTTTTTTGTTTCTCTTTTTCTATAGGCAAATACCCTACTATTTTAGGATACCCTCCTAATAGTTCTTTAATTTCTTTACACCATACCAGTTCACCTTTTTTAGCAGCTTCTATTGCACCAGCAGTATAATATGTTAATTCAATTTTTTCACTCATTATACATCACCAAACCAATCTTTCCTTTTTACTCTACCATTTAATTTTCTTATTTTATTAATATATTTTTTAGCTACTTTAACTTCACATGGGGTTCTTTGTCTGCCAGAAACTATTTTCATATCAATAAAATTTAACATTATTTGGGCTTGTTTTTGTTTGATTATTAAATAAGGATATATTAACATCAAGAAATTTTTTATTTGTTGTTTACTTTGAAGTGACCATCTATAAACTTTCTTATGTTTTTTTGTTTCTTCCTCAATTCCCAAGCTTCCTCCAAATTGTTTATATATTATTTTAAGTATTTTATGAGTCATTCCCATACCTACTTGTATATGAATAGAACTTAATTTTCGTTTTGAAGATTGTGGTCGAATACTAATCCAACCTTCACCATCAAATAATCCAGCTAAATATCTTTTAGGTAATTTACACTTCGCCATTTTCTTTTATTTTTTTATCTTCATAAATATTTATAACATTATCAAAGTTATCTAATATGTTTAAAAATTCACTTTTAACATTTATATTTAATCTTCTTTTAATTTCTTTATAACACCGCACCAATACTCCAGTCATATCATTATAACGCTGATAATTTGGATTTCTACCAATAAAAGCAATAACATATACTCTTACTTTTTCACAATAATTGTCTTGGGCTGGATAAACACTGGATTCCCAATCATGTCTCTTTCTCCAGTCAAAATGTTTAGTAAAATAAAATAGCTGAAAATTTAATTCACCAGCATTTTGGGCTATAGCTCCATTTATTAATGCTTCTCTACGACCATCATCTGATTTAATATAAGGCATTGTTATTCTCCTTTTCTATCTATATATTTTAAACCATGTTTAACAAAACCCGAAAGAAAATATGACGCTATTAAACCAATAATTCCGAAACCTGCAAAAAGTAGGGCAATGAATCCATCTTCATATCTTACTTGTCTTGCAATTATCGAAAATTCTTTTTGAAAATATCCGTAAGTTATTCCATAAGCATAAATGCCACAAATTATCCACAACAAGATTAATATTATCATTTCTTTCCTCCTACTTCAATTATACCATATTGAGACCCCCTATGTCAAGAGGTCTTACTGTTTTTCTCCTGTAAAAAACTCATAAGTTGTTTGCTGTCTTCTAATTAGAACAACCCAAATATATCCAAAAATTGCGTCTGCATAGACAATTAAAATGCTTAATACTATAATGAAGTAATGTCTAACCATCTTGGAATATTATCAAAGTTCATTTCCAAAATTAACTCCTGTCGCTATGCCCCAAATAAAAAATATTAATTTCTGTTCTTTTTCTGTATAATTCACAGTCACAGTATTATAAATAACAATATAAGCAGGATTTGAACTCATTAACTTATCCATATCATCTGATATATCATTAAATCGTTCTTTAGTTAGTCCTAACATCCTTACCATATTAACAATATCTGCACCTATTTCATCTCTATTCATCTTTTTTATCTCCTTCAAATATTTCAGGAAATGCTATTAATAATACTCCCACAATTACCGATAACCAAAATATTATTGAATCTTCCATCACCTTTTTTCTCTTTTTTGTTCACTCAATAGAACATATCCTGATGTCTCATACACAGTATCAAATTCTTTGATATATCTTCTATGACATACTAAACACTCTAAAGTATCTGCACCCTTTGTTTCAATTTTATTGGTGCAAATACAAACAAATATTTCTTGTCCTTTTTTATTTTCCATTACCATCTAATCCTTTCTATTTTGGGGTGCAGGGTGGGACTCGAACCCACTCTTACTGAGCCACAATCAGTCGTGCTACCATTACACCACCCTCACATAGATTATTTCTTTTTATCTTCCAACAATTCAAATTTCTCCAGAATAAATGTAGTCACACTTCTTTTATTGCCTGGCAAATCTAAATGCCCTGCAACTTTACCTTCTGTGCTTATAAACAATTTGGGGAATTCGTAATCTCCTATTATTTCCCCTTTGACATAACGAAGATTTTTTATAATTCCTGCTTTTTTACCAATAGGATATGTTTTATCTTTTGCTTTCTTAACAATATCTTTTAAACAATCATCAGAAAATATAGTTCCATTATTTTCTCTTCCCAATATTCTTAGTGTTCCTTTTAGCATTTTGCCTCCTTTTTAAAAGTGTCTTTATTACAGCAATACATTATTCTATCTGTTAATTTACTTGCTTGATAATTTTTCCATTCTTTTTTCTGGATTATTTTTTTGTCTATTTATTCTGTAATAATTGATTAAATCATTAATAGCATCAGGAACATCTTCTGCCCAATATGGCAAGTATGGGACTCTAGTTCTGTCCTCAATAGCCGACCAATCTACGACACCTACCATCCTACCTTTTACCAATAAAGTGCTTAATTTAGCGTATTCCTGCACTCTATTGGGTATTATATCTCTGGATACTAACTGGTAATATAACTGCCTCAAAGTTAATTTATAACCTTGAGCTAAATATTCTTCAATAATTCCATTAATAACATCTAACATTAGAATATTTTTTTTATTTAAATGTAAACTATTTCTAAATTGTTCTATCATTTTAAATCCTTTAACTTTAAATTTCTAATTTTCTTTTCAGCTTTAGCAAGGGTTTTACCAACATCATAAGAAACTTTATGACGTTTTTTATCATCTGTATTAATTATTTCCCATAAAATCTTTTGTAATTTATTCATGATTTTTATCTAACCACCATCCAAGCTCTTCAATAGAAAGAAAAATATTAAATGGTTTATCTTTTCCAAATTCACTAATTGCATCTTTCATTGCAGATGCGGTAAATGAAGATACCATGACATAAAATCTATTGGGATGGTCTTCTGCATGTTTATAAATTTCTCTACAAAAACTTTCCATTAAAGAATTGCCTATGCACATTCCTCCCCAATCAAAAAATAATATTTCATAATCCTCTTCAAATAAGCATTGAGGTAAATCGAAACAATTTATTTTCTTTAATAAAATTTTAGCTTCCTCGCAGGGATTTAAAACCTGAATCTTTAAATCTGATTGCTCATCTTCTTTATCTGCCCAATCATGCCAATAAATAGCTTTTTTAAATACTGTTAAATCTCTTTCGTTATTCATTTTTTAATATCCTTATTGTAATCTTGTTCACGCATTTTTTTCAATACACTTTACACTAACTCTTTTAATATTATCAAATCTTCCAAACATTTTTTGAGCTACATCACAAGCTTTATCGTATCTCTCAAATTCTTCTTCTTTTATTTTTCCATCTTTAAATAAAACAATTACTTTAGTCATTTTATTACTTTCTTAATTGACTCAATAACTTTTCTTTTACTCGTTTAACATAGTTACCATCTTTTTGGATTTTATTTAAATACAATATTTCGGGTGTAAAATCTAAACTTGCTGTTAAAATACCCCATCTTTGTGCTGTTTCTAATTTATATAATAGTATTACTATATATAAATTTCCGTTATCATCACACCTTACTTTATAACCTCTATCAAATCCATACTCTTCTTCATTAATATTTACATTTTTAAATATTTTTACAAAACTCATATTATTCTCCTTTAAAATTCCACATTAACTCCGATTATACCCCTGTCATCACCTTTATATCCTTTACCTAATCCGCAATTCACATAAGTATTTTCAAATATAAATTTTCTTATCTTATAACTCACAGATAAATACCCACCTTTATTCGTAGCAATTATCTCACTTCTTAACTGCCATAGCCTTGCGAATCTATATCCTATCCCTGCTTCCATGCCTGTATAAGACATTCCGCTTCCTACCCCATAGAAACCAATTAACTTATTCTCAAATCCGTAAGGTTTTAATTTATCCGATTCTGGAATATCTCCTACTTTTACTTTGGCATAGCTTTCTTTCGATTTAGAATTTATCCAATCCCATTTATTAGAATCTTTTGCCTTATGAATAGCAAGGTTCGGCATGTAAGGGTAATCTTTAGGTGCTTCCATTGTTAGTTCTTCTTTATATCCTACATCAATGTCAGGTTGAACATTTCTTAACCCTTTCCAATACCAATACGAAGCAAAAAGACTCACGATAACTACATATATAATTAGCTTTCGTAAGTCTAATATTTGCCCTATTGACTTAACCCAATTCCCCACGCCACGCAATTCGAATATTTCTTTGAATTTATCTTTATTAAATTTTTTAATCATTTATTTTTATTCTGTCTTTTCCATCTAATTGAAAACCTAATGTTGAATTAACACCTTCATTACGAATTATTGTTCCATCTTGCAAAAAAGTTATTAAATTTCCATGTTTTATTTTCTTACCATTTACATCTACTGCTATCACTTTAATCCTACCAGTAATTTCTTCGTATTCAAAAGCTAATCTTACAGGTTCTTTTGCTACATTTACTCTTCCATCATAAATTTCAATATTCATAATTTCCCTCCAAAATTTTAGTGCATATTATCATATGGTTTTACTAAACTATCTTTATAATAATCATTTACACGTTTCATAATTTTAAGTTTCTCTTCTTTCGGTAATCTATTGTAATAATCCTGCAGAATAACTTTCAAAATTATATCCCTACCACCATCTAAATAATTATTCATAAGTAGTTTCTTTTCAAGTTCGTTAAGTATATCTAATAAATCAATGCAATCTATTGGTTCTTCCACTCCATAAACTACACTAATCGGCTTGGTTGGAATGAACATAACTATAAGAAAACAAACAATTAACAACATTATAAAATAATCTCTAAATCCGAATTTTTTCATATAGTTTCCTTTCAATATTAAAGATTCTATCCCTCTACTATAAGTATACCATATTAGACCCCCCTATGTCAAGGGGTAAATCAAACTATTTTAAAATTCTCATATCTAACCAAAAAATGTTAGATTCTTTAGGGATTCTTGTTTTAATAGATTTTTTTCTCATGCCTATTGAGATTATAAATTTCTGTTGAGCAGATACGAGAGACAATTTATTTATACTTTTCTGAGCAATATATCGGTCAATTTCAAATGCAAAAATAACCTTTTTATTTGAATCTACCCAAACAATATCTATTCTCTTTCTACTATTTCCGAATTTATATTCTGGAAAAGGTATAAATCCCAATCTCCGCCCTTCTTGAAATAATAAACATTTCATATAATCATGAGATGTAAAATTACTTCCTACAAATCCAAATTCATTTATTCTATTCCACTCATTTTTAAGACTCAATATAAATTTTTTGTCCATAAATTACCTCTCTTCTTCTTCCCCCCTTACAATCCCCCTATTAATAACTCTTTTATTATTAATAGTATTATTCGTGTTTACTTAGTAAACACTCATAGAGCAAACATTTTTTATGTTTGTTCTAATAATCTTTTTAAAGCTCATATTGCGTAACTCTCTTTCTGGTAAGCAGTGCAACCTACCGCTACTTTCCTTCTGGATAAATATTTTTTACATAAGCTTCAAAAAGTATTTCACACATGAAATTCCAAAATTCTTTCGTAATAGATAATCCCGAAGCACCACCCATATATCCTTTATCTTTCCACTGTTTTAAAATCTGTCTTTCTTCAGAATTAATTTTATTTATATCAAGCTTTTGTTCATTTACCATTACATATTGAATATAAGGTATCAATCTTAATTCAGTTTTTGTTATTTTCCTGCCAATCATTTTTGTAGCAATAATATTAACTTTGTCTGTTAAAACTCCTCTACTCATAATACCCTCCTTCAATTTCATTTATTATTTTTTCTGCATTTTCAATATAAAGTTGATAACCACCAATAAGATTTTGAGATAAATTACAACTCAATAATCCTTTTAATGCTTCTAATAATTTAGGGGCAGAAGCAATAAGTTGGGCGTTGGCTCTCATTTCATCTGTAACACCTTCAAATTCATCATCTTTTTCATATATCGCAGTAATAGGCACTCCATCTTCTGAATCTATTTCTATAAACTCGCCCCGACCATTATTACGAAAATCACCCTCTCGTGTTCCCCATTTACCTTGAGTATATTTACTCATGATTTCTCCTCTCTCTTTTCTAACCATAAACAAAAACTACCATCTAAATTATATCTTTTAAAAAATTCTTGTGCATTGATATTTTTTTCATCAATCCATATGCACCATAAATCTTTTAACTGTTTTAAACCATATCTTTTCTTGCTTGGCATTATTTACTCTCCTTTTTTTGGCAATAAAGATTTTAATTGCCTTAATAATTTATTAGCATTGATTAACCATTCTTTCCATTGCAACGAGTCTATCACTAATCTCCATTTATTCTTTACTCTAAAATCACTACAAACACCATATTTTTTACCTAAAGGACATTCAGTAACGTGATTTGAAGGAATAGTTTTTTCATTATTATATTTTTTGCAGAGGGGACAATAATTTGACATTGGCACTTCTTGAATAGCGTTTCTCATGTATGATGTACAAGTAAAATCTTCTGGATGTTGCGTTTTAACCCATGCAATCATTCTTTCCCAATGCTTAATAGATTCTTTAATAGCTTTTAATTTTGTCATTTCTTCCTCCTTTTTCATATAACATTACTCCAAATCCAATACCATCATCAGTTAAACCTCTTGTAGCAATATCTCTTATAACAGCAAATATTTTAGCTATAAACATTGCTAACTTCCTACTACTATAAATTCCAAAATACATATAATCTTTCTCTCCTCCAGTCAAATAAAATATTCTCCATGTAACTGCCCTATATAATTGTTCCATAATTATTCCTTTCTATTTTATCAACCACAATACAAACGCACTTCCAATTCCAAATTCTACAAATTTCCAAGCGTCTAATTTATATTTCTCTGCCAATTTATTAAATACTTTTATTTGAGCAAATTTATTCATTGGGAATATTCTATATCCTAAAACCGCTATTAATAGATATACCCACACAGATTTATTAGGGTTCAAAATCATATAAGGGAATAAATAATAACTCATAGAAATAAAGCCGAGATATGCAAATCGTTCTTTAGCAAATTTTAAATCTCCACTAAACATAAATAAACCATCATCTATTTCTGTGCAAGTATCTCCATATCCTAATAGACTCTCCAGAACAGTCAAACAGATGACCGCTAACGCAGGATTTAGAGCAAATACAGACATATTTGTGAACCATATGCAATAAAGCCCTATAATCATAAATGCTGATACAAAAGCCCTTAAATATCCTCGAATAAATGAAGGGTATTTATAACCTCTCCAACACCATATTAGACCACAGATAATTGGGAATAATATTTTTAACATTTTATCTCCCTTCTACTTTATAAAGTTTTAAAATTTTGTTAAATCAATCTTGCTTCTCTTCCACAACAACCCTGCCCAATATTTAGAATTGTGTTTTTTGAAATGACTACTACATCCATTTTTTTCAGGTTCTAATAATTTACAAAACGTTGGCATATTTTTTCTTAATAAACTACATCCTAAATCTGTTAAATGAATACATCTACCGCCCCATGAAAAATCTACTAAGTTATCAACATTAACTATTTTAGGGCGAATAAAATAAAGAGGAATATCATCATCCCAACAATCTATTGCTACAATATTTGATTTGATTGCAGTATTTATATCTCCAAAAATCCTTATTATGTCTTTTGGTGTATAAGGTGCTGGCATTAGTTTACAACATCTTCCTTTACATTCAATACATTTTTCTGTAGATAAATATTCTTTCATTTTTTATCCTTTCTTCAACATCTTGATTAAATTTAACTAATCTCCTGTTACAACCATACCTACATTTAATATGCTTAATAGGATTATCATAAAAAACTCCATCTCTGAACAAATGAGAGCAACAATATTCATTTCCATCCCAATCAATAACTCGTTCAGACATTGATAAATAACATGGAGTAGTTAATTCATTTTCTGGAAATCTTATACCTTTTAATAATCTAAATTTTTCATCTATTGTTTCTTGAAATAGAGATAAACTTTCTCTATCCATTTCTTTTTCTAATTTAGGTTTTATTACATCAAAAAAGTAATTAACATCATTATCAGAAAGTAGAAATCTCTCATCACTGCCTTTATAAATACTAAAGAATACCGCATACAAATCAGGAAATTCTCTTCTACACCATTTCATAAATTCAGGAGTATCTTTATAATTTTCTTTCGTTAAAACGCAAGTAATAGAAGTTACAGTATAAGAACAAGCATATTTAATATTGTCAACAACTTTTTGAAAAGAATTATCTACATGAACCAAAGAATTAAAATAGTTTTCTTTATGAATATCTAAAGAAATTTTTAATCTCTTAACATTTTTAGGTGGTCTTAAATAAGCATTAGTATTAAGATGGAATTGCATATTTTTATGACTTTCTATGAAAGGATATAACCATGACACTGTTGAAGGTTCTCCACCTGTAATATGTATAATTGAAGTATCTCCATATTTTTTAATTACATTTTCAAAAAGTTCTTTATTTAATTCTTTTGAATTCTGATTAAAATTACAATAATCACATCTAAAATTACATTTATTTGTAATAAAAACTGCAACTCTACGGACAGGGATAGCTAAATTATTCTTTAGACAATAAACAGTTTCTTTCATTCTTTTTTCAAAATTATCCCAATATAAAGAACTCATTACTTTATTCTCCCTTCATATGTTTTCTTAATAGCTGATAATTTAATATGTAAATAATGGTCTAAAATAGTTTGAACACTTATACCAACCATTTCAGAAATT
>SDBU01000227.1_pt1 | contig 80346 bp, 68 predicted proteins | sample 2277071 | NCBI WGS metagenome assembly SDBU01 (sample SAMN10397929, study PRJNA504765) | marine sediment metagenome | isolation source: marine sediment core GS08_GC12, 126 cmbsf | place: Arctic Ocean: Gakkel Ridge, Loki's castle | collected 2008 | reverse complement strand
TAAGGCGTTGTGGGAAAACAGCTTTAAGAACCACCGGTTCACACGCTCGCCTTCGGCGAACGCAGGAACCGGTGGAACATACAATTGCGACACAGCCTGTCCGCCCAGGGTGACGTTCTTTGGACTGGAGTGAGGTTCTCTGTGCTCACGGCGACGTCTGGAGGCTATAGTTTACAGGCACCTCATGGTGAGCGGAGTCGAACCATGGGCACAGTTGTAGCTTACGGTTCGCCGAAGGCGCCGATGTTCGAGAGGTCACCGTGGACTTCCTTCACCCTCTTGATATGGTACCAGTTGAGGTTTCCGTCGGCCTCAAGTCCCCAACCGGTTACCCAATCTTCGCCCTTCCGAAGATCGACGAACGACTCCGTATCCATCCGGTCGGTATCCGAGTTCCAGTGGAGATAGTCGGTCTTGAGCCGGGTTCCTTTCTGATTGACCAGAATGACATGGCCGAACAGATCCAACAGCCCGGTTTTCTCGCGCACTATGGCTGAGTCGGCTATCACCCAGCCGACGGCTTTGCCGAGTGAATCGTAGGTGGTGACGTGAACGCCGTAGGACATGGCTGAGTCGAGCGGCTCGTACTCAACTATGCGCTCCGAGAGGATTTCGGTGGTAATGCGGCCGCCGTTGTACAGGAATATCTTAGCCTTTTTGAGTTCGGTGCCAAGCAGTTGGCTACTGTCGGCATCACTGTCCGGTCCGGATTGCGACGACTCATCGGTCGCACACCCGGCCATGAGCACCAGGATGATAATCAGATATGTTAGCAGTACCGTTCGCATTACATTCGCTTTCTTATACGTATATCGGCGGGTAAGTTCGGAATATACAGTCGTTTGTCAAGTCCTATACGAAGGGGGAGTAAGCCAGCGGTTTTTCAACCAGATCCACTGGTCCGGGTACTGGGCGATGATCTGATCCAACTCCCGATTGCAGGCAGCGGTAACAGCTATGACATCACGATCAAAGTCACCGCTGGGTTCGATCTTGATCTCCGGTCGGATAACGATACGGTAGCGATTGTCCTCGGTGCGCACACAGGCTCCGACAATAAAAGCAGCGCCCGCCTTCAGTCCGAGAATAGTCTGACCTACCGGCGTCAGGGCCGGTCGCCCGAAAACCGGCACGAACTCACTGCGGACGCTGATGGAGTCGATGTCCATCAGTACTCCCAGCGCCCCGCCTTCCTTCAGCCATCTCACAAAACGCAGCGGTGAGGCGGTGGTCGCGATGTTGGTTACACCCAAGGCCTGACGCTGTGCCACCAACAGTTCGTCCAGTCGCCGGTCGTACATTTCGCGACCGATAGCGGCGGTGTGGTAACCTAACGAAGCAAAGTAGACGGCCAGCAGTTCAAAGTTGCCGATATGCCCGGTGACTCCGATAACGCCATTACCCCGCTGGTACGCTTTGTCAAAATGTTCGAGACCCTCGACAGAAATGAGCGGCGCAATCTCGCTGTGGTAGTGCTTGCGGCAGCGCAGCACGTCGACGACGTTCTTGCCGGAATTAATAAAGAACCGGCAGCCAATACTTGTTAGTTCCTCGGCCGAGAGGTCATCACCATAGACCAATGACAAGTGCCGGGCGATCCTGTGGCGATCTTTCGGCAACAACCGCCAGGTCGTCAGTCCGGCCACAGCACCAAGGAACAATGCCAGGCGCCGTGGCAGGTAATTGAACAGGCCTGTCAGCGCGCGGATCATGAGATAGGTCGCGCCATGTTTGAGCTGTTTGCCCAGCCTCATAGTCAGACCAGTTTGGATTTCAGGATATCATGCAGATGGATGATTCCGACCAGCCGACCGGATTCGTCAACCGTCGCCAACTGCGTGATCGAATGTTTTTCCATAATTGCCAGCGCCGCGTCGAGCAGGGCGTCGGCTGCGACAGTCTTGGGAGTTGTCTGCAAGATCTCGGATGCCGTCAGGCTGAAGAAGTCTGCCTGTTTTTCGACCACGCGACGCAGGTCGCCGTCGGTGAAGATACCTCCGGGACAGCCCTGTTTGTCCTTCATTATGACACAGCCAAGTCGGCTTGAGGTCATCTTGAGAATCATCTCTTTCATAGTCGCCTGTGGCTCGACCAACGGCAGTGCCTCGCCGGTATGATGCAACTCTGAGCAGCGCATTAGCAGACGTTGACCCAAAAAACCACCCGGGTGCAAGTCGGCGAAATCATCCGGGCCAAACCGGCGTGCCTTCAACAAAGCCAGCGCCAGTGCATCACCCATCACCAGGGCTGCCGTCGATGAAGACGTCGGCACTAGATTATTGGGACAGGCCTCACGATCCACCGAGCAGTCCAGAACGATATCGGCGCGCTCGGCCAGTTCACTGGACATACTGCCGCCCAGTAGAATCATCGCTACTCCCAGCCTGCGGGCCGCTGAGACCAATAACGCACTTTCACCCATACGTCCGGATTTTGATACCAACAGGAGAATGTCATCGGCGCGCATAAGTCCCAGATCGCCGTGCAGCGCTTCGGCCGGGTGCAGGAAAAACGATGCAATCCCGGTGGAGTTGAACGTCGCCGCAATCTTCTTGCCGATCAAGCCGGACTTGCCCATGCCGGCTACGATCACGCGGCCTTTGCACTCGAGTATAGCATCTACCGCTCGTTCGAAACTTTCGTCCAGCCGCTCGGCCAGAGCTTCCACCGCAGCCGCCTCGGATCTGATTACCTCCTGCGCGTATTTTCTCAACTCGGTCATGGGATCAAATCCAGAGGGTTCTTACCTACAGCTTCGAAGTATGCCTCGATCACTTCGCGCACCGCCCCGCAGCCGCCGTTTTTCTCGGTCACATAATCGACCACCTCGATCAGCTCGGGCGCAGCATCGGCAACGGCAATCGACAGGCCGGATCGTCGGGCCAGGCCGATATCCAGAAGCTCGTTGCCGACAAAAGCTATCTCGGAGAAATCAATGTCGAGTTCCTCAAGGAGAGGTTGGATCTGCAGTATCTTATTCTTCTTGCCCTGTAAGACATGCTTGACGCCGAGGTCCTTCATACGAGTGTCGGTGGCAGCCGAGTAGCGTCCCGACACAATTGCCAACTCAAGGCCGGATCGCATCGACAGGGCCATGAAGAAGCCGTCGGAGATATTGAACCGTTTGAGTTCGAAACCGTCCGGACCGAAGTAGATGCTGTCATCGGTCAGCACACCGTCAACATCGATCGCCAATAGCTTGACGCTTTTCAAGCGTTGAACGAACTGTTCTCGCGTCAGTTGTGCCATGTATGTCTCACTTAGTTGCTTCTCTTATTTTGGTAACGCCATCCAACAGGGTTGCCATCTCATCAAGCGGTAGCATGACACCGGCGTCGGAGAGCGCTTCGGCAGGTTTCGGATGTGTCTCGACAAACAGGCCGTCGACTCCGATAGCCACAGCCGCCTTCGCCATCGGGATAACGAACTCCGGTCGACCACTCGACACTCCCGCCCCCCCGCTGGGAAGTTGCAGCGAATGGGTCGCATCAAACACAACCGGTCGGCCAGTCTCTTTCATTATCAATAGCGAGCGAAAATCGACAACCAAATTGTGGTAACCAAACGTTGTCCCGCGCTCGGTCAGCATGACTTTGGAAGAGTTTGCCTTGGTCACCGCCCTGGCCATATCCTCAGGCGCCATGAACTGACCCTTCTTGATATTGACCCAACGTCCGGTTTGTGCCGCCGCCTGTATCAGCGCTGTCTGCCGACAGAGAAAGGCCGGAATTTGCAAGACGTCGGCTACCTCGGCGACCGCCGGAACTTCAACTGTTTCGTGAACATCGGTCAGTATCGGCAGGCCGGTTTCCGTCTTAACCTTCTCAAGGATGCGCAGTCCTGCCTCCAGACCTGGTCCGGTGGGAGAGTCCGCCGAAGTGCGGTTGGCTTTGGTGTAGGAACTCTTGAAGATGTATGGCAGATTATGCCGCTCAGCCAACTCGGCTACAGTCTCGGCTACTTGCAGACAGAGCGACTCCGACTCAACCACACACGGTCCCGCGATCAAGAAGAACTCACCCCGTTCGATTCTGGCAAACACGTCCTCAGTCATGTCGGGCAATATAAATAGTGCCGACCGAAACGCCAGCGATAAATGAGGTTGCGCATTAGGTGGGCAGCCTCCCTGCGATGCTGCCGCCCGCGAAGCGCGAAAAACAGGCTTGCCTGTGCGCGGCGTATGTCCACATGCGCCGCGTTTTTGGTGTCGAGCCCATTAACTCGTCATTCCGGCGAAAGCCGGAATCCAGGCTGGCAGTCGCAGAAAAAGTATTGACAGAGCAACGCTTTCTGTTGATAATTGCTCTTGGAGATTCAGGATTGAAGTGTAGGGAGACGAGCCATTGTCTGATGAGCAACTCGCAGAGCCAACGCGCAAGATCGGCTTTGTACGGTACCTGTGCGGGGTCGTTGGCGGTGTGATCTCTGGGTTTTTGCTGTCCATGGCCATCGTTAAAGGCACCGAACATACGTACATCGAAGAACTACTATTCACGGATACCTGGGGCGTCCTGTTTTGGGGCGAGCACTACATAATCAGAATGATCTGGAGCCTCACTGCTACGGCGGGGGGAGCCTTGGTGGCAGGGTTGATTGCGAGGCGACGTGGTTTGATTATCGGTTTGGTGACCGGCGTACCGACTATTCTTGTGTGGCTTTATGCTGTCGTTTTATGGGTATTCGAGATCGCTGCGGATTCCGGTCTTGACTATAGTCTGATGTCGCTAGGCAACAAAGTAGTGTCCATTCTGATTCCCCTATTAACGGTGCCGATCTCCGCGGTTTTCGGGAGAATGGGGGAGACGCTTGCTGGTGAACACTCGCACCATTTCGATGCCAGAAAATGCTCATTCCTCGGAGTCAAATGGTATCATCATCTCTGGATCTGGATTGTCTTATACTTCTATGTTATTCAGACGGCTTGGATTATCAACTACGGATTTGATTGGTATCGCATGTCCTCTGGAGTTTTCTTTGTCTGGGATAACATCCTACCGAGTATCTGTTTGATGGTGATTATCATGACGTTGGGTCTAACCTTCGATGGAGTCGCAAAGGCCTACGATCGCCTCACCGATTACCAACGCGATTACGGTAAGCGCGAGACCATCAAGGGCGTATTGCTATATGGTTTCGGTTTCCCGATGCTAGCTATGATTGCCCAACAACTCATCGTTCTCATTTACTTTGGTATTAACTACCTTTTATCTTAACCACTAGATGAACTGGAGAGCAACCAGCTATCACTTCGCCAGCGATATCGCAAGTCCAATCAGGCTCAACACAACAGATACCATAGCAAGGTTGAAGTTGAGTGTGGATTTGAGGTGTCCCTCTGTCAGGCTATAATTGGAAGCCAGGAGGGTCATAGTGGATTCGTAGTGGTTGATGCGATGTATGAGTACTTCCTGATAATGTTGAAACGTTAATGAATCAACCGTGTCATCCGGATACACATAATGTGGGTTAGCATGGAAGTTGACAGCTTTGGCGTTGAGTGCTAGCCACTCTTGCTGCAACTCTGCAATCCTCTTGCCAATTGAAAGTAGCGTTTTCTTGACTCTGTGGGAATAAATCGGCGGTATTCGGATGGCGTGGAGTTCCCTGTTCAACTCGCTCCACCTTTTGCTGTGCCGATTGAAACCTTCCATCACGCTCCCGAGTTCTGGGTTTTGCTCCGGATTCAGATATAGCTTCATACAGCAACTCTCCCTTGCGCCGATAATGGCAGGAGCGCAGGGCTCCTGCCCTACTGTCGAAACCGCAGGGGTTTCGACCTACACATGTTACGCCCGCGGGCCGATCATCTTCTCGGGACGCACTTTTTCGTCAAACTCTTCCTCGGTCAAAAGTCCGAGCGCGACCACGGCTTCCTTCAACGTGGTGCCCTCGGCGTGCGCTTTCTTAGCGACTTTGGCGGCATTGTCATAACCAATGTGCGGGTTCAACGCCGTGACCAACATCAGGGAGTTGGTCAGGTGCTTTTTGATAGCCGCCTCGTTCGGTTCCAGACCGATAGCGCACTTCTCGTTGAACATCTCGCATGAATCGGCGATCAATCGAATCGACTGAAGCAGGTTGTAGATCATCACCGGCTTGAAAACGTTCAGTTCGAAATTACCCGAGGCGCCGCCGATGTTGACGGCGACATCGTTGCCGATCACCTGCACGCAGACCATCGTCATCGCCTCGCACTGAGTCGGGTTGACTTTGCCCGGCATGATCGACGAACCCGGCTCATTGGCCGGCAGGTTCAACTCGCCAATACCACAGCGCGGTCCCGAGCCGAGCCAGCGGATATCGTTGGCGATCTTCATCAGCGAACAAGCCAGCGTCTTCATGACGCCGGACGCCTCTACGATAGCATCATGCGTCGCCAGCGACTCAAACTTATTGGGCGCCGTAACGAACGACTTGCCGGTGATTTCGGCGATAGTTGCAGCCGATCGTTCGGCAAACTCCGGATGCGCGTTCAATCCGGTGCCGACGGCCGTGCCGCCCAGCGCCAACGGGTAGAGCCGTTTCAGTGAGTCATCGATCCGATCCAGCCCAAGCGTCAGAGCGGCGGCGTAGCCTGAGAATTCCTGTCCCAACGTCAGCGGCGTGGCGTCCATCAGATGAGTGCGGCCGATCTTGATGATATCCTTAAAGGCGTCGGACTTCTTCGCCAGCGTGTCGCGCAGTTGGGTGATCATTGGGATCAAGCGGCGATGGATCTCCTCGACAGCGGCGATGTGCATAGCGGTCGGGAAAGTATCGTTCGATGATTGCCCCATGTTGACGTGGTCGTTGGGATGAACCGGGTCTTTGCTCCCGAGCTTACCACCGGCCAGTTCGATCGCGCGGTTGGAGATTACTTCGTTGCTGTTCATGTTGCTCTGGGTTCCCGAGCCTGTCTGCCAGACTACCAGCGGGAAATGGTCGTCGAGTTTTCCGTCGATCACTTCGTCGGCCGCTTTCGTAATCAGATCACCTTTGTCCTTCGGCATCTTACCAAGGTTCATATTCACCAGGCAAGCCGCCTTCTTGAGGATACCCATGGCGCGGATGATCTCGCGTGGCATCGTTTCGGTGCCGATGCGAAAGTTGGTCAGTGAGCGGGCTGTTTGGCAGCCGTAATACTTGTCAGCGGGTACTTTCATTTCCCCCATCGTGTCTGTTTCAATGCGATATTCCATGATTCCTCCGGTCGCGTGGCGACTGCAATAGTTGGAAACGTTGTTTCATCTTTTGAGGTCCGAATATACAGCCTCGGATCATACCCGCAAGAAGGTTTGAGGACATTTTTGTGTTTTCGGAGCCACCGAGAGCATGTGAACTGTTTCTTGACACCGACAACCTGCATGCGTTGATTCTCTCTATGGGTGAGTCGTACTACTTGAGAGACCTGGTTGTGATTTTCGGCCTTGGTGTCATCATAGTGACGGCCGCCCACAGGTTCCGTCTGCCTGCCATAGCGGGATTCGTAGTGGCCGGTATCCTGGCCGGCCCGCAGGGGTTCGGCCTTATCAATGATATCCATCAGGTGGAAGTGCTGGCCGAGATCGGGGTGGCGCTCCTGTTGTTCGGTATCGGTATGGAGCTTCCGATGGATCGTCTGAAGCGCCTGTGGAGACCGATTCTTATCGCCGGGGCCCTTCAAGTGGTACTCAGTCTGGTGACGGCCTACATGGTCGCCAGGCTGGTCGGTCTAACACCGCAGGAGGCTTGGTTTGTGGGCTTTGTGGTGGCTATATCCAGTACCGCTATCGTGCTCAAGGATCTGGAGGAGCGCGGAGAGATAGACGCGCCGCACGGCAGGATTACACTCGGCGTGCTTATCTTCCAGGATCTTTGTGTGGTACCTATGATCCTGTCTATCCCTCTCCTGGCTGGTTCCGGCGGCGCCTTCCCAGAGCCGGCCATGACCCTTGTTCACTCGGCCGCGATTATTGTCGTTACCGTGCTGGCCGCTCGCCTGATCACTCCGAGGTTGATGAATCTGGTGGCCAGGACACGCCAGAGAAATGTTTTCATAATGACCAGCCTGTTGATCTGCGCCGGAACGGCCTGGATTTTATCACTGGCCGGAATATCGCTGGCCCTGGGAGCCTTTCTGGCGGGATTGATAATGGCGGGGAGCCAGTACCGCCATCAGGCGATGGCGGACATCATACCTTTTCGAGAGGTGTTTGCCTCACTGTTTTTTGTTTCGATCGGCATGTTGCTCGACCCGCAGTATCTCCTGGAGAATATGGTCACGATACTATTGCTGTTCGTGGGTATAGTTCTCGGGAAGTTCATCGTAGTTTTCTTAACCGGGTCATTGATGCGACTTCCGATCCGGGTCACCGCAAAGGCGGCCATGGCTCTGGCTCAGGTGGGAGAGTTTGCCTTTGTGCTGATAGGTCTCGCCGTATCTCACCGGTTGATAGACGGCCCACTTGCCAGCAACCTTATGGCCGCCGCCATACTATCGATGCTGGTGACCCCCATCCTGATCGCCCTTGCTCCGACTATCGCGGCAGGCGCCGGAAAACTTGGCGTGCTCACCCGTCTGTTGGATGTATCGACTGCGGAGGACGCCGCGGAAAGCGGGCGAAAGATGCGCGACCATATCATAATCGGCGGCTATGGGCTGGCTGGCGCCGATCTGGCCCTGGCCTTGAAAGACAGCAGCATTCCATATCTGATTGCAGAACTGAATCCGGCGAATGTGCGCCGGGCGCGTGAGAACGGGGAACCGGCATACTATGCTGATATCACCAGTCCGGATGTCCTGCAGTACTTGGGTGCGCAACTCGCCAGGGAGTTGGTGATTCTGGTAAATGATCCGGCTGCCATTGAACGGGCAGTGAAAGCCGCTCGGAGGGTCGCTCCCACGTTACACATTACGGTGAGAGCCAGGTACTTACTGGATGCCGCCCCAATGCTGGGCGCCGGCGCCAGCGACGTTATCGCATCCGAGGTTGAGGCTTCCGCTGAGGTGCTGGCGCGAGTTCTCGGCCGATTCCAGGTTGGCCCTGAGGTGATCAACAGTCACGTGGCCAGAATCAGGAGCCGGGAAGAAACCGTCGGCGATTGACGACGACGTCGATCTGTTTTGAGGCTTCATCGTCTTTCCCAAAGCGCCAGCCATCATGCTTGAGGTATTTCAGGATAGCGGCGTTCGGAGGAGATGATAAAAAAAGCCGGAACCAGGTGGATTCCGGCTTTACAGTTTTACGATTGAAGTGATCAGTCGCGGGGCGGTCGACCTTCGCTGCGGTTCGCTTTGGTGACTTTGAGTTCACGACCGCCGAAGTCGGCGCCGTTTAGCTGTTCAATTGCGGTTTGGCTATTACCGTCATCCGGCATCTCGATAAACGCAAACCCGCGTGACTTACCGGTGTAGCGATCCACGATAAGCTGCACCGAGCTGACTTCGCCGTGGGCCTCGAAGGCTTGGCGCAAATCGTCTTCAGTTGTTTCATACGACAGATTGCCGACATAGATGTTCATTCCGAACTCCCTGGTACATGTTTTCGTCTCAACCCCCTGCCACCCCAATTATCCAGTCACGGTCATAGAGTTTCCTCCGTCATGCTGCGACAGGTGATTGGGGCAAAAACCAATGCGAAAGATGCTTGGGAGATTATCGTAGCCAACTCCCCAGGCCTGCAAGACAGTCGTTCAAACAAAACGTATCACTCCGTGCCGCCCGTGGATTCCTCGTCGACAATTTGTGCGAGAATCTTCGAGACCGGTACCGAGCCCTCCTTCATCTCTTTCATTTGCGGAAATAACAGCACGTCGCGGATATTGTGCTTATTAGTTAATAGCATTATCAAGCGGTCCACTCCGAAACCGAGCCCGGCGGTCGGCGGCATACCGTACATCAAGGCCGTGATAAAGTCATCATCCAAAGGTTGCGCTTCCTGATCACCCGCCTCAAGCGCCTTGCCCTGCTGCAGGAAGCGTTGCAACTGATCCACCGGGTCGTTGAGTTCGCTGAAGGCGTTTCCCATTTCCAGGCCGGCGATAAACAACTCAAATCGCTCGGTGAGACCCTCCTTCTCACGGTGCTTTTTGGCCAGTGGTGAAATCTCAAAGGGGAAGTCGACAATAAAAGTGGGCTGGATCAAGGTCGGTTCAACTTTGGCCTCCCAGACTGCTTCAATGACCTTGCCCCTATTAATGAGCCCGTCCCCATCCACGCCTAACTTCTTTGCCGCCGGCATCGCCTGCTCGAACGACATGGCAGAGAAGTCGACACCCGTTTCCTCACGTATCGAGTCGATCATGCTGATCCACTTGAACGGCGGTTCGAAATCGATCTCGTGATCATCGTATGGGATGCGGTATGTACCGTGCAACTCAAAGACCACCTGACGCAGCATCTGTTCAAACAGCGCCGCCATGTCGCGATAGTCGGCGTAAGCCCAGTACAGTTCGATCATCGAGAACTCCGGGTTGTGCAGCCGGTCGATACCCTCGTTGCGGAAGTCCTTGCAGAACTCCCATACTTTCTCAAAGCCGCCTACCAGCAGGCGTTTTAGATAGAGTTCATCGGCGATGCGCAGATACAACTCACGATCCAGGCGATGATGATGCGTCTTGAACGGCAGGGCCATGCCACCGCCGTACAAAGGCTGCAGGATGGGCGTCTCCACTTCGAGAAAACCATCGTTGTTGAGAAAATCGCGAATCGTCCGAATGATCCTGGTGCGCTTGATGAAATCCTCGCGCACTTCAGGGTTGACGATCAAATCAGCGTAGCGTCGACGGTACCGGATTTCAACGTCGACCAGGCCGGCATGCTTGTCCGGCAGCGGGTGCAAAGCCTTGGTTAGTATCTCAAACGACGTGACCTTGAGTGTGCGCTCGCCGGTGCGCGTGACGAAGAGCGTACCTTCGCAGCCGATGATGTCACCGAGATCAATCGTAGCGAAAATGTCATACGCTTCCTGACCCACGTTGTTGAGCTTAACGTAAATCTGCAAACGTTCCGAACCGTCGCGCACGTCGGCGAAACTTGCTTTGCCCATCTTGCGCTTGAGCATGACGCGCCCGGCCAGACGAACCACCGTCTCATCATTCGCCTCGGTATCGAAGTTCTCAAGCAGTTCGGTGATCACGTGGGTCCGTTCGTACCGATACGGGTATAGATTGACACCTGCGGAGGTGAGTTGAGTGACCTTATCCCGTCTCGTCTTGATGAGTTCTTTCAGCGGGATCTGGATATGTTCTGTGGCGTCTCCGGGTTTGCCGTGGTCAGGTTGTGATGGTTTGTCGGTCATGAGGTTACTTTGTAGGCCTTCCGCCTTTGATGTTTGCGTTATTCAGCCGGTAAGATACTGGTCAACCGTAATCGCCCGAGCATTCAGGTTTTCCTCGCTGTGACCTTGTCACTCACGGCCCGCCACACCGCCGCTGGCACCAGTTCGCTGACATCGCCGCCGTGAGTGGCTACATCCTTGACGATAGTGGATGACAAGTACACCCAGGACAACGCCGGCATCAGGAAAACGGTCTCGACCGTGCGGGCCAGCTTGCGATTCATCAGGGCCATTTGAAACTCGTATTCAAAATCGGAGATAGCCCGCAAACCACGAATGATGGCGGCCGCATTCAATTCCGTAGCCAGATCAGCCAGCAGACCCGAAAACCCGATCACCTCGACCTGAGCTACATAAGGCTTCTCGTCGATCGACTGCCTGACCAACTGGATGCGTTCATCGTGAGTGAAGAACGGTTCCTTACCGGCGCTGGCTGCCACCGCCACTACCACTCTGTCAAACAGCTTGGTAGCCCGTTCCACCAATGACAGGTGACCGTGCGTTATCGGATCAAAAGAACCGGGATAAATGGCCAGTTTCGAGCGGTTTGTTGAAGTCGTCATACGCAATAACTACCGATCAAGCTAAACAAAAGGATTCCGAAATGCAACCTATTATCACTGAAACCGATCCCTCTTCAACGAAGTGAGGCCCAGGGCTACCAGGTATTCTCCGGCTGGAATCTGCGAAATCCTGTCCGGTTGCGGGAAAAAGCCGCTTGAGATACCGACTTCGCTGATCGCCACCGGGAAATACTTTTTCAGTATCTCCAGGGCATGATCCTCCTGTCCGCCGCCGGAAACAACCACTGCCGACAGCGGAATACTGACACTCTGCCGGGAAAACGCGGCCAACTTGAAATTGACGACCGTCTTCAGTTCAATAGTCATGCGCTCGAAATCGGTTGGCGATGTCAGATCAAACGATTTGGTAACCAGATGGGCGACCCCCAGTATTCTCTTTCTGTAGATGAAGCAGACAGAGACCAGTCGGTCGTTGAAATCGATCAGACAAATGAACTCGCCGGGTCCACCTCGACCGAACGAGAGAAAACCCTGACCGAGCGCCTCGGCCCGAAGAGCAAACTGCGCTTTCGCCAGATCAGCACCCACAGAGGCCGTGAACGGTCTGACCAGTTCGCTCAGCCGAGCACGCCTGACAGCCAGACCCAAAGAGCGATCACCGTCTACGCCCAACGGCATAGTATCCAGACAGAATTCCGTCTCATCATCCAACAGCGACTGGAACTGTTCAAACCGCGCCAACTTTTCGGGCTGGAACTGCCCGCTGCCGGACAATTGGAGATCGCTCACTCTCACTATGTCATCGGCCACGGCAAAAAGCAACTCGCCGGCTTCCAATATGGGATGACTTCGCACCAGCGAGCGTTCGAAACGTGCCAGGGCCTCGACCTTCGGCCGCCCGACGTCCTGGCGAACCCGTGCCACATAGAAAAAGCGGCCGCGATCATCAATCCCGATTTTCACCACAGCCGTGCTCACTGTGAACCCACCTCAAGATACGGTTTCATTTTGTCGAGCGTCTTGGGGCCGATGCCGTGTACGCGGAGCAGGTCCTCAATGCTGTCGAAGCTTTGGATAGCGCGATACTTTACAATGCTGTCGGCCAGAGCCGGACCGATCCCGGGCAGAAGTTCTAGCGAATCGGCCGGGGCCAGATTCGGATCAAGAATGAACGTCCCTCGAAAACCAGCCGCGCCCATTGACACCCCCACCGACAGCCGAGGTGCATCGTCGGTCGGCCAGGCATAAGTTCGAATGAAGAGATAGCTCCCCATCAACAGAGACGTGGCGCACAACAACGCTACAAAGGCAAGCTGCTTTGGCGTGAAATCGAACAACCGACTGATTCCGATGGCGTGACACCTCCGATTCGACAACGATGCGACCGACAGTATAGCCAAACCTCGGCGACAAGTCAACCGGCAGAGCGCACGCGGGACATCGTTTTTGTGCTTTGTGCCCGCGTGATCTTAAGATCGCGCGGGGGAGCGATGCCTGCTCTGGTTGTGGACTGGTGTCCCGATGACAACGCCCCGGACGTTTTCAATCCCGACCAGACCGACACAGACCTTGACGGTATCGGTGACCCCACCCTGTCCATGACGCGAAAAAAACCGAGAAAACATTTGACATCGATTAAGAAATCCATAAATTGGCCGAAACATTCGCAAAGCATAAACGTCAAAGACTGAGATGAAACGCTAAACCGCTACGAATTGAACGACGAGGAGAATTTGATGCTTAGTCAGATCTACAGGAATATCTCGTTCATAATCCCGAGTAATCGTGGCGGGAGGTGCATGCACCGATTGTGAAAATGTTCACATATAGACTTGCAACCCGCCGCAACCGATCAGGTTCGGCGGGTTTTGTTTTTGAGTTCATTCCGCCGGGCCGACGCTAACAAACATGATGCTGCGAAGGTTAAATGATGAGCGCCGAGTTTTACGAAGACGAACAAGCTACCGCCGAAGAAAAAGATATCAGCTCCAAAAGAGCTTTCGGGCGGCTGCTTCCCCTACTGAAGGAACATACCCGTGGGTTAGTGTTCTGCCTGATCCTCTTAGCGGTAGCTACCTTGCTGTCGCTGTACTGGCCGATCCTGATGAAAAACGCTGTCGACACCGATATCAAGGACGGCGATTTCAACGGCCTCCTGATGACGGCGCTGGCTATCGGCGTGATACAGGTTGTGACCATACTGTTGCAGTACATCCAACGCGTCCGGCTGGAGACTATCGGCCAGGAAGTTATGCTGTCGCTGAAACGCAAGCTGTTCAACCATATTCTGTCGCTGGACGTTTCCTTTTTCGACAAGAATCCCGTGGGACGGCTGCTGGCCCGGGTCGAGTCCGATACCGAGTCGCTGCGGATGCTGTTCACCAACACGGTTGTGCTGGTGGTCGGTGACCTGCTGTTGATCATCGGCATCTACGCCGTCATGTTCTATTATAGTTGGCGGCTGGCCGCTCTGCTGTTGGGCGTGGTCCCGATAGTGGCGTTGCTGGTGGTGATCTTCGAACGCAAAACCACCCGGCGGTTTCTAAACGTCCGCAAAAAGATGGCTGAAGTGACGGCAACCCTGACGGAGTTTCTGCACGGCATGTCGATCGTGCAGGTCTTTCACCGCGGCGCCTACGCACGCAAGCGTGTCTGGAACGTCTGCGAAGCTAAGTTCAAGGAAGACACTTACGTCAACGTGGCGGTGGTACTGTTCTTCAACACGGTGTTCTTCTTTGAATCGATCATGTTCGCACTGGTGCTGTTCTTCGGCGACCAGTGGCGGCAGGAGCAGTTAATAACGTCCGGTACGATCATCATGTTCATAATTCTGATATGGCGATCGTTCGACCCCATCTGGCGGGTATCGGAACAGTTGTCAACGGTGCAGAAGGCAATCGCCGGCGCCAAACGCATTTTCGCGCTGTTGGCCATGCCGCAACGACTGCTGGATCCGGCCCGCCCGGTGAAGTTCGAGGGGTTGAATAAGGCCATCCGGTTTGAGAACGTTACCTTCTCGTACACCGACGACGACAACTACGCCCTGAAGGATGTCACCTTCGAGATACCCAAGGGCAGACGGGTTGCCCTGGTCGGTGTCACCGGCGGCGGTAAAACGACTGTGATTTCACTGCTTCTGCGGCTGTACGATCCGCAGAAGGGACAGATTACTGTCGACGGAATAGACATACGCGATATCCGCAAAGCCGATCTGCGGAAACAGTTCGCTTTGGTCCTGCAGGATATCTATCTCTTCCCCGGCGATGTCGCGTCCAACATCTCGCTGGACTCCGATGGGATTGATCGGGCGAAGGTCGTCTCCGCTGCGCAGACAGTCGAGGCGGATCGCTTCATCGAGAAGCTGCCGGACAAATATAGCACCGAGGTGTCGGAAAAAGGCGCCAACTTCAGTCGTGGCGAACGGCAACTGCTGTCGTTCGCGCGAGCCCTGGCCTCTGATCCGGAGGTTCTGCTTCTGGACGAAGCCACCAGCTCGGTCGATCCCGAGACGGAGCGGACGATACAAGGTTCGCTAAAGAAACTGATGACCGGTCGTACTTCGATAATCGTAGCGCATCGACTCTCTACGATTCTCGATGTCGACCAGATTCTGGTTATTCGCCGCGGTGAAATAATAGAGCGCGGCAACCATTCTGAACTGCTCCTGGCCGATGGCTATTACTCAAAGCTGTTCCACTTGCAGTTCAAGAATCGAAACGGAGTGTTAGCTGATGTTGGATAAAATAAGATGGTTTTGGAGATACTACCGGCGCTATAGATACGTGTTGGCGGTCCTGATCCTGCTGACACCGCTTCAGGCGGTCTTTCAAGTATCGATACCTCGAATGATTGAGTTCAGTATCGACTATTTCGAAAGCGATCAGGTCCCCGAACACTGGGCGGCGCAGTGGATCAACGACACAGCGCAGAGCCTCGACCTGTCGACCGCAGCCGGGTTGGCGCTGACGCTGGTATTACTGGGGCTGATGGCAGCTATTCTGTACGCCGTTCTGCAGTCGCACCGGGCCTGGATGAACCTGAAACTGGAATGGCTGTTCAGACAGGATGCGTTCGACCGGATCACACTCAAAGGACCGAACTTCTTCAACCAGTTCCGTAGCGGTGATCTGGTCACCCGCATGACCGACGATGTGGCCGAGAAACTCTCCTGGTTTGCCTGCAGTGGCATCTTCCGACTGTACGAGGCGTTGATCTTTGTGATCTTCACCATCATCATGATGACCAGCATTCATCCGACCCTGACGCTGTGGACGGCCGGACCGCTACCGATCCTGATAGTAGTTTTCTTCCTGAGTGCGTCGGTGCTGGATAAACGATACGACTACCTGCAAACGCGCATCTCGCGCTTCAACGATGTCATGGAAGCCTGCTTCTCCGGCATCAGAGTGGTCAAAGCCTACGTCAAGGAACCGTCGCAGAAGAGAAGTTTCGAAGCCGCTGTTCAGGATCGTCGTGACGCCGAGATATCGACCATCAAGGCCATGACGGTGGTGGAGTCTATGTACTTCTACATCTGGCAACTCGGTATCATTATCGTCCTGGTCGGCGGCGGCTACATGGCGATCAACAGCAACCTGTCCATCGGGAAGCTGGGCGCCTTCATATACTACACGGTGTACCTGATTTTCCCGATGTTTGACATCGGCCAGTTCCTGGTCAAGTCGCGCCAATCGGCAGTGTCGATTAACCGGCTGGTGGAGTTGGAAAAGGTCATGCCCATGGTACCCGACATCGGTCGGCACAGCCCCAACGGAAACGTGGCCGGACAGCTTACTTTTGAAAATGTCAGGTTTCGTTTCCCGGACGTTGAGCGTGCTATCATCGATGACGTTTCGCTCGACATTGAGGCCGGTCAGACAGTAGCGGTCGTGGGTCGAGTCGGGTCCGGCAAGAGTTGGTTGATCAACATGATCCCACGACTGGTCGACCCCACCGGCGGCGTGGTGAAGCTCGACGGCGTGGACCTGAAGCAGTTCAAGCTGGAGGATCTGCGCCGCAGCATCGGCTACGTGCCGCAGGAACCGGCGCTGTTCTCCGACACCGTGCGCAACAACATACTGTTCGGACGCGAAGGTATCTCCGACGCACTGTTGGACTGGGCGATTGATGTCGCTCAGCTAAAGGACGAAATCGCGACTTTCCCGAAAGGGTTTGACACACCGATCGGGACGCGCGGTATGTCGATCTCCGGTGGCCAGAAACAGCGGCTGGCATTGGCGAGGGCGCTGGTCGGGAAACCGAAGATTCTGATACTGGACGACTGCACCTCGGCGCTCGATTCACGAACGGAGACGGCTCTGTGGGAGAAGTTGCACGAGGTGATGCCGGAGTTGACGGCGATACTGATCACTCATCGCCCGGACACGCTGGAGCGTGCGGACAACATCTTCGTGCTGGCTGAAGGTCGCGTAGTCGATTCCGGTCGGCATCACGAGTTGATTGCACGTGAAGGCCATTACGCTCGAATCTACAAGCGCTACCAACTGGCCGAAGAGGTCGGCGCATGACTGGGAAAGCATAGTGGTGTCAGGCGATTTGCCTGACACCACTTGGTACTCTCATTCTCTCGCGGCAGGGGTGGCCGAAGGCCGGAGTGCGTTCCGCCACGACAGATGTGGACATCTACCGTCCACAATGAAGAACACACCCCTGAATCCCCTCTCATTCGTAATGACAGCGCCGTGCCTGCCTTACCAGTCAACCGAGCCCGGGCTCAGGGTTCCAAAGTGTCCGTCCGTCTCTCCCCCCACCAGCACCTCCGCGGCCCTTTTCAAATCGTTCGGCGCCACCCACAGGATGTAACCGTACTTGCCGGACCCGCTTACGACGCCGTTGGCGGCATGCACATTAATATTGGCGTTGGCCAGCATCAAATGGTGATGGTGAAGAGCGCCAACCCGATCATCACCCTGAATGAGAAAGGCCTTCTTGGGTCCGACTAACTCTACCCCGGCGTCTCGGGCGGCATCCCGAAGCTGTTGCGGATTCTCCGGGAAGAAATCCAACTGCGACTTATCACCGCCGACGGGAAAGGCGGTGAAAGCAAGCAGGTTCACACCCTTCTCGCTCAGATGCTCCATGAGCCGCCGCGCCTCACCGGGTCGGTCGCCGACCACTGCATAGAAATACTCAACTATCTTCACTGTCTCAGCCATTGGAGACCTCCTTCCTGACACCATAGTACATTTCACCGGCGCTACTTACAATATAAATGGAACGGGCGATTCCTGCAAAGGTCAAAAGATGGAGTAGAGGCCGTCCGGGTAGTTACTTTTGCCAAGAGCGCGCTAATCGTCACTTTGCATTGGTGCGTTTGCGGGGCAAATGTGGACATCCGCCGTGCACAGGAGTACAACACAAGGGTGGTGGGATGCTACTGGAACCCAGACAGCCCCTTTCCCGTAAAATCACTGTTGCCAAGAGTATCGTAATCGTTACTTTGAGGCTAGTGTATAAAGGGGCAGATGTGGACATCTGCCGCCCACGCAAACCCGGATGGATTCCCGCCTTCGCGGGAATGACACAGGCAAGCCTGTTCTTCGCGCTGCGCGCGTCAGATACGAAATAGAAGGATGATTAGAGCTTTTGCATTCATATTCGTACTAGCCCTCACCGCGCAGGTACACGCCGCGTCGCTGTTTATCCCGATGGATGACAGTCAGACCGATCATCTCAAGGCGTACGGCGTCTGTTTCCGCGCCCTGGACAAAGGTTACCATGCCGAATGGTTGCTCAACTATCGCGGCGGCTCGTTCCTGATCGATGACAATACGGAGATGAGCAACCTGTGTCTGCTTATGGGTGTCTCGGCACAGCGAGTAACATCCGGGCAGGTGGCGGATATCTATCGTCAGATCGAAGTTGAAAATATGGAGCGGGTCGAGCTTGAGAAAGCGCCCGTTATCGCCGTTTATTCTCCCACCACCAACGAGCCCTGGGACGATGCCGTGACGCTCGCTTTGACCTACGCCGAGATCAAGTACGACAACGTCTACGATGAAGACCTGCTGGCCGGGGCACTCGAAGAATACGACTGGCTGCACTGTCACCACGAAGATTTCACCGGCCAGTACGGCAAGTTCTACGGCGCGTTTCGCAATCAGCTTTGGTATCAGGCCGAGGTGCGGAGCAACGAGGAAATGGCTCGGAAGTTGGGCTACAGTAAAGTATCTGAGATGAAGCTTGATGTGGCCAGGACAGTGTACGATTACGTGCGTCGCGGTGGATTCTTTTTCTCGATGTGTTCCGCGCCGGAGACGATCGATATCGCCCTCGCTGCCGAGGGGTTGGATATCGTGCCGCGCGAGATCGACGGCGACCCGGTTGATCCCGGTGCTCAGGCAGCCCTTGATTTCACACGGACCTTCGCCTTTGAGAACTTCCGACCGGAGTTCGATCCGATGGTGTACAGCCACTCAGACATCGATACCTATCCGGACCGGTTAGTGCGGTTTCTTGATGAACGTCAGGACTATTTCTACCTGTTCGATTTTGCAGCCAAGCTTGACCCGGTGCCGACCATGCTGACGCAATGTCACACCAACACCGTCAACGGTTTCATGGGTCAGACCACTGCCTTTCGCAAGTCGCTGCTGAAAAAATTCGTGATCGTCCTGGGCCAGCCGGACAATTTTGACGAAGTACGCTACATCCACGGTAACCTCGGACGCGGAACGTTCACCTTTCTGTCCGGTCACGATCCGGAGGATTACCGCCACATGGTCCATGACCCGCCAACCGAACTTCTGCTGCACAAGCACTCGCCCGGTTATCGTTTGATCCTGAACAACATCCTCTTCCCCGCCGCCAAGAAAAAAGAGCGCAAAACCTGACGGCCGGTTGAGTTCGTAAACCTGTTGTTTGGGTGCTGTCAGGCGACTCGCCTGACAGCCTTTGGCTTGCATAGCAGGCGTCGGGCGGGATCGCCCGACACCACCATCGGTTGACGCCTTTCTCAACAAGGCCAAGACTATCATTTTTTATGACAGCCTGCCTATTTTGGAAAAGTATAATGCTTAAACGCAGATGAGCGCGGTCTCTCAGACGGTAGATTTTCTTGTTGATTGGACGCGGTCATCAAAAGGGAAAGGAGTCACAAGATGCGCATGTTGAAAATCCTGACGCTTCTGGCGGTGGCGCTGTTGGCGCAGGGCTGCTTCGTTCTCTCAATACATCCCCTGTACTCAGAGAAGGAGTTAGTGTCTAACGACGACCTGCCGGGAACCTGGACAGGTCGTGATGATGACAAGGGGGGTTGGACCTTTGAGGAGACCGAGAAAAACGGATACCGCATGACAGTTGTTGAGGAGGGTAAGCCGGACGGTCTGTTCACCGCCCACCTGGTCCAACTTGATGGCAGGTATTTCATTGATCTCTATCCCGAAGAACAGGAAGGCGCCAATGAGTACTTTCTTAGCCATGCCATCTCTGCTCACTCGTTCTGGCTGGCCGATATCGGCCAAGACACGTTGCGTCTCGCCTCGCTCGACTACGACTGGCTGAGGGACGCCATCAAGGCGGGAAAAGTGGACATCGACCACGAACAGCTTGAGCACTTTCTGGTTCTGACCGGAGACACTCGTGAACTCCAGGCTTTGGTGGTCAAGTACGTCGATGAGGCGTTTGAGGATTTCCAGGAAGTTTACCGCTTGAAGTAAGCGCAATGGCGCTACGTGCTCAGTGGCGACGGAACTTGGCGGCATGATGTTGCCCGATTCCATTGACCTCAAGTCGTTGAACGCTTAGATTTCGCAAATGAACAACGATTCCGGTCACACTTATCTCGGCATCGACTACGGTAGCAGACGGATCGGACTGGCCAAAAGCGATCCGACCGGACTGATCGCCTCGGCCCTGATGACGCTTGTAATCAAATCCCGGCGTGACGGTCTCGATCAGCTTCAGCGCGTTATCGACGAGATCAAGCCAGACGGTATCGTCGTTGGGTATCCTTTGATGCCGTCCGGTGACAAGAGTGACAAGTGCCGCCAGGTTGATCGATTTGTCGAGGAGTTGCGATCCGTCTACGAGGGACCGATACACAAAGTAGATGAGCGATACAGTACGGTCGAAGCGGCCGACGTAATTCACGCTCACGGCAAGAAGGTCGGGCAGGACAAGAAGCGGCTCGACCGGTTAGCGGCAGTGATCATTCTGCAACGGTTCCTCGATGAGCGACCGCGCTGATCATACGAAAGTACGCTGGTGGGAATACCCCTGGTATCTTCTGGTCAGCACTTTTCTGCTATTGGTTGGATTGCTGCAGTTTGCGGTGAGCCTGTTGGTAAGAGCTTCTGGTAGCATGAAACGGATCAAGATATATCTGATCGGATTGCTGGTGATAGTGGCGGCAACTATCGCGTGGGCCGGTTATTCGTATTATCACCAGGTAGACCTTGGTGATCGGGTGGTGCCGATCATCATCGAGTCGGGCGCATCGTTTGAGTCCGTCGCCAACGAGTTGCTGGTCGCGGGAGTAGTTGAATCACGCCTCACGATGAAACTCGCTGCCCGTTGGTTGGGGATAGATCGCAAACTCACGCCGGGGCGCTACGATTTCACGGGGGAGAACTCCTGTCGGTCGGTTCTAAAGAAGTTTCGCGAGGCTGATTTCGTGCGCATCAAGGTAACCGTCCCCGAAGGCGCCACGCTGTGGCAGGTAGCCGCGATTCTGGCCGAGAAGCTTGACCATGACTCCACCGAGGTGATGTCGGTGGTGAAAGATACGATATCCCTAAAGAAGATGGGACTCCCCAGCTTCGAGGGATATTTATTCCCCGAAACATACTTCTTCCCGTGGGGCACACGCGCCGAGGATGCTGTTGAGGAGATGGTGGCGATGCACCGCTCGATGACCGATTCCATCTGGCCGGAACACCTTCCCATAGACCTCTCCAGAGATGAAATCATCAGGCTGGCCTCAATCATTGAGGCGGAAACCGGCTTGGATTCCGAACGGGTAATTGTTGCCTCGGTCTACACCAATCGATTGCGGGCGAATATGAAGCTGGACGCCGACCCCACGGTTGTCTATGGTCTGGGTGGACTGGACCGTCCGTTGTATCGAAAAGACCTCGAACGAGACACGCCCTACAATACTTATCTTAAGAAGGGTTTGCCCCCTACCGCGATCAACTCGCCCGGGCTGGCCTCGATAAAGGCGGCGCTGTCACCTCGGGAGACCGACTACTTGTATTTTGTGGCTGACAACAAAGGCGGTCATCGCTTCTCGCGCACCAACGCCGAGCACAATCGCGCTCGACGGGAGATTCAGGCCGCCCAGGGGAATGACTGAGGGTACTTACTGATGGTAAACCAGTTTTTCGATTATTGACCCCAGCCGATCGCAGATAGAATCCAGTGCGCCTTCTTCGAAGGTAACAAACGCCATCGGCTTACGCGAACTGTATCCAAGCAATCCCAGCACCCGGCCGTCGCACTTGAGCGGTTGCAGGACAAATGAGCGGGAATCATCGTCAAGCAGCAACTTGCGTTCAAAGAAATTGCCGCTGAACGACTCGCAGAAGTCCTCGGTGTAGATATGGCCTTGCTCGGCCACTTTCTCAAAGAGCGAGGCGTCAACGGGAAGATTCAGCCGCAACCCATCGCGGGCTATACCACGATGCCAGGTTGACACTGCCGCCAACTGGCGACCTTCGTCGTTCCGAAGCACCAGGACCCCCTTGTCGATATTGTACTCCTTGCGAAGTCGGTCGGTGAGAGCGTGGAAGACTTCCGAGAGCGGCGTGTCCTGTTCGGTTCTCGCCCCCCCGCCGGAATCCGTACCGGCGGTTACACCGGTGGCAGTCGTCCAGTATTTGTCGTTGTTGTCTATCATTTTGATGCTCGTTTGGTATCTTATGCCTCAATTTCGGACGGCTCTTTGGTGAGCCGGTACTTCTTGACCTTGCGCCACAAAGTTGTTCGCCCGATGCCCAACTCCTGAGCGGTTTGGGTGAAGTTCCAATCGTTATCTTCCAAAGCGCGGGCGATCATGGATCGCTGGGTATCGTCCAGCCGACCGCTGGGTCGCCGCGTGTGCAGGATACGATGCTCACGCCGGACTACCACGTCCGGACCACCATGCCCGAAGAAACTGATGTCCTGTGTGTGGAGCATGTTATCCCGGCACAATGTGGCCGCCCGTCGCAGGCAGTTATCCAGTTCACGGACATTGCCCGGCCAACGGTAGGCCAGCAGCTTTTCGATGGCGTCTGGGCTTATGGTTACTGGTTCACGACCCGATTCCTGTTGCCATCGGCGCAGGAAGTAATCAATGAGCAGTTCGATGTCCTCCGGTCGCTCCGAGAGAGGTGGCAGGTGAAGTTTCATCTCGCTGATAAGACGGTAGAGTTCGGGATCATATTTTCCGTCGGCAAGCACTAGGGTCAGATCCTGACTGGTCGCAGCCAACACGCGCATTTCCATCTTGCGTTTGATCTGTGTGGCGCCCGTGATGATGGTGGAATCTCTCAGGAACTTCGCCAGCCTCTTCTGAGCCGAAGTCGGCACCCGGTCAACGTTATCCAGAAATAGCGTGCCGCCGTCAGCCTTCTCCAGCAAACTTTCGGTGAAGCCGTCACTGGTTGATCGTTCTTCATCATGACCGAACAAAACGCGAGCCACCGATTCATCAGGGATGGCCGAGAAATCGACCGCCACGAAGGCTCCCGTGCGGCGCCGTGAATGATGATGCATAACCCGGGCCAGCAACTCTTTGCCACTGCCCGACGAACCGGAGATCAGCACCGATATGTCGGTCGGAGCCAACTTGCGAGCAGTCTCTTTCAATCTGATCATCGACTCCGACAACCCGATCAGGTTGTCGAAACCATTGGCCATCGCTACCGTTTGACGCAACACCACCAATTCGTTTTTCATCTGCCTGAGTTTAAGGGCGCGGCGGACGGCGGCCATGGTAGCAGCCGGGGTGGTCGGAGCCACCAGATAATCGGTTGCACCGGCCTCAAGCGCGGCCGCACCCAAATCGACATCGGCCGGAGTCGTAACCACGATAACGCCGGTCTTTGGAAATCGGCGCTGGACCTTGGTGAGGTAATCTGCAACCGGCATCCCGTCGACGTTGTCCGGCACTATGAGCAACTCGAAACCTTCCTCCAACCGCAACAGCGCCTCGTCCCCGGATTCGGCGTGTTCGACCGGTATATTCTCCTCGGTCAGAGTGGTCGCCTGGGGACCATCGACGACGGCTGGATTATCAATGATCAGGATCCTGTTTTGACAGATCGGCGACGGTGTCATACATCTTCCGTGGTTTGGTCTATGTTGAGGGTCATTTCGGTGCGAATCCGGTGGTTTGAAATGAAGCTGCTGTTGAATCCATGATAACCCAGTCGGATTGCCAACCGACGCGCGTAATCGAGCATGAGATCGACGTCATCGCCGAGAGCCGCAGCCCTTGATATCTCCGTCTCGAAACGAACCACGACGCCGGTGGCGGAACCATCCGGCTCGATAGTCACAACCGTCGGCTGCTTAGAGTTCGGATTGTCCTGATGTCCCCTCAGCACTGCCTCGGCCAGCAGGGCGAAGGACGGGCGTGAGGCGCGGGGAGCAGAGTTGGGGCAGTTGTCCAGAATTTCGGTGTGGCAGGGTTGATCCAGAATCGAACTCACCCTGTCGGCGGCCAACTCAATCTGAGTAACCATGCTGCCAAATCTGGTTGCAGTGGATACTCCCTCAACAAGCAACAACTGCTTATTTACCAGATCATCAAGATAGCGCCCTTCGGCAGCAATCATCCGTGACAGCCTGGAGAGTTCCTCGGCGCCCATATTTAGCGGGTCTGTCTGCAACAATTTGGCCGCCATGATGATACTTGATAGTTTCTGCCGGGCCGGGTGAAGCAAAAAGTCGGCATAGAAGCGGTGGTCATCACGGTTCGTTATGGTCGTTTGGTCCAGGGTGATTATGGTTAACTCAGGTGTGGCAGAGGCCAAGTGTCGCATGGTCATGCCCCGACCGGCCGGCAGTCGGCCCAAATGGCCGCGTATCCGCTCGAACCGATGTCCGATAGTGGCCGTCTGATCCAGCTTCATCAGTTCAACCGCCGCTGCGTTGCACATCAGCACACGCTCTGTCCTTCGGTCGAGAATCAGCGTGGGCACCGGCTCGTCGAGCAGCTTTGACAAGCGCGATGTCAATGCGGTACTGTTCGTGAACGCCTGGCGCAACTGCTCCACGGTATCGCTGAATCGATTGTCCGAACCTCTTTCCAGCGGGTCTGGTTCCGGGCCGAACCAGCCGAACAAAAGCGGTTCCGACTGACCGGGATTGAGCACGGCCGTCTGGATCTTGTAAGCATGCCCGTGGTCCCCCTGGTCACCACGGTATCGATGTGAAAACAGGGCAACCGCATCCTGGCCGGGGGTGGCGGCAACATGCTCCAGCGGAAACGGGGTTCCATCCGCAGGGTGTAGCACGCGGTCGCCGCGAACCAGAAAAACCCTTTGCTCAGATGGTGCGAGGCGGTCCAACTGCGACCGATCATCCTCGGTCAAATACCCCCTTAGTCGCAACCCCAGAACCAGCGAGGGCAGACGGTCGCGCTTTTCACTGTGGTCCGTTGAACTCTTTTGTCGGTTGGGCCAACAGCGGTCGATCTCCGACCGCATCACTGCTTCATCTTGAAACTGCTGCATTGCTATATCGCCTTGGTTGTTTCATTTTGAGACATCTATTAAATGTATCGGACCGTTTTTTGATCTCTTTAGAGGCCATGGTATGGGCTGCTCTCTGTAGAGTACTAGACTCCCTCTCACCAACCGAGGCTGTCCCAAAAGCTGCTTTCTCTGTCGCGTAGCGGCGGGGCTTGTCTGGGCCGGCCACAAGTGGCGTTCACCGGGGCGACGCAAGGCCGCCTCCTACGCGGGGGTTAGATGATATACTCGGTACCCATGCTAAAGCGAAGCGACAGAAGGGACTTCGTCATTGCGAGGAGCGAAGACACTCGTGTCGTAGCGACGCGGCAATCTCAATTCGTTGGGCGACATGTAGTATGAGATTGCCGCGCTCCCTATGGCACAAGTGCCCTCGGTCGCCCGCAATGACAAGAATTAGGACCGGTACCCCACCTAACAGGTTATTGAAAAAGTACTCCATCATGCCTGGAGCCTACCGGATTTGTCATGCCCGCGAAGGCGGGCATCCAGTAACTCAATGATTCAGGTAGATTCCCGCCTGCCGGACTCCCGTTGACCGGCACGCCAGCCAACATTATCGTTGGCAATCAGGTCGAGCGGACGTATCTTGCCGCCATGACAAACGAACTGGTTGAAATCATACTCAACTGTCGTCGCTGCGCAGTCCTGACTGGAGCGGGGATATCAGCCGAATCGGGTGTACCCACTTTCCGCGGCAAGCAGGGATTGTGGAAGGAATTCAAGCCCGAGGAGTTGGCCACCATGAGCGCTTTCATGGCCAATCCGAACCTGGTGTGGCAGTGGTACAACTGGCGTCGGGAGTTAATGGGCAAGGTCAAGCCGAACCTAGGCCACCAGGCGCTGGCGGAACTGGAAGAAATGTTCACGGACTTCACGCTGATCACCCAAAATATCGACGGGCTGCACCGCCAGGCGGGTTCGAAGAATATCCTCGAACTGCACGGCAACATTCACCGGAACAAGTGCGCCGAATGCAACCGACTCGTGGTGGGACAAACCGACATCGACCCCGACAATATCCCCACCTGCGAACAGTGCGGCGGCCGGATTCGACCCGACGTGGTCTGGTTCGGCGAGATGCTCGACAGCGATGTAATCTCAACCGCCTTTCGGATGTCGGAGGAGTCGGATGTTTTTTTATCGATCGGGACTTCAGCGGTCGTCCATCCTGCTGCCTCGTTGCCGATGATGGCCAAGCGTAGCGGCGCCACTCTGATCGAGATCAACCCGGAGCGTACTCCCATGACTGAGTTGGCTGATTTTTATGTAAGCGCCAAGTCGGGGGAGTTCCTTCCCCCTCTGGTGGAGCAACTCCGTGACCGACGGACCGATCCGAAGGGGTGAAACCGGCGGCGGGAAGCGGAGTATAAGGACCGAAGCGACATAAGGATGGGTTGACACACGGTGGTATCTCCTCTGAGATTGTGGATCATAAAGTTGATGGTTGTCGGGCTGCTGTTCTCGGCCGGCGGCGGCTGTGTCTATTATAACACTTTCTACAACGCCAAGAAGTCGTTCAACGAAGCCGAAAAATCGCGCCAGAAATCCAAGGGGAAAGGCCGCGGTAATGTCGGCAGTTATCGCAAGGCGATTGAAAAGTCGCTCAAAGTTATCGAAGACTACCCCAATTCCAAGTATTATGACGATGCCCTGTACATTCTGATGATCTCCTACTATTACACCGAAGAGTTCTCCCGGAGCGAGCGGCGGGCGCGAGAGATTCTGGCTGTCTACGCCGAGAGCGAGTACGCCCGTAAGGCCACCCTCTATCTGGCGAAGGCCAAGTTGATGCAGAAAGACCTCGACGATGCCATTGCTGTTTTTCAGGAGATTTTCGAGGGAGATTATGACGCTCAGTTCAAGAGCGAGGCTGCCATGACGCTCGGCGCCTTTCACTTCGACAATAAGGAATACCGCAAAGCGGAACCGTATTTTCTGGCCCTGCGCGACTCGCTGGGCAATGCCGAGGAACGGCGACTCGCACAGACCTATCTGGCCGACGGATACTTCGCCGGTTACCGTTTTCAGGATGCCTTAGGCGCTTATCTGCAACTATTGGGGATGGATCCGGACAAGGACGATAAGTACCACGCGCTGTTTCAGGCCGCTAACAGCTCCTACCGGCTGCAACGGATCGATGACGGTCAGGACTATCTCATGACGTTGATGGATCAGGACGTCTATTTCGACTCCGTGAGCGTCCTCAAATTGAAGATGGGTGAAGGATACGAATTCGACGAAGAGTTGGCCCAGGCCGAAGCCTATTACCAGGACATCATCAGCCAGTCTGAGAAACCGAAAGTTAAGGCTCAGGCTTTCTGGCGTTTGGCCTTGATTTACCAATATGATTACGAGGATCTTGTACAGGCGAAGATCTACTACGACTCCACCACCAAGCTCGATCGCGGTTCTGACATTGGTAAGGATGCGCTGCACCGCTCATCGTCCATCGGATTGTTGGATGCGTACTCGCGCGCGATAGAGATCGATTCAACCTCCACCCAGGATATTATCGACAGGGCCGCCTATACTCAATATCAACTGGCTGAGTTGTACTGGATCGAGTTGAACAAGCCGGACTCTGCAATGATCGCTATGCAGGTAGTGGCCGATTCCTTTCCCACCGCCTTTGACTCCCCCAAAGCTTTGATCGCCCTTTCTCAGATGGTTCGGGAACATGAGGAAGATCCCAGCAAAGCCGACTCGATTCTTCGCGAAGCGCTGATACAGTATCCGACTTCCGACTACTTGCCGGAGGCATTGGAGAGACTGGGTTTGGCAGGCAGTTCGGCCGATACCGGCTATGCCGGTGTGTACTTCAACCGGGCCGAGCATTTCGTGGTCGATGAGTTCAATCTCGACAGCGCGCGAGCTAACTATCAGGTCGTGGTGGACCGTTTCCCCGATTCCAGGTACTACTTGCAGTCACGTTTCGCGCTGGTATGGCTGTCGGAGACGTATGACAGTCCGGGTGACTCCTCCGTCATCAGGGCCTACAACGAACTATCCGATTCGTTTCCAGGTAGTGACTGGGCCAACGAGGCCCGTCGGCGCACACAGTATGTTGCCAAAAAAAGTCCGTCTGATGATGACCAGGAGGCAGACAGTGTCATGCTTGCTGAAGGGGTCGAAGGAGACACCTTGCAAGGTGCGGTTGAGGATACTTCAGTGTATATTGACCCGGAGGTGGCGGCACTGTCCAGGGATGGAAAACTCCTGGCCGAGCTTCGGTTGGACCCGATCCGGACTGATATTGAGTTCATCTACCCGGAGGAAGCCTACCGTGGGGGCTGGGAAGGTTGGCTCATCTTCCAGGTTCTGCTGGATCCGTTCGGTGAGATCGAAGAATACGAACTCAAAACCAAGTCACCCAATGAGCAAATCAATCTTCTGGCCGACGAGACATTTGCATCGATGGCCTGGGAGCCGACCAATATCCCGATGGATCTTCAGGACCAGTGGCTTTACTATCGGTTCCTGATACAGAAGCCGGATCACTTGAAATGACAAGAACGAAGTGTGAAACTGTGCGCTTGATCAAGCGCCGAGACCTGCGTAACGATTATTTCTCGTTTACTTTCGCACCATTTTCCGCTGCCGACAAGTGTCGCCCGGGACAGTTTGTTCACCTGAAGTTACCGGCTGGTGAGGTCTATTTCCGTCGCGCTTTCTCGGTCGCATCGGTGGAAACAAGCCGCGGTGAGTTGGAGTTGATCGTCAAAGTGGTTGGGCGCGGCACCCGTATTCTGGCCGCCCTCCGACGCGGCGATTCAACCAACCTGCTGGGACCGCTGGGACTACCGTTCAGACTACCGCGCAAGAGAGAGCGGGCTGTTCTTGTTGCCGGTGGTGTCGGTTTCCCGCCGTTGTTGTTTCTTGCTCAGGAACTGATCAACCGAGGTCATGATCCAAAGCAGATCCTGTTCTTCTACGGTGGTCGCAGCCGATCAGACATTATCGAACGCAACCGCATCAAGAAGCTCGGCGTGAATCTCCGGATAGCAACGGAGGACGGCACTCTCGGCGAACAAGGATTGGCTACTAAGTCCGTGAAGACGTTCCTGCAAAAGCATGGTGACAACTGTCGCATCTTTGCTTGCGGTCCTGAGGGAATGTTGAAGGCCGTGAACGAACTGGGGCTGGCTCTCAACGTGCCGGGGCAGTTGTCGCTGGAAGCGCCCATGCCGTGTGGGATCGGCGTCTGTCTGGGCTGTGTGGTTCCGCTAACGGCGGGCGGGCATGCCCGCGTTTGCTGTGATGGGCCGGTGTTTCAAATCGGGGAGGTAGCGTTGTGACGCCTGACATGAAAGTAACGATCGCCGGGGTGGAATTCGAAAATCCCATTATGACTGCCTCCGGTTGCTGCGGCTATGGCGAAGAACTGGCTCAGTTCTACTCGCTATCGAAACTGGGCGGACTGGTTACTAAATCGATCACTCTGGAACCGAGGTTGGGTCATCCACCGCCGCGCACGGCGGAGACGGCCTCAGGTATGCTCAACGCCATCGGTTTGGCCAATGTCGGGATTGATGCTTTCATTCGCGACAAAATGCCGTTCCTGGCTAAACAACAGACGCGCGTTATCGTCAATGTCGCCGGAGCTACGATCGATGAATACGTCGAGGTGAGCCGTCGCCTGAATGACGTCGCCGCGCTGGACATGATCGAGTTAAACATTAGTTGCCCCAACGTGGACCAGGGTGGCATCCAGTTCGGCAGCGATCCGAGGTTAACGGAGAAAGTGGTGGCGGCGGTGCGGGCGGTGTTCGCGCGCCCGTTGATTGTCAAGGTTTCACCCAATGTGACCAGCATTGGCAACATCGCATCAGCAGCCGAAGCGGGCGGGGCCGACGCCTTCACCGTGATGAACTCGGTAATCGGAACGGCCGTCGACATAGACACCCGGAGGCCGCGACTGAGCAACAACAAGGGTGGACTTACCGGACCGGCTATCAAGCCGATCGCGCTGGCTATGGTGGATGCTGTGCACAGCCGCAGCCGACTGCCGATAATCGGCGTTGGGGGTATCTCCGACTGGAGAGATGCGGTCGAGTTTTTCCTCTGTGGAGCCACTGCTCTCCAAATCGGCACCGCCCTGTTTGTGGAGCCGGAGGCGCCCCTCAAGATCGTGCGCGGCCTCAAGGATTATCTCAGGAAGAACAAACTGAAGTCGATCAACGACCTGGTTGGCAGACTGGAGAAATACTAATGAGTGCTCTAAAAGAACTTCAACAGATACAAGCGGATAATAAGTCGATCATCTGTCTCGGCCTGGACCTGGATCCGAAGCGAATGCCGTCCGAATACTCCAAGAACGTCAAGGGGATGTTTGAATTTGCGGTTCGCATCATTGAGGCCACTAAAGATATCGTCTGCGCTTACAAGCCGAATATCGCCTTCTACGAAAGCATTGGGGCCGAGGGACTATCCCTTCTGAAGTTGATTGTCGAGCGAATCCCTGACGAAATCGCGGTCATTATCGACGGCAAGCGGGGCGACATCGGCAACACAGCCGCGCATTATGCCGACGCTATGTTCAAGCAGTTAAAGGCCAACTGGGTCACGCTGAATCCCTACATGGGGTATGACTCGCTTCGTCCCTTCATCGAACACAAGGATAAGGGTGTGTTTATCCTGTGTCTCACGTCCAACCCCGGGTCGAAGGATCTCCAGATTCTGAACGTTGGCGGCAAGCCGCTATATGAAATCGTTGCCGAGAAAGTCGCCTATTGGAACAAAGAGCACAACTGTGGTCTGGTGGTCGGAGCCACCAATCCCGAACAGTTGAAAGAGCTTCGTGTCATCGCCGGCGACATGCCGCTGCTGATTCCGGGGGTTGGGGCGCAGGGCGGCTCGTTGGAGAAAGCGGCCACCTACGGCACAGCCGATTTCACAAAGACGGCGTTGATCAATGTTTCGCGCTCGGTATTGTATGCCTCCAGGGGTGACGATTTCGCCGAGCGTGCCCGCGCTGAACTGATCAAACTTAACCAGATCGTTGATTCCGTGCGCAAGAAAGAGACCGAGGATTCAGTTGGTATTGCTGACCAACAATCAAACGAAAGCGACAGTAGCGAACTGCAAGGGAATGCTGCGGAGCCGGACACGGCCGATCAGTCGCAAACACCCTGATAGTAGTACCTGCATCTGCGACTACCAGTCCATCTCGAACTGCAACAGCGAGTAGACGTACCCGACGTGGAATTCACCATTGTAGAAATAGTGATCGCGGAGGGTGGCGTCCTTCTTAAAGCCGAGTGACTCCAACATCGCGATGGCGCCCTCATTGAACCCAGCCGTCTGGGCGTGAACTTTGTTCAAACCGCGATATCGAAACAGATAGCGCGTCACAATCTTTATGGCCTCACTGCCATATCCCTTGCGACGCACCTCGGGATCAACAAGCAGACCCAGTTCAGCCGAACGATTGAGCGGATTTAGACTGAAGAAACGGACCAACGCCACCGGCACCTTGTCATCCTTGCGCACAGCCGTGAAGCGTTGATCGTTGATGCTCTTCTCTTTCTTCTGCGCCGCCTCGGCCGACTCCTTCGCCGTGACCAACGGATGGGGATGACAACTTTGCGACTGCGGTTCACTCTGAAGGAACCAGTGATGCATGTTGCTGATATCCTCAGGGGTGGTCGGGCGCAGAAAGACCTTGTCACCGATTAGTGACGGTGGTGCGGGGAACGATTTCTTTTTGTCGGTCATAGCGGGGCCATCTCCGTGAATAATACGTGCGCCTCAGTAGACGCCGGCTAACTGTCTGACGGCAATCTGAGAATGAACGAGTCACCGATCAACTAATTTATGTCTAATGCCACGACGCGCGAAGTGCGAAAAACCTATTTATGGGTGGGCGGCTTGACCGTGTCAGGCCAGCCCGTAGGTCAGGATCCCTGCGATCCTGACACTCTCTTGGGTGGTCCAGTCAGGTCCGCAAGGGACTTGCTTCGGATGCAATTTGCAGGTATCTATGGATAAAAGGCGAACCGCAGTGAACCGGGACACAAAGGGGATTGAAATGAACCACATCTGTCTACGAAGCCCAGACGTTCACCTATCCGCCATATACCCACAAGTATTTGATTGGGTGGATAGGTTGCTCGTGCTTCTTGATCGGGCACAGTCAGGGTTGGAGAAGAAAAGCCAAGCCGAGATTCTGCGAGACGAATATCGACGCATCCTGATTGCAAGCATACCAAAGACCATGGACGCGTTGGTGTCTGCTGCAAGACTGTGTGATGCTGGACTGACCGAGGACGCACGCACCATTTCGAGGAAACTTCTGGAGGTTGCCGTCACACTGGTCTATTTCAATACTGATATTGCCAATAGACGAGAAAAGGTACTGAGATTCTACCATCATGGCGTCATTGACAGTAAAAGGAATCTGCATTTCGTCGAGAAGTACCCTCACTTGTTCTCCAGTGTGATACGCAAAGGGCTCGCTACAAGAAAACAGGAGATTCTCATCAAGTATGACACCGCTAAGCAGTATTACCCTTGCGACGCACAAGGAAAGGTGGAGTTCGAATTCAGGAGACACTGGGACGGCAAAAGTCTCAACGAACTGATTACATTGAGTCACATGGGGGGTGCACTAGTTCCCTACAAAGTATTCTGCTCCTCCACCCATTTCTCCTCAACCGATGTTGTCGTGTACATAGACCTTGAAAACTCTGTGATGAGAACAGGCTATTCTCCAGAAGAAGTTCCACATTTGCTTAGGGAGAGTGTCAGGCTAGCTGGTCAGGTGCTACAACTTGTTGACATGGAGTTTGACTTAGGTCTGGGTGACGACCAGGAGGAACTGGCCTACGAATTATCCAGTTCAGGCGGCGACTCGTGAACGTCTGTCCCTAAACGCCACCCACCTGGTTACCGCAGACAGGGCGTCAGGTCCGCAAGGGACCTGACCTGCAGGAAGACGGATGGATCCCGGCCTGCGCCGGGGTGACGCATTAGAGTCAGTTCGACGTTAGGCTGTGGACGCGCGAAGCGCGAAGAACAGGCTTGCCTGTTAGTACCCCGAGCTGGCGTCGTGGCACTCGGTGCACTTCACCTCTTTCCAAGCTTCATCAATGTCTTCAGGGTGCTGAAAATCGAGTCCCGTGATGTCGGCCATAAGTTCGCCCGGATCCTCCGACGGTCCCTGGGCCACCATCAAATGACAGGTCCTGCAATCCGTTGACAGAATCTCGCCATACTGGTTGGTCTTCTCACCGTCGTGGCATCGGAAACAACCGTCATTGACGAAATGACTGAGGTTGTTTTCACGCACCCGGTAGTCGGTTTTCATCTCGGGAAAGAAGTTCTGGTCATAGATCAAGGTCAGCTCCTTGGAAGCCTGCTTGATCAGATCCACTAACGCCTCGGCTCGGTCCGAATACTCCTCTTGATAATAATCCACCAGACCTCTGGTGATAGCCATGTGGGCTTCATCGTTGGTGGCATACTCGGCGTTGAGAAGATCCAGCCCCACCTGACGGATATAGGGAAGCTCCGGACTTATTCGCCGGGTCGAGAGGGCCAGGTTGATAGCCACCGCCGGCGGTTGGAAGCGGTGGCTGGGACGGTTGTGGCAATCCATGCAGTCAAAGTGGCGAAGCTCCACTTCAGAACTGTCGGTCTCCGGGATTTGCAGGTCAGTTAGTTCGAAACCGGGATCGGAATAGACAAGAGTATCATCGTCATTGGTGATGAACCGGACCCAGGGAATCTCCTGCCGGCGGCGGTCGGTGGCGATGTATTCGACCTTATTATCCCCTAACATGTGCCAGTGTATCCCCTCGACTCGCCCGGTGCGCGGGTTGCCGCCGCCGATGCGCAGGAGCAACTTAATCGTCCAGGGTGAATTCGCTTCATCGGTCCGGTAGTAGGTGCGAGTGCTCAGCTTGTCGCCGTAGAACTGCTGCGGCCAGTGACAGTTTTCGCAGGTCTCCTGGGCCGGGCGGAGGTCATGGACGGGCGTTTCGATCGGCCGCGAGAACAGGTCGAAGGCGGTGGCGTACATCTGGCGGATGCCGTCAAACTTCGCTTTCACCCAGAACGAAGCGCCGGATCCGATATGGCACTCCACACACGGCACTCTGGCGTGCGGTGAATTATGGTAAGTCACATTCTGCGGTTCCATGACAATATGACAGGTCTCGCCGCAGAAGGCGGTAGAGTCAGTGGCCTCGTAGGCTCGGGTACCGACATAGGCAACGATGAAAATCAGCACCGCCGACAACCCCAGGAAAAGCCAGAGGTTACGCCAGTTCTGGGGAATGGTGGGGTCAATCGATAGGCGAAAACGAATCTGTTCACCGGCCTTGCGAGCCTTACGCACCTGAATCAACAGCGACCCGAGAAAGAATGCCAGACCTATCGTGATAATAAGGGGGGCAATGACGAAGGTCACCAGCGAGCGGTAGGGGTTCTCAGCGCCGCTACCAAGGTCAATCAACAGCAGAATCAGAAACAGAAACCCGCCGGAAAAAATCAGCGCCCCGCCGATGGCGGATAAGGGGTGTCTGAATATCGTGCGTCGTGTGATCTTCCGGGTTTTCTGGATTTTCTCAACCATATCGCGATCTCTCCATACTCATTCCAACGTCAACAATCGGTCCTGGTCCGGTCAAAGCCGAGACTCAATCTTCTCCAGCCGGAGCACCAACGGCCGCGAACCGTGGAATATAACTGTTTGAGTAAGATATTCAAGTTGGAAGTTTACCTCTAATACCGATGACAGTATCGAGAGAATATATGACTCCAGCGGGCCCATATTATCAAGAAAGACTGATTTTGTCAATTTTTCTTGTTGTGTTTTTGCTCGTGAGCCATATTTTATCAGACCAGTATATGAAGACATTGTCGGTTATGAATATCTGCGATTAGACAAAGAACTGAGGTAAACTATGGATGTTCCGGTGTGGCCCACCCAGCGACTGCTGTTTCTGATATGGGCGCTGGGGGTGAGCATATTACTACTGACAGGCTCAGTGTTTGCACAGATGACGGCTGTCGACGACGAAACTTGTTTGGCTTGCCACGATGATTACGAGTTATCGGTGGCCGATAGCCCACACCGACTTAGTTCGCAGACCTCACAGCCGGTTGTCCAGATCGGCTGCATCAGTTGCCATTCCGGGGGTGAGGTTCACATTGAGGATCCGTCAGAGGACAATATTTCCAACCCGGCGCGATTGATCGGTCAGGAAGCCGGCCGCGCTTGCAGGAAATGCCACCAGCCGCACCGGGAGTTGGACAACTACGGCTTTGACACTCATGCCGACCTGGAACTGAGTTGCGGCGAGTGCCACCGGGTCCACAACTACGGCCGGGAGATGCTACTGGATGACCGAGCGGAGTTCTGCTTGAGATGCCACCAGAGCGTACAGACCACGTTTGAGCGCCGTTCCAATCACCCCATCGGCCAGGGCATCATGACCTGTCTGAGTTGTCATCGTTTTACCCGGCGCGCCGACCACAACATTGCCTACGGGCTGAGCCGGGTTTGTCAAGACTGTCACCCCGAGCAGGGTGGGCCGTTTTTGCATGAACATGGTGCTGCTCAGGCTTACGAGGTGGACGGCAGCGGATGCATCGAATGCCACAATCCCCACGGCAGTGAGAACGACCGATTGTTGAGACAGCCGGGTAACGAACTCTGCCGTTCCTGTCATGTCGAGCATGTGACGCGGAACCATCTGAATCTCTGGGATGAAGTTTGGAGCCGACAACCCTGCCAGACCTGTCATATCGAAACACACGGCTCTTTTGTCAGCGAGCTCTACCTCGATCCGGATTTGCCTGCGAAACTGGGTGGGGATTGCTATAATTCGGGCTGTCACAGTCTCAGCGGTCAGGGAGGGCAGTGATGAAACAGTTTCCCTTAGAAAAGCTAACCGGGCTGATCTTAGCCTGTATTCTCGGGGCGGGGACCACCGGGTTCGCCGGCGATGGTGGTGGTCGGGTCAAGGCCGGCTACATCTATATTGACGAGGAAGGTAACCGCGCCGTCAATCAGGAGACGTACAACCGTTACGAAGGGTTCGGCCTGTCCTTTCAAGACTGGCGATACCGCCTGAACAATGGCGTAACGCTGTCGGCAGACTTGAACAACGTTACTCTCAACAACCGCCGCCTGCGAGCGTCAGCATCGAAGCCGGGCCTGTTTAGTGTTTCCCTGAGGAACAGCCAGTATCGACGGAGTTATGATTTCGACGGCCGTAGGTTCACGCGCCGACGGACCACCGGTGGACAGTTGTCGATTCAGCCGCACCGGAACGCCAAACTCTTCGGCGGATTTACGCAAACCGATAAACACGGAGTCAGTTCGTCGTCAACAACGACCGTCTCCGATTCTGTCTTCGGCAGCACCGACTACGCTCACAGTTCGTACAATATAGGTGGCCAGGCCTTCTGCCCTTACGGCTCGGCGCGCATCGAGTTTCGGCGCTACGATTTCGACGATCAACTGTCTGCCGACCGCAATCGCCAGGCCAACAGTATCCGTGTAGACGCATCCACTCTGGTCCCGGGCGCCAACTGGATCAACCTATCCGGTGGGTATCACCATCGCGTTGATGAGTTCGAAGCCTCCGGACTGGAACTGAAAACCAATCAGGGTTGGGGCGGGGTCAAGCTGTATCTGCCCAAGGGTCACCTGCTGGACTACCGCATCCTCTTTGCCCGCACTCGACACAGCGGTGACAATTCTGAAACCGACAATGTCATCAACACGATTGCCCTCGGCAAAACCATAGGACGAATCGCCGGAGTGAGGATCGGTTATGAGAACCGCATCTCGGACGATCTTGTCGACCGCACCGTCTCCCATGGATTCCTGTTCAGAGGTTGGTACAATTATCAGCAGCGGTTGTTTCTGAAAGCGTCTTTGGCGACTCGCAAGAAAGAAGTCACGACCGGCGTCACCCTGCTCGGAGATGAAAACTTCACCCGCCATCGCCTTACCGCACGATACCGCGATGATCGTTGGGGGGATTTTACCGCCCAGTGGCAGGGGAAAACCAGGGAAAACCAGGATCTGCGAAGCAAGGTCGATTACAATACGATATCGCTGGACGGCAACCTGACACGCTCCGAGTACGGTCGGCTGTCTCTGCGCTACAGCTATTATGTGGGCAAGTATGAGAACGCCGGCGATGGGCTCGACTACCAGTTTTCCGATCACCTGGTAGCGGCAACCCTATACCCGAAAGCGTATCGCGATGTCACCGCGTATGTCGGAGGAACATACTATCGAAGTCGAAGAGATGCAGATGTTGAGAAGTTCAGTCTGAATTTCGGGGCGGTTTACCGTTTCCTGGACGATCATGAGTTGGAGATAAAGTATCAGGTCTTCAACTTCGACGATTTCCTGGCTCGAGGTTCGTACTACACCGCCAATATCGTGGAAATAAGTGTAACGAAGGCAATATCAATTGACTGAGGAGAAGGTTATGAAACTGTTCAGGTTCCTGGCCCTGGGATTGGTTCTTGCCACCCTGGTTTTCTGGGGTTGTGAACGCAAAGTCACCGAGGAGGTGACCAAGATCGTCGCCGCCGAAGGCATAGCTGAGCACATCGGCAGCGAGGCGTGCAGCGCCTGTCACAGCGCCACCTACGAGAGCTTCATCAACACCGGCCATCCATACAAGCTGAATGAAGCCGAGGATGTCGAGGCGGGCAACTACTATCCGTATACGGATATTCCCAACGCGCCATCGATCGTGACCTGGAGTGAGGTCGACAAAGTGATCGGCGGCTTCTGGTGGAAGGCCCGCTTCATTCGCGAATCAGGTTCCATTGTCACGGGTGCCGAGGTTCAGTACAACCTGGCCACCGAAGGCTGGGTCGGCTATCATGACGGCGAGGACAAACCGTACGACTGCGGACCCTGCCACATGACCGCATACCGCGACACCGGCAACCAGGAAGGACATGACAGCCTGATCGGCACCTGGGCCTTTGGTGGCATCCAGTGCGAGGAATGTCACGGCGCCGGTAGTCTGCACGCTTCCACACCCTACGAGATCGGCATGAAGATCGACCGCTCCAACGAGGGTTGCGGCAAGTGTCACATCCGTGGCGACGTGAACAAGATCCCTGCCAGCGGCGATTTCGTGAGGCATCACGAACAGTGGAACGAGATGTTCACGACCAAGCACCAAGCCATCCAATGTGTTGATTGCCACGATGTGCACTACAGTTTGCATCCGGATAGTCCCGACCGTGATATGGCCATCAAGCTCACCTGCGAGAATTGCCACCTGGAAGAAACAGAATCTTTCGCAAGCAGTGATATCGAAGAGCACCAGACCAGCCCGTTCGCACCCGGTTGCATTGACTGCCATATGCCGAAAGCAGCCAAGTCGGCTGTGGCTGACGGATATGTCGGCGACGTGACTTCGCACTTGTGGCGAATCGATACCGATGTCAACGCTGAGTACATCACCGACGGCTTTGCCAACGGCTACCTGACGGTGGAGTATACTTGTCTTCAGTGTCACACCACCGAGGGCAAGACCTGGGCAGCGGCTAACGCCGACCGCGCCCACGCTCCGAACACCGCTGATACCGATGCTTGCATGAACTGCCACGACGGTGGTTCCAGCAACCTCGCTCAGAAGGTGATCGCCGCCACTCGTCAGTGGGAGCACTCATTACACGCGACCGGAGACAACACCGATCGCAACAGCGGATCTTGCGCAAAATGCCATACCAGCGAAGGGTTCATAGCGGAAGTCACCGGTGGCGAGGTTGCCGGCGACGTTTTTAACGCTATCGGCTGTTTCACCTGCCACGATCCTCACACTAACGGATCGTTCGTTCTCAGGACGACCGACGAGGTAACCCTGGGCAATGGCGTTGAGTTCGACAATGGCCTATCCAATCTGTGCGTCAACTGTCACATAGGTCGTCGCGACGTCAATACGTATGTTGTGGCGGATAAACAACTCAGCAGTCATTTCGGTCCACACCATGGCAACCAGACCGACATGCTGATCGGTGAAAACGCCTATGAGTATGACGGTTACGATTACGCTAATTCCTGGCACACTTCAGGCGTTACCGATCCTTGTGTCTCATGTCATTTCGATGAAGCTGATCGTTACGAACTCGGTGGACATACCTTCCTGTTGGCCAACGAAAACGGCGACGAAAACGTCGACGCCTGCAATGTTGATGGATGCCACGCCGACGCCTTTGAGATTGACAGCCTGAACAGAATTGCAAATGCGGACTTCGATAACAGCGGCGACACCGCGGGCGTTTACGACGAGATCGGGGGCCTGCTTACCGAACTGGAGACGCTGCTGCTCGCCGCCGGTCTCATAAGTGGTGATCCTGGTGATACTCATCCCACGGCCGACTTGGTAGTCCCGGATGTCGATTCCGTCGGTGCTGTGTTCAACTTTGAGTTCGTCATGGAAGACAAATCGAACGGTATACACAACACTCGATATGCTGTGGGTCTGCTGCAATCATCGATCAACTACATGACGACCGGTGATCCGAACGGTGCCCCGGCCCGGAAACCACTAACTTTGCTGCAAGCTCATTGACGTCAATACATCAATACAATTGAAAGCAAAAGCCCCTTCACTCGGAGGGGCTTTTCTTATCTGACGATGTATCACCGTGCTCGCATGGGTCTGCTGCAGCATCCGACGGCTGGGGATCGGGCGCCGGACCAAACTGGTTCTGTCCTTCCTGCATCTCGCGAAGATGCATTTCTTGAACCAGTTCTTTTACGACCGGATCCTCGGGGTGCTCATGCATGTACATCTGACGAGGCATCTTACCGGTGTACCAGGACGGGTTCATCGGGTAAACGCTTGGATTGAAAACGGTAGAGTACATATGCCAGATCAAAATGGCCAGGGTGGCCAGCCAGGCTTCATAATAGTGGATGACTAACATCACATCCAGAAAACCCTTAGGCACCCAGGTCACGGCGTAATTGTCAAACCACAAAAGCAGACCGGTTATGGCCATAATCGCGGTGCCCCACACCAGCGCCCAGTATTCAGCCTTCTCGATATAACTAAACCGACCGAATTGCGGCTTCTCCTTGCCGATCCCGAGGTTGTAGCTGATAAGTTGAATGCCCTGCCGTACATCATTCGTGGTGGGAAGCATATCTCTGAGATACTGCTTGCCGCGGGCCGTGAAGAGATACAATACATGCCAAATGGTGGTTGCCATCAGAACGACCGCCGAAACGCGATGGAGAATGCCCCTGAACGGAAAGCCGCCTTCCCACCCAAACAGCCACTGGACCCACCATGAGTCGGAGAACCGCAGAGCAAATCCGGAAAGCACCAGACAAATAAAGGACACCATCAGGAACGCGTGCTGCCAGACTTCATTGTAGGTCATTCGCTGTATTTGATGGCCTCGGTGCACCGCCTGGATCTCCTTGCGCAGGTCAATCAGCCAATGGAGGATCATCCCGCCGATGATGATGATTATGGCAATGATATAGATGATCCGGACCACGTTGGCCGCCGGCGTCTGGGAGATACCTGGCGTCTCGTGGATGGCGGTTTGGGCCATCTCAGTGGAGATGCCGGGGTGACAGTAACCACAGGTTGCCTTGAGATTATCCGGATGAATCGAGGAGGTCGGATCGCGGTGGTCGAGAATGCGGTGCGCTCCATGACAGGAGGCGCAGTTGGCGACCTGAATGTCTCCAGCCTTACTCTTCAGCCCATGGTAACTGTCAACGTATGACTCCAGTCGTCCGGTGGGAATGCCGTATTTATCGTTGAGAGCGGCTGATTCATGACAGGGCGCGCAGGTCGCCTCGGCGATTCGGTTCGGGCTGACCGGCGAGCGGGGATCGCTGGTTGAGATGATACCATGTTCACCGTGGCAGTGCGTGCACACCGGAGCATCAACCTCTCCACGCAGTACCAACTGGCCGTGAATACCTTCCCAGAAATCCTGCTCTATGTTGTGGTGGCACTTGCCGCAGGTTTTCGGGATGTTGAAATGGTTTATCGTTGATTCCATATCGTTAGGGGCCAGGATGCGATGGGAAGTACCACCGGTGGAGTGGCAGTCATTGCAAGTAGCGGCAAAGTACACACCACCCAGAGCCGCCTTACCGTGGACGCTGCTTTGATACACCTCGACGGCGTGGCCATATAGAATCTCGTGCTTTTCGGTCAAATCGAGATTTTCGTGACAGCGTCCACAGGTTTTGTAGAGGTTAAGCGGATTGACTCTCGATTTCTTGTTGCTGGGGGTCAAGATATCATGCCGACCGTGACAGTCCGCACAGACAGGGATATCCTCTCCGGTCGCAGTGTTCAGCCGCCCATGCCGTTGGTACACCTCGGCCGCATCGGCGTGGCAGTCACCGCATTCGACCTTCGGCAGTTGGTCCTCATGCGGCAATTCCTTGATGCTCTGGTGGCAATCGAGGCACTCGAAGTCCTGGTGTACAGAAGCGGTCAGAGCAGAGTCAAAAGGCTTCTCGCCCTCGGTTTCAGCGAGATCGTGACACTCCAGGCAGGCGGAGTTGCCGGCATCAATATCCTGCGACCAAACCGGAATCGCTGTCCAGACAACGGCTGTCAAGAATATCAAACAGCAGGCCCTAAACACCTTTTTCATCCTGCCCTCCTGATTTTATTTGAAGCTGGCCTAACCCACTCCGGCAGCGGCGGAATCGCGTGTCGACTAACTACTGAGGATGTGAGGACTTCCACATATGTTCTCATAACGAAAGGTTCTCTCTTTTCCCGCCAAGTATACGCGAGTTCCGCCGTTTTGGCAAGCAGTAGAACAAGGCCGGGATGTCAAAACCACTTCGATTCCCGGTAATACAGATGTATTTAGGGGGATACAGTCTCTATTGGCGGCGTTATGGGACCTTACTCAATGCCCGGAAAGAGCTATTTCACAAGCATCGGTCAATTGGTGAGGCGGGGTTCAATGGGATTAAACTATTGAGGTATGTGACATATCCCTATATTATACCAAGTATGTCAGATTTTCTCTTGACCGTTTTGAAAAGTTCATTATGCTTACCATTCATTGGTGGCCGAAAGTATCGGCCTAGTGTGGTAAACAAATATGGTCGATTCCAGCAGGACTAAACTGGTCAGAAAGAGCACGTCGAGATTGTTCGTAGACTCTATCAGTGTGCTTTTGTTGGCGTTCTTGATGGCCGCTGCGGCTCCCTCCGTATTTGCCCAGGAGGTGGATGACTGTCTCGCCTGCCACGACGACCCTGATCTAACCAAGCGCCGCGGTGGGCGCGATGTGTCACTTTATATCGAGTTGGAGGGCTACAACGCCTCTGTTCACGGTGATATGGAGTGCCTGGACTGTCACCAGGATCTCTCCGATGCCGATTTCCCTCACGATGAGAAGTTGGAGCCGGTCGATTGCAGCCTCTGCCATGACGATATCGCTGAAATTTACTCCGCCAGTTTGCACGGTGAGTTGGTTGCCAAAGGCGAGGAACTCGCTCCGCAATGCTGGGACTGTCATGGCGCCCACAACATTGTGGGACCCGACCAGCCCGGCTCCGCCGTCACCAAGTTCAATATCCCGATCATGTGCGGTCGCTGCCACAAAGAGGGCACGGCCGTTACCAGGAAGTATGACATCCCGGAAGACAGCGTACTGTTTAACTATTCGCTGTCGATCCACGGCGTGGGGTTGTTCAAACAGGGCTTGACCGTAACGGCAGTGTGTGCTGATTGCCATACGGCCCACAACGTTCGCAGTCACACCGATCCGGCCTCTTCTATTCACCGCGACAATGTTGCAACCACTTGTCAGCAGTGCCACGGTCAGATTGAGAAAGTGCACCGGAAAGTAATTCGTGGTGAACTTTGGGAGAAACAACCGCAGCAAGTACCGGTCTGTGTTGATTGTCATTCGCCGCACCGGATTCGTCAGGTCCTGTACGAAGAAGGGATGTCGGATCAGGAGTGTATGGAGTGTCACCGGCGACGGGACCTGGTGGCTATGCGGGACGGTGAGGCAAAGTCCATGTGGGTCGACACGCTGGAGGCGCGTAGTTCCATCCACCGCAACACGACCTGCGCCCAATGTCACACCGGCGCTACACCGAAACTCCAACGTCCGTGCGCCACAGTGGACACCCGTGTCGATTGTTCTATCTGTCATACCGAAGTTGTCGAGATCTACCAGACCAGCACGCACGGCGTGCTGTTTGATCGGGGCGATGCCGACGCCCCCGGGTGCACTGATTGCCACGGCGTGCACGGCACCCGCTCACACCAGGACAGTCAGTCGCCAACATTCCCCACCAATATTCCAGAGTTGTGCGGGGCTTGCCACCGTGACGGCAGTCAGGCGGCCCTGCGCTACAGTGAGAGTCAGACCCACATAGTTGAGAACTACCGAATGTCGATCCACGGCAAGGGGCTGCTTGAGAGCGGCCTGGTGGTGACGGCCACGTGTACCGATTGCCACACCGCTCACCATGTTCTGCCGCACGACAACCCGGAATCGAGCGTGCATCATGACAAGATCGCTTCAACCTGCGCCAACTGCCACCACGGTATTTACGAACAGTTCACCTCAAGCATCCATTCCCCGACGGTGTCCGACAGTGAGGAGCCGTTACCCAACTGCAAGGATTGCCACCAGTCGCACACCATCAGCCGGGCCGACAAAGTCGATTTCAGACTCAACATCAGAAACCAATGCGGTCAATGCCATGAGGAAGTGACTGAGAGCTACTTTGAAACTTTCCACGGCAAGGTTTCCAAGCTGGGCTACTCGGCGGCGGCGCAATGCTACGATTGCCACGGCGCTCACGATATTCTGCCGACGGACGATCCAAATTCGAAGCTTTCGCGGCAAAACATTGTCAAGACTTGCGGTGAGTGCCATCCCGGTTCTCATCGCCAGTTTGCCGGTTACCTGACCCATGCCACCCATCATGACAAGAACAAGTACCCGATCTTGTACTACACCTTCTGGTTCATGACCACTCTATTGGTGGGAACACTGATCGTGGCCACCACTCACACTCTCTTGTGGTTGCCGCGATCGTTCCACACCATGAAAAAACGCCGGAAGATGCGTCAGGATTTACGGGGGCAGTTGCAGTACCGGCGGTTCAAACCGCTTCACAGTCGTCTGCATATTCTGGTCGTCATCAGTTTCTTGGGTCTGGCCCTGACCGGGATGACGCTGAAGTTCTCCTACCTGGGCTGGGCCCAGTGGCTGTCCAGTGTGATGGGAGGGTTTGAGTCGGCCGGGTTCATCCACCGGGTGTGCGCCGTTATCACTTTCTTCTATTTCGCCTCCCACCTTGGCAACCTCATCTGGGTCAATCGACACAAGAAATTCTCAATCAAGGAGATGCTGCGCAGTCCTTATTCGATGCTCCCGAATTGGACCGATGCCAAAGAGTTGTATGGAACCCTCAAGTGGTTTATCGGCATGGGGCCGCGACCGGCCTATGGCCGCTGGACGTATTGGGAGAAGTTCGACTACTTCGCCGTCTTCTGGGGTGTGGCCATTATCGGCAGTACCGGCCTGATGCTGTGGTTCCCGGAGTTCTTCACGCACCTGTTCCCCGGCTGGTTCATCAACGTGGCCACTATTATTCACTCCGATGAAGCGTTGTTGGCGGTGGCCTTTATTTTCACCGTGCATTTCTTCAACACTCATTTCCGACCGGACAAATTCCCCATGGATACGGTCATTTTCACCGGTCGCATGCCGTTGGAGGAGTTGCGCGAGGACCGACCCCGCGAGTATGAACATCTGGTGAAGACGCACCAGTTGAAAAAACATCTGGTGGAACCACTGCCGCCGGCGATGGAGCGTACGGCCAGGATTTTTGGCGCCATCGCCCTCACTATCGGTCTCTCGTTGATTCTTCTCATAGTATACGCCGAGATTTTCGGTTATCGCTAATCGGTCTCCAGCTCCGATCCAACTCCGGTGGTGTGACGGCATTGTCGGTATTAGTTCTTGCGCCCGACGGGTCTCCCGCCCTTGTGCCGTTGTGTCAGGTCTTGACCACGCCAGAGGCGTGGTTGTGACCTGACACATAAGCAATCCCGTAGGTCAGGATCCCTGCGATCCTGACACAGCCGAAGGCTGTTCTTCCGGCGTCAGGAGGACAGGCCTTATTGCCTACGGGTCTCTGAAACCCGGACGAACGTCCGGGCCACCCGGCCTCTTCGGGTCTCTGAAACCCGGACGAACGTCCGGGCCACCCACCAAGATTTTTCACCCAAAACCGGATTTGCACTGTATATTATATAGATGTATAACCCTTTGCCCAAAATCGTCGCGGTCATGCTCCTTGGCCTTTTGTTACTGCCCTTGAGCAGCCATGCCCAGCGCCCCAGAGGCCAGCGAATGCCGGACCGGGCGCGGATCGAGGCAGCGCAGGCGAAGAACCGCAATCCGTCAGCGCTTCGGGTGGCTCGCCTGCATTATTCCGGTGGCGGCGACTGGTACTGGGGGGCTTCCGCCCTCCCTAATTTCCTCGGCTATCTGCGTGAAAATACAGACTACCCGGTCGACACTAACGAGCATGAGATCACAATCATGGATCCGGAGTTGTTCAGGTATCCGTTTCTGTTCGCCACCGGGCATGGTATGATCAGTTTTTCGACGGAGGAGAAAGAACGGCTGCGGCAGTACCTGGCCGGCGGCGGGTTTCTATTCGTCAATGATTCGTACGGGATGGACCGAAGTTTTCGTAGGGAGATGGCCGAGTTGTTCCCGGAACGAGAGGTGGTAGAGGTCCCGTTTGACCATCCCCTGTATCACTGTTTCTACGATTTCCCCAACGGTCCCCCCAAGATTCATGAACACGACAACAAACCGCCGCGCGGTTATGCCGTCATTCTGAACGGTCGGGTGGTGTTGTATTTCCTGGTCGAGTCCGATATTGGGGATGGATGGGAAGATGCCCAGGTACACAACGACCCGCCCGAGAAACGAAACGAAGCCTTTCGAATGGGCGTAAACATACTGACCTACGCGTTGTTATACTGATAGTGAATTGCTCCCAAACGGTCACTTCTGTTCCTGCGCCTAAGGTCAAGAGAACAGGTTGCCGGTGATCGGTAACTCGATATTAGGTATCAATCGAGGTTAATACCATGCGTGAAACACGGACAAGCTCTACTCTGATCAGCAGGCTGAAGGGGACACTCTTAAAACAGAGGCTGGTGGGTTTGGCCGGCGGAATAATCACCACCCTGGTCGCGCTGGTAGTGACATCAGTTCTGTTGTCGCTCCTGGCCGGATTGATGGTTCTTCCCGTCTGGTTGAAAGTCTCACTGCTGGTGTTGGCCTCGACGCTGGCCGGATATCTGTTCGTGCGGTACGGGCTGATCAGACTGTGGCGTGGAAATATCGATATCATGGCGGTTCGTCTGGAGGAGAAGCATCCGGAACTGAAAGGGCGATTGATCGCCGCCATCCAGTTCGCGCGTATGCGGAAATCACCCGGTTACTCAGCCGAACTGATGGCCATGACCGAGCAGCAGGCGCTGGCTCGTTCCACCCGACTCAACTTCAGTGAGGCCGTCAGTCTTTACCCGGTGTTGCGTACTGGTCGAGTCTTTGCGGTCGCGGCGGTGCTGGCTGTGGCCATGTTGCTATTGGCGCCGGGACTGTTCACTTATTCGTATGAAGTCTATTCCCATCCCACCGAGGAAATCGCGCCGCCATTGGGTTACCGTCTGGTACCGTTTCCGGGCAGTGTCGAGTGGGTCAAGTATCGTGATATTGAAATCGGAGCGGTTCTGTACGGCGACCGTTTTCCCGATAAGGCGGTGATTCACTATCGCCTGGTCGGCGGGAGTTGGCAGCAAACCAAAATCGATCTGGGCAAGGTCAGTCGGACCACCTGGGGGCAGAGTGACTCGACGCGGGTTGCCACTCGGCTGCGGCAGATCAACAGGTCGTTCGATTACTATGTCGAGGCCGGCCGCCTGAAGACCGAGGTTCAGAAAGTCGATGTAGTCGACCGACCGCGAGTGGAGGGTATCAAGCTTTCGATCTTCTACCCTGAGTACACCGAACTGCCGCCGACGGTGATTGATGAGAACAACGGTTCGTTTTCGGCTGTGGTCGGCAGCCGCGTCAACATGCGGCTTGAAACCAACCTGCCGGTACAGACTGCCGAGTTGGTTTTTTCAGACTCGAGTCGGACGCCGATAAAGGTGGCCGGCAAGTCGGCCGAGACGGCCTTGCGGGTCGATAGTTCTCGGGCCTACTACGTCCGCTTGACCGACCATCTCGGTGAAGAGAACCCTGACCCGATCGAGTATTACATGACGGCTATCCCCGACGAGTATCCCTCAATTGATGTGCTCAGCCCGGGCTTCGACGTCAACCTCAATGACGAGATGCTGTTGCCGCTAAAGGTGCGTATCTTCGACGACTTCGGGTTCTCCTCTCTGGTGCTGAAGTATACGCTGTACTTGCAACGTCGGATGTCCGATGAACATGTCGCCGTGCTGCACTTCTCCGACCGCATCAAGACGGAAGGGGACGTTTCGTTCAACTGGGACATGGACCAGTTCAGTCTCTACCCCGGCGATTACGTCATCTACCGTTTTGAAGTGGCCGACAATGATCGCATTTCCGGACCGAAAGTGACCGCCACCCGCCAGTTCGTGGCGCGGCTGCCGTCGTTGGAGGAGATCATCGCTGAAACCGAGGCGGAGAGCGCTCAGCGGATAAACCGTACCGAGAATATGCTCAAGAGTGGTCGTGAGATTGCCGAGCGCATGAAGAACGTCGCCCGCAAGCTCCAGGCGCAGCAGAAGAATGCTCGCAAGGCCGACTGGCAACATCAGAAAGAACTCTCCAACCTCGCCGACAAGAATGTCGAACTGTTGGAGAATATCGAAAAGACGGCCGAGCAGATGGAACGCTCGTTGGATAAAATGGCCGAGAACACTTTTCTGAGTCGACAGATTCTGGAGAAGCTGGCTCAGATTCAGAAGCTGTTTGAGGATGTGGCTACACCGGAAATGAAAGAGGCCCAGAAGCAACTGATGGAAGCGCTCAAGAATATGAATCCGGATGAGCTGCAGAAAGCGGTTGAGAATTTCGAGCTCTCCCAGAAGGAGATGCTCGAACGGCTGGAGCGTACTTTAGCCCTTTTGAAGAAGTTGCAGTTGGAGCAGGCGATGGAGGCGTTGATCCGTCAGGCTGAGGAACTGGCCAAGCGGCAGGAAGCGGTCAACAATCGCACCGATTCCTCGAGCAGTGACAAACTGCCCACCCTGGCCGAGGACGAGGACGCCAACCGGCAGTCGCTGGCCGACCTGAAAGACAAGGTGGCTGACTTGCAGCAGCTATCCAAAGACGCGGGCGTCGACAAGATGCCGGAGTTTCAGAAATTCAGTGAGGCGGTTGAGAAGACCGACGCCGATGAGAACATGTCCAACATGTCGCAGGCGCTGAAGTCTCAGCAAAAAACTGAAGCCGGCAGCGAGGGGAAGAAGGCGCTGTCGAAGCTGCTTTCGATGCTCAACGAAATGCAGATGCAGATGGCGGCTATGAAAGGTTGCGACCAGGACGCGCTGGAGCGGGCCATGCGCATGGCCCTCGATGATGCCAACTATCTGTCTAAAGACCAGGAGCAATTGCGCGAAGAAGCGGCATTGATTAATTCACGATCGATCATGCTGCGAGAGATGGCCGCGATGCAGCAGGATCTTCGCAGTTCCTGCAACGGTCTAAAGACTCGGCTGTCCGAGTTGGGCAAGCAGTCACCGTTTATTGCCGGAGAACTTCAGAGCCTTGTTAACAGCGCCGTGCAACACATGGAGCTTGCCTGCGATGGGTTCGAGGCCAAGAAGCGCGGTCAGGCGCTGAGTGAGCAGCGCGACTCCATGACCAAGCTGAATCTAGCGGCGATCAGGCTGCGCGAATCGATCCGGCAGCAGTCAGAGTGCAACAAAGGCGGCCAGTGCGACAAGAAGATCAGTAAGCTGCAGGGTATGTGCAACAAGCAAAGCCAACTCAACCAGCAGACTCAGAAACAGTGCTCCAAACCCGGTGGCGAGGGTAACCCGCGTTTTGATGAAAACGGACGCCCGGCGCTGCAACGACTGGCCTCGGAGCAGTCGGCTATTCGCAAGTCACTTGAAGACCTCAATCACGAGTTGGGCGGCTCGCGCCAGATTCTCGGCCGCCTTGACGACATCGCCCGTGAGATGAAGAAAGTCGAGGAAGAACTGGCTGCCGGCGAGGTGGGTCAGGAAACCACCGAACGACAAATGAAGATTTACTCACGGCTGCTCGAGGCCAGTCGTTCGTTGCAGCGAAAAGATTTCACCGAGCAGCGTCGCGCCTCCGGCGTCGAGTCGAACGAGTTCTACCTGCCGCCGGAGTTGCCGGCGTGGATTCTCGATGATCGGGTCAGCCTTGAGGATCGGTTACGTCGTTATCTCTCAGATGACTACCCGCCGCAGTACGAGGAGCAGATCAAAGCGTACTTCAAGGCGCTCCTGAAGGCCGAGTCGGAACTGATCAACCCGGAAGCTAACGGACAATCGACCCAACCATGATGGCGTGCTTCCGCTGCTCACTAATCGCAGTCGTGGGTTTCCTGCTGATGGGCCTTTCACCGGCTCTGGCCGACCGGACAACCAAGCCTGAAGTCAAGGTCCTGGCGGCGCCGGCTGTCTCGGAAGAGTTCAACGCTCAGGTCAGACTGGCCCGACAACTGATTAAGCATGATGACTGTTACGGCGCAGTTGCCGTGCTGGAACCGCTTCAGTCCACTGATCCCGGTCACTCCATAATCTACAATCTGCTGCGCAGGTGTTATGACAAGCTGGGCTACCAGCCGAAGCTGGAGGATCTGGCCCGGCGCATGATCGATAGCTATCCGAACAACTACCAGTATCACATCGACCTGGCCCGGGCACTGGTTCGTCTGGAGAAGCCCGAGGAAGGTTTGGCCTCATATCGTGAGGCGGCCCGACTGGCGCAGTCCGACGGGCAGTACCTCAGTGTGACCACCGGCATGATGAACGCCGGGTTTGCTGTCGAAGCTTTGGCTTTGATGGACTCGCTACGTGGACGGATCGAGAACCCCTCGGCTTTTGCGCTCCAGCGTGGTATGCTTCTGGAAGCGCAGAGACTTTACCGCGACGCGGTGATCGAATACCTTCCGCTTTTGGAGGACACGACCCGCAATGCCGTCAACGCCGAACGTCGGCTGCTGGCTCTCCTGGAATTCCAGTCCTCATCGGAGGAGGTCGAGGCGATCCTTCAGGAGAGGATCAGCGATTTCGGAAGCGCTCGAGCGCTCAAGACTCTGACCGGTTTCTACCTGAAAGCGGGCCGCCTTGAGGAAGCCTACAGTCACACGCTACGACTCGATTCGCTTCAGGGGCTCGACGGGCAGGCACTGGTTCGATTCATGCGAAATTGCCGGGAACGTCGCCGGTACGAACTGGCCGCGCGCATGGGGAAGCACTTCTTTGAGTACTACCGCGAAAGCGCGGTCAGGACCGAGGCCTATCTTGTTTATGCCGATGCTCTCACTCAGATGGGTGCCTATGACGCGGCCATCGCTGTTTACGACAGTCTGGTGGCTTGGGCGCCACGGGATCAGGAAAAGGGTGAGGGGCTGTATTATATCGGGATGATATACCTTGACCACCTCAGCGACTATCAGGCCGCCCGTCGGTATTTCGATTCGGTAGTGACCAACTACCGTCAAGGAGTGGGGTATGTGCTCTCGCACGTAGCCCGGCCCTACTGCGATTTACGCCGTGGTCGACTGGACCAGGCGGCAGCCGGCTTTCAGGCATTGACCCAGGCGCAACTGAACGAAGAACTCGCCGAGGAGATAGATTACCATCTTGCGGTAATAGAATACTGTCACGGCAAGTATGACTCAGCCGGGTTGGCTTTGCAGCGACTGATGGTCAACTACCCGCGCGGTTACTATGTCAATGATGCTATGCAACTGCTCCTGGTGATGGATCGAAGTGGCCAGGATGAAGAACTGATGTCCGCCTATGGCCAGGTTTTGGTGTATGACCTGCGGCGGATGCCGGACTCGCTGAAGGCGGCCCTGGAGTTTGTCGCTAGTGCCCCCTCTCGGTCACTGGCTGATTTCGCTCTCTATCGACTGTTGAACGTAAGCCTGGCCGAGAATGACAACGACGGGATATTGAGCTATGCCCAGCGATTGGAGGAGGAGTTCCCGGGGTCGTATTACTACCCGTTTGGCCTGAAGGCCAGGGCCGATCTCTACCGACTTGACATTGGCAGAGTCGATGAATCTAAACTGATTTACCGGCAGTTGCTGGAAAAGTTTCCCAACTACCCGTTTGCTTCCGAGGTGCGTCAGCGTCTACGCGAACTTGAGGAAGACAACAGGATTGGTTAGAAATCCGGTTGTCTTTCTTTCTCGGCCTCGAGTTGTCGCACTCGCCGTTCCAGGTCGTAGACTTTGCTTTCGCGGTCTTCCCACCGACCGAGTTTCTTCTTGGTAGAGGTGCGAATCAGAAGTCCCAACGAGATCAGAAGAAACACGATCGAGTTAGCACGGCGGAAAACCTCACCCATGTTGAAAATAGCGTCGGCGAAGGCAAGAATGCCCAGGACGAAAAGAACGGCACACCAAATGAACATATCGGACCTCCAGGTCAATGGCCGCCCGGGAAGCGACTGAAATAATCTGTTGTTATTTACCTTACTATCATTATATTTGAGGCCTATCGGTCCGAAAATCCGAGGCCTCTTTTTGGATTATCGGTATAAGAGACAACGACTTTAGGAGGACGATTTGATCGCAAGCAACGCTGCTGGCAGCCCGAACTTCGACCGGACCAATGCTGTACTGGCCGGTTTTGTTTTTGTCGTTTCGTTTGTAGTTTATGCCCTTACCGTCCAGCGGGGTTTTTCGTTCTGGGACTGCGGCGAATTCATCGCCTGCGCCTACAGTCTTGGTATACCGCACCCACCCGGCACACCGCTGTTTGTTATTTTGGGACGACTGGCCGCGCTCATCCCGTTCGTGGAAGATATCTCTTACCGCATAAACTACCTTTCGGTGATCTCATCAGCGGTGACGGCTATGCTCTCTTACCTGCTGACAGTGCGCCTGGTCGGCTATTTTTTCTCGCCTGAGGAGCGCTCGTCACGGCTAAATCGGATTATCGCCTATATCGGCGGTGTCGCCGGAGGGTTTTTCGTCGCCTTCTCGCGCACAAACTGGGGCAATTCGGTGGAGGCGGAGGTGTACGGACTGGCCCTGGCTCTGTCGGTGGGGATCGTCTGGCTGACCTTGCGCTACTTCGAGGAGCGCGGTACGGCAGCCGGATCGAGGACCTTGATTCTGATTTTCTACCTGGCCATGCTCGGCATCAGCGTTCACATGTCGGTGTTTTTGGTGCTGCCGGTCTGTGCGGTTTTCTTCGTCTTGAAAAAGGACGCCACACCGCGTGACTGGCTGATCTTGTGCGGTTTTATCATCCTGGAACTGTTGTTCATAATCGTATTTTCCAACGGCCGCGGCGGAGTTACTGCTTTCTATGCCGTCTCGGCCTTCATGGGCGCTGTGCTCCTGTCGCTGTTGTACAAGAAGATTAATTGGGCGCTGGTCATAGCCATCGGCTCGGTCTGTTCGGTGATGATTCAGTTCACGACTTATGAGAAGGTGACCGTGGTGGCCTTAGTCGTTTTGGCAATTCTGGGCGTACTCTCCAGGCAGCGCGGCTGGAACTTGCAGTGGAAAACAGCCCTGGCAATTGTGATCATCGGGTTCATGGGAATGTCGGTGCATGGTTTCATTCCGATTCGCTCGTCATTGAACCCAAGAATCGACGAAAACAATCCCTCGCGCGATTGGCGCACTTTTGAGAATTTTCTTGACCGCAAACAGTATCAGCAGATTTCGATGCTGGAACGGATGTTCAAACGGCGCGGCAGTTGGGAAAACCATTTCGGGCGCCACGCTCACATGGGTTTCTGGTCCTACTTTGAAGAACAGTATTCACGCACCGGCTGGTCGTTCATCGTACCGTGGTTCCTGCTGGGGATGATCGGCATGATCACGGCCATCCGCAAGCGGCTCGAGATCGGACTGCCGTTCTTTACCCTCTTCTTAGTCTGCTCTGTCGGCCTGATTCTGTACATGAATTTCGCCGACGGCACCAGGTACGACCTCAACACCGGCGACGCTTATCTGGAAGTGCGCAACCGTGACTATTTCTTCACGCCGGCTTTCGTGTTTTTCGGTATTGCCATGGGAGTCGGCATATCAGCCGTCGTCATGTGGCTGAAGAACAGGCTGGCCGCAGCCAACCCGTCCAGGATGCGGACGGTGGTGATGGCTTCATCGATATTGGCACTGCTGCCCATAGTATCTCTGTCGCACAACTACCATGCCTGCGATCGTTCAGGCAATAATATCCCTTACAATTACGCCGCCAACATTCTGGATACTTGCGAACCGAACGCTATCCTGTTCACTTCAGGAGACAACGACACCTTCCCCTTATGGTGTATCCAGGAGGTTTACGGATACCGTCTCGACATACGGGTGGTCAACCTGTCACTTTTGAACACCGATTGGTACGTGGCGCAGATGAAGAATCGCTACGGCGTGCCAATCTCACTGACCGACGAGCAGATCGTCTGGGAGCCTTATGAAGTAGCTCCCGGTATTGAGCGCGGGCGGCCGACCACCCGTTTCTATGATAAGGCGCGCAAGCGAACCGCCTATCTGGAACCAGCGCCGGTGAATGGGCGGATCGTGCGGGTGGCCGAGATGATGATGGACGAGATCGTGCTTGAAAGTACGTACAAAGAGGGGGATTCACTAAAGCTCACGCAGCCGATTTACTTCAGTTCACCGCCTTACGCCGAATCTCCTTTGAAACTGCGGGATCGCACTTATTCCGTCGGTATGCTGTACCGCCTGAGTTTCGACCCGCCCGAGCGGATGATTGACGCCGAGAAGGGTTATGACCTGTTCATGAATACGTATCGTTACGACGGCTACTCCGATTCCAAAGTTTATCGCGAGGAGAATGCCACCGGCGTGTTTGTCACTATGGGCGTGAATGCGTCCAGGATCTATGAGGAACTGTTGGTGCGGTACCGATTGGACACCCTGGCCGGCAGTTTCGAGTCGGACAAGCGCGACAAAGCGGTAGCGTTGATGAATAAGATGATCGAAGTATATCCGGAGTACTGGCAGACGCATGCGACCCTGGCGGATCTGTATGAGAAGGAAGGCGACACCACCGCCGCCGATCAACTCTGGCACCTGATGCACGACTCCCTGGCTGCTTTTAGAGCCTCCAATAAGGAGAACCTCTTTTACCAACAGGATTTGGGACTGACCAAGGTGCAACTGGGACAACGGATCGGCGACTCGGCGATGGTTGAAGAGGGAGTGCAGTTGGCCTGGGATGCCTTCAATGCCAATTGCAACTCAAGCTATGCCTTTCGCAAGCTGGTGATGATACTGGCCAGGACCAGGCACACCGGTGAAATTGACCAAGCGATTAGAAAGTTCACTGAGTACAAGATCAACCGGAGCGACCCATTCCTGCAATCACTCCGAGGTACCAGGGGTGCGCCGCCCACACCGAGGGGCCAGCCGCAAATGTAAGACTGAGACCCGGATCGTCTTGCCCTTCGTGTCCCTGCGATACGAAGGGCTTTTGTATGGCCTCTGTCGGCTCAACCGTCCTGTGCCAGTCGATAGCCTGCCAGACGACGATAGCGGCCTCCCTTATCGGTCAGCATCCTGGCGGTCACCAGTTCGCGGCGGATCGTATCAGCATCGTTCTGGTAGCGAGCGATAATCCGATCGACTTCCTTTTCTGTGTACTCGCGATCCGGTTCAAACTGAGCCAGGATATACTCAAGCAGAAACTCCCGTTTTGGTTCATGCGTCGAAGTCAGCGCCGTCGGTTTCCCGGTCGTGCGCTTCGACACCGACCGCCGAGATGACGGCTTGCCGTTGCGATTGGATTGACTCTCCAGCCAGTCGAGGACCGATTGCTCCGGGATACGCCAGTCTTTGCCGATCTTGTAGGCCTGGATTTCACCGGCCTGGACTTTGCGGGTGATCACCTGAACATTCATCTTCAGTTTCTGAGCAAGTTCCGAGGTAGTGAAAAAATCCGTTTCTCTAATCGATGGTTCCGTGCTGTTCAATTGTGGTCTCCTTGGGTAAGACAACTAATGGACCACGATAAACACGGATATTGAGGCATTGTCAATTAGTTTTTTGTGCGCTACGGTGTTTATCGTACGGTTTCGTACGTTAACTGCCGGCACATTTCTCGAAGTCAGCCATGATGCCAAACACAGAACACCCGGCGCGGCGGCTGCCGAGTGTCGTAAGTTACAATCATAGGGCCCCGCTTTTCGGATCGTCGGTGGCTACTTCGCCTCCACGGATGTTGTCTCTATCTCCGGTCGATCCATCCAGGGCGGGAAGACTTTGGCCAAGACGTAAAGAATCACTATCGGTGCGATCAACAACGTGACCGATACGAAAAGTCCTTCCAGACCGAACAGTTCCAACTTGTAGACTGTCAGACCACGCAGGCTTTTGCTGAAGAGTTGGCCGCCGATCACTACATTCCAGCGTGTGCTGAAAATGCCCACCTGCACCATGACGGCGGCGATGAAGTACAACATCCGTTTCATCTCGTCGGGCACCTTACCGACCTTGCCCATGATGATCGCCGCGAGCGGCACGACGCTGCCGAGAATAATCTGCGATACGATGAGGCTGATGAACAAGCGGTTGTGAATCATATCTCGCAGAATCGAGATTGACTCCTCAGATTCATAGAGCCGTTGAATGAAGTCCAATGCCTCGAGTGAGAAATCCACAATCATGGCGTATAACAGAAATGAGGCCAATTTGTTGAGGCAAGCCATGTCCATTTTCTTCCAGCGGAACATAGTGGTGATCATGTACACCAGGATCATCAGGGCGATACCCGAGACGATTGCCGAAAACAAGAACACGATCGGCATCAGCACGCTGCTCCACCAGGGGTTGGCCTTGATCGACCCGAAAATGAAGCCAACGTAACCGTGCAGAAGGAAGGCTGAGGGAACACCTATGATGGTGATGAAGCGACCCATCTTTTCATCGAACGCCAGGGCCTTCGGCGAAATATCGGTGGCGCCCAATGTGCAGACCAAATAGAAGTATTTGGCGAACCCCTTCTTTTCCTGATACCAGCGGACAATGTCCCGACGGTAATCGAGCCAGAGTTCCAATAGCAAGACGGCCATCAGGTACCAGGCATAGACGAAACCGAACATGGCCATAGCCGAGGCGGTGTGCGGCGTTAGGAACATCTCAAAGCTCCGCTCCGGATGCCCCAAATGCGCCAGCAGCGGCAGCGGCGCGATGATCAAAAACGACAAGGCCGTGACCAGCGAAAGCCGGTATACCGGAGTGAGCTCTTTGACCCTGAACACCCTCTCCAGCGAAGCGAGGATAAAGGCTCCGGCCACCAGACCGGTCAGGTAAGGGTAGATGACAATCAGCAGGCCCCAGTGGAGTTCGAACTCATTGGGGTAGATGTAGCCGGTGGTGCCGGGAATCGCGGAGGTGATGTTGGCAATAACTGTTTCCATCGCTACCTGACTTCCCCGTCGGCGCCGGCGTAGTAGACTTTTGGTTTGGTGTTCAGAGCCGGTTTCAAGACGGTGATGTCGTTAAAACGAGCAAAACGCCGAAGCGGACTGCTGCGCCGACCTACCTCGCCGAAAATGCGCGCCTGGGTTGGGCAGACTTCTACGCAGACGGGCAGATGGCCCTTAGTGATGCGATGATAGCAGAAGGTGCACTTATCGGCCACGTGCGTATCCGGGTGCAGATAACGGGCGCCGTAGGGGCAGGCCTGGATACAGTAACGACAGCCCACGCAGTAGGCTTCATCAATCAAAACGACACCGTCACGGCTGGTATAGGTTGCGCCAACCGGACAGACCTGGACGCAGGGTGGGTTAGCGCAGTGGTTACACAGTTTGGGAACAAAGAAGCTGCGCAAAACGTCGATGTCATCATCTATTGGCGGAAAGCCATCGATACCGCCGTTGGGGCTATCGACAATCGCTTCACCTTCAACCGGTATGATATATCGCTCCACCCAAGTACGGAAAAAATGCGACTCCAGCGGGAGCTTGTTTTCCTTCTTGCAGGCGTCGGCACACCGTCCACATCCAATGCACTTGTGGATCGATATTCCCATGGCATAGTCGTGCCGGGTGGGGTCGTAGTCATCGTTGGTCTCAGCCAGGAGCAACTCACGGGCACCCAGCGTTGAAGCCAACAGGACAAAGGCGGGCAGTTTCCGCGAACAGTTGTGCAGGAACTCGCGGCGATCTATTTTCGGTTTGTCGTTTTTCATGGATTGGCCTCCGGGAAATGGGGGTAGTGACAATCCCAGCACAGATAGCGACCACCGTGAGTATCCATATCTATGCGTGGGATTTCCCCGGCGCTGTCGGCCCCGCGAGCGTGACAATGTCCACACACATCGCCGGACATCGGTTTCTCGGCGCGGACGTAGCGAGGGTTTTTCATGTGCCCCTCGGTAGCCACATGACATTGTATGCATGGCAGCGACGAATGGTGCGAAACCGCCTTACGGTTGGCGATCTCACGGTGACAGGCGGAGCATTCTTCCGGCGTGTGGGGCAGTTGCGGCTGATGCGGATCATGGCAGATCAAGCAGGCCTTGCCCGGATTGTGCAGCCCCGGTAGAATCTGGGGAAAACCGGACGGCCGGGCCGGGTTGTAACCATGGCAGAGCGGGCAGTAACCACGTCCGCGCGGTGCGCTGGGGATAAACTCATCCGGCGCCTCCACGTGGTTCAGGGCGGGACCATGACAGGCTTCACAGGCCACTCCCCGGTGGTGTGAGGTCCTCTTGGTCTCGTAGACGTCATCATGGCAATCGCCGCAAACCTGGGCGCCGGCGTACATCAGGTCCTGCGCCGCGACCTCGCCGGTGGCATCGGCTCGATAGTGGCCGTAGTCGCCGAAACTGTCCGGAACCAATATGGCTCGGGCCGCAATCAAACTGCCCAGTATGACCACGACCATGGCCAATAGCGGCACCAACTGTTGGGGGAGCTTGGACATATCTCTCTGGTTCTCTTTGATCGTAACGAGTCTGGGAACTTCGGCGTCATGATACGCAGACTTGTGGAGTAAGTCAATTCATTTTATCCGCTTTACCGTTTGTAGTCGGCATTGAATTCCTCGCCATCTTAGAGAACAACCGAAACATCAGGAAAGCAGCCGGGAAAGTGTTCCGGTAACTTCCGGTCAGGGTCACAGGTTTTCTGTTATGGGGCAAATAAGGTCTTGATACTTCTGTTTATGGCTTGTATATATTGTCGTGGCGCAAGGTCTGCCGGCCGTGGCAAGAACAAGGCCACTGCTTCCTCAGCCGTCGGCCTGCAGCATGACCGGGATTGCCGAACTAACATCGACGCCACAGGCGGCCGGGGAGATTGTGAGAATGCCTGAACAACAGCCTGACAAAACCTTCAGCCATCACGACCTGTTCTGTAGCGATCTGCCCACCGACGCCATGCCCCATATCGGTAAGGTGCTGGTCACTGGCGCCTCCGGTTACATCGGCGGCCGGCTGGTGCCGGAGTTGCTGGTTCGGGGTTATCGTGTGCGGGTCATGGTACGCGGTGACCTGCGTGGTTATATCGACGACTGGCCGGAGACCGAGGTGGTCCTGGCCGATGCTTTCAATCCCGACCAGCTCAACGAGGCCCTGCGAGGGATCCACACTGCTTACTACCTGATCCATTCACTCATTCTGGGACCGAAGGAGTTTGAGGCGGCCGACATCCAGGCGGCGGAGAACTTCCGAATAGCAGCCGATGAACAGCATGTCAAACGGATTATCTATCTGGGCGGCCTGGGGGATATCCGCAACCCTCTTTCGTCTCATTTGCGCAATCGCATGGAGGTGGCTGAGGAACTAAAAAAAGGCCGCACCCCGGTCACCATTCTGCGTGCCGCTGTGATCATCGGTTCCGGCAGCGCCTCATACGAAATCATGCACCATCTGGTCAGACGTATGCCGCTCATCGTATTGCCGCGCCGGGCCGAGAACCGGTGCCAACCGGTGTCGGTTCGTGACGTCATTAAATACCTGGTCGGGGTGCTGGAAGTACCGCGGACAGCCGGCAAATCGTTCGATATCGGGGGACCGGAGATCATGACATACCAGAGGATGCTGACCACGCTGGCCGAAATCACCCATCGCAAAACGATTATCCTCATGGCGCCTTTTTCGTTCATTAAGCTCTACGCCTACCTGGTTAGCCTGCTCACACCGGTCCCAAACGCGATTGTGCGCAGTCTGGTAGAAGGTCTCCAGAACGAGGTTATCTGTCAGGATCATTCGATCAGAGAGTACCTGCCGTTTGAGCCGATCACATTCAGGCAGGCGGTTATCAGGGCGATGACGCGCGAAGACCAGGATCGTGTCTCCACACGCTGGTCCGACGCCTACCCGCCGGCTCACGAACTGGCTATGAAGCTAGACGAGCTGAGTCATAAAGTCACTTATAAGGCAACATATACGTTGACAACGTCCAAATCAGCCGAGACACTCTTTCATTCTATTTGTATGATCGGCGGCCAGGAGGGATGGTATGATATCACCTGGTTGTGGAGGATCCGGGGGTTGTTGGACCGGGTTTTCCTGGGTGTTGGAATGTCGCGCGGAAGAAAAAGCCGGGTGCATCTGGAGATTCATGATGTTATCGATTTCTGGCGCATCGAGGACCTGCAAGAGAATCAGAGGCTCCTGTTGAGGGCTGAGATGAAGCTACCGGGGCGGGCCTGGTTGGAACTGAGCGTGAAGCCCGTTGAAAAGACTGACCGGCGTGCACTCTCGGTAACCGCCTTCTTTGACACTAACTCCATTCTTGGACGCATCTACTGGAACCTTATGCTACCGGCGCATGTCTTTATCTTTAGAAACCTGATCAAGCAGATCGAGAAGCGGAGTCCGCACATCCTGGGTCGACCGGAGTAGAGCCACGGGTGCGATCTGAAGATCACCCCGCCACGACATGGGTATACCGGTTAATGAAAGAGGCTACTTAGCCGCTGACCTTGACGACACAACCGGCCGCCGTGTCGCCGGCGGCACAACCGGCGAAAAGGCCATAGCCACCGCCCTTGGTGGCCAGTTCCTCGATAAGCTCAATGATAACGCGAAGCGCCGTCGGTCCCTGAGGGTGACCCCAGATGAGCGGGCTGCCGTAGTTGTTCATTTCGTTTTTGTCATAGCCGAGTTCACGGGAAAGATAGACGTCGTTCACCGCGAACGGGTTGTGGGTGTGCACGGCCTTGAGGTCATCCACGCCGATACCGGCATCGGCCAGGGCCGCCTTGGCGGCCGGGGCGACGGCCATCGCCATGTAACCCTTCTTGGCGCGCGCCGTGCCGAAACCGACAAACTGAATCTCGATCTTGGAGTCGGTGGCCAGTTCGGCAGCGATCTCTTTGGTCGTGACGATCATACCGGAGTTGCCGTCGGCCGGATGCGTCTGTGATCCAAAGGTCACGGTTCCTTCCGGCAGCATCGGCTTCAGGCCTTTCAAACCATCCAGTGTGGTCGGAAAGATCCCTTCATCGCCAGCGATCGACTTGGCCCTCTTGCCTCTGCCGACCTCGACCGGGATCATGTACTTCTTCTGAAATGCCTGGTCCTCGGCCAGTGCCATCTGGTACTGTTCATAGCGACGTTGCGTCAGTTCGTCCTGTTCATCTTTGCTGATGTCGCACTCTTTGGCCACGTTCTCGGCTGTCTGGATCATCGAGTTCTTAGCCCAGGGATCGAAGCTGAAATTGTCCCACACCCAGTTTTCCGCCTTGCCAGTGCCGCCCGGAGCGGACAGGCTCGGGTAGTAAAGATGCGGCCCGTTGGAGCAACGGTCAGCCGCCACCACCAGACAGGATTTGGAAAGTCCATCCTCAACGTCCTGCGAGGCCATCTTGGCGCAGACGGCGCCGGTGATGCAGGCCTGATTGACCCACGGTCCGGTGATAGCGCCGTTGCCGAACATACCGGCCAGCCACGGACCACCATAAAAACTGGACTGCTGTGGAATTGTCATACCGAGGTAGACACTGTCAAACTTATCGGGGGTAATCTTACGGGCCTCGAAGAATTTCTGGGCCGTGATCGCCGCCAGTTTCATCGAATGGATGTCGGCGAAGCTCCCCTGCCATTTGGCATAAGGGCTACTCCAGTAGCCGCCGTAGGGGATGTACGATTTGGTAAACGCCATGTTTCTACTCCTTATTTCAATGCTTCCTGCTCTGTCTTTGTCTCGCGGCAATGACGACGTTGGTCCTACACGCTCGTCTTGCTGACCTTATTCTTCTTCAGTTCTTCCACAACCATATCGCCGACTTTCGTAGTCGAGAAACCGGAGCGGGCGTCGAGCGATGGCAGCCGGCCGGAACTCAGTAGCTCGGTAACGGTGTTCTCGATAGCGGCCGCGCCTTTCTTCTCGCCCAGGAACTCCAGCATCATCTGTCCGGCCATAATCGCGGCGATAGGACAGGCGACATTCTTGTCTTTATACTTGGGCGCCGAACCGTGGATCGGCTCGAACATAGACACCTGTCCGGGATGGATATTACCCGACGCCGCGATCCCCATCCCCCCCTGCACCATGGCGCCGAGGTCCGTGAAAATATCGCCGAAGATATTAGTCGTTACGACCACATCGAACCATTCCGGGTTTTTCACCAGCCACATGCAGGCGGCATCGATATAAGCGTGGTCCTGTTCGATATCGGGATATTCAGCGCCGACTTCTTCCATCGTGCGGGTCCAGATATCCTGGGCGCGGATGGCGTTCGCTTTGTCGATCAGGGTCACCTTGTTGTCCTTGTTGCGCGCCTTGGCCAGTTCGTACGCGTAGCGCACGGCGCGCTCGCAGCCCTTGCGGGTGAACACCATGTTGGCGATAGCGACTTCGTCCGGCGTGCCCTTTTTCATTATGCCGCCCAGGCCGGTGTAGACATCCTCGGTGTTTTCACGCACGACCACCATGTCGACGTCTTCGCATTTCTTGTCCTTGATGGGGCAGAGCGCTTCGGAGTACAGCTTGATGGGGCGCAGATTGATATACAGGTCCAGCTTGAAGCGAATCCCAGCGATAACGGCGCGTTCGACGAGTCCGACCTCGCAGCGCGGGTCACCGATTGCGCCGAGGAAAATGGCGTCGTGTTGTCGGTACTCATCGTACGCTGACTCCGGCACCAGTTCGCCGGTCTTGAGATAATGCTCCGAGCCGAACGGGTAGTCGGTAGTCTCGTATTTGAACCCAACGAGTTCCGAAGTAACCTTGAGCACCTTCAACGCTTCGCGTGTCACTTCCGGTCCGATTCCGTCACCACCGAGAACAGCTATCTTGTACAAATTGTATTCCTCTCGTTATTTGTCAGAGCACCGCCCACCGCGAGCGGCCAATAGCTGGAATATAGGGGAATGTGGCCACGGGTCAAGTAGGCGGGAACGGATTTCTGTGGCCCTAATGCGTTGTGCCGGTCGAATCTTCAGATTCGGCTGGTAAACCCACTGAGTCTGAAGACTCAGCGGGCACAACGCTAGCATGGCTTGGCTGCGTCAGCCTGAGCGCAGCCGAAGGGTGACATTGGGTGGCACCATCAAACTCGTTTGGGGGTGGCTGTTATGTGTCAATGAGACCGCCATCCCAAACAAGTTTGAGACGGCCACCCGGGTGGGACATTATTCTTCTTTCGACGGAGGGAAGCGGATATCTCGCAGGTAGGCAGTTCTCGGATTATAATAGTAGGAGTTTGTGATGTCCATGGCTACACCCTGTGGGTCCATGAACATTGTAGCGCCCGTTATGCCCATTAATTCAAGTCGTTTGAAGACATCACTTATACACTTTTTGTCTATTATGGCCTTGGTCACCGTTGGCTCTCCGGGTTGTTTTACACCGTCGGGCAACTGCTCGTAAGGCTCTTCGATGTTTCCGATATACTCTTCGAGATCTCGCAGGCCCAAACGATCATATGCTTGTGTGTCGTATAACATGGCCCCTTGCTGCCTCTGCATCCTTATGTTGTACTTTCCCGGATGTGGCATGAACTGCAAGCCGATCCAAAACCCATCTGCGAACAAAGTCTCGTCGGGGTACAGGAATCGCTGCCGAAACACGGAGAATTCCGGCTCAGACCGTCTGCGCGCAAACTTCTGTCTAGCATACGCGATAGCCAACGCCTGAGTGTTTAGGGCATAAATCGCCACATGTCTGTCCTTGTCCTCGTATGGCGAGTATTCAGACGTGCCATTGAAGGCAAAGAACAGGGCGACGTAAGGGGAATAGGTGAAATCCAGAACTGGAGTCGGCACACCGTAGTGGCGCGCCTCTTGGAGCCAATCGAGTCGCTTCTCGCTCTCGAAAGGGACTTTACCTATGAGTGATAGACCGACCCTGAATTGGTTGATGACCCCGTCCAGGTCGTCCGGAAGACATTCGCTGGGTGTCTTGAACTTGCGGGACCAAGATGACGCCAGTCTGTAATAGTGCTCCCGATGGCCGCGAAACACATAGTAATGTCTGTTGTACGCCTGTTCTTCGAGAAACGCCATCGCTGACTTAGCGTCGTCAAACTTCTCTGTTCTGATACTCATGGTCTTTACACCGCATCAAACTTGCCTACCCCTGCAGCTTCTCCAACACCCAGCCCTTCAGGCCGCCTTTTTCGATGATCGTTTTCATAAAAGGCGGGAAAGGAGCAAAACTGAACTCCTTCCCTTTGGTATGATTAACGATTTTCCCCCCAAACATATCAATCTCTAATTCATCACCCGCTTCGGTGACGTCGACGCATTCGGGCGACTCGAAAATCGGCAAACCGATATTGATCGAGTTGCGATAGAAAATCCGCGCAAACGACTTGGCCACCACGGCACCGATCCCGACCGCTTTGATCGAAAGCGGCGCCACCTCGCGCGAGGAACCACACCCGAAATTGTGGTCAGCCACGATAATATCACCCGTGCTGATCTTCTTTGCAAAGTCGGCGTCGAGGTCTTCCATGCAATGTTTGGCCAGTTCGGCATCGTCGGTAAGGTGGCACCATCGTCCCGGCATGATGACGTCGGTGTTGATATTGTCGCCGACGCGGTAGACTTTTCCTTTCAGATTCATGATACCTCCTACAGTTGGTCCGGCGATGCGATACGACCAAGCACTGCCGATGCTGCCGCCACGGCCGGGTTGGTCAGGTAGACCTCTGAACTTAGATGACCCATGCGACCGGCGAAATTACGATTGGTGGTCGAGACACACACTTCCTTTTCACCCAGCACGCCCATGTGACCGCCGATGCACGGCCCGCACGTCGACGTGGAGAAGATGCATCCGGCGTCGATGAAGATCTGCGGCAATCCCACGTCGGTGGCTTGCCGAGCGATCCTCTGCGAGCCGGGCAGGATGATCACGCGCACGTCGGGATGCACGGTGCGTCCCTTGAAAATATGTGCCGCCCGCTGCAAATCCTCCAGCCAGCCGTTGGTGCAAGCGCCGATGACGACCTGATCGATCTTCACATCATGCAGAGCCGAGAGGTTCTTGACATTGTCCGGCGAAAATGGACAAGCCACTTGCGGTTCCAGATCGGAAACATCGTAGGTCCGTTCAAGTACGTAGACGGCGTCGCCGTCGGGCGCTACCGTCGTGTAGACGGGTCGCTCAGATTTGTAGCGCGGTGTCGACTCCACCAGTTCGCGTGTTTTGTCATCAAACTGGAACAGCCCGGTTTTGGCGCCGGCCTCGATAGCCATGTTAGCCATGGTGAATCGGTCCGACATCGGCAGTTGCTCAAAAACGTCGCCCTGGTATTCGATAGCCATGTAAGTAGCTCCGGCGGTGCCGAGATCCTTCAGGGTGTGCAGGATCAGATCCTTGCCGTAGACATGCGGACGAAGTTTGCCGGTGTAAGTCAGCCGGGCCGACTGTGGAACCTTCAACCAGACCTCGCCGGTGGCCCAGGCGCCCGCGATGTCGGTGGAGCCGACGCCGGTGGCAAAACTGTTTATAGCGCCAGCAGTGCAGGTGTGCGAATCACCTCCGACCATGATCTGTCCCGGCAGGATGATTCCCTCCAGCGGCAGCACGGCATGCTCGATCCCGGCGCGACCGACCTCGAGGTAGTACTTGACGTTGTGCTTGCGCGCAAAATCGCGCACCACTTTGGCGATCCCGGCGGCGTTGATGTCTTTTGCGGGTTGGAAATGGTCCGGGATGAGGCAGACCTTATCGGGGTCGGCCAGTTTCTCGATGCCCCAATTGTTCAGTTCCTTGATCGCCAGCGCTGCCGACAGTTCGTTGGCCATGGCCATGTCGACCGGGACGTTGACAATCTGTCCCGGCGTTACCTCGCACCCGGCGTGTTCAGCGAGGATCTTTTCAGCTATTGTGTAACCCATTATCCTTCCGTGTTCGGATTATGAATCGGCTTTGTTCTTGGAGGAAATCTGCTTATCCCATTGCGAAATGGTATCGACCGGTGAGTCACCGTGTTCGTAGGAATGGAATTTCACCAGTTCTTCCAACTCCTCCTCCGTCAGCACACGGTTGTGCTGCTTGGCGGCCTTGAAGATTTCGTCAACCAACTTCTTGTCCGGTTCGATGCCCCGGGTCTTCAGCCAGTAGACAATGTTGGACACGCCCGACATGAAGCCGATGTCGATCACCTGTTTCAGCCCGACCATGCTGGCCGGCACACCTGAGTAAACACGGTCGGCAAGCCAGTCGTGACCTTTGTTCTGGGCCTTGATGATAGCCGCGGCGTGCACACCGGTGGAGGTGCGGAAGGCGTCACGCCCCATCGCCGGATAGTTCCAGACGATAGGAGCGTCACAGGCCGTGGAGGCCAATTGGCAATACCTGGCCAGATTGGTCAGGTCGTTCTTGATGATTCCCTCGAGTCTCAGATTGATCAGCAGCAGGTCCATGGCCGTATTGCCGACCCGTTCGCCGATACCGAGGGCAGTGGCGTGCACCCGATCGGCGCCCTGGGCGATAGCCATCATCGTGTTCGGTAGCGCCAGCCCGCGGTCGGAATGACCGTGCCAGTCGACCTTCACTTTCGGGTTGATCTTCTTGACCAGTTTGATGATGTACTTCATAAGATAATGCACCCCGATCGGCGTGGCGTGACCGGCGGTATCACAGACACATACCCGCTCGGCTCCGGCATCGATGGCCGCCGTAAAAAGGCGCTTCAAGGTCTCTGGGTCAGCCCGCGTGGTATCCTCGGTGACGTACATGACCGGAAGCTTGTTCTCGACGGCGTAGCTGACGGCCTCCTCGGTCAACTCAATCATCTTGTCGATAGTCCACCCCTCGGCATACTGACGAATCGGTGAGGAACCGATGAACGCACAGGCCTCGACAGGATATCCGGTCTTCTGAGAGATTTCAATCAACGGCGTGATATCCGCCTTCACCGTGCGCACCGCGCAGTTGGGCCTGAGCTTCATCTTGTTCTTGACGATGTGTTTGACCATAGCCGTGATATCCGCCTGCGCCCGTGGACCGGAACCGGGCAGGCCGACATCGGCGCACTGAATTCCCAATTCCTCCATCAACTCAAGAAGTTCGATCTTTTCTTCGATGGTGGGATCGGTGATGGACGGCGACTGAAGCCCGTCGCGCAGAGTTTCATCATCGAGTTCGATATCTTTCTTATGGCGGAACCGGAACTTGTCGTACCTATTCCAATCGTATATCAGTTTGTCTTCCGACAGCTCGTTCGGCATGGATCTATCCTCATGATGAGCACACTTGTGATTTTTCGTGACGTAACTTCAGAGCGGCATACGAGCGCTCGACTGCGCACTGCATATCTTCGGCTTCCTGTTCCGACATGTACTTGAATCGTCCCTGCAGCTTGAGGTAATCCGCTACCGGCGCGGACGATGACTGACAGGTCAGACGAAGTCGTTCGCCATCGTACACCTCATATAGTGGAAAGACGTTTGACTCGACGGCCAGCCGGGCGATGGTGATACTGTCGGCCGGGTCCGATTTCCATCCCGGCGGACAAGGCGAGAACAAGTGCAGGAACCTAAAGCCTCTGGTATCCCTGGCGCGCGCAACTTTGGCCTTCAGGTCATCAAGAAAGGCCGGTGACGCGGTAGCGACATACGGAATGCGGTGCGCCGCCATGATGGCGTCGATATCTTTTTTCGGTTCGCTCTTGAGACGCGAGGCCGGGGTCGTCGTGGTCCAGCAACCGAGTGGGGTGGCTGAGCTACGCTGCATGCCGGTGTTCATGTATGCTTCGTTGTCGTAGCAGACATAGAGGACATTTTCGTTGCGCTCAGCAATGGCCGAAAGCGCGCCCATGCCGATGTCGAAAGTGGCGCCGTCACCGGCCCAAGCCAGGACGGTGACGTTCTCACGACCGGACATGTCCAGTCCGGCGCGTATACCCGCCGCAGCCGATGCGGTGGCGCCGAAGGCCACGTGCAAGTAAGGCACCGGTGAAAGCGAGTGCGGAAAGACACCGTCGGTCACGGCTGCGCATCCGGCCGGAGCCACTATCACCGTCTCGGGGCCAAGCACATCAAGCACGTGTCGGAACAGTATCTTCTCGCCACAGCCGGGACAGGCGGTGTGGCCATAGAAATCATGGCTGGCGCAGAATTCATAGTCCGGCGTATTGCTCAACTTAGATCTCCATTCGATAGTTGCAGGTGATTTATCACTTGTTTAATCCTACCCAGTTGATGCCGGCCGGATCGGCTGTCTTGTTGTCGAGATCGTCGCAGATCTTCTCGATATCGGCGGCCGTTATGTCGCGACCTCCCAGCCCGCCGACAAACTCATGAACACGGTGATCCACACCATTGCGATGCAACGCGGCCCTCAACTCCTGCGTAAACACACCGCCGGTGCCGGGGGATAGGTTCCGATCGATCACGGCTAAAGCGGCTCCATCGGTTAAATGCTTCAACACTCCCTCAACCGGGAGCGGGCGCAACTGCCTGAGGCGCAGCAGCCCGACCTTGCGTCCTGACTCGCGCATTTGCCGCACGGTATGATACACGGTCGAGGCGGCAGAGCCGGATGCTATCAGCAGGATTTCAGCATCGTCGGCATAGTATGCTTCGACGGCACAGTAATCGCGGCCAAAAGCTTGTTCGAACTGTTCGTACGTTTGGTCGATGACACCTTGTGCACGTTCAAAGGCCGCATGCACCTTGTAGCGGAACTCCATGAACATACTCGGCATAGTGCCGCCGGAGAACGTCCGCGGGTCGGTGGTGTCGAGTTTGTATTCGGCCTGGCGCGGCGGCAGAAAGGCGTCTACCTGATCCTGCTCTGGTATGTCTACTCCCTCATGGGTGTGGGAGATGAAAAAGCCGTCGTGGCAGACCATGCACGGGATCAGCAGTTCCTCGGCAATCCTGAAGGCGCAGATGACGCTGTCGAGTATTTCCTGATTGGACCAACAGTAAAACTGCAGCCAGCCGGTGTCGCGTTGGGAGACAGAGTCGGTTTGGTCGCACCATATAGTCCAGGGTGCGGCCATAGCGCGGTTAACGTTGACCATCACAATCGGCAGCCGTGCGCCCGAGGTCCAGAACAACAGTTCCTGCATCAAAGCCAATCCCTGCGACGAAGTGGCGGTGAAAGTACGCACGCCGGTCGATGACGCCCCTATCAACGTCGCCATGGCCGAATGTTCCGACTCGACCTTGACAAACTTGGCGTCCATTTCACCCGAGCCGCAGATTTCCGAGAGCTTTTCGGAGATACTTGTCTGCGGTGTGATCGGGTAGGCAGAGATCACCTGCACGCGCGATAGTTTGACCGCCTGTGACACGGCCTCGTTGCCGGACATTACACGATTCATGCTACCCGTCCTCCCTGCATCCCCAGCGTGCCACTGGGACACTCGCGGGCGCAGATGCCGCAGCCCTTGCAGTAGTCGAAATTGGCCTGGTAACCTCCGGGAGTGCGGACTATGGCCAGGTCGGGACAGAAGTTGTAGCAGGTGTCACATTCAAAACAGACGCCGCACGACAAACAGCGGTTGGCTTCACCAATAGCACCCGCCTCATCCAGCGCACCCTCAGTGCCGTCCGACGATGCAGCGCGTTTGGCAGTGTTGATCCGCGTGAAGTAGCTGAAATTGATATCCTCAGGTCCGGCCATCTCAGCCGGCTTCTCCGGGCGTTCATACGGCACGCCCTTGAGAAATGCTGCAATCTGTTCTGCTGCTACCCGCCCGGAAGCAACTGCATGCGGCACGGTTCGAGGGTTGGGCAGAATGTCGCCGCCGAGGAAAAGCTTGTTGCGAATTCGTTGATCGATCTGTGAGAGGTCGAGAGTGCCGTCCGATGCATACGTCAGTCCGGGCGCAATATCCAGGTCCGGGTCTTCACCGATAGCAGCAAAGACAACGTCCGCCATCATGGTAAAATCAGCGCCGTCAATCACCATCGGACGGCGACGGCCGTCAGCATCCGGTTCGCCCAGTTCCATACGGTGACAGGTCACTTTCAGTCGACCGTCGGTCTCCTGCTGTATTCGTGCGGGAGCAACAAGGAGTTCCAGTTCGATAGGTTCCGCCTTCAACTGTTCGACCTCTTCGGCAAAGGCCGGCATCTCATTCTCGGTGCGTCGGTACGCGACGGTTACGGATGCACCCAGACGGTAAGCAGTGCGCGCGACGTCGCAGGCGGTGTTGCCGCCGCCGATCACCACCACCCGCTTGCCGTCAAGTCTGACCTTTTGACCGGAGTTGACACGCTTCAGAAAACCCAGGCCGGATTCGACACCGGTCAGGTCCTCACCCTCAATCTTCATCCGTTTGGAGAGATGCGCCCCGGTAGCGATGAACACAGCGTCGAACTCGTTCAGTGTTCCCAAGTCGAAATCGGACCCGAGGCGCATGTTGGCTTTGAAGTCAACGCCGTCCAGGACACGTTTCAGTTCGGCCTGGAGGATCTCTTTGTCGAGTCGGAAAGCGGGGATACCATAGTGCAGGATACCACCGGGGTGATGGTTCTCATCGTACATGACCACCTTCACGCCGTCACGCCGCAAATAGTGAGCCGCGGCCAGACCGGCCGGACCGGCGCCGACGACGGCCACCTTCTTAGCGCCGGTTTCAGGTAGCCTCACCCGGCGTTTGTTCTGAACACCCCAGTCCCCGATCAGCATCTCCACCGCACGAATCTGCAGTTCTGTGTCGAAGCTGTGGCGGTTGCAATCGGTTTGGCAGGGATGGTAGCAAACTCGTCCGCAGACAGCCGGAAGTGGGTTCTTCTGAGTCAGCAGCTCGAACGCCTCGGCGACCTGACCCTTCTTCATCAGATCGAGATACCCGCGAATGTTTTCGCCGGCCGGGCAGTTGAAATTGCAGGGTGGCAGTTTGCCGCGATGACCGGGCGTGCTGGAACGCCACGAACCTGTCTTATTCCAGGACATCCTGGCCTGGCTGACCGGCAGTTCCGGCATCTCATCGAGCGATTTGAAAACTACAAACTTACTCAAAACGTACTACCGAATTGAATGCCCTTTCCACGGCGGTCATGTTGTTCTTTGTCTTCTGCGGTGCTTTGCTTTCCACCGCCGCCAGCAGGTGGTCGAGTTCCAGATCACCGGCTACTTTTGCAAATGCTCCGAGCATGGCCGTGTTTACCAATGGTTGGGCGGCTGAGCCCAGAGAGCATTCCAGCGCAATCGATGTCGCGTCTATATAGGACACGTCGAAACCGTTCAGGTTTTCGAGTTTATCAGGTGCATTTATCAGCAGCATGGCGTCCGGTTTCAGTGAGGGCTTGAATGTGGGGCTGTTCACGATGTCCGGTGCAAACACCAGACCGGCCTGGGCCTGATAGATCATACTGCGCAGGTAGATGAACTCCTTGTCGATGCGCAAAAAAGCCATCACCGGGGCGCCGCGTCGCTCGACACCGAACGACGGGAAACTTTGCACCTGGAACCCTTGCCGGAAATATGCCTCGGCCAGGATCTCCGACGCCACCACAGCGCCTTGTCCACCTCGGCCGAAAAATGTAATTTCCTTCATGGCCTCATCTCACCTGTCAGCGTGCTGGATTGCACGACAGGTTCAATTAAGGCAAATCGCTTGAGCAAAGCAAGTAGATGTCCTCATGTATGCACCGAGACTGGACTCGCACACAATCAAACAAGTCTGACCATGCCCCGGGCTGCATCCATTCGGCAAATCTTGAAACACCTTGCCAATGATGGTGTATTCCGGTACTTTCCTACAGTTCGCGTGATTGTGAAGGAGAGTCATATGATTAGCATTTGGCGGGTTGGATTGTTGTGTCTACCGCTATCATAATTGCCCTCAGTTTGCTCTTGGTAATCTGGGCCTTCTGGCATTTCTTCCTCTGGAACCGAAAGTGGCACTCGGCTCTCAAGAAGACAATCCGTGCCATAGAGACCGGAGACATATCTGGGGCCAAGCTCTTTCTGCGGGATGCGCAAGACTCGGTCAAAAAACTTTCTGTAGATGACCCGAGGTCACTCATGGTCAGACTGGAAGAGGCGCGCATGGCGGCCCTGGCGAGCGATCAACAACGAGGGATTGCCATACTGGAAGACATCCTGCTCTCGTGTGCGTCAGATGATAAGGTCGGCCTTCACCTCGCTCAAGGATCGCTACCCGACCAGCCCAAGAGCAAAGCGCACAGAAACGTATTCGCTCGTGCCTTGTTGAACCTCGCAGAAGCAGAGTCGTGTAGGAGCGACTCTACCGAGGCCGAAAACCTATTCACAAAAGCGATCCGGTATAGAGAAGACACCTATGGACCCGATTCCCCGCATGTAGCGCTGGCGCTCAACCTGTATGCCGTCTATCTCTCGAACCTGGGTAGGCTGGCTGAAGCCAGGGAGCTATACAAGCGCGTGGAGGGAATGAATCGACAAACCTAGTCACACTCAGTACGGCGGAGTATAACCTTACCGCTATGGCAGACACTCTGGCGCAGGAAGTACAAACGTCGCAGATTGAACCGGTAATCGAGGCGTATAAAGAGTTGGTTGGGTGGAAACTCGGTCCGTCTGAATCGGGGCATCCTCTGAGCGAGCATTTCGCCAAGTACGAAGAATGGCGAAGCCAGACGCATCGACCCCGAGTCATTCCCGATCGGGTGATCGTACTCGCCGACTACGCCTTAGCTGTGAATGAGTTCAAGCGGGACTGGAGCAGACCCGATCTTCGGAGTTGGCTCGTTGCCAGATTGCGCGACCCTCAGAAGTGCCTTGGCTTCTTATGGGAGTTTCGCTACGCGAGCAGCTTGCATTTGAAACATCAATGTGTGAAGTGGCTTGGAAACCGCAAGGGCAAATCGCCAGACATACAAGTGGTCTGCAATTCAGGTGCAGTCGTATTTGTGGAATGTGTGGCCAGACTCAGATTCGATTGGACTTCTGAGCAAGATACGCGTTTTGGGAATGTGATTCTGAAGGCGCTGGACAGAAAGGCTAGACAGAGACGTAGATTCAATGATCCACTCGAGATTACTCTGTATGTTCCGAAACAACACACATTTCGGTACGACGACTTTCATGGCCAATTGGGAGCCCTCATATACAAGAGATTCGAAATCGTCACAGGGCCAGATAGCAACGATGCAGTCTCTAGTTTCAGGGTAATCACCGCTGCCGAGCGGGGAGCGACGACTGAGCCGGGAAGGGTGTTCTACGATAGGAGTATGCCGTCAGTGGTATTCCCCAATCGCAACGCCAGAAACCCGTTGCCGCCTGAATACTGGTCACCACGCGACGATTCCCGGCCTGAGCGGGGCGACACACTCGAATCTGGGGAATCTGAGTAGTCCCAATTGTCGAAACCACCCTTCGGCTTCGCTCAGGACAGGCTTGGGTTTCGACCTACAAGAACTACTTGCGAGGCATGAGGTGCCGTGCGATCACGATGCGCTGCATCTCCGAGGTGCCTTCGAACAGTTCGGTGACACGGGCGTCACGATACAACCGTTCCACATGGTACTCGCTGCAGTAACCGTAACCGCCCAGCACCTGCACGGCGTGATGAGTCACGCTGGTGGACATCTCCGATGCGAACAGTTTGGCCTGCGCCGCTGCCATACTGTATGGCTGACCGGCGTCTTTCAACCAAGCTGCTTTGTAGACCAGGTTGCGCGCAGCCTCAAGCTGCACCGACATGTCGGCCAAATGAAACTGGATCGCCTGGAAGGCGGCGATCGGTTTGCCGAACTGCTCGCGTTCCTGTGAGTACTTCACGGCGATATCCAACGCCTCCTGAGCAATCCCCAGTGACATAGCGCCGACACTGATCCGCCCGCCATCGAGAGTTGACATGGCGATTTTGAACCCCTCGCCCTCCTCGCCGAGCAGGGCATCTTTGGGCACCTTACAGTCCATGAAAGCTATTTCCGTCGTCGGTGAGGCCTTGAAACCCATCTTCTTCTCGATGGTACCGATCTCAAAACCCTCGGTGTCACGATCAATCAAGAAGGCGCTGATCGCTTTGGGGCCGCCCCCTTTTTCCTTGATAGCGAACACCAGAGCGTTGTTGCACATCGATCCCATGGTGACGAAAATCTTGTTGCCGTTAATCACATACCCGTCGTCGGTCTCGGTGTAGGTAGTCGTGAGCGAGGCGGCATCGGAACCGGCGCCCGGCTCGCTAAGCGCAAAGACACCGACATACTCGCCCGTGCAGATCGGCCGCAAGTACTTCTGCTTTTGTTCTTCGGTGCCATGCTTGACCAACGGGAAACCATAGAGCGAATTGTGCAGCATTACGATACCACAATGCGAAGGACAACCGCGCGACAGCTCTTCGCAAGTAAGAACGTAGGACACAGCGTCCATCTCGCCGCCGCCGTACTCTTCAGGCAGCGTGATCCCCATCAGACCGAGATCACCCATCTCCTTCATCAGGTCGCGATCGATCTTGGCTTCAGCGTCGAATTCCTCGGCGCGCGGCTTGAGCTTCTTCTCAGCAAAACCCCGGGCTACTTCCTGGACAGCCAGGTGATCTTCTGATAATGCAAAGTCCATTCGGTCTTCCTGTCGTTATGCGGTTTCACACCAAGCGGGAGCCTGTTGACTCCCGCTTGTATCTAATACGATCCTGATGGCGAATCGTTCTATTTGCCTACGAAACTGGCCGGGCGTTTTTCGAGAAACGCCCTGGTCCCTTCGTTCTTGTCCTTCGAAGCACAGATGCCTGCAAACAGGGATGCTTCGTGCTCACACCCGGCGTCAAGCGTAGTGTTGATTCCACGATTCACCGCCTCTTTGGCGTAAGCAATAGCCAGCGGTCCGCGCGAGGCAATCTTGGCCGCCATCTCTTTGGCCTTGGGCATCAACTCATCAACGGAATAGACCTCGTCGACCAAACCGATACGATGGGCTTCATTCACGGGATAGATATCGCCGGTGAAGATCCACTGTTTGGCCTTACCATAACCGACCAGCCGTGCCAACCGCTGGGTGCCGCCGTAGCCGGGAATAATACCCAACGTGGATTCCGGTTGACCGAACCTGGCCTTTTCCGAGGCCAGGCGAATGTCACACGCCATAGCTATCTCGCAGCCGCCGCCAAGCGCGAAACCGTTGACGGCCGCGATTATCGCTTTCGGCAACGCCTCCATCTTGAACATAAGCGCCTGTCCGATCTTGCACTTCTTGTGACCGGACTGTACATCGCATTCGGCCAGTTCGCCGATATCGGCGCCGGCCACGAACGCTTTGCCCTCACCGGTCAGGATGACGCAACGGACCTCATCGTCCAAGGCGATAGCATCAAAGACGTGATGGAGCTCATCGACAGTCTCGTCATTCAGGGCATTCATCGCTTTGGGGCGATTGATCGTAACGATGGCGACGGCGTCTTCTTTTTCGAACTTGATATTCTTGTAGTCCATCATGCCATCCTACTTCTTGGCGTAATCATAGAAGCCGCGCCCAGCCTTGCGACCGTGGTAGCCGGCCTTGACCATTGCCTTCAGCAGTGGCGGGGCGGCGTAGTGGTGCTGCTTGAACTCGGCAAAAAGAATCTCAGCAATATAGTAAGTGGTATCCAGACCGACGAAATCGGTCAACTCCAACGGCCCCATCGGATGGCCGCAGCCCAGTTTCATAGCGGTGTCGATATCCTTGGGCGTCGCCACGCCGTCCTGAAGGGCGCGGATAGCATCCAGCAGGTACGGTACCAGCAGACGGTTAACGACAAAGCCCGGGGTGTCCTTGCACGACACCACTACCTTACCGACCTTTTCGCCGAAGGCCTTGGCCGAGTCAAAGGTAGCATCGCTGGTGACCACGGTCCTCACCACCTCGACCAGCTTCATCACCGGCACCGGGTTGAAAAAATGCAGTCCGCAGAACTGGTCGGCGCGCTGTGTGACGGCGCCCATCTCGGTGATCGACAGCGACGAAGTGTTGGAGGCGAAGATAGCCTCTTTCTTCACGATGCCATCAAGCGTCTTGTACAGTTTGGCTTTTTCGTCGAAGTTCTCGATGATAGCCTCGACGACCAGATCGCAGTCGGCCAGATCGTTGGGATCGGTGGTGGGTTTGATCTTGTCGAGGATCGCTTTCTTGCCGGCCTCGTCGAGCTTGCCTTTGTCCACCGCGCGCGACAGCGACTTGTCGATCCGGCCCATGCCCTTTTTCAGGAAGTCGTCGTTGACTTCCATCGCTACGACGTCAACCCCGGCCTTTGAGGACACTTCGGCAATGCCGGTTCCCATCAGCCCCAGCCCGCAGATTCCTACTTTCTTGATTTCCATTAGACTTCCCTTCTTATTGAAATGAAATTCCTGTTAGTCTCTGACCCGTCAACAAACGCGCGGTCGACCGAACGGACCAGCCGCGCGCTTTGACAATTGCCATACTGTTTACTGCTTTCGGTTATCTTCCCTGTCGCGCGAATCTCGCCACGCCTTTAGAATGCGATAATCGAACGCAGCCCCTTTCCTTCTCTCAGCGTGTCAAGGGCATCGTTTATGTCATCGAGTGAGAATTTCGCCGTGACCAATTCCTTGACCTTGATCTTACCAAGGCGGCAAATCTCTATCAGTTTCGGGTAGTCAACCGGACGGCAGCCGAGCGAGCCAACAATCTCCATCTCGTGAAACATGATCTTACCGGCAAAGAGTGAGATGTTCTTGGCCGAGTAACCCAGCACGACCAACCGCCCACCGACGCGCAGTGATCCAAAAGCCGTTTCAATTGTAGACGGGTTGCCGATTGCCTCGATGGCGATATCAGCGCCGCCACCGGTCATCTTCTTTACAGTCTTGGGCCACTTCTCATCTTCCTTGGGGTTGATCGTAGCCACCGCGCCCAGTTTTTTGGCCCATTCGAGCTTTTCTTCGGAGATATCCACCGCAATCGCGGCACCACCGACCGCCGCTGTCATCTGGACGAGGTTAATACCCACACCGCCGCATCCGACCACAACTACTGAATCACCCGGCTTGACCTGGGCGCGGTTGACGATTGCGTGGTACGGAGTCGAGATGGCATCGGCGATAATGCAGCCTTCCTGAAGTGGAATCTCGTCCGGGAGGTGAAAGGTATCTTTGGCCGGCGCCAGCAGATACTCGGCATAAGCACCATCGACGTTGTTACCGAACATTACCATGTTTTCGCAGATGTTCTCACGGCCGGTACGGCAGGCGCGACAATTTCCACACGTCACCACGGCCGGCAACAGGATGCGATCACCCTCTTTGAATCCTGTAACACCTTCGCCAAGCCCGGCCACGGTGCCGGAAGGTTCATGTCCCAGAATCATCGGCGGTTTCTTAAACGTCGGCACGCCGTGATCGATGTACCCGATGTCGGTGTGACAGACACCGCAGGCGGCTGTCTTGATCAGAAGCTGACCAGGTCCGGGAGTTGGGGTGGGGACTTCTTTCAGTTCAAGCGGTTGGTTGGGACCATTGAATATGGCTGCTTTCATGGGACACTCCTTTGTACGCCAGACTAATATAGAACTTAGACATGGATAAGACAATCCGGCTTGCTTGTCAAGCTAACCGAGCAAATCATCGTCCTGTGGTTTGCCGGTGGGGCGGGTGAAGATCATCACCGAGGCGTCGCTTTCGTCATCGAAGCAGATCGTGCAGCCTTCGCATTCGAGTTCGCCGATCGGAATTGTCTTGATCTCAAACCCGAGCATCCGGTAGTTCTCAAGCGCTTCTTGAAGCCGCGTTCCGGAGGATGTGAACTGCTGCGTCCAGCCCTCGGCCTTCAGTTTGTCAATCAGATTTGAAGACATAGCTTAGAGCCCACCCTCAAGAGCGCGTAGCGCCAAAGTGTGGCATGCTATCTGCGGCCGGCAGGAGTTGCCGGTACATACGACCAGCACTTTCAGTTCCATATCAGTCACTCTCAAGGCCACCGTTGATTCGCGTAGTCGTCTACCAATCTTCTATCTAACAACCTCAGGTCCGGTCGCAAGTTAGCAGTTTGATCTGTCTTGGAAAAGAACTTTCGCGACCGGGGAACTTTGTGGCAAGAAAACTGTCTAAGCAGATAACGTGAATTGGCCCGGATTACGGGTCCAAATAGTCGATAAACAGATTGACTTAGGCAGGATTTCTGCTACTTTGTAAGGAAATAGGTAAACCATCTCGATTCCACAGAAGGAGCATCATGGTTAAGAAGATTTCGATTATTGGTTTGAGCGCCCTGCTAATGGTGGCGTTTGTCTCGTCGTCCGCGCTGGCCGGCGCCGGCTGCGGCGCACATAAGGCAGAAGCCAAGGCTGTCACTGCCTCGGCCAAGATGCACGGCATGTCCCCCGAAGAGTGCGCCAAACTCTGCGGCATGACCCCTGAACAATGCGCCAAAATGTGTGAAGGTCATGCAAACTGCGACTTCACCCGGATGTCCATCAAGGGTATGACCTGCGGCGGCTGCGAAACGACCATCACCACAGCGCTCTCGTCGATAGACGGCGTTAATAAAGTCATCAAGGTCGACCACAAGGAAGGCATCGCGCTGATTTGCTGCGACCCGACCAAAGTCGAGGGCAAAGCGCTTACCTCGGCGGTGATCAACAAGGGCTATCAGGCTGAGATCATACCGACTGTGGCCAAGACCTCGGAGGCTAAGGCCAAGACGGAATCCGCATCCGGCAAGATCGGCTGCAGCCCGACTTGCGCCAAGACCTGTGCCGCTCATCAGAAGACCACCGGTTGCCCAAGCGGCAAGACCACGACCAAGAAATCCGACGAGGGCTGATTACTAACTACTATTGCAGGCAATAACAGGGCGGGACAGAGGTTCCGCTCTTTTTTTTGTTGGCCGGACGGTTCGATAAAAGTTATTCGAGTGGTGTCGGGCGACCCCGCCCGATGCCTGCCTTCACAGGCGATTGCCGTCAGGCGAGTCGCCTGACGGCACCTGAATCTCACCCCCTTGTGGCAGGCCGACCGACCATTGACCTTGCTATCGGCAGGCGGGTGTTGCTTATTGTCTGACGAACGGAACGAATGAAACGCGCTGCACAACCGATGAAACAGAACACGACATCATCCCGGATCATACGCGCGCTTCTCGCGGCCCTTGTACTGGTAGCTGTCACCGGTAGCGGATCGCTCCATGCTGCCAAGTTTGCCGGCGACCCATTTTCACTCGGGGTGGGAGCACGAGGGCTGGCCATGGGTGGCGCGGTGGTGGCCGGACCTTTCGACGGCAGCGCCGCCTACTGGAACCCGGCCGGGATGAGCTTACTGAACAATCGCCGGCTGATCGGGATGCATGCCGAAACCTTCGGGTCGCTGCTAAATCACGATTTTATCGCCTACACCGACGGACGCAGCCGCGCCGGTTCGACCGTTCAGGCCTTTGGGTTCTACCTGTACTACCTCGGTGGCGGTGGGATCAAGATTACGCAATTGAACGAATTCGAGCGTCCGTACGTCGTGCGCGAGGAATCGCACAGCGATATCCTGTTGTCAGCGGCCGTGGCGGGCAAACTAAGCACGCGACTTTTCTACGGTCTCACCGGCAAGATAATCTATCGCGACATCGGCACCGAAACCGGCACCGGGCTGACCCTGGACGCCGGGATGCTGTACCAGTGGCGCCCGTTTCTGCGGCTGGGACTGATGGTGACCGACATCACCTCCGGCTTCATTCGTTACACCGGCAAAACGTTCGAGACCGGCGCCAACGTCGAGTCAATCTACCCAACCGTCAAACCGGGGTTTTTGCTTGAGCATTCACATCGCGATTTCACTGGTTGTTTTGCTGCCGCGAGTGAGATCAAGTTCGAGAACCTCAGAAAAGCCTCGCAGTACTGGAGTGGTTCGCTTTCGCTGGATGCTCACTACGGTTGGGAGTTGGGATGGCGTGAGATGGTTTTCGGACGGGCCGGTTTCGATATCGGCCGCTTCACAGCCGGCGGCGGGGTGAATGTCAGGAACCTCACGATCGACTTCGCTTATCTGCATCACTCCGACCTTGATGCCACCTTCCGCCTGTCGGCGGAGTATCAATGGTGAGTAGCAGGTCATTATCAGGTGCTGTCATGCGACTCGCCTGACAGCCATCACGTGTGAAGGCAGGCGTCGGGCGGGGTCGCCCGACACCACACATGAACTCCGGTACCCCACCCAGAGCGGCAGCGTCGGGTGGGTTTCTCATGCGTCATGGTTCGACTCCGCTCATCCTTCGACTCCGCTCATCCTTCGACTCCGCTCATCCTTCGACTCCGCTCATCCTTCGACTCCGCTCATCCTTCGACTCCGCTCA
>SDBU01000226.1_pt1 | contig 80528 bp, 73 predicted proteins | sample 2277071 | NCBI WGS metagenome assembly SDBU01 (sample SAMN10397929, study PRJNA504765) | marine sediment metagenome | isolation source: marine sediment core GS08_GC12, 126 cmbsf | place: Arctic Ocean: Gakkel Ridge, Loki's castle | collected 2008 | reverse complement strand
GAATATGTTGTGTCAGGATGGAGTGAAGCGACATCCTGACACTGCGAGCATCAGGATGTCATCCCATAAAGACGGGATTCCATCCTGACGCATCAAGGACCAAATAGGACATTTCTATTTTGCATTGACAATCATCACCGGCATGCTTGAATATTTTAGCCGAATATGTTATTATTATGGTTTCGGCAAAGGATGGATACCAAGGCGGGGGTAGGCGTTGAAAACAGGTTCGCTTTCGAGGTTCATATTCGCCGTAAGCGCGGCGGCCACGGCTCTAACGACAGATCATGTTGAAGTCATTTTGATTACGATTATAATCGTCGTTCTGGCGATGATCCTCTGGACCCGCAGTCTTAAGAACATAGTCGAGCCCGCCCGCCTGGTGATCTGGTTTTTCGCGTTCGTTTTCGTTCTACATCTGTTTTCCCACCCCGGCAAAGTACTTTTTTCCGTGTTTTCGTTAAACGCGACAGTTGAGGGGGCTCAGGCCGGCCTGTTTTATGGAGAAAAACTTATCGTGTTCATATACAGCGCCTATTTGATCCTTAAAACGGTGGAGCCGTTCGAATTGGTGAGGCCATTGGAACGGTTTGCCCGAATATTAGGCAAACCGGGAAGGTTTCTTTCGTTTCTGGCCTTATCGTTTTCGCTGGCCTTGCGGTTTATTCCCGATTTGATCCGGCAGGGGAAACAAACGATGATGGCGTTTAATACCAGGGGGATTACCTTCGATGGCGGACTTAAGAACAGACTGAACGGGGCTGTTCAGCTCGTGGCGGTGGTATTCGTTAACGCCTTTAAGAGCGCCGAATCGGCGGCCCTGGCCCTTTCGGTGAGAGGTTATTCGACAAGGCATAAAAGAGCTCTGTTTCCTCCGATCGAAATATCGGCCGGGGGCGTTCTGACCGTTATTTTTTCCGCCGCGTTTATTGTTTTAGGGTGGAGATTTTGAGAAAACGTAATATACTCTTGAAACTGGAATATCGAGGCGGCGATTTCCATGGTTGGCAAATACAGGGAAAGGGACGGACAGTGCAGGGTGTCATAAACGAAAAACTAAAGACATTTCTCAAAGAGGATGTAAAACCGTTGGGGTCGGGCAGAACAGATACCGGCGTTCACGCTCTATCGCAATACGCTAATTTCGCGACCGCCTCCTCGATGGATACCGAGATGATTGCCTACAAGCTCAACAGGATGCTTCCCCGTGATATAGTCGTACTGGGATGCCGCGAAGTACCTTTGACATTCAACGCTCGTCGCGACGCGAGAAAACGAAGCTACCGTTATCTCGTCTCGGAACGATTATCGGCGGTAAATAGAGGGTTATCATGGGTGTTGGGACGTAAACTCGACCTGGACATGTTGAATAAAACCGCCATTACGGTAAAGGTTAGCCGATACTTTCATAATTTCTGCAAGGTAAAATCGAGGAAAGGTAATAATGCCTGTCGGATATATCGATCACGATGGTCGCGATATGGCGGCTTTCTACGCTACGATATAACCGCCGACAGATTCTTGCATCATATGGTCAGGCTTCTGGTCGGCTCCATGGTGGCTGTTTGCGACGGCCGCCAAGAGATTTCCGATTTTAAAAAACGATTCAAAAACGATGACAATAAATCCAAACAAATGGCGCCGCCCGACGGTCTCTACCTGGCGGACGTGGAATACGAAGGGATAAGACTATGAAATTTTTTATCGACACGGGGAATACCGATGAGATTCGCGCCGCTATGCGAATGGGGATACTCGACGGCGTGACCACCAATCCCAGTTTGCTCTCGAAAGAGAATAAACCGTACAAGGAGGTCTTAAAGGAAATCTGTAGTATTGTCGATGGCCCGGTGTCGGCGGAGGTGACCGCCACGGATACCGAAGGGATGTTGAAAGAAGCGTATGATCTGGTCAAAATCGCCGATAATATCGCCGTTAAGATACCGATCATCTTCAATGGGGTCGCCGCTATCAAGAAGCTGTCATCGGAGGGGATTATGGTCAATGTCACCCTCTGTTTTTCACCGACTCAGGCTTTGATCGCGGCTAAAGCCGGGGCGGCTTTCATCTCGCCGTTCGTGGGGCGTCTCGACGATATCTCCATTATCGGCATGGATCTTATCGAGCAGATTGTAACCATCTATGATAACTACGATTTCGAAACGGAGGTGTTGGTAGCGTCGGTACGCACCCCGACCCACGTGGTGGAATCGGCCTTGATGGGCGCTGATATCGTCACCATGCCTTTCGCCGTAATCGACAAGCTGTTGAATCATCCGCTCACCGATATCGGGTTGAAGAAATTTTTGGCCGACTGGGAGAAAGTTAAAAAATAATGATCGAGCGATATACATTGCCGGAAATGGCGAAAATATGGTCGGAACAAAATAAATTCGCTACATGGCTGAAAGTGGAGGTCGCCGCCTGCGAGGCGAAAGCGGCATTGAAGGAGATCCCTCAGAAGGCGGTCGAGGTAATTAAGAAAAAGGCGGCCTTCGATATCGACCGGATCAACGAGATCGAGGCTGTGACTAATCATGACGTTATCGCCTTCCTGACCAGCGTAGCCGAAAATGTCGGCGCCGAATCGAAATATATCCATGTAGGTCTTACATCGTCGGATATCCTCGATACCTCCCTTGCCTACCAGATGAAACAGGCCGGGCTTCTTATCCGAAAGAAACTTAAAGCCGTAGCCGATCTTCTCAGGGAAATGACCCCCCGTTACAAAAAAGCCGTCTGCGTAGGCAGAACTCACGGTATTCACGCCGAACCGACCGTATTCGGACTGAAGCTTGCTTTATGGTATACCGAGACGCGCAGAAATCAAAAACGGCTTAAAGCGGCGATCGATGAGATTGCGGTGGGTAAACTTTCCGGCGCGGTGGGTAATTTCGCCAACACCGATCCGAAGATCGAGGAGTATGTCTGCAAAAAGTTGGGCTTGAAACCAGCGGAGGTTTCAACGCAGGTGATTCAGCGGGACAGGCACGCCTATTTCCTCTCCGTGCTGGCGGTGATAGCGGGGTCTATCGAAAAAATAGCCACGGAGATCCGCGGCCTTCAGAGAACGGAAATTCTGGAACTGGAGGAGGGATTTACCAGCGGGCAAAAGGGATCGTCGGCAATGCCCCACAAGAAAAACCCCATCATTTGCGAAAGGCTGGCGGGGCTTGCCCGAGTGCTCAGGGGCAACGCCATGGCCGCTATGGAGAATATCGCTCTCTGGCACGAACGGGATATCACTCATTCGTCGGTAGAACGGATTATCATACCCGATTCGACCATTCTTCTGCACTATATGCTTGATAAGCTGATCAATGTTCTTACCAACCTGCGCGTTAACACCGGCCGGATGAAAGAGAACCTCGAATCGACCCACGGCCTGGTATATTCTCAGCGGGTTTTGCTGGCCTTAACGGCCAAAATGCCCAGCCGGGAGGAGGCTTATAAAGTTGTTCAGACGTTGGCCATGAAAAGCTGGGATACGGGAACAAGCTTCAATTCGTTGTTGAAATCGTCGCCGACGGTGAAGAAATATCTCGATTCGAAAGAGATTGACACTCTTTTTGATATTTCCTACTATACACGTAGAACCGATGAAATAATCGATAGGGCGTTGAGATGACAAGAGAAGGATTTTTATTTCCATTACCGTTTCTCATACTGGCGGCGGCGGCGTTTTACCTGTTCGATAGGTATGTGATTTTCTCCCTGATCTACATTTCCGCCCTGTTTTTCCTGCTGGCTCTTTTGGTGATGTTGTTCTTCCGGGATCCGGAAAGGAAGATTCCCGACGGCGATAAACTTATTGTTTCGCCCGCAGACGGTAAAGTCATTAAGCTCGAAACCGGCCAGGGGGAATCGACGATATCGATATTCCTCTCCATTTTCAACGTCCACGTGAACCGTTCACCGGTAACGGGATCGGTAATATCGGTCAATTTTATCAAGGGTAAGTTTTTTACAGCTTTTAAAGACCGGGCACAACGAGAAAATCAGCGCAACGAAATAGAGATCGAGACAGAATCGGGAATCGTGCGTTTTCATCAGGTTACAGGGGCAATCGCCCGTAGAACGATTTTCAGGCCGGAACCCGGGCAATTCCTCGCGGCGGGCGATAGAGTAGGTTTAATCCGATTCGGCAGTCGTGTCGATCTGACACTTCCCGCGGGATCCACTATTGAAGTTCGCAAAGGACAAAAAGTGATCGGTGGAGAGACAATTATCGGGAGGCTCCCGTGAATAATTTCAGGGGAATCCTTCCCGGCATGTTCACCATGGGCAACCTCGCCTGTGGATTCGGCTCTATCGTGGTTTCGTCGAAAGCTCTTGGAATCGCCGAGGCTCTGCGCGGCCGTTATATAACCGAAGCGGTCTGGCTTATCGTACTGGCCGCCTTTTTCGATTTTCTCGACGGCATGGTGGCGCGTCTATCGAGATCCTCGTCGAGGATAGGCGTCGAACTCGATTCACTGGCCGATATAGTATCTTTCGGTGTCGCCCCGGCGCTATTAATCGTCAATTTTTCCTTGATTTCCAGAGGCAACTGGGCCTGGATTCTGGCTTTTGTCTATCTGATGGCCGGCAGTTTCCGGCTGGCCAGATTCAGTCTTTCCGCTACCCTCGAAGAGAAGGTGGATTTCGTAGGGCTTCCCATTCCGTCGGCGGCGGGAGTTATAGTAACCTATGTTCTGTTTTCCAACGAGGTTTGGGGCGCGATCAGGTTCGAGAAATTCTTCATTGTCTTACTCGTGGCCACCGCGGCCTTAATGGTTTCCTCGGTGGAATACGAGACCATGCCGAAATTCGATTTTTCAAAGAGGAAGGACAGGATAAAAGTTTTATTCTTGCTTCTCGCGGCGGTAGGATTAATCATAAACGCTCCGCTTGTTATGTTTCCGCTTGCCATAATTTATATCCTCTATGGATTATTTAAAATGATCTATATGTTAATTACGGGAGCCGGTAAGGGAAATTTTCAATATCCCAAGACCATTTTTAGAAAAATCGAAAAAGAAAAAGACGAAGAGGACTGATATATGAAATTCAAAGCGGGCGTGAAAGTAACCTTAAAAGACGGCGTGTTCGATCCGCAGGGTGTGACAATCGGGCGGGCGCTGGGAGATCTCGGATTCGAATCGATTATCGCTGTCAGCACCGGGAAATTATTCGAGTTGGAAATCGACGCCGAATCGGAGGGAAAAGCGAAGGAGATTGCCTCGGAAGCGGCGTCAAAACTGCTGGCCAATCCCGTGGTCGAGGGATATGAGATCGAGGTGCTCCGATGAAAATCGGAGTCGTTATTTTTCCCGGTTCCAACTGCGATTACGATGCCTACCAGGCGTTCAAGCTGATCGAGGGTAACGAGGTTGTTTACCTGTGGCATAAATCCGATGATCTTCAGGGTTGCGACGCTGTTATTTTGCCGGGAGGGTTCTCTTACGGTGATTATTTAAGGTCCGGCTCTATCGCTCGTTTTTCGCCCATAATGAAAAAGGTAATTGATTTCGCCAACGGCGGAGGGTATGTGGCCGGGATCTGCAACGGTTTCCAGATATTGCTCGAAACGGGGCTTCTTCCGGGGGCGATGATGAAGAATGCCGCCTTACGATTCGCCTGCCGGGAAGTGATTTTAAGGGTCGAGACGAACGGTATGCCGATATTATCCGGCTTAAAAAAGGGAGATCTCTTAAGAATGCCGGTAGCCCATGGTGAGGGAAACTACTACGCCGATTCGAATACGGTATCGGAGCTTGAAACCAGCGGTAGGATAGCGTTCCGCTATGTCGATAATAATGGCGTGGTTACCGCCGAGGCAAATCCCAACGGTTCCATAAACGGCATCGCGGGAATCATAAACGAGCGGGGCAACGTATTAGGCATGATGCCTCATCCGGAAAGAGCATGCGAGGATATCCTCGGCTCGGCCGACGGACTTAAATTACTGCGATCTTTATGCGCGGCATCAGGATAGCGAGGATCTTTTGAATTCAAGAGAATTGACGTTTATCATCGTTTCGCTTCTACTGGCAACTATTTTCGGCGGCTTTCTGGGGCAGTTGATAGGCGAATATCTTCCCGATGGAGCCGTCAAGACCCTTTTCCAGCAGAATCTGGAGATAGGAATAGGCAAAAGGGGAATTTTAGTCAACGATAAAGAAATCCAGGAGCCGGTCAATATCAATCTTTACAGCATTTCGATTGCATTCGGCCTCTTAATAAAGATAAATTTTGTTTCTGTATTGATGGTGATTTTGGTTATAATATACTTTAAGTGGTGGTACATATAGACCGAGAGGTGAAGTTTTGAATGAACTTGTTTTGATTTCGATGCCCGGCGGCGGCGAGCTGATCATCATCTTAGTGATAGTGCTGATCCTCTTTGGCGCGAAACGAATTCCCGAAATCGCCCAGGGTTTAGGCAAAGGCATCAGGGAATTCAAGAAATCGGTGCGAGATGTTCAATCGGAGATCGATAAAGACGATACCCCCGATCGCAGGCTCGAACAGAAAAAAGCAGAGGAAAAGTCGGAGAAGAAGGATGAGTGAGCCTGTCTTTTCGAAAAACGATATCGAAAAGATCGCTTCCTGCCTCGGCAATATAGAAATCAATGATCTTAAGGATCATTTCCGGCTGAAACTATTAAAACCAGAGGAGAAAAGACATCTTTCCCTGGAGATTTATCCGGAGGTAGCTCTTGCCGAAGGTGATAGAGGCGCGCTGGTCGTTGTTTACACCCATAACTGCCATCTTCAGCTTCACAACTGCACGGGCTACGTTCTCTCCGAGGATCTTGGTGAAGTTACCTTTATTTCCGAAACCAAAGATAAAATTTCCGGACTGGTTGTAGAACGAGAGGCGGCATGTTCTCTCTATACCAATGTCAATCGCGGGTTGATATCCGACGATTTCACGCAATTCGGGGTGGAGGTAATGTTATCCGGCGTGGCCTTATCCCTGGCCGAGGGCATACTTGATAAAACAGACGAGTAACTCGCGCCTTATAACATCGACCACAGCGCTTTTAGGGAAATTAAATAATAGTATCGAACTTCGAGGTATTTCGGTAGCAGTGACGGAAAAAAAGTAGATTGTAGTTATGATAAAAAGCGAGCATTTCATTTTTTTCGATAATATTAATACCACGTTTCCCGATCCGGAGGTTGTGGATATTATAGTAAAGACTATGAATTCAAGGCTGGGCAATCCGGCGTCGCATATACATACCGCCGGGATTAACGCCGGCGCCGTTTTAGACAAAGCCCGCGAACAGGTTTCGGGTTTTATCAATGGTTCCGATGGTTCGATCGTATTTACCTCGGGGGCCACGGAATCGAATAATCTCGCCGTAACCGGATTTTTAAAAGCTAACAAGAAATTTCAGTTCGCGATGATTCCCGTAGAACATTTTTCCATTCTCAATCAGACCCAGGGGTTTCGCGATGGCGGCAGGAAGATCAAAATGATCAATATTGATTCGGGGGGATCGATCGATCTCGACTCCCTCGAGCGTATTGTCTCCGAAGGCCCCACCTTTGTCTCTGTCGCCCTGGCCAACCCGGAAATCGGAACGGTTCAGGATATATCCGCCGTCTCTGAAATCTGCCGTAAGTATGACGCTGTTTTACATAGCGATTGTGTCGCGGCGGCGGGGTTGATAGATATCGATGTCGCTCGAATGGGTATCGATCTGGCCACTATCTCGGCGCATAATATATACGGGCCGATGGGGTCGGGCGCGTTGTACATAAAAAAAGGGATAAGCATATCGCCCTTGATTGTCGGTGGAAACCAGGAGGATGGTATAAGACCCGGGACGGAGAACCTTATCGGTATCGCCGGTTTCGGAGAGGCCTGCCGTATCGCTAAGGACGGCATAGAAAGTTACAGGGATCATCTCAAGCGCCTCGGACGAAAACTGTGGAACGGCCTTGAGGATTCTATACCTTTCATACATTTTACAGGCCATGAAGAGAACAGGCTTCCAGGGCACGTTTCGTTCTGGGTGGAGCATGTGGAAGGCGAGTCGCTTCTGTTACTATTAAATATGAACGGTATTATGGCGTCATCCGGCTCGGCCTGCAGTTCGAACCTGAAGGGTAAAGACGAGGACGATCTTGTAGCCTCGCATGTTCTGACGGCTGTCGGTGTTCCGACCGATGTCTGCGCCGGATCCATCACTTTTTCCATGGGGAAAAACAATACCGAGGAAGAGGTTGATTTGGCGCTGGAGATGATGCCCGGTTTGGTGCGCCGGTTATTGGAGATGTCGCCAAGCTACGATGATTACAGGAAGGGTAAGGAGATACATGGATAAACAATTCCCGTATTCAGACCTGGTGATGGAGCATTTCGCCAATCCCCGCAATATGGGCGAGATCGAAGATCCGTCATGCGTGGGCGATGTCGGTAATCCCGCCTGCGGCGATATGATGCGTCTCTATCTCAAGATCGAGAACGATACCATCATCGAGGCGAAGTTCAAGACTTTCGGTTGCGGAGCGGCCATAGCGTCGTCATCGATATTGACGGAGATGCTGAAGGGGAAGAAGCTCGATGATGCCTTGAAAATATCCAACAAAGCGGTAGCCGAGGCTCTGGGAGGCTTGCCTCCCGCCAAGATTCATTGCTCGGTGCTTGCCGAGGACGCCTTAAAATCGGCTCTGGAGGATTACAGAAAAAAAAAGGGGAAGTAGATTTAATTATAACTGATAATTGAAAATATCTGATTTTATTTTAAATTAACGTGGGAGGTTAAGTGAAACGTGTTATTTCAATCGCTGTACTGGCGCTGTTGACTATTATCGTGGGCTGCGATAAGCAGAAAGCTCTGGATAGTATTCTGGATGATCCTCAGATGAGAAGCCACCTGCTGCAGCAGATGCTTGCCGACGAAACCAGCCGTGCCGAGATGGCCGATTCGATTTTGAATGATAATGTTATTACCGACGTTTATCTTACCGGTCTCGTTGAGAACGAACTTTCGAGAAACGATCTGCTCAACAGGATAATCGCGATAGATTCTACCGGGGAATGGACGGTTGGGAAGCTGGCCGAAAACGCCGACATAAAAAAGGTAATGAAAAAAGCGTCAAGAAGATAATTGTTTAGGGCAAGCGAGTGAAACCGGCGGTCTTGTTATTACGGGCGCCGGTTTTTTTTATCGAATCGTTTTTTCAAATTCAATTAATGAAAACGTCCATATTACAGCCGAGATCGATATCATGGTAAGGAGAATCAGGGGGGTGCCGGTTATAAAGGATTCGATGCCGAAAAAATCGAATTCGGGGATATAGATCTGTCCGAGTAGATTTCTTGCCGCCGTTATCACTGTTTTGAAATCGAATCCGGAGAACCCGGAGATCGCGGTTTTCAGATCGCTCCATTTCTCGATCATTATATCGGAAAGGGCCAGGAAAATTATTGTCATGATTAGGGGAATAGATCTTTCCAATTGTTTGATTCTTCCGATTTTTTTCTCATATTCCCGCAACCTTGAGAAAATCTGATCCGCAAAATTCGCGGGCGCGGCTGCCGGAAGCGTCAGGCGCAGTATATCCTCGATCTCCGCGTCGGTATCGCACAAGCGGCGGCAGTCGGGGCATGATTCCAGATGATTTTCGAATTCCCCGATATCGACAGGGAGATCATCGGCGGATTCTAGTATCCGAATGATTTCATCGCAATTATACCGCATATCTTGCCCATAATTTCTTGAGTTCGTATTTCGCTCTGTAGAGCCTTATTTTAACCGTTCCTATAGGGCACTGGAGAACCTCGGCTATCTCCTCGTATTTTAGATCATCATAATAATGAAAGATAATCACCGATTGCAATTCCGGCTTTAATTTCCCGATTAATTTTTCGAGCGTAAGCTTAAGGGAGTGGCTTGGGGCGGTGTCAAATGAAGGCTCTGTTGGCTCGATCTCCTTCATTTCCATTTTCTCCCGCCTTATATGCGATAACGCCGTATTATAGGCGATTCTATAAAGCCAGGTCTTGAAACTCGAACGCAATTCGAATCGTCGAATACCCCGGTAGGCGCGGAGAAAAGTTTCCTGGGCGATATCCCTGGCCATATCTTCGGATCGCGTCATCCTCAAGATGAGCGTAAACACGAAATCCTCGTAGCGATTAACGAGATCCCCGAACGCTTCTGTATCACCATCGCGGACAGCCTCTATGATCAGGTTGTCGGGGTCGGTAATAACCGCCTGTCTGGCCGGGCTATTCGCCGTGATTCCGGCGAACGGCCGGGGAAACGCTGTTTCTAAATTATCGAAGTTCATCTCTAATCCCTTTGACTTGATATACGAGGAAAATGTTTCAAATGATTCGAGTTTTTCGAAACAATATCGTCTTGCGCGCGGTCAAAGGGGAAAAAGGAGGCTTGAATGTGGTATGAAAGTTTTACGGACTGGTTGGAGATGTTAACGGTTTTCGGCTTTTTCTTCGGAGTGGCGGTTCTCATTGCCAATAACGCGAAAAAGAAGAGAGAAACCGAACTGTTTAAGCTGGCGATCGAAAAGGGACAGGAAATTCCGAATTTCGAGATGCCGCAGTCATCGAAATACGGGGCGCTGAAAGCGGCCTTGATTTTCCTGGCCATCGGGGTTGGATTCCTTCTTATGGTTATCTTCGAGAATTTCTTCGGCTACGGCGAAATTTCCCTGGGGCTGATTCCCTTGTTTATCGGTATCGCGTTGCTGTTAAGTTGGGGAATCGAAAGAAGGCTGGAGGAGAACAAAAAAGAGAGGAAGTTAAGCTGATTGCCTGCGCCATTTAGCGAACCGAAACCAGATAAAAATAGCCGTCCCTTTTAAAACTGTAGAGATGGTGATTGCCCAGAAAATCCCGCTCGGCCCCATGCCGAGGGGGATTGCCATATAATAGGCCAGTGGTATCCGGATGAGGGTGCCGGGTATGGAGACAATCATATGCGGCATCGTGTCGCCGGCTCCCCCGAAAGCGCCCTCGAAAACGAACTCGAAACCCATGAAAACCTGTGAATAGGCCAGAATAAACAGATAGCTCGAGGCTATTGCGATAACCTCGGGTTCGTCGGTCATGATAAAAGCGAGATCCCTGGAAAAGACGAGGAAAATAAAGGTAAAGAACAATGTCGCCGCCGATGTAAACCCCAGGGTAACCCAGACCGATTTCGACGCCCGGCCCGGTTTTTTAGCCCCCAGGTTTTGCCCTACCAACGCCGATACCGCCATGTAGAATCCGAAACAGGTCATATATGATAGCGATTCCGCCCTGTTGCCGACCGGTATCGATGCCACGGCCGGCGTGCCGAACTCGGTCATGATTCTGGTAAGAGCAAGATATACCAGCGTGAAATTGATATGTGAGATTCCGATTGGAAGACCTATCCTGAACATCTTTTTAATTATTTTATAGTCTATTTTGAAGATATTTTTCGGAAATATATCGAACGGTATTTTCCCTCTTTTGGCGAGTATATAGGCGATCAGTCCCGCCGCCGAATGCGCTATGGTTGTAGCCAGCGCCGCCCCAACGGTTTCAAGACGGGGGAATATCCATATGCCGTAGATCAAAAATATATCGAGAACGATATTCAATCCCACGGCTATGAGCATTATGACCATTGGGGTTTTGGTATCTCCGACGGCTCGGAAGATCGTGGATATGACCTCGATCATGAACAGGGGAGGGATAGAAATGAAAATTATCAAAAGATATGTTTCCCCCATTCTTTCGACTTCGGGGGCCAGGTTTAACAGGTTGAGTATATCCTTTGAAAATATTATTCCGAGAATGGCTACCGCTATAGAGAAAATAATAGAGAAACCGAAGATATGTTTTGAATGATATGAGGCCTGTTTAAGATCGTTAGCGCCGTATTCACGGGAGATGATAGCCAGCGCTCCCACCGAGAATATATCCATAAGGGAAAATATTATCCAGATGATGAATCCGGCCGATCCCACCGCCGCGAGTTCGGAATCGCCCAGATGTCCGACCAGGGCGGTATCGATAAAATTATTCGCCACCAGCGCGAACATCGATAGCACCGCCGGGAAAGCGAGGGCAATTACATGCCGGGGTATCGAGCCTGTAGTCAGATCACGCGCCAAATCCTATTCCTCCTCTTTTGGTTATCGCGTATGATATATTTGAATATTGAAAATAGCTATAGTTTTATTACAATGATATTCCTGATAATCAACGCGACGGGAGCGAGGGTGAACCCGATAAACAGCGGGGTCGGTTTTAGTAAGGCGATAATAAAAAGTATGACGAAAATGGAGAAGATTTGAATTGTCGATTGCCCCAGCGAAAAACGCCGTTTGATAAATACCTTGCCCGATAAATCCTCTTGAAAATACGAGGATAATTTATTTATCATGACAGATTCCAGATGTCGTAGATTGATAATAAGGTATAAGGCGAGCGCGAAACCGATCATTCCCGCGTAGAGGATAGCGACAATATCCGATCCCGACGCTTTAGCCGCGGCCCAGATGAGGGTGATCAAAAATGGAGGCGAAATTTTCAACAGGACCAGAGCAAAATAAGCCGCCGGTCCCATATCACGCGAGACAGCCGTCTCATACTCTATAAACTCCGAGCGCTTCTTCGCTGCGGCGGAACCCGCCCTTTTCCCGAAAAACATATCGGTGACGGATAATAATATAAGGATGATAAATCCCGCGCGGGGATCGTTAATCAGTAAATTTTCCATTATCAAAAAAACCGCTAACCGGGCTGAAACTCCTGCGGTGCACCGGCGACGGCCCCAGACGGTTTAAGTTCTCGATATGTTCCCTGGTGGGATATCCCTTATGCCGCTCGAAGCCGTACCCGGGATATTCGCAATCGAGATCGATCATTATTTCATCTCTATATGTTTTTGCCAGTATTGACGCCGCCGCGATTACGACCTCGCTGTCATCACCGCCTATTATCGCTTTTTGACGGATTTCCAGTTCGGGGATCTCGAATTTGCCGTCAACATAGACAATACCAGGTTCCATCGGCAATTTCTCTATGGCTATTTTCATGGCCAGAAGCGATGCTTTGAGGATGTTGATTCTGTCGACGATATCGTGGCTGACTACACCGATAGCCCATAACGATTTCGAATCCTCGATTCTCCGGCGCTGAATGTTTCGCTGACGGGGAGTGAGTTTTTTAGAATCGGCGATTCCCGTGGTGTCGAAATCGGGGGAGAGGATAACGGCGGCGGCGACCACGGGTCCGGCTAAGGGGCCTCGTCCCGCCTCATCGACTCCGCAAACTAAAGGCTCGGTGAAATCACCGAGCCCTGATATTTTCCCATCCTCGTTAATCAGACGTCCTTTTTCTCGGCGATTCTCGCCTTCTTACCCGTAAGATTCCGCAGATAATACAGTTTGGAACGGCGTACCCTTCCTTTCCTGATTATCTCTATTTTGGCGACATTCGGGGAGTGAAGCGGGAAAACGCGTTCCACGCCGATACCACCCGATACCTTGCGCACCGTAAACGATTCGGCGATACCGCCGCCGTTGCGGGCTATTACCGTGCCCTGAAATAACTGGACACGCACCTTATCACCCTCTTTGATTCTCACATGAACTTTGAGGGTGTCTCCGACATTGAATTCGGGAAGGTCCTGCTTGAGCTGCTTTCCCTCAAGAGATTTAATCACAGACATTATCCAATCTCCATCTTTAGGTTATTTTCATATTCATTCAAAATCTCATTTTCCATTTCAGTAGTTTCCCTTCCGGAGTAAAGGTCGGGACGTTTGACCTTTGTCCGATGAAGCGCGTTGCCCGATCGCCAACGCCGGATCTTCTCATGATGGCCGGAAACCAGGACTGTAGGGACGGCGGCATCCTTGAATACCTCAGGCCTCGTATACTCCTCGGGGCCTAACAATCCGGAATAATGCGAATCCTCCGTAGCCGATCCGAAATCTTTCATGGTGCCCGGAAGTAATCTCAATACGGCGTCGGAGATTACAGCGGCGGCGTATTCGCCCCCGGTTAATACGTAATCACCGATGGAAATCTCGCGGAGGTTCCCCAGGGTAACCGCCCGCTGATCGACTCCCTTATAGTGGCCGCAGACGATAATAATCCAGTCGCGGTGTGAGAAATCAACGGCCATCCGCTGATTGAAAACATCGCCGGCGGCTGAGGTAATCAATCTGGTGGCCTTATTCTCAGGATCTATTTTATCGAGTGCTTCGATTATAGGTTCCGGTTTTATGACCATGCCGGGTCCGCCGCCGTAAGGGACATCGTCGACAACCCGATGTTTATCATAGGTGAAATCGCGAAGATCGTGGACGTTTATCGTAAACAGCCCGTTCTCACGCCCTCTGCCGATAAGGCTCCGGGAAAGGGGGGCATTTACCATTTCCGGGAATATGGTGATAATATCGATACGCATCGATCTAATACAAACCTTCTATTTTTCTGATCATTATTTTCTTGTTCTCAACATCCACCGATTTCACAAACGCTTCCACAAACGGGATCATGATTTCGTCGTTTCCCCTGTCGATAATCAGAAGGGTATTACCCGACGAGCTATCGACCTCTCTTACGATTCCTATCCGTTCGCCGTTTTCCTCGAATACCTCTACTCCCTCTATCTGGAAGTGATAAAACTCCTTTTCGTCGAGCGGCTCGAGTTCGTTGGCCTCGACAAGTATCTCGCCGCCCTTCCAACTCAAGGCGTCTTCCTCGTTATCTACCCCCGCCAGCTTCACTCCCACCCCTTTGCGCAGGAGCTTTACGTATTCGATTTTCAGGTCAGACACCCGCTCGTCTTTTCGAATTGTGACCTCGAGGCCGGGTATCAGGCTCCGTGACGATGGCCGGTAGAGGACAGCCGTCAGTTCGCCTTTGAAACCTCGCGGCCCCCTGATATACGACACGGCGATTTTCATATCATAACCGACGGCAATCCTTTGAAACTAATCCCGCTATTCGAGGATTTCCAGAAGCGCCCGTTTCCCTTGTTTGGCAGAAACAGCTGAAATCAGGGTGCGGATCGCTTTGGCAGTCTGACCTTTGCGGCCGATAACCTTTCCAAGATCGTCGGCGAAAACACGAAGTTCGTAAACGGTGGTTTTTTCACCTTCAACTTCATTAACCTTGACAGAGTCGGGGTTATCTACCAGATGTTTTGCGATGTACTCAATGAATTCCTTCACGATCTCCTCCTTTTTGTGGACGAATACGAGGTTCCTTCAGTGTGTTATTCGGCTTTCTTTGCTTTCCTCTTTTTCGTTCTCTCGGTAATCTCGGTTTTTATCTCAATCCCGGAAATATCCTCTCCGCTCTTTTTCTTCGACCATTTCCCCAGTAACCCGACCTCTTTGAATAAGGCCGATACGGTGTTCGACGGCGTAGCGCCGTTTCCCAGCCAGTAGAAAATCCTTTCTTCATCGAACGAAACCTTGGCCGGTTTCTCGATAGGATGATAATATCCCAGCTCCTCGAGGAACCGACCGTCCCGCGGCATCCGCGAGTCGGTCGCGATTACCCTGTAAAAGGGACGTTTTTTTGACCCCATGCGACGTAGTCTTATTGATACTGCCACGTATCCTCCTGCTAAAATTATATCGGGAATCCCTTGGGGATGCCCATCCGTGAAACGTTTTTTATCATCTTCTGCATCGACACGAACTGCTTGAGGAGTTGGTTGACTTCCTGGATGCTTGTCCCTGCTCCTCGCGCGATCCGTTTTCTCCGGGACCCGTTTAAGATATCCGGATTATTTCTCTCTTTTCTGGTCATACTGTTGATGATGGCCTCGATCCTGACCAATCCGGAATCGTCCACCTCGACACCTTTGAGCTGTTTGCCCATGCCGGGGATCATCCCCAAAAGATCGGATAGCGGCCCCATCTTCTTCAACTGCTTCAACTGCGTCAAGAAATCCTCGAACGTGAAAGCCTCTTTGCGGAGTTTCTTTTCGATCTTCTTAGCTTCATCTAAATCGACCGCTTCATGGGCTTTCTCAACTAATGAAACTATATCTCCCATCCCCAGGATCCGGGAAGCTATCCGTTCCGGATGAAATTCCTCCAGATCGGTCAGCTTTTCGCCAACCCCGATAAACTTAATAGGGATACCCAGAGCCGCCTTGAGCGACATGGCTGCCCCGCCGCGAGCGTCACCGTCCATCTTGGTCAATACCGCGCCGGTGAGGGAGACCTTATTGTGAAACTCGGAAGCCACGTTCAACGCTTCCTGCCCGGTCATGGCGTCGGCGACAAACAGGATTTCGTTCGGATCGACAGCCTTCTTGATATCCGTAAGCTCGCCCATCAGTTTATCGTCGATCTGCAATCGTCCGGCGGTATCCACGATGACAACATCGAGCATATGCTCGCGGGCATGCTGGACGGAATCGGCCGCTATTTTAGGCGCGATGGAATCGTCGGTGAAAAACGGAATCTGAATCGATTCGGCCAGCACTTCCAACTGCTTTTTAGCCGCGGGACGATGGATGTCTGCGGCTACCATTAGGGGACGTTTTCCTTTTTTGCGCAGATAGAGAGCCAGCTTACCGGCAAAGGTCGTCTTACCCGATCCCTGAAGCCCCGTTAATAAGATTACGGTGGGGGGCGTGCCAGAATACGACAGATCGGTTCGGGTGCCGCCCAGAAGCTCTGCCATCTTCTCGGAGACGATCTTAATCATCTGCTGGCCGGGGGTTACCGACTTAGTGACCTCCCGCCCGATCGCCTCTTTCTCGATGTCGGCGATGAAGCTCTTGACAACCTTGTAGTTGACATCGGCTTCGAGAAGAGCCATGCGGATCTCCCGGGCGGCCTCCTTGATATTTTTTAGGGAGAGGTAGCCGCGTCCGGAGAGTTTCCGAAAGATCGCGTCGAGTTTTCCAGTTATTTGCTCAAACATATTCTATCCTTTGCGGTTCAACGACTTACGTTGACCGCTGTTGGGGCATAATTCACCCTATCGCCCCTTTAAGACAAGCTTATATAATAATGAATTTTAAGGATTATGCAACAACAATTTACGGGGATTTGCGGGGGTAATCAGTAGGCCAGACATTCCTGTCGCTGCGGGGATCGGTGTATCGGGAACTGTGATTCCCGAAACGAATCGGGTGCCCCACCGCTTGCGGTGGGTTTCGCTACCACATATTCGGTTGTCATTACAGTCGTCAGGATGGGATATCCTCCACAAGTGAAATCTATTCCCCCAAATAAGTTCTAAAGAACTTCGGATCCTTTAAGTGGTAATAAATATGTCTAATTTCATCGCCAATATCAAATAACTGTCCTTCAAGCTCATCGCCTTCGATATTGCTCTCCGCCAATCTTGGAAACAATTCAAACAACAATTTATGAAAAGAATCTTCCAGATCCGATAATGCGTGTATGAGGGCCCCTGCTTCCTTTTCATCGCCATCATCATACTGTGTTATGCTTTCGAGTTTTTCAAGTCGTTTTGCCAAATTATCTAATATATGCGATTTAAATAATTTTTCTCGATCGCTCATATTTTTCTTCCTTTCCCGCAAAGTCCGGCATGACACGCCTCGGATTGTCAGGAGCGCAGGGCTCCTGACCTACGACATCGCTGGCCATTTTCACGTTCTCTAATAAATTCTAATCCCCTCCGCTCGTTAAGTACCTAAGCAATAAAGTATTATAGGATTTAGCGTAATTGGTATAAAATGCTTTTTTTTGAAAAACGAGAGGATCGTTCACTAGATCATAAGAATCAGATGTTCCCTCGATGATTTTAACTCCGTTGCTCCTGCTATATTTTTCATAATAATCCATAACTTCTGGAACAACTAAAGAAAATTCCAAAACACCTACAAATCTAAAATCTCCAGCTTTAATTGACTCATTGAAATCATCATAATATTTCGCTTCTTCGGAAACTTTAATGTAAACTCGCTCTGGTGTTACTGTACCGTTATTATTCGAAGTATGCTCTGTGTCCGTTTTTTTGTTTTGTTGTTTAGCTTTTTCACATCCGATAACTAAAGTAAGCGTCATTATAAAGATTATTATTTTTCCCAAGCTCACGGTTATTTGCTCCTATCGCTAAAAACAATAATATTTAGCTCTTTCTTTATTCTCTAACGGAATCATTATTGGATTCTCATTGTGTATTAACGTTATTAATTTTTCTGGTAACCAACCTCCGCTTGGTTGCCGCGCATCCTTTGTAGGCTACTAAGCGGGAGTTCTATCGCGTGTCACAACTTGTTGTGACCGCGGCTCCGACTCGTGTTGCGGTCATAATAAATTATGACACGCAACTCGCGTCTGGATGACAGGGTGCGTGTGATTACACCCTCAACGAGTCTATCGCCCGGCGATAATCCCCCGACTCGAATACATAATTCCCAGCCACTATCAATGTCGCGCCCGCGGAGACAGCCGTTTTCACCGTCTTGTCGTTGATACCGCCGTCAACCTCGATCTCGTAGCCGTAGCCGTGTTCCTGTTTCAGCTTCGACGCCTCAGCGATCTTCGATACGGTCGCTTCGATAAACGACTGCCCGCCGAATCCGGGATGGACTGTCATAATCAGCAGAATATCGATCAGATCGAGAAAATCTGTAATCGTATCCAGAGGCGTATCCGGTTTAACGCTCACGCCGAAGGAGATCCCGTGCTTTTTGACAATTTCGTGCAACTGGGGAATAGGCACGGTCACCTCCGAGTGTATGGTAATATTATCAGCTCCTGATTCAGCGAAAGGATCTATAAAGACCTGCGGGTTATCGAGCATGAGATGAACGTCGAGGGGGAGTTCGGTGATACTCTTCACCGCCTCGACGATTTTAGGGCCGTAAGTAAGATTGGGCACGAAATGTCCGTCCATGATATCGATATGAATCATATCGGCGCCCGCTTTTTCTATAGCTAAGATATCATCCTCGAGACGCAGGATATCGGCGGAGAGTATCGATGGGGCTATTTTGATCTTGCTCATTTTATTGTTCCAGCACCGAGACGGTCAGATCGATTACTGTCCATTTCTTGATCCTGTAACCTTCCGGTATAGACTGGCTGATTACGGTTTCAGGCAGAAGCTCGTTATCAATCGTCGTGGTTAGTTCACCGACAAGCAGGAAATTATCTTCGGCTATTATCCTGGCCAGTTCCAGATCAAGACCTACGAGCACCGGCACGGAGACCATAATATCGGTCTCACGCCGGTTGACTATCAAGTCGACCTCGGCGTTGAGTTTCATAACAGTGCCGTCCGATGGTATCGTACTGATAATAACGCCATCGGGCTTGGATTCGTCGGTCAGCCAGATAATACCTCCCGGCTGAAGCCCCTCTTTTTCGAGCAGGAATCTCGCCTCGCGCAGGGAATACCCTTCGATCTTAGGTACGGTCGCCGAAGCCGACCCTTTGCTGATGGTCAGTATTACGCGACGTCCCTTCTTGACGATAGCCCCGCCCTCCGGGCGCTGATTGATCACCGCGCCTTTGGGCCTTTCCGAATCGAACTCCTCGTTTCCCTTGATCGTACCGAGCCCCGCCTCCTGCAGTTTAGCCTCGGCGGCCCGCATAGAGAGATTGACAATATCCGGTACCCGTGTCTCGGAACCCTCCCGAACCAAAAGAGGCATGACTATAAAATTCATAATCAAGGCTATTATAAGCAGGCCGCCGAAAAACACGCCGATCGCGATTCCGATACCGATCAGTCTATCTTTACTTACTTTACTTATTTTCATGGCCATATTTTAGTCTCGCGAAACCGCCGCCCCCGATTCCGTGCCTGTGCGGCCAGCTTCGGTAGATCCCGATTGCAGATTTAAACGGTTCAACCGCCGAAGAGTTTCCGTCCTCCAGGGTGAAATCGGGGTTTGTTTCTAAAAATCCGTTGACCACCTTTTCAATCTCCTCCGGTTCGGTCGTGCACGTGGAATAAACTAAAATTCCGCCGTCGTCTAATAACCCCGTCACTTTTTCCAGCATCCTGCCCTGAAGTTCGGATAATCTCTCGATATCCGATAGGCTCTTGCCCCACCTCAAATCGGCGTTGGCGGCCAATGTCCCCAATCCGCTGCAAGGCGCGTCGAGCAGAATATATCCGAATTTTCCGCCCGGTGCAAATTTAAAAATATCGTTTTGGATAATCTCTATGTTTTCAAACCCGATTCTTTCGATATTTTCTGTAAGTTCACTTAATCGATCCCGGCTATTATCCAGCGATATTATCCTGCCCGAACTCCCGACTTTATCGGCCAGGGCGATCGATTTACCGCCCGGGGCCGAACATAGATCGAGTACCGTGGAGCCCCCAGGCGGATTCAACAGTTGAATCGGCAAGCCCTGCGATTCATCCTGCACGTTGAGCAATCCTGATCTAAACGCTTTTGATTTCAAAACGGCGGAGGTGTCCCGGCATCTGATGAAATCGGCAAGGTATTTCGACTTTTCGGCTTCGATTCCCTCATTTTTCAACGATTCGAGAACTTCGTTTGAATCGGTCTTACTCAAAATTACTTTTAGATTTATCCATGGTCTGATATTGCCGGCCTTAAGCATCGCCTCGGTTTCCTCGAAACCGAATCTATCCAGCCATCTTCTCACCAGCCATTCCGGGTACGAATGGTAATTCGCGAGGTAAGAAAGGGAATCTTTCGCGGGATCGGGGTATACGATCTTCTTTCTGATCGAGTTTCGCAATACGGCATTGACAAATCCGGCTTCTTTTTCGGATAACGAGTTTTTTATAAGCGTTACGGTTTCGTTGACCGCGGCGAAATCGGGGATGCCCGATGTCTGGATAAGCTGGTACAATCCCAGCCTTAACGCCGCCAGGATTTCCGGTTTTTGTTTGGCGAGTGGAGCCTTAATCAACGATAGCGCTATATAATCGAGCTTCTTTTTGTATCTGACAGCGCCGTTTGCCAATTCCCAGGCTAACCCGAGATCCGATTTTGAGATTTCCGAGGGTATTAACAAACGAAGTATATCGCCCGGGTCGCGGCGAGATTTTTCATAGGTCATAAGAGCGCGCCAGGCAAGTTCACGCGAAATAGACGATGTCTCGCTCATACCAATTCCAGCGGATCCATCAACCGTTCGCCCAGTTTGTGAAATTGTTCTACCCTGTGAACAACCAGTTTTTTGACGCTCCCCGGTTCTACGCCGAAGCCGAATATTAGAATCTCCTCCGGCTTTATCTGGCCGTCCGGAGTCTGGTTGATATCGGCATGAAGAACTTCTTTTTCGATTCTTATATCGCCGATAAATCGGCGAGCGTCGATCTCGACCTCTTTTTCTTTTCTAATTCGGGTGACAACAAGATTATCCGACGATAGAATCGATTTAACTTTTTCAGGATCGATATTCAATTCGGGTCCGAGCGGAACTTCGTATCGGGCGTAATTCAATTGCCTCGTTAGCGATGGCGATTTTGAAAAATAATGTTTATGACTCTCGATCCCCAAGCCCGGTGGAAGAGCCTCATTTAACGCGATTATATAATCCTCTCGGAATGGCCGGGTGAACTGGATATCGAGATACTCCGCCTCCGACGTGTATCCCACAGGCAGGGGAGGGCCGAACGATATTTTTATATGGGGATGAAATCCCTCGCTGTAAGCTGCAGGTATGCCGCTTCGCCGAACCGCCCGGTAGATTGTCCTTATCGTGTCGAGGTGAGACATGAAGCGGATTTCTTTATCGCGGCGATAACGTATGCGAAGCTTATACGACCCGGGAATCGTATTTGATTTAGGCGCGGATCGGCGGGACCCGCGGCCGAAATCGTCGCTGGGTTTCGGAGCCTCCTCTTTTTTTCTATCGAATTTAGTTTTCGGAGGGATAGCGTTTTTGGAATTCTCGTTATCTTTAATCAGAAATTTTTTCGCGATCCCTTTATCTATATGATCCCAGGGCAAAGGATCTGTCTCGTTTAGCTCGCGGCGGTAAAAATCGATATCTCGTCCGGCGTCTCGGAAAGCCTTATGCCATATCCTCGGATCGAACCACTCCGACCAGCCATCCAGCCTCGATCCGTTATCGAAAGCGTTTTTGATGACCTCGCCGAGCCTTCTATCGCCTCTGCCGATTACACCCTCGATGATGGCCAGTTCGAGGTCGGGGTATTTAATTTTGATATTCGGTTTTCTAACGCCCCGCGATATCCTGCCTATTTTATTTTTCAGCTTCTCGATATCGGCCTGCTCAGCCCATTGCCAGGGAGTATGGCTCTTGGGGTTGAAAGGAGAGACAGTTACGTTGATATCCAATCTCCCTTTTCCTTTCTTGGAAAGAAAGGCTATTTTTCGTAAAAGCGAGACGATACCGTCGATATCCTCCAGGGTCTCGCCGGGAAGACCGATCATGAAATATAGCTTAATCGATCTGTAACCCTCATTAACGGCTAACTCAGCCGCCGAGAAAATCTCCTCATCGCTGATATTTTTCCCCAACGATTTGCGCATCCGTTCTGTCCCGGCTTCCGGAGCGATCGTAAGCCCGGTCTTCCTGGCTCCGCCTATGGTATTGAGCAGCGAAGATGTGATGGTCTCCGGTCGAAGAGAGGGAAGTCCGATGGCGATTTTCTTAGCCGCTAAAACGGGGGCGAGAATTTCAAGCAGTTCGTCGAGATGTTTATAATCGGTAGATGAAAGCGACAGGAGGGTAACATCCTCGTACCCGGTTTCGGATACCAACGATAATACCTGTTTTGAAATCTCGTTCGGATCGCGATGACGCTGCGGTCTGTACTGAAATCCCGCCTGGCAGAATCGGCATCCCCGGACACATCCGCGCATTATTTCCACGGACAGGTGATCGTGAACGATCTCCACAAGAGGCACGATCGGTTTGGACGGGTAATACTCGGTTTTCAACTCTTTGATCGTTACATATTTTATTTTCTCGGGCAGGTCAGGGTTTTTCCGGGTTAGCGATAAAAACCGTCCCTCGCCGTTATACTCGGGTTCGTAGAATTGTGGAATATATATGCCCTCGATCTTACCCAGTTTTTCAAGAGTCGATTTTCTGTCCAGACTGTCATCCTTCGCCTCTTTCAAACAATCGATAATCGTATGGATAGTTTCCTCGGCGTCGCCGATATAAAAGCAATCGATAAAATCGGCTATCGGTTCGGGATTCATAACGGAGGGCCCCCCCGCTATGATAATAGGATCGGATTCGGTTCTTTCTGAAGAATAAAGCGGAATTCCGGCCAGATGGAGCATGAACAGGGTGGTGGTATAAGTCATCTCGTAAGTCAGATGGAAACCGAGAATGTCGAAATTTTTCAGCGGAGTCGTACTCTCGAGAGAAAAAAGCGGTATATCGTTTTCCCTCATAATTTTTTCCATATCCGGCCATACGGCGAAAGCCCGTTCGGCAAGGCAATCCTCTCGACTATTTATAACGTTATAGAGGATTTGCATCCCCAGGTATGACATTCCTATCTCGTACATCTCCGGGAAACAAAGGGCGACCTTGAAGATATCGTCGCTATGATGTTTTACGATAGAGTTAAGCTCGTTGCCGGCGTAACGGCCCGGTTTGGTGACGAAAGGCAGAATCTCTTTTTCGATTCTCTGCCATAACGGATTTTTGTATTTCAAGAAAGTAATCCCCTTTTTTATTTATCCCCAAATTGCCGGGATCGAATATACTCCTAATCTCGTTATTAATCAACAATCCCGGCGAACCATCGCGTAATTTTAAATAAATAATGTTGTTTACTATGATGCCTTGACGGCTCGTGATGATAGATTGACAAACCCAAATCGGAGAAGTATATTTTCTGAAGGATAGTGTCACGATAATTAAGACGTACTCGGAACTACGGTTTCTAAAGGGGGAACGAATGGCGTTGTCGAAAGGCGTATGGGTTGCCATCATCATAATCGGCATAATCCTCGGATTCATTTTAATTACGGTTATTTCCACGATTTCTATCTATAACTCGTTAGCCCGCAAGGATGTAAGGGTTGAGGAGACTTGGGCGGAAATAGATAATATGCTTCTTCGCCGGAACGATCTGATCCCCAATCTCGTTGAAACAGTAAAGGGCTATGCGGTCCACGAAAAGGAGCTTTTCGAGAATATCGCCAATGCCAGGGCAAAGCTGGCCGGATCGGCTACGATTCCCGGTAAGATAGGCGCTGCCAACGAGATGAGCGGCTTCTTAGGGCGTCTCTTGGCGATTGCGGAGAACTATCCGCAGCTAAAGGCAAATGAGAATTTTTTAAGGCTCCAGGATGAATTAGCCGGGACTGAAAACCGGATCGCGGTCAGCAGGACACGCTATAATAAGGCGGTCAAGAGTTTCAATACGGCCATCAGGGTTTTCCCGTCGAATATAATGGCGGGGATTCTGGGTTACGAAAAGAAGGAATTTTTCGATGTTCCCGAGGTATCCAAAGCGTTGCCTGAGGTGAAGTTTTAGGTTCAGGGAATATCGTAAGATAATCTCTCCTATGGAATAAGGGAGAGCGAAAATACGCGGGCCGGGCGGTCGCCTGCCTTTGTTAATAGCGATGGCGGGAGGAAAGTCCGAGCTTTCAAGGGCGAGGATGCCTCGTAACGCGAGGGGACTCGATTCGAAAGGGTCGGGTCACGGATAGCGCCACAGAAAAAATACCGCCCCATGGCTCTTTGAGCCGGGGGTAAGGGTGAAATGGCGGTGTAAGAGACCACCGGGTCCAGCGAAAGCGGGATCGCATGGCAAGCCCCATCCGAAAGAAAGGCCAAATAGGAGGAGAGAGGCGGCCCGTCTCGCTTGATCCTCGGGTAGGCCGCTTGATCCCGATGGCGACATCGGGACCAGATAGATGATCGCCGTTCCGTTACGATCTTAGGATTGTGGCGGGATACAGAACTCGGCTTACAGGCCCGCTTAAATAGTAAATTAATTTTTTGGAGATGATAAATGGACTTGAAATGGGTAGTCCAACCTGAACCGGATTCGAGCGTTTCCCGTCGGCTTTCCGACGATCTGAAAATTCCAAGGATAGCGTCACGAATACTTGCCGCTCGCGGTATCACCGACAGCCTGCGAGCCGAGCGGTTTATAAAACCGAGTATGGCCGATCTATTCGATCCGTCTTTGCTCTCGAATATGGATAAGGCTGTTGAGCGGGTTATACAGGCGTTAAAGAATAACGAGAAAATCATGATCTACGGTGATTATGATGTCGATGGCATCACCAGTACAGCGGTCATGTTTCTCGTATTGAACAGGCTCGGGGCCAATGTAACGTATTATCTGCCCAACCGGCTTGTTGAGGGATACGGTATTTCTGAAGATGGTCTTCAGGAGGCCAAAAAAAGGGATATAGATTTATTGATTACAGTCGATTGCGGTATTACCGCCGTGGAGGAGTTTGTCCTGGCCAGAGAAATGGGAATCGATTGTATTATCACTGACCATCATGAGCCTGCCGACCGCATACCCGACGTTCACGCTATCGTCAACGCCAAGCTCGACGGTGAGGATAATCCGGGATTCGAACTCTCGGCGGTGGGGATCGCCTATAAATTCGCCCAGGCTCTTTACCGGGAATTGGGTCAGGATGAGGCCGAACTCGAGGAACATCTCGACCTGGTGGCCCTCGGTACCGCCGCGGATATCGTGCCGATGATCGGTGAAAACAGGATATTAACCAAATTCGGCCTGGAGCAGATCGCTCGCACGAGCAAACCCGGTTTGAAAGCGCTCATATTCATAGCCGGGCTAATGGGACAGAAGATCGGCACCGGGCAGGTGGTGTTCATTCTGGCGCCGAGGATCAACGCTATCGGAAGGTTGGGTGACGCCGAACAGGCCATAAAACTGCTCACTACCAGGGACGAAAATAAGGCGTCGACCATCGCCCGTATACTCAACGCCGAGAATCAGCGCCGCAAGAGTATCGACGAGAAAACGTTGAATGAGGCTATCGAACAACTCGAAAGCACAATCGATCTTTCGAAGGATAAAGCCATCGTGCTGTCGTCACGGGGCTGGCATCAGGGGGTAATCGGAATTGTCGCTTCGAGAATAGTCGAGAAATATCACAGGCCCACTGTGATGATCGCTATTAACGGCGATGAGGGGAAGGGTTCGGCCCGATCCATACCGGGATTTCATCTTTATGACGCTTTGAAAGAATGCGAGGGTGATTTGCTGCGTTACGGCGGTCATAAATACGCCGCCGGCCTGACAATTGCCCCTGAAAAAATCGAGTCTTTCAAGAATAACCTGAAAAAGGTATCGTCGAGAATGCTCAGTGATGAGGATCTCGTTCCCAAGCTCGACATAGATTCCGAGATCGATCTCGATATAATCGATGACGGCCTGGTAAACGTCCTCGAGCAATTCTCCCCGTTCGGTCCGCAGAATATGCGGCCTGTGTTTGTCAGCTACGGCAATGAGATAGTAGGAACGCCGCATATTGTCGGGAAAAAACATCTCAAGTTCAAAGTCCGCAAAGGTGAGAGGATATTGGATTGTATCGGGTTCAACCATGGCGATTTCCTCAAAAAAATGAATTATAGTCCCATACTGATCGATATGGTCTACGTGATCGAATACAATTACTGGAATGGCCAGAACCGGATTCAACTGCGTATAAGAGATATAAGACTCTCGAAATAAATAGTATCTATCATACATGTGGTTGGGTGGCATGCTTTTCCCGAGTATTCGGGATAAGCATGTTTTACGATTCAACCGATCATATACGTAGAGGTTTGATTAATCAAACTCCTACTGTGGATTTTGATGTGTCAGGATGGAGTGAAGCGACATCCTGACACCCCCAAATCCGGGGCTGGAAACCCCCGGCTATTAAGGGAGATATGAAATTACCTATACAATTTAATAACAAAGGGTGCCCCACCGCTCGCGGTGGGATTTTTTACTTATACAACTTAATAGCAAAGGGTGCCCCACCGCTTGCGGTGGGATTTTTTACTTATACAACTTAATAGCAAAGGGTGCCCCACCGCTTGCGGTGGGATCACTTAAGCAACACCATCTTAATATTTTCGGTACGCTCTCCCGTCTCCAGCCGGGCGAAATAGACCCCGGAGGGATGATCGTCGGCGTCCCAGGTGATAGTATGCTCGCCCGCCTCGCGCGTCCCCTCGAATATGATCGCCACCCGCTGGCCGAGGAGGTTGTAGATGGAGATAGCAACCTCGCCTTGCTCCGGCAGGGTGTAGCTGATTGTGGTTGCGGCGTTGAAGGGGTTGGGGTGGTTTTGGGAGAGGGAGAATCGTAATGGGATACTCGTGATAGGATCATCAATTTCTGTAACATCATAAAGAAGATTATGGTAAAAGACATTTTGACCAGCGGAATCGCCTGGGTTATCACCCATTATATTTGTTGAGAAGATATCTACGTCAGCATCGTGCTCATGGTCAAATAACGCGCACGATGTACCAAAATCTAATACTTCTGGAAGTAGCTGTGAACTATCGCTCAAAGTCCCGTCACCCATATTAACCAGAAGAGCGTCATAATCGGGCACACCGGGCATCACTTTTACCATGAAAATATCAGGGAAATCATCGTCGTTCAAGAGACCGAATTCTACATCGTTAAACCACCCCTCGAGGTTCTCAGGGAAAGCCTCCGGCAAAACCGAATAATAGCCGAAGCCATCGTTAAGCAGTATTCTATTTTGCTCATTAAATTGGTCAAAGAACATCCCGATTTCCGCGATATCGATATCGCCGTCATCGTCAACATCGGATGCGGCTATATCCCTGGTATTGACGCAATCCGGTTCGGGCATCCTTTCGTCGGTTTCATTGACAAAGAATCCGTTCCCGGTATTCAAGAAACACGCGTTTTGGCCGGAGAATTCCTTCACCGGGATACCATTTTCGTCAAAAATAGTATATTCTATATTCGCGAAAAGTATATCGGTATTTCCATCGTTATCGATATCCGCGGCGAGCGGTATGAAGAACCCGTAACCTGTATTCGCGGGGAGACGCCCTAAAGTATCCGCGAGAAAATACCCGGACGAGTAATTCATCCACAGAACAGGCGTTAACATCTCGTAATCGGGCGGTTCGGGGTATTGCAAGACTATTACAATGAGATCCACAGAACCATCGTTATTGAAATCAGCGAAATCGGAAAAATAGGCGAATGATATCCCGGATAAATGCGGCAATCTATCATTGCTTTCATCGGTGAAATGGCCGGTTCCATCATTGATGAATAACGCGGCATGTATCTGGTAAAAGCTCATGTATCCGCAGGAAAACAGGTCCAAATCGCCGTCAGAATCTATGTCAATAAGCTCGAAATCATAACTGGGAGTTGAGACCGCGGGCATTCTTGTTTCGCTCTCATCAACGAAATTTCCTTCAGGCGTTTGCATCCAGACTCTCGGACGATAATCTCTATCGCCGATATCGGTTGAAGAATGCCTGATAAAAACGATATCCTCCAGCCCGTCTTCGTTAAGATCTCCCACTTTAACACATGAAGCGTTCCATTCCTCCAACGGCAGATATTCTTCGGTGACGTCAACGAATTCGAACTGATCCAATATCATATCGCCAAAAATTCCATAATCTGCTACGGGGGTCCTAAAGTATATTCCCGACGCAAGATTATGAATTTCCCCATCGGCAATTACAGACATTCCGGGCGGCAAGACCACAGCGCGACTTTCAACCGGATACTCCTCGGAATTTAATAATCCGGCGAATCTTCCCTGAATGTCGTATAACCCGATAAGCTTATCATTCGTATTCGCCGAAGCTACGTTTAAATAGGCAATTATCAAAATCAGCAGGGTCAAATGGAAAGATATGGATTTTTTCATAATATCCTCCTTAGTATATCAATACTACTTGTCCTCAAGAAGAATAACTCATTTATACAGCCTGTCAAGCTTATATTGATAGGATTCGCTTTTATTTGTCTTGGATATGCTTTTATCGTATATTGGCATTTTATGAGATACCCAATTGAGGAAGGGCAGTAGTCGTAGGTCAAGCCTCTTTAGAGGTTTGACAGTTATATTTGTCAAATCCCGGGGGAGTTGACCTACTTTAATAATACCATCTTGATATTCTCGGACCGCTCCCTCGTCTCCAGCCGGGCGAAATAGACCCCGGAGGGATGATCCGTAGCGTCCCAGGTGACGGTATGCTCGCCCGCCTCGCGCGTCCCCTCGAATACGGTATCCACCCGCTGGCCGAGGAGGTTGTAGATGGAGATGGCAAAGGGTGCCCCACCGCTTACGGTGGGATTACTTCAACAACACCATCTTGATATTCTCAGATCGCTCGTTCGTCTCCAGCCGGGCGAAATAGACCCCGGAGGGATGATCGTCGGCGTCCCATGTTGTAGTATGCTAGGAACGACTTCTCCTGAAGATCTATTTAATGTATTTCCTGATGAAAATCGAATCGGAATTGAGTTTTGAATATAAAAGGTAGTTTTCGGAATATGACCTTATATCATGCGTAATCTTCTCATCTACTAAGAATTTAATATATTGTTTATAAAATGAACTATAATACGGATATCTTGAGATAGTACTTTCAAAAATATATTGCTGTAATTCTTTCCCTTTTAGTTCTTTACCGTCTACTGCATAAACATATCTATTGGCATCTTCCGATATTTGTTTTTTAACTTCAGCGATTCCAGAATTTGCCTCAAAATATGATAATAGACTATCACCTGCAGCAGAATCACCGAAATACTGTTGAATAGTGCCATGCCAATAAATCGTCTCGTAATCACTTGGATTAATTTCATAGCAATCACTTATAATTTTGGTTGCGACATCAAATGAAAATCGTGAAAAATGAATATAAAAAAGAATTAGATAGGTATCTTTTTGAAGTGGCTGAAGCTCAATTGCTTTATTAAGGTTTTGAATAGCGCTTATCGTATCTGAAGCCTGCAAATCTAGTAGCCCCAAAGAATAGTAAAATCCGCTATAATTTGGATATTCTTCAATTCCTTTCGAATACCATAACATAGCGTTTTCGATATCATTCATTTTTTCATACATATTCCCTATTCGACTTGCTAAAGGCGGGGAGAAGTAGATTCTCGGAAGATCCAGGTCATAAACGTATTTATAGTGATAAATAGCCTTTTCATATTCTCCCAATATTATGTATTCGTAAGCGAGATAAAAATGAACATCGTAATTAGAAGGTTCGGTTGTGAGTGCTTCTTTTAGGATACTGATTTTCTTGTCAGTAACTTGTTCGTGTTTATACTTGTATAGGAGTTTTTGGATAATCCCTGATGAACCTGTCGAAATCTCTTTCAAAGGTAAATAGAACAGAGGAAGCCCACCTTTGATTGTACTTATGAAAATTGGTTCTTGTTCTCTCTTAAAGTTTGCCTTGGAATACTCGATCGTACTACTACGGGTATGATAAAAAAGTTCTTGGGCATCAATAATATTATTAAGATTATTATCTGCGGCAGAAGAAATTGACTCTATAAGGAAATGTGTGAATATGCCATTTTCAAGCTCTTCACTTTCAAATGAAACTTGTTCTGGTTTGCTGGCTGCAAGTAAGGCTGTGCCATCGCGTGGGACTTCTCTTAAAAGATCTTTTGAAAAATCATCTTTTGCTTTATCGCCTTTCATTCCTGATAGTGAAATACCCTTTTGCTTAGCCGCACCACCTGCAAAACAATTATCAAATATAATTAAAATATGCTCTGATTGTAGATTCCTAATCCAATACGCGAATATATCATCGACAATAAGCGTTGAATGATCATCTGAAGCATAATCGTAAGGCACTAAGCACTCATCTAAAGCATCATCTTCATCACCATCTGCGTCGGGGATCTGTGTACCATGCCCGCTGAAGTAAATAATTATCAAATCGTTTATTTTTGTGTTAGTTTTTAACCATCCCTCTATATTTTTTCTGATATTATCTCTAGTTGCTTTATTGTCTACTAATAACCTAACATTTTCTTCGGAGAATTTCCCAAATTCAATTAAAGAATTGCGAAAATCTTCGGCATCCTTTCTTGCATATCTCAGATTGTGCGTGCTATCGTTATATGATGAGATTCCTATGACCAAGGCATAGCGATCTTTCATCTCTTTCCATTGGCCTTCTTGTTGCGCATTAGTTATGCTGTATAGTACGATTAGAAATATAGAAAATAATGTCGTTTTCATTTTAGCCCTCTCCTTAAAGGTTATGTGTTTTAAATATAGGGGAGTATGAAGTTCTAATCAAGCACTATTTAAGGTAAATGCTTTTATCCCACGGGATTGTTTCCCTATTTTAGACAGGCTTAAGTTCCCTCCCCCCCTTGCCCCGCCCCCCCATTTATCGTATATTCCCCCCATGCGAAACCGAACCGAGGGAAAGGCCGCAACTTGTCTGTCCTAACCAAATTCTACGCCGGCGATACAGTCGCCCTGGCCAGGTTGATCTCTCATGTGGAGAACAGGGGGGACCAGACCAACCGCATCCTGGCCGAAATTTACCCCAAAACCGGCAAAGCGGTCTCCATTGGGATCACCGGGCCGCCGGGCGCGGGGAAATCGACACTGGTCGACAAGCTCTGCGCGCGCTTTACCACCGACGGCAAAACCGTGGGGGTGATCGCTGTCGATCCCACCTCGCCATTCACCGGCGGGGCGCTGTTGGGCGACCGGATCAGGATGCAGGATTTAGTCTCCAACAAGGACATTTTCATCCGCAGTATGGCTAGCCGGGGTAGTACGGGCGGGCTGGCGGTGGCCACATCGGAGGTCATCAAGATACTCGACGCTTTCGGTAAGGATATTATTTTAGTCGAGACGGTCGGTGTCGGGCAGGTTGAGCTCGACGTAGCCGAGGCTTGCGATATGACCGTGGTGATCCTGGTACCCGAATCGGGCGATTCTGTGCAGGCCCTCAAGGCCGGGCTGATGGAGATCGCCGATATCTTCTGTATAAACAAGGCCGACCGCGACGGCGCCAATAGGATCGTCTCGGAGATCAATATGATCCTCGATATCAAACGCGATAAAACCGGGCGTGAGTACCCGGTACTGCCGATACAGGCGGTCAACGATATCGGTATCGACGAGCTTTACGCGAAGATCAGCGTCGAGGCTGATAAAATGAAATCGGGGGAGAACTTCGAGAAACATCGCAAAAAGAAAATCCGTTATGATATTTTAAAGACGATCGAACATCGGTTTGGCGATCTTTTGAAAACCGAGATACTCCCCGAGAAGAAACTCGTTGCGTATGTTGATAAGATTTACAAAGGGGAGGGCAACCCTTATGACCTCGCCCTGCGTATTATGGATAACCTAAAGTGAGGAAAGATGGATAAAAAAACGAAAGCGGATAAAAAGAGTTCCGCTTATACCGAATGGCTGGAGCAATACGAGAAGACGGCCAAAAAGGGTAAGAAATTCATGACAACCTCGTCGCGGCCGATCAAACCGCTTTACACCCCCGAGGACGTTGAGAAAATAGATTTCGATAAAGATATCGCTTATCCGGGTCAGTATCCGTATACCCGGGGCGTTCACTCCTCGATGTATAGAGGCAGACCGTGGACTATGCGGCAGTTCTCCGGGTTCGGTTCTCCAAAGCAGACCAACGAACGCTTGCATTTCCTTTTGAGCCGGGGGCAGATGGGGCTTTCGGTCGCTTTCGATCTACCGACACTCATGGGCTACGATTCCGATTCGCCGCGTTCGCTCGGCGAGGTCGGCGTCTGCGGTGTGGCCGTGGATACCCTCAAAGACATGGAAGTCATATTCGATGGTATCGATCTTGGCGCTATCTCAACGTCGATGACCATCAACTGCCCGTCAACTATATTGCTGGCGATGTATATCGCCGTGGCCGAGAAAAACGGGATCAGCTCAAAGAAGCTGACCGGCACGTTGCAGAACGATATTTTGAAAGAATACATAGCGCAAAAAGAATGGATCTACCCGCCGGAACCGTCGATGAGGCTGATTACCGATATGATGTCCTTCTGCGCTGATAACGTGCCAAAGTGGAATACGATTTCGATCTCCGGCTATCATATCCGCGAGGCTGGGGCGACTGCCGTGCAGGAGTTGGCGTTCACGCTGGCCGACGGTTTCGCCTACGTGGAGGCCGGTATCGCCGCCGGTATGGACGTTGACACGTTCGCGCCGAGGCTTTCGCATTTCTTCAACTCACATCTCGATTTCTTCGAGGAGATCGCCAAATTCAGAGCGGCCCGACGTATCTGGGCGCGGCACATGAAGGAAAAATACGGCGCAAAAGATCCCCGTTCGTGGTTGATGAGATTCCATACCCAAACCGCGGGATGCTCGCTTACCGCTCCACAACCGGAGAATAATATCGTGCGTACGGCGTTCCAGGCGTTGGCTGGAGTCTTGGGCGGGACACAATCGTTGCACACGAATTCGATGGACGAGACTTACGCCTTGCCGTCGGAGAAGGCGGTGCATATAGCGCTGCGGACACAGCAGTTGATCGCTCACGAGATCGGCGCGGCCAATACCATGGACCCGTTAGCGGGATCGTATTTTGTCGAATCGCTGACCAACGACATGGAGCGCGAGGCCGAGGAATATTTCGCCGAGATCGAGAAGCGGGGCGGCGTACTCAAATGTATCGAGGAGGCCTATTTCCAGCGGGAGCTGGCCGAGTCGGCCTATCGTTACCAGAAGGAGATCGAATCGAAAGATCGAATCATAGTCGGTATCAACGATTTCACCGAGGACGATGAGGAGATCAAGATCCCGATCCTCAAGATCGACGCTAAGGTGGAGAAGGACCAGCTGGAATCGTTGAAGAAGATCAAAGCCTCCCGCGACAACGACCGGGTGACGATCTGCCTGGCGGCGTTGAAGAAGTCGGCCCAGGATGGCGAGAACCACATGCCGCCGCTTCTTGATTGCGTGCGGTGTTATACCACCGAGGAGGAGATAACATCGGTGCTCACCGAGGTCTTCGGGATCTACACCGAGCCGCCGCTGATATAGGGGGGAAAGCGCAGGAGTTGCCCTAAATAAGCCAGTATAGATGATTTTTGGCTAAACGTATAAAAAAGTGATGACAGATAAAGGATATAAACCTCTAAGAATGCAATTTAATGAGCTTCCAATTGAAGCTTTAGATGAATTTAAATCTGAAATCGGGTATTATTCTCTATCTCTTATTGGGCTTCGACAAACAGGAACGCCTAAAGAAGAAATAGCGACTACAGCTTCGGGAACACTCATCGAATTTGATGACAATTTCTATGTAATGACAGCGGGACATGTCATTGCGAAGTTTAACGAAGAACTAATCGATTTCATCGGATTTAATATTGCGAAATACCGTAGTTCATTTAAAATTAACAAAGATTCATTGGTGATGAAATATAAATGGGATAAATCTAGTGATACCGACGGTCCAGACCTGGGGATTATTCTTATTCCTTCTGAGTATATTGGTAGGTTTAAAGCGCATAAGAATTTCTGGAATGTTGGATTAAGGCGAAATCAGGTCCTCTTAAAAGAGCACAGAGATGCATGTTTTTGGGCATTATGTGGTGCACCTTTAGAAAAATCTACTTGGACAGAAAATATTACAGGAATTAACGTAAATCTAAATCTCTCTCAACATATGGGGCCGTGGTTATCCGATAAGATTGAGGAATTTGATTCTAGGGGGTATGACTATATAGATGCCATCTTTGATGGAAAGCCAGATGCCGACTGGCCCAAAGATTTCAGCGGTCTTAGTGGGGGCGGGCTATGGCAAGTAGTATTGGAGCGAAATGAAAGCACAGGTAAGATTTCATGTCGCCAAATATTATTAATAGGTGTTCCGTTCTCTCAAATTCCTGAAAGTCCAACCAGATCAAAGATACGTTGTCATGGAATAAATAGCGTTTATGATAAGATTCGAGAATTATTCTGAGCACTCTTGCGTCGTCAGGAATCCTTTCCTGACGATTGTGATGTCGGAAGTTACTTCCGATGCCACGGATGGGAACAAGGGCGTAGGGGCGAATTGAAATTCGCAAGGTGCCCCACCTATCAGGTGGGGTTTGTACTTTAATTATTCTTTGCCTCACCCGTTGGGTGGGGTACCAATACTAACCGCTCTTTTCCCCCAACGCCTCTATATCCGCCAAATTAGATTGATGTGTCAGGATGGAGTGAAACGACATCCTGATACTGCGGGCATCAGGATGTCATCAAATTAAAGACAAGATTCCATCCTGACGCATCAGAAAGATCGTAGGGGCGAATTGAAATTTGCCCTTTTATTCTTTGGGTAATTTTTTATTTCCGTATCCAACCAGACAAATTATCCAGCAAAGCTCTTTGATAATCGGTATTTTCAAATGAACCATTCGATTTCGTCTTTACCCGATTGGCTTTCATCTGTCAAACAAAATGCTAATTCCACCGGTAGGTCAGTATTATAATTAATAGATTTGATCTTCTCAACCAATTTGTACTTTATTGATTCCCATTTCTGAGTATCAGGGAGGGCATTTTATGACGGTAATTCAGATCAATAGAACAATCATAACCTGCCCTAATCGTCGATAAGTCTCGCTGCATATAATCCAATAATTTATTATAAGAGTTATCGTCAAAGCGACTCTTAAGTTCGGTTACTATTTTACAAGAATCGATCGAAAGCTCGAAATCGGCAGATTTTGCTCCTTTAATACGCGGGAGCTTTATAGCCTTAATTTGCCTATCCTTAAGAAATGATTGCAATTGCCTTTCATCTGCCTCTTGATTTAGCCTTTCATCCCCTTCTGTTCGAGTATGTTCCCACATATCGATAAACTTGATAACCTACCTTTTTGTTTTCATCCCACCCGTTGGGTGGGGCACCAATACTAATCGCTCTATCCCCCCAGCGCTTCAATATTCCCCAAATTGCATCATTAGCAAAGTGCATTACTTCGTCTGTTGAATAACTCTAACAACTCCTTGAAGTCTTGCTGTATCTCCATAGAATTGTCTCCTTAAAATCTCAACCGCTTCGATACGCTCTTCCGGCGATTTTGAAAGCCAGTATTCCAGATCAGCTTTTACCGAGTTATCGTTCAGACTGACTTTTTTTACGACTTTTTTTATCAAAACGTATCCCCGAGTTTATGACCTTATTATACTGTTATCGGCAGTTCAAGTCAATAGTATTAAGTTATTTAACGACTGATGTGTCAGGATGGAGCGAAACGACATCCTGACACTGCGGGCATCAGGATGTCATCAAATTAAAGACAAGATTCCATCCTGACGCATCAGAAAATATATAAAGGACAATTATTTTTTGCAACTAATTTATCAAAGTATGTAAGCGTCAGATCGGGCATCCTGACGCCACGGACGGATTACCTCAATCTATTTCTTACCCCAGCGCCTCTATATCCGCCAAATCCTGGTAACGCCCCAAAGCCTTTTTGTTGGCGATGAAATCTTGCTTACTAATGCAAAAAACCGGAACATCGTAATAAGTTGCAGTCACTCTGTTGACGGCGACCCGCAAGGTGCCCCACCTATCAGGTGGGGTTTGTCCTTCTTTGCCCACCCGTTGGGTGGGGCACCAATACTAACCGCTTTTTTCCCCCAACGCCTCTATATCCGCCAAATTAGATTGATGTGTCAGGATGGAGCGAAACGACATCCTGACACTGCGGGCATCAGGATGTCATCAAATTAAAGACAAGATTCCATCCTGACGCATCAGAAAGATCGTAGGGGCGAATTGAAAGTCTTTTTGTTGGCGATGAAATCTTGCTTACTAATGTAAAAAACCGCGACCCGCAAGGTGCCCCACCTATCAGGTGGGGTTTGTCCTTTAATTATTCTTTGTCCCACCCGTCGGGTGGCTAAAGCGAAGATCTTTGAGTATGTTGAGATGTTTTACAATCGTCGGAGACGCCACTCGAGCCTGGGCTACAAAAGCCCGGCCGAGTTCGAGAATCTAAAAAAGTGTCTTAACTAACCGTCCACTTTTTCGGGGGAAGGTCATTATCGGTTGCACTTGACATCTGCGTATTGGTGTATTAAAAAACTATCATGAATAAGATCATCGGGGTGATCGGCGGATCGATGGTGGATCAGGCTGCTTACGATACCGCCTACCGAGTAGGAAAATTGATCGCCGACAGCGGAGCCGCGCTTGTTTGCGGCGGCCTGACCGGTGTCATGGAGGCGGCCTGCAAGGGGGCCAGGGAGGCAGGCGGGACCACAATCGGGATCCTTCCCGGCTTGCTCATAGACGACGCTAATCCCTATGTCGATATCCCTATCGCCACAGGGTTGGGGCACGGTAGAAATCTGATAATCATCGATACGGCATCGGCGTTGATAGCTGTCTCCGGCAAATACGGGACCCTGTCCGAAATCGGATTCGCCCTGCAGTCGGACAAACCGGTTTACGGCCTGGGAACATGGGATATAGAGGGGGTCATCGTATGCGTCTCTGCCGAGGAAGCGGTTGAAAAAGCGTTAAAAGGCGATTGAATGGGCGGACAATATAGCGGATTACATTTAATCGTAAGCGGGGTAGTCCAGGGGGTTGGATTTCGCTGGTTTGTGGAAAGGTTAGCTAGTAATTTCGGGCTTACCGGTTGGGTGAAGAATCTCTACGACGGTACCGTGGAAATATACGCTGAAGGAGACGAGGGGGCGCTGAAAGGATTTCTCGACGAAATCAAGATCGGCCCTCGAAGCGGTAAGGTTAGCGGTGTGAAAGTGAATTGGACGAAATATACAGGCAAATACGACGATTTCAGGATTACATTTTGAAAACAGAGGATCTTAAAAGCAAAATCAGAAACGTCCCGGACTTTCCCGTCAAGGGAATCATCTTTCGGGATATTACCACCCTTATCAACGACAGCGAAGCGTTCGGTTTCGTCATTAATCATCTATACGAGCGCTACCGTGATAAGAATATAGATCGAGTGGTCGGCGTCGAATCAAGGGGCTTCATTTTCGGCGGAGCGCTGGCCGATCGCCTGGGATGCGGTTTTGTAATCGCCCGAAAACCGGGAAAACTTCCCGCCGATACGATCGAGGAATCGTATGAACTCGAATACGGCAAGGCGACTTTGCAGATTCACACCGATTCAATCGAGCCGGGGGAGAGCGTGCTTATAATCGACGATCTCCTCGCCACGGGCGGGACGTTGGCGGCCACGGCTAAACTGGTGGAGCGTCTCGACGGGAAGATCGTGGAGATCGCGGTTATAATCGACCTTACGTTCCTGAATGGCCGTCGGAAACTGGGCCAACGCCCCTTCTATTCCATGGTTTCTTACGCTTCGGAGTAGGTATTATAGAGTTATGGGACCTGTGTTTATGCGTGATTAAGGACGTGCCAGTATTTAAAGTATAATCCTTCCCCGTTTTCGGCTTTTGATACTGCGCGCATTTTATAATAATGTTGTTATATCTCTAACAGATAAAATAACTATTAATGCCGATATTAATTGCTAGTGCTTGACAGTACTCTATATATGGCCCCTTCGCAAACATTAAATGTCTAATAGATAAATATTGTATAATACGTGGCATTGCTCTTTCGCCAAGTTATTAAATATTGTTGACTTGATACGCTAAAGCTTCGAGATAGAACGCTCATATTATTATTTCAGATTGCGCGAAAGATTCCGATGCCCTTAAATAGATATAAACAGAAGCATCGTAATTAATGCTATTACCGAAAGGGGAATCGCGTAGTAGATCGATTTGTTATTCGAGATGAAAACGCTCTGGCGACTACGACGCATATAGTGATGGCACAGTTAGAAAAAAATACTTCAAAGTCAACTTTGATAGATCTTGACGTAATTGATAATATCCTCGAGGGGGGCTCGACTTGGTCCTCGAAGAAAATCGGGAGCCTTTTAAATGATGTAAAAGTTATATTAATCGGCGGTCCCAAAATAATGCAATATTCAATAGAGAAATGGCTCAAGGAAGACGACGCGGAAGTTATGATCCTGAACGCTAGAGATATTGATGCGGTAACTATATTATGCCATACTCCCGATATAGTTATTTTTGATGGATCGCATTCTAAACTACCATTTATTGAATTTATGAAGCAGACGTTTGAGACAAAACAGAAATATTCGGATGTGCTTCGCATGGAAACCCCGGTTTTATTCCTTAGCGGTAACAATGCAACTGCGGCATTAAGCACGGTTTCGGAACTCGGTGAAACATATTTTCTCGATAAACCTCTTAACAGATCCAAATTGGGCTGGGCCGTGCGGAAGATCCTTGATGGCACATCTTCGCTTTCGTCAAAATGGAAAAATAACAAGAAAAAATCTATCTGTATTGTCGACAAAGACGATAAATTCCAGGAATTTATGTCCACCTGTTTTTCTCTTAACGGTTTTAGAGTATCGGAGGCAATTGAGACTGAAGAACTGGTAAATAATATTAACCAAATGGACTATAAAATAGTAATTCTCGATCTAATGTTGAATGAATCAAAAGCTTTTAACTCGATAAAAAAAATAATTGAAATCAGTCCTGAAGTGGTAATTTTGGGTACTCTTCCGATAAATGACCAAAATATTATTCAAGAAGCCTATAATGCCGGGATGAAGGAGCATTTTATAAAACCAATTCCTCTCTTGCCGTTCGTTAAAAAAGTAAAACTAATAATGAAAAGTACCCAAAAGTAATCGCCCATGGCGCCTTTTACGGTAACGGGATAATTCAGGTTAACGAAAAGCTCATCATCGACGATCTCCTGGCGACAGGGGGGACCCTGGCGGCCACTGCGAAACTGGTGGAGCGTCTCGACGGAAAGATTGTCGAGATCGCGGTTATAATTGAGCTAACATTCTTGAAAGGCCGTAAAAACTGCGTCAAAGGCCGTTTTATTCTGTGTTCTCCTATGATTCGGAATAAAAGCTAATCGCATAATAAACAAACGGTTATAGCTTTTCGAAACTTTAAGTTAGATCTGGCGGTTGCATTTAAGAACGATAATGATTATACTATTCATTGTCAAAATAATTTCTGAGGTTAAGGATCTTTAAAGATTAAAGGAGAGATAAAATGCCTTACGAATGGAAATTCAACAAAAGACCGTACACCGACGACGAAGCCAAAGATCTGTTAAAGGATGTTGTCTCGCCGGAAACGTCTGATTGGCACTACAATAAACATCATAAAGGTTACGTGGCCGCGATGAACACAATCGAGGCCGGGCTGGAGAAAGCCGATCGGGCCGGCGCTAACGGCAACTACTCCGAGTTCGGCGAGTTGAAACGTCAGCGCAACTGGAACCATGCCGGCGCCCTTTTGCACGATGTTTACTGGGAGGTTCTCGGCGGCGACGGCGACCCGTCGAAGGGCCCCGAAGTACTGGCTGCTATCGAAAAAGAATTCGGTAGTTTCGATGCCTGGAAAGAGGATTTCAAGGCCACCGCGTTCGCGGCTAAACTCTCAGGCTGGGGCGTCCTGGTATTCGATAAGCTTTACAGCGGACGATTGATCAACAGCCTGGTCGATCATCATCATCACGGCGCCATGTGGGGCGGGATTCCGCTTATCTCATGCGACGTTTTCGAGCATGCCTATTACCACAAGGACGGTCCCGGCAGGGCGGCCTATATCGATAATTTCATCAACAACCTGCATTGGGGACGGATCAACGAGCGTTTCAAGAAGTTTGTCGGGTAGTTAAGGCTCATTATCTTAATTCCCCGAAAATAGCCGTTTCCAGAGGAATACGATTAAGTATCCCCCGGAGTAATCATCTCAGGGGGATATTTTATTTCGAAGTTATTTATATGGATACGACAATCTATTATAATTTAGATTGTTGCCATGTACTAAATAGGTCAGTTTTATAATTAAATAATCACTCGGTGGCAAAAATAACTTGACACGGCCATCATCATCGGATATGTAATAAGTAGTAAGACATAAGTATGGTGGAAGTACTCCATGGATATAATATTTTTTAATTGAAGGTTGAGTCGGTTTATTTGGCTCTTAGATATTAGTTGAGGGTATACGAAAGGACTTATTATTTTGTTGAGAGCCGTGACTTGCCGAAAACGGGCGTTGGTATTATGACTGCTAATATGTTTGCTCATTGTTCAATATCGTGTAAATTAGGGCATGATTCATTTCTGTGGGAGGTTTTATGAAGTCTACCGTTATTCCGTTGGGAAAACCCGTAATCTTTTGCGCGTCGCTTTTGATTCTAAACGTCGCCGCTTTCGGTCAGCCCCTCGAGGGGAAAGCGGAAAAAGACACAACGCGCAATCGGGAAAATGTTTTTAATGAAGATCTTGAGGGAAGAGCCAAATCCTGGCAGGAACAGCGCGCATATCCCGGGGAGCAGATCCCCGTGGGCGCCCGGGAAGATGCTCTTGAACAGAAAAACCGAATGGGACGAGGAGGTATCGCGAAGGATAAGGAAATCGGAGAAGATATAAGAGGACGCGATAATTACTGGCATCAACAGAGGGCTATTCCGGCGGATTCAATTCCCTACGGAGCCAGGGAAAAGGCCATCAACCATAAATTAAAAATGAGGGGGGCCCGCCCGGATACTCTTGAAAGGAGAGAACATCATAGCCCGCCTGTAAGCGGAGTGTGCAACTGGGCTTCTTTCGGCCCGAGAAACATAAACGGCAGAATCCGAAGCCTTGCTATTCACCCCACCAATGGTAACATAGTTTACGCGGGCGCCGCAGAGGGAGGTGTTTGGAAAACTACCGATTCCGGGCAATCCTGGTATCCATTGATGCAATATGAGCAATCGATAGCGATCGGAGCGCTGGCCGTCGATCCGGTAAACCCCGATATAATCTACGCGGGTACCGGTGAACCTACGTATTGGCCCGGCTACGAGGGTGTTGGTGTTTACAAATCGATTGACGGCGGAACGACATGGAATATCACCGGGAATATCGGCAACGGGTATATCGCGAGATTGACGATTGATCCGAATAATACCAGCATAGTCTATTGCGCCGGTTTTACCGGTGGGCTCTATAAATCAACGAATGGAGGAACCAGCTGGTCGCAGATTAGAGCAGGGGACGTTACCGATTTCGCTTTAAACCCGAACTATTCCGATTCTCTTTATTGCGGAGTACGTAACGACGGTGTTTATCTCTCCACCGACGGCGGCGCCGGTTGGTCAAAGCTAAGCGGCGGGTTGCCCGCAACTATGTCAAATAGGGTTATACTTTCTGTATGCGACGCGTCCCCCGAAAATGTTTACGCCAAACTCGATCAGACGGTATATAAAAGTACCGACGGTGGATCAAGCTGGACTGCTCATGGTAATCATGGAAGCTGGACTTTTGGGTATTGGTGTAACTATATAGCCGTTGATCCCACAGACCCGGATATAGTTTTCGCCGCGGGCTCAGCGCTGGATAGGAGCACCGACGGGGGAACCATCTGGAGTTCGGTTTTAGGAGGTAGCGATTGGGAGAAAGACAGACTTCATCCCGATCAACACGCCATGGTCTTTGATCCGACGAACCATCTCAAAATCTACGCGTCTAATGACGGTGGCGTATATTTGTCGGATGACGGCGCGGCCTCATGGAATAAAGTCAGCGATGGGCTGATTGTCACCCAGTTCTATGATGTTGGTAATTCCACTGCTACGCCGACAATGGCTGGCGGAGGAACTCAGGATCAGGGGACAAATGTCACGGTTGGCGGCTTGACCTGGAATTATCTCTTTGACGCCGACGGTGGTTTCATGGTTTTTCATCCCTCGGATCCTTATATCATGTACGGCGAAATCCAATATAACTCGATTAGAAAAAGCACAAATGGCGGCGCGAACTGGACTAGCGTAAATTCGGGACTTACCGGATCGGGACCCTGGATCGGAGCGATAGTCATGGACGAAACCTGTCCGGAAACACTTTTTACCGGTAGACAGGAGGTTTTTAGGACGATCAACGGGGCAACTAGCTGGAGCGCTTCAAGCCCTACGGTCGGCGGTAACGTTTCCGCTATTGCTGTAGCGCCCTCCAACAATCTTCGAATTTATGCCGGGTCATCATCGGGTAATATCTGGAAATCCACCGATGGAGGCGGTACGTTGGGTAACTGGTCAGACCTTACCTCTGCGCCGTTGCCAAACCGCTTCCTATCTGATATCGCCATAGATCGAACCGATCCGGATATAGTTTATTTGACTTTCAGCGGTTTCGACATAAACACGCCGGGATCTCCGGGACATGTTTTCAGGTCAACCGATGGAGGAACGATCTGGAATAATATTAGCGGCGCTTCAGGAAATCCAAACTCCCTGCCGGATATTCCCACAAACGCGATTGAAATTGACTCATATGACTCCTCCATCCTCTACGTCGGGACAGATATCGGTATTTTTCGGACTACGAATACCGGAGTGAACTGGACTGTATTTGAAGCCGGATTTCCCCAGGTCGTCGTAGTCGACTTGAAATTCGATGACGGCAGAGACCTTTTAATCGCCGCGACCCACGGTCGGGGGATGTGGCAGTACAAGGTCGGACCCACCCCGGGTTGTTCCAATGTTGATATTTACCTAAGAGATCACTTCCTTGATACAGGCGAACTGATACCGTCGGCATCAGGCGTCGTTGACCCGCTTTCGGTCGTTCGGGGGGGAAGCATGGGAGATAAGGCGTATAGATGGCAGTGCGCCGATATTAAGGTTGACGCTCAACCATACTATACTCCCGACGTTTTATTCGACGGCGTTGAATTCGACCGCGATCTGGAGCACGATAAACCGATACGAACGCAAGTTAACCATGTGTACGTTCAGGTACATAACCGGGGCCCCTTCAACGCTACAAACGTCAACGTAAAGATCCTCTGGGCGAGCGCCAGCGCCGGGCTTCCCGCATTACCATCGGATTTCTGGACGAATTTCCCGAACGACCCCGGCATCACAACAGACTGGCATCCTATCGGTACATATCAGACTATTCCGGTCCTCGAACCCACCAGACCGGTTGTATTATCCTGGAATTGGACGCCTCCTATGTCAGCCCCGATTCATAGCTGTATTATCGCCGTGATCGATAGTCCAAGTGATCCGATTCCTCCCTCAAGTAAGGTAATCAACATAGGCTGGCTGATAGGAAACGAAAAAAGGTTCAGCCTGAAGAATCTGCATGTGGTCGATCCGCCTCCCGGGCCCGCTCCATTCAGCGTCGCTGAGATTTATTTCAACAATGATTTGCGGAAGAAATCGACTTTTGATTTTATAATCGACAGAGAATCTTTCCCTATCAACGGAAAACTTGATTTTAAATTCTCCAGGTTAAAGACCATGCGTCCCCTTGAACAATCGCTAAAGGGTATCGAAATAACCGAGAAAAGGGGGTGTTGGCTAATGCGTATCCTAGCGCGAGTATTTCCATTTATAAACGTCCCTCCACCTGTGTTACAGGTAGGAAAGGCCGACGTCGCTGTTATCAGCGGAGTGATTCTAAAGCCGGGGGAACAGGTGAGCGCCAAGATAGAAATTTACACGCCTCGGGATACTAAGCCCGGTGATCGATTTCATTTTACCGTCTTGCAAAAGTGTGGAGAGGAAGTAATCGGGGGAAGTACGTACGAGATACGTATCAGGGAAGAATAATCGGTTCTTCCGAGGCAACAGATTCATAAATGGTAAATTCAGTTTGTCGAGGCCGACAACTGTAGCAATTGGGATTTGTGTGAACATAGGATTTAAGGCTTGACATATGGAACCGCCTAATTTATGATAACGCCTGTCATTATGGAGACAATCTAACCGATATCAAGGAGCGGAGAATGCAAAAGGCGGCGCCATTAATCGGAAGAATTTTTTTATCGCTGATTTTTATCATATCGGCATTTGGTAAGATGGGCGATTTTTCCGGTACCCGGCAATTTATGGCAAGTGTCGGGATACCGTTAACCGGTATCATGCTCGTATTAGCGATTATCTTCGAACTTGTCGGCGGTTTCAGCCTGATCCTCGGTTATAAGGCGCGTTGGGGAGCGGGAATTCTTATTGTATTCCTGATCCTGGCAACCGGGTTTTTCCATCTGAACCTGGCCGACCAGAACCAGTTCATTCAATTTACGAAAAACCTCGCCATGATCGGCGGCTTGCTGATGGTAGTCGCTTTTGGGCCGGGGGCGTTCAGCATCGATTACAAAAAAGCATAATAGATAGGCCGTCAGGAAATCCCCGCCGAAGGCGGGGCTGACAGCGCAAAATATTTATGCTTTGTGGCGTCAGATCTTCGGATCTGACGCTTTTCTATCGCGCCGAGAAGGCTACAACTCTCGGCTTAACCAGCTTCTCGAAATCGTCATAAGCCATCTTGATAAGCTCGGTATGGGAGCCGGCGTTAAAGGCGATATCCTCGTCGTCGGTCAGACTTTCCGCCACGTAAACGTCCATGCCGTAGAGATTGCCGAATGGCGGCATGGCCCCGATTTCGCATTCGGGAAAAAGGTCTTTGAATTCCCGTTCGGTGGCCAGCTCGATATTTTCGGTCCCGACGATATCCTTGAGCATCTCGAAATCAACCTTGTGCGACGCCGGCAGGACCGCCATGGCCATTCTGCTGTCGATCTTGATCATCACCGTCTTGGCCAGCTCCTTACCGGGTATATGCGCCGAGGCCGCTATCTGCTGGGCGGTGAAAGCGGGGGAGTGCCCGATGGCGACGTATTTAATCTTGTTCATATCAAGAAACTCCCGCAATTTTCTTACCGGCATAAAACCTCCTTTATTTTAAACAAACCAAAGATCTCCGTTTGTAATCTGGCTATATTGGAAGCTCCATCCGGTGTCCATTGAATCGCGAATCTGGTGTCGCCCTGCACTAAATATGCTAAATTTCGGGTTTTTGTCAACAGGGAAAGCGCTTAAAGGATTGCGTCAAGTCTTCCTAATTGACATTTCTCTATATTGTCGAGCGGTCAGGCTGGGAAATCCGACCGTTTGTCAGAACTGTAATTTTTATTCCGCTTAATTAAATGCCGGTTTCCGCTTACGAATAACAGCGACAGTGCCGATTAGAAGAAACAGAAGCGCCAAAATTATCATTCCCCATTCGGAGAGAGTGGGTACATTCGCGCTCTCATCGCCGCCGTTTGATGTGTAAAGTATGGTCCCGCTATCGCCGGCGATATAGCCGTTATTCTGATCGATAAAATCGACCTCGTTAAGATTGACACCGGTCCCGCTGGCCTGTTGATACCAGTTCGCGCCGCCGTCGGTAGTTCTGATTATCATCCCCCCGGCGCCCACGGCCGTTCCTGTATTCTCACTAGCGAAGGAAACACCCGCAAGGTTCGCTCCGATACCAGAACTTTGCGGATTCCAACTGGCACCGCCGTCGGTTGTCTTGATAACGCCTCCATTATGGCCCACGGCGTAACCGATATTGGCCGAGGGGAAATCGAGCGCGCGCAGCGGAGCGGTGAGAGTATATACCACCGACCAGTTTGAACCGCCGTCGGTGGTAAACACAATCCTGCCCTGGCCATCCCAGGCGGTGGCCGCGGCGAATCCGGTTTGATTGTCAATAAAATGAACGTCGTATAAACGTCCTTCATGGCCGTCCAAATAGAATATGGAGGAACGCCAGCTATGCCATCCGTTGATGGTTCTCTCTACAAGAGGTTGGAAAATGGTATTCGCGCCGACCGCGAATGCGATGGTCGACGAATACATGAACGCGGCATTGTAAGTGACCCACAAATCGTTTTGGGCGATATCCCATTCACCTCCACCGTCGGTAGTATGTAAGATCGCGCCGTCATCGCCGACTGTAGTACCCCGCAGATTATCGATAAAATGAACGTCGTATAATTGAGTTCCGATACCTGATGATTGAGTAAACCAGGTCGCGCCGTCATCAGTAGTACGCACTATGACGCCCCCGCCCCCGACGGCCGTACCGGTGCTAAGCGCGCCGAAGGATATCCCTTGGAGGTTTTGCGACGTTCCACTGGATTGTTGTTCCCATCCTCCGGACGCGGTGGAGACGAATAACATCAGGCTTAATGATACTAAGATAATGGTAAGGCGTTTCATTGTTCCTCCGGATAAAGAAAATAATAGGCCAAACAACTTCATTCCCCGATCAAAAATATATTCTCAGGGTTGCCGACGGTTCGAAGAAATCACCATTTCGGCTATCTGTAATTCAATTTAGTATATATCGAGTATTTGTCAACAGTTTAAAGCTGACTTTCAGGGTTTTCGTTGTGTCAGGATGGAGTGAAGCGACATCCTGACACTCTGAGCATCAGGATGTCATCCCGTAAAGACGGGATTCCATCCTGACGCACCCAGGAACTGACCGTAGGGGCCGGGTTCCCATGCCCGTTGGCAGGCCTGACAGTAGATTATGTATACGCAGACCATCGAAAAACTCTTGACAAAACGAAACTCGATGATGTAACTTTTCTACAAGGGCAAAGTTGTTGTATTGCAATAGATGGTGATGGACGCTGTCGCGTCGGGCGGCCCAACAGCACGAGTAATGTTGAGGATATGACCCTATGAGCCACTTAATAACGATAGGAAACTACAAATGAAAAAACAAATAAAATTAATTGTTTTAGTAACTCTCTTACTGCAAAGTTTTGCTTTTAGCGGTAGCTGTGAAAAATGGACAGATGTAATGCCCAATATTGTCGCTATTGGGTTAAATGACTCTTTAGGGGCTTGGGTGCCGTGGGGTACTGGTTTCCTAATGTATAGCTACGAAGACACGCCTAATATCCTCGTTACTAACAGACATGTATTTCAACCTGAGGACCCATTAGGTCAAAAGATCTCGCTCAAAGAAGTTTTTGTAAAAGTCAATTTCAAGAGCAAACTGAGGACGCAAAATATTCTTGACCTGAATGCATGGATCGAGTTTCATGTTTCTTTGACAAAACAAGATTCATTACTTTGGACCGCTCATTCAGATTCAACAGTAGATATCGCGGTCATATACTTCCCTCCTTTAGATAGCAAGCATCTTTTGCTATTGTCGCTCAGCGAATCGTTATTCATTCCAAAATCATTTTGCGGGTATTTCGACAGCCTTGATATAGCCCAAGATGTTCTTTTTGTTGGTTTTCCACTCGGTTTGGGCACTTCTGCCAACCCGCAGCCGATTATCAGAGGTGGCATTATAGCGTATCTTGACGATACAATTAAGTCATATTTACTTGACGCACAAGTATTCGGTGGGAGTAGCGGTAGCCCCATCTTTACGACTGGAACCTCAAGAGGGGGCATTCCGCGAATCAAAGAGAGGAAATTGGTAGGAATCATCAGCGGTTTTAAATCATCTCCAATCCGCCACGTTTTACGCCGGAGTACTGTCCCAAACCAAAATATTCTGAGTAATGCTATCGATGTAGAGAATGCAGGTCTAGCCGTTGCTTACTCCACAGATCTAATTCTAGAAGTTATCGAAGATCATCATCAGGAAATGGCAGCCAAATATAAAGCTATAATGGATTCGCTTGGCTTAGTCAAATAAAGGGTGCTGTGCCATTTTGGAAGGCACTGATTGCCTTACGCGTTGCATAGTGAAAGACGAGCACGTCTTGCGCTCCGCCTTCCCTCCTTGCCAAACCCCGGATATTTCGCTATTTTCCCATGAGAGCCGTGAAACTCTACCGATAACGTAAAAAAAGGATCGAATGTGAAATACCGATTAATGACCATAGCGGGGCTGATGACGGCCGCGATTGCCATCGCCTTTTTGGTATTCCCCCATAATGACAACATCACCCGCGAACAGTTCCATGATTACAAAATGTCCAAACGCGGCGACGACCCCAGCAAGAAGCCGTCGGAATGGTTCACCATCCAGCGTGCCTGGCCCAATGATAATATTCCCTACGCCTCTTATAAACGCGCTCTGAATAGGGCGGTTGAGCATCGTCAAAATACGGCGTTAGAGATCGGCGTCTGGATAGAGGCCGGACCGACAAATGTCGGCGGCAGGGTAACCGATATCGCCGTTCATCCCGATTACCCGGAAATCATTTACGCCGGCGCGGCTCTCGGCGGGGTTTTCAAATCAACCGATGCCGGGCTGACATGGTCGCCCGTTTCCGATGTTGTACCATCATTATCGGTGGGGGATATCGAGGTTGATCCATTCGATGTCAATACCCTCTATCTCGGTACCGGCGAATCGAATTCAAGCGGCGATTCATACGCCGGAACCGGTATGTACAAGACAACCGACGGCGGCGAGACATGGGAGTTTATCGGGTTGCCCGATTCCCGGCATATAGGGCGGATCGTTATAGATCCGAATAACAATCAACGTATTTTCGTTGCCGCTATGGGTAGCCTCTTCGGGACTAACCCTGATCGAGGCGTGTATCGCAGTCTCAACGGCGGCCAATCGTGGGAACAAGTATTATTCGTCAGCGATTCAACAGGTGCTGCCGATATAGCCATAAATCCGCAGAATCCTGACGTGATCTTCGCCGCCATGTGGGAGCGGATCAGAGGTCCGCGGCGTCGAAATGTCGGGGGATTGACCACCGGTATCTGGCGTTCAATCGACGGCGGCGATACGTGGGAGCTTCTGCAAAACGGTCTTCCTGCGCCATCGATCACCAACGGCCGTATCGGTCTGGCTGTTTCGCCGGCCGATCCCGATTACGTTTACGCCAGCATGGTTAATCACCCCGGGTATCTAAGGGGATTCTGGCGTTCCACCGATGGCGGGGATAGTTGGGAACCGCGATTGATCTCGCCTCAACCCGGTCAATTCTCCAGTTTCGGATGGTATTTCGGACGAATCTGGGTTCATCCCACGGACAGGGAAAAGGTTTATTTCGGCGATATGAATATGTGGAGAAGCAACGACGGAGGCGCTCGCTGGTACACGATCACCGGATCCATGCATGTCGATATGCACGGGCTATTTCAAAATCCCAATGACCCCGATTTCATGGTTGTCGGCAACGACGGCGGTGTGTTTATCTCACGCAACGAGGGTAACTCCTGGGTAAAATCGTACGATCTTCCCATCACCCAATTCTATGCTATCACCATCGATAAGCTAACCCCGCGTCGTTTATACGGCGGAACTCAGGACAACAGCACTCCCAGGACTCTAACCGGCCAACCTGACGATTGGGATGTTATATTCTACGGCGACGGGTTTTATACAAATATCGATTTCACCAATTCGAATATAATTTACGCCGAAGCCCAATACGGCTACCTCGGGAAATCGACCAACCGCGGAGATAATTGGAATTTGATTACCGATGGAATCGATTCCTATGAAAGACGAAACTGGTCAACCCCCGTGGTTATGAGTTCCCATGATAATAACGTGCTTTTCTATGGCGCTCAACGTCTTTATCGCACTGAAAACGGCGGTGATTGGTGGGATGCCATCAGCCCCGATCTGACCGGCGGCGATGGGGGAGGAAACCTCGTTTTCGGGACTATCACCACGGTAGGACAATCGCCGCTCGATGAAAACGTGATCTGGGCCGGTACCGACGACAGCCGGATATGGGTTACCATCAACGGCGGCGATAACTGGACACTTGTCTCAGATAACCTGCCCGAACGATGGTGTACCAGGGTTTCGCCCGACGTTTTCGATCAGGCCGCGGCATATATTTCTTTATCGGGGTACTCGGTCGAGGACTATTTACCTCATATATTCAAGACCACCGATTTCGGAGCGACCTGGACAGATATCAGCGGCAATCTCGAGGATATCCCGGTAAACGATATCCTTCCCGATCCGGATTTTCCCGGAAGGCTCTACGCGGGAACCGATTTTGGCGTTTACTACTCAAACGATGATGGAGAAACCTGGCGGGTCTTGGGAGAGAATCATCCTCTCAGCCCTGTATTCGATATCGATCTTCATTCGGGAGACCGTAAACTCGTTTCCGGCACGCATGGCCGCTCCATGTACCTATACGATCTCACTCAATTGGATAACGCCTGCGATTATATTCCCGGTGATGTAAACGGCAGCGGGCTGGTTAACGGCGAGGATATCGTATACCTCGTGAATTATCTCAAAGGAGGAGACGTTCCGCCTGATAGCTGTCTTTGCGGCGGGGCGAACTGGTTCTATGCCTCCGCGGACGTCGACGGTAATTGCGAAATAGACGACGGGGACACGCAATACCTGATAGGGTATTTAGAAGGCGGCCCGGAGCCGGTTTACTGCCAGGACTGTCCTCCTGAACGGTAAGTACTTCCCGGGATTAAAACCATATTGTGCTTGACAGTTAGATAAATATATCTATAATTAATATCGGATTTAGGCTTCGGCGATGATTTTTCTTCGTGGACACGCTTCGGATAAATGAATAAGGAGTAATTATGAGACAGATTATTTTGCTTATCGTCATTTTAATTCCCGTGACGGCCTTTGCCGATTGGTCCGGTAGAAGCGCCGACAGAAACATCAGTTATTTCTCCGGCGACTCTCAATCGGCCAGGTTCCCCAGAATTGCTTCGGGACCGGAGGGTAACCTTTATGTTGTATGGCGTCAGGGAGGCGGGTACCCCGCTCAATATGAATTGTATTTCGGACGATCGACCGATCACGGAGTTACCTGGTCGAGCGAAGCTCTGGATGTTCGTATATCGGCCAACGACGGGCAAAATGTCAGCAACGTGGGGGATAAACCTTTCGGAATCGCCACAGACAGCCAGGGGAATATCTATATCGTCTGGGCGGAAGATCTGGCTGATTACAAGGAGATTATGCTTTTAAAATCCACCGACCAGGGCCAGAATTGGATTCACTCCGACAGCGATTTTCCTATTAGCTACGATGGTGATCTTTATGTGGACGCTAACGATCCCGATATAGCCGTCGACGGCAACGATAATATCTTTGTCGTATGGCATCAAAACACACCGGAGGGAACAGTCGAGATTCATATTTCCATCTCTACCGATCACGGGACAAGCTGGAGCGGAACCTCCGCCGATAGATATATCTCTTTTCCGAGCGGCAGTAACGGATCCAATCCCGATATAGCCATTGATTCGAATAACGATATCTATGTCGTTTGGGACGAAAGAGCCGATCCTGGCGACGCGGACAGCCCCCGTATTCTGTTCGGTAAATCCACGGATAGCGGAACGACTTTTAGCGGTGAGACAGCCGATACACCTATCGGGACAGAGATGAGAGCGGCCGGCGATCCCGATATCGTTATCGATCCGGCCGACAACGTCCACGTAACCTGGCAGGGGACGTTAACCATCTCACCGATTATATACGAGGCTTTTTATTCGGGCTCTACCGACGGCGGAGCGACCTGGAGCGGGCTCGATGGTCCGCGATCGGTCGATTTCGGCTCCGAGAACGGAACCTCAATACACAATCACGCGATGGCTGTGACATCGGCGGGCGATCTGATAGTGGTCTGGCAGGAAACCCCGATTAACTATGACCATTCGGAGTTATGGGCGAGCTACTCAACTGATGGCGGTTTAAACTGGTCCGGTAATACCGAGCCGGAAAGACTGAGTTTCCCGGATGCTTATGGCGGGTATAATCCCGACGTAGTCGCGGGAGTCGGGGATACTTTACATGTGGTCTGGAACGAAGGCGTGGCCTCATCAGGGTATTATGATATTCATTACTCGAAAGGCGATGTTCTGGCCGGCGAAATACCTGAAAATGTTCCCACTATGTCGGAATGGGGTATGTTCTTATTGTTTCTCATGTTACTGGCTTCCTGTTCGGTCGGCATAATACGAAGAAAAAAACGAAGCGCTCTGTTTGAGATACAGTTATAAGCCGACATTCTTGACGATTTCTCCGCCGAACGAAACGAAAGACCGGCTTGACTAACCGGTAAAGATAAACTATATTTTAAATCCGGAAGGATGGAGGGTGCGGTGATAATTCGGCTTCATCACCAATGTTTCCGGAAGTAGATACTTCTCAACACACGGTTTTCCGACTCGCGAAATTATCGCGGGATCGTTCATGAGCGTCTCACGCGGATGAACCGCTCGAATGGGTTTCCGATAGGGTTAAGTTTTACGACAGCGCGAAGATTTAAAAGACCGGAATGGAATCGGGAAAAAATCTTCGGCGGCTCTGTCGGCCGGGCGATATGAGGGCATAAAACTTAATAGATGTGAGGAAAAAATGAAGATTTCGTTTTTATCGGGAGTATTGATTTTATGTTTTTGCGCTGTTGGAAGCGCCCAGGAAACGCCGTATATAGGCACTATAATACCGTCCCAGAACGAAATTGGCGCTCCCACCGTCACCAGCATATCGGTAACTTTCAGTTTGGAGATGGATGCTTCATCGATAAATTCATCAAGTTTCCTGGTTAATTCCAATTCAACCGGGCTTCACTCCGGCGGTATTTCCTATGTCGACGAGACGTTTACCGCGGTAATGGTGCCCGACGTATGGTTCAGGGGAGGGGAAGTTGTGACGGTGGTTTTGACCACGGACATACAGTCATCCGAGGGTATCCCCATCGAGAATAACTACCTGTGGTCTTTCACGATTGTGGTACCGCCCGGTGTGGACGTTTTAGCCCCTCAGGATTCGTATCCGACCAACCTGACCCCGCTTGCCGTTTATATCGCGGATTTTGATAACGATACTAATCTCGATATCGCCACCGCCAATCAGAACAGCGCCGATATCTCCGTATTATTCAACAACGGAGACAGTACTTTCGCCTCCCCCAGTAATTTCGGCGTGGGGGAAAATCCCGGTGGGTTTTGCGCGGCGGATTTCAACGGCGACGGGTATATCGATTTGGCCTGCACCAGTCGACGATTCGATAATGTTTCTATTCTCTTAAACAACGGGAACAGAACTTTCGGGGAGCGCCAGGGGTATCCCACGGGCGAATCCCCGGTAGCGGTAATCGACGGCGATTTCGACGGTGATGGCGACCTGGATCTGGCTACGGCTAATATGTGGTCTAACGACGTCAGCATTCTTTTAAACAACGGGGACGGTACTTTCGGTTCGAGACTCGATTTCGATATCGGCGGTAACGACAGCTACGAATTTGATAGCGACCGTTGGAATCAGAGGTTAACCGATTTGAAGACGACGAATGAAGAACTTTTTGAGCTTTTATTGGAATATCCGGTCGGCGAGGGCCCTTATTCAATTGCCGCCGGCGATATCGATAGAGACGGCGATCTGGATCTGGCTACAGCCAATCTTACCCAGGGAACCGTTTCTATTCTTCTAAACGACGGCTCCGGGGTATTCGAGTCGGGAGAGCAATTAATCGCAGGTGAGTATCCGTCGGTCGTAAGGATAGTGGATCTCAACGGTGACCAGGATCTCGATCTGATTTGCGCGAACATGGGATCGAATACGATTTTCACCTATATTAACGTCGCCAACGGCAATCTATCCTATTACGACCAGACCGTCGTCGGAGATTTCCCCAACTCGGTTTACTGCGGGGATTTCGATGGAGATAATGATATCGACCTGGTCTGCGCCAATGCCTGGTCTGATAATATTACGGTTCTATATAACGACGGCGAGGCTAATTTCCTGACGACATGGGAATACTCGGTCGGGTCAGGCCCGTTCTCGGTATACGGTGGGGATATTTCCGGTAACGGCGCCATTGATCTGGTCACCGCCAATTCTGGCTCCGACGACGTCTCCATTTTGATGTTAGTCGCGGGATGCGAATATTATGTCCCCGGTGATTTCAACAATAGCGGAGCGTTCAATGTCGTGGACATTATCTCCATGCACTCCAAGCTGGCCACCGGCGATCCGATTCCCGGTTTCTTCTGTGATTGCGCGGGACGAGAGTGGGGAGTGGTCGCCGACGTCAACAATAGTTGCACGTTTAATATCAGCGATGTTATCGGCGGTTTCTCATTTTTAAAAACCGGAGTGCCGCCGATCGAGCCGTGCGACCAATGTCTGCCGTCGCATCAATAGCCTGATATTAAGGGTCATATAAGCGAAAGTATTTCAAAAACGATGTTTTAATAATACCCGTTTAAAGCGGATTATTACCAGATGCCTAAAACGTCTTTCGCGTATTCGGACGCCATCTCGGTCGGGTCCCAGGGCGGATCCCAGACGACTTCGACATCGGCTTTCTCAACGCCTTTCATGCTCAAAACAGCTTCTTTTACCTGAGCGACCAGTTGCGGCCCGTAAGGACATCCCGGCGTGGTCAGGGTCATAAAGACGTTAACGATTCTATCGTCGAGAATAACTACATCATAAATCAGGCCGAGATCTACAAGCCCTACCCGGATCTCCGGATCCTCGATAGGCTCGAGTTTGGCCATTATTTCTTCTTTAGTCGGCATTGTTCACTCCGTGGAAGAGATACTGCTTATCTTCTGGTTTTCCCAGGCTTCGAGGCCTTCTACGAGGGTTGTCCATGACAGCAAAGCGCATTTTAATCTCACGGGGAATCTACGTACTCCCTCGAGCGCTTCCAGATCGCCAAGATCGATATCCTCGGACGGCTTCTCGCCTTTTAAAATAGCCTTAACAACATTCGCGATTCTTTTAGCTTCATCGATTGTTTTACCTTTAAGGGTCTCGGCGAGCATGGAGCCGGACGCTATGGATATAGCGCATCCCATACACTCCACGGAGATATCCTCTACCCGCGAACCGTTCAATTTGAGCGATACGGCGATCTCGTCGCCGCAAACCGGATTTTTCCCCTCGTTCTTTATATTCGCGCCGTCGATCTTGCCGCTGCCACGGGGGTATTTATAGTGATCCATTATGATATCGCGATAGAGATCGTCGAGATTATCACTCATAACCGAAATACCTCCGTGCCGAAATCAGCGCGTCGATCAAACAGTCTACGTCGTCTTTTGTATTGTATATGTAAAAGCTGGCGCGGGCGGTGGCCAGGACACCGAGTTTTTTCATTAACGGTTGCGCGCAATGGTGGCCGGCGCGAACCGCGATTCCCTTAGTGTCGAGATAGGTCGCGAGATCGTGCGGGTGAATTTTATCATCGACGAAAGAGACCGCTCCGCCCCTCTGCTCTGTATCCATCGGACCAAAAACCTTAATATGATTCAACCCGGAAAGTTTCTCCAGCGCGTACGATGTCAGTTCCATTTCGTGGCGGCGAACAGCCTCCATACTCAGGGACTCCAAATATTCGATCGCGGGGGAGAAGCCCGCCGCTCCCGCTATATTGGGTGTGCCCGCTTCGAATTTCCACGGAAGGGTGTTCCAGGTAGCGTTATGATATTCGACATTGTCGATCATCTCGCCGCCGTAAAGGAACGGTTCCATTTCGTTCAGGATAGCTTCTTTCCCGTACAATATTCCGATACCGGTGGGGCCGAGCATTTTATGCGCGGAGAAGGCCAAAAAATCGGCGTTCATTGTTTTCACGTTTACCGATAGATGAGGGACGCTCTGGGCGCCGTCGATTAAAACAACCGCTCCCTTTTTATGAGCGATATCGATAATCTCCTCTACCGGGTTGATCGTCCCCAGGACGTTGGACATATGGGTAACCGCCACAATTTTCGTGTTATTGGAAATAATGTTGTCGATTCCGGATAAATCCAAAAAACCGTTTTCTTTCACCGGAATATATTCCAGCTCCGCGCCAGTTTCTTTAGCCAGGACAATCCACGGAACAAGATTGGCGTGATGTTCCATCTCCGTAAGAACTATCCTGTCGCCTTTTTTTACGTTCTCCCTGCCCCAGCTGTAAGCTACGAGATTTATAGCTTCTGTCGCGTTAGACGTATAAATTATCTCTTCGATTTTAACGTCTCCTATAAATCGCGCTACTTTCTTCCGGGTATTCTCAAAAATCGTGGTAGCCTCGTCGGCCAGGGTATACAAACCGCGGTGAACATTCGCGTTTGAGTTCTCGTAGTAGCTGTTTAACGCCTCCAGGACCGCTCTCGGTTTCTGAGCGGTGGCGGCGCTATCGAGATATACGAGTCTTTCTCCGTGTATCGTCCTTCTGAGAATCGGGAAGTCGGATTTGATTTTTGCCGGGTCAAATGAATTCAAAACTTCCCTTCCCGGTAACGATTTATCTGTTGTCCTGGTATTTTTCAAAATAGATTTTCCTCAAGTAACGACGGCGACAAATATCTGTCCATTTTCAACTTTAACATCGTAGGTTTCGATCCCGATTATAGCGGGCATTCTCGTGGCATCGCCGGTTTTGAGATCGAATCTCGCTCCATGCCGAGGGCATTGAACCTGGCCGTCTACCAGATCCCCGTCACCGAGTTCGCCGCCGTCATGCGTGCAAATGTCGTCAACCGCGTAAATTGCGCCGTTATACCTGGCCAGCAGGATCAGCTTATCATCGATACTTACCGTTTTCACCGCTCCATCGGCAAGCTCCGAATCATCGCATACCTTTACGAAACCATCGGTCACGTTAATTACTCCCCAATTTTTCGGAAACCAGATTTTTAAACATTTCGGCAACCTTCGCGGGAATTCTATCCAGTATCGAATTGACGAAGCCCTCGACGATTATCCTGGTAGCCTCGGATTTATCGAGCCCTCGGCTTTTCAGATAAAATATCATTTCAGGATCGATCGGTCCCATGGTGGCGCCGTGCGAACAACGGACTTCGTCGGTTAGGATTTCCAATTCCGGGATCGATTCCGCTTTCGCCCCTTTATTTAAAAGCAGGTTTCTGTTCTCCTGGTAAGCTTCGCAGCCAAGCGCGTCTTTTTCTATTCTGATTAATCCGGTATAGGCGGATTCGCTCTTATCCTTTAAGATCACCTTGAAATTGAGATCGGAATAGGTATTCCCGGCGGTGTGATGGTGGCGTGTATGATAATCGTAATGCTGTTTTCCCTCGCCGAATACGATTCCGTCGATACGGCTGTTGCATCCTTTGCCCGCGAGCCTGATGCCGGCGTTTAGCTTAACCGTCGCTCCCCCGAATCCTCCGAATATCGAATGGAGATTAGAATCCCTGTCAATAGACGCTCTATATGTGACAGAACCCTTCGCCGCACTGTCGGGACGTTGAAGATTCACATATTTGACATGGGATCCTTTGCCGATAAACAGCTCGATTACGCGGTTATAGGTAGTTTTTTCGGGTTCACCGGATGAAACGTAATCGTCGACAAGATCAACGTGCGAGTTATTTCCGACAATAATTAATAGCCTGCTGACATGAGAGTTTCCCGTAAGGATGTTGCTAATGTATATCGGTTCGTCGATAACGGTGTTATCAGGGATGAACAGGAACCAACCCTCGTTCCAGACGGCCATGTTTAACGCCTCGAATTTGCCGAAATCGCGGCCGACCAATCCGCCGAGAGATCGCTCCACCTGGCCCGGATTCAATCTCACCGCCGAGAAAAGATCTTTGAATATTACTCCTTTTTCCTTCAATTCCGGAGTTAGAGTAAAATTAGCGTAAGGGGCCTTTGAATCCTCGACAGGATGATTGCCGTTATCCCCGTTCCGGATTTCCGGCAACTTGATTTTCAATCGATCCGAATCCTCGTTTTCGAAAATCGTCGGGTTAGTGTAACGCCAGAGATGCGACGCCCTGCTCGGCGATCCGATATTATTGTAAAAACCCCAGCCGTCTCTTCGCAATCTATAGAACCATTCCGGCTCGGAATCATCGATCTGTCGAAACGGAAGTTTATTAGTTTCTTCCAGCATACTTTTAGCCAATGGAACCCTCCATTTCCAACTCGATCAGCCTGTTTAACTCGACAGCGTATTCCATGGGAAGCTCTTTTGTGAACGGCTCGATAAAACCGTTGATAATCAAAAGCCGAGCCTCGTCCTCGGTTAGTCCCCTGCTGGTGAGGTAGAAAAGCTGTTCCTCGGCGACCTTGCTTACCCTGGCCTCGTGTTCGATCCTGACCTCCTCGGCGTCGATCTCCATGGTGGGGTACGTATCGGATCGCGATGATTTATCCAGAAGCAAAGCGTCGCATTCCACTGAAACCTTGCTGTTCTCGGCGTTGGGATACACTTTCACCAGACCGCGGTATGACGCTCTCCCGGAACCTTTGGAGATCGATTTCGACGTTATTCTCGAGCTGGTATTGGGGGCGGCGTGTATTACCTTCGCTCCGGCGTCCTGATGCTGCCCGTCGCCGGCGAAGGCGATGGAAAGAATCTCGCCCTTGGCGCCCTCGCCCACGAGATTAATGCAGGGATATTTCATCGTCAGCTTGGAACCGAGGTTGCCGTCAACCCACTCCACCGTGGCGTTTTTGTAAGCCATGGCGCGTTTGGTTACGAGATTGAAAACGTTGCGCGACCAGTTCTGTATGGTGGTATAGCGGATATAACTTTCTTCTAAAGCTATCAACTCCACCACCGCCGAATGAAGCGAATTGCTGGAATAAGTAGGGGCGGTGCATCCTTCTATGTAGTGAATCCTGGAGCCTTTATCGGCGATTATTAACGTTCTCTCGAACTGCCCCATGTTTTCGGCGTTGATTCTGAAATATGCCTGAAGCGGGATTTTAACTTCGACTCCGGGCGGTATGTAGATGAAGGAGCCTCCCGACCATACCGACGTATTTAAAGCGGCGAATTTATTGTCGGTCGACGGAATCAGTGTGCCGAAATATTTTTTCACTACTTCAGGATGTTCCCTCAGCGCGCTGTCCATATCCAGAAAGATGACCCCCTGTTTTTTGAGGTCTTCTTTTAAGGAATGGTAAACGACCTCCGAATCATACTGCGCGGAAACACCGGCTAAGAATTTGCGTTCCGCTTCGGGTATCCCCAGCCTGTCGAAAGTATTCTTGATATTTTCCGGTACATCATCCCACGATTGGCTCTGCATTTCGGTCGGCTTGATGTAATAGTAGATATCGTCGAAATCGATGGAGCTTAAAAGCTCGGTGTTTCCCCAACCCGGCATCGGCTTTGAAAAGAATATATCCAGGGCCTCATGTCTCAACTCTCTCATCCATGCCGGTTCTTTTTTCATGCGGGAGATCATCTCCACAACCTCGTGATTGATCCCCTTGGCACCCTTATGGAAATACTCCTCCGGATCGTGGAAACCGTATTTGGAATCGTAATCGTTTCCGAGATCGGCTAAATCTGTATTTTTATTCAAGATATCAGTCATCTTACACCTCGATTTTTTCGTTTTTCATCCAATTGTAACCCTGATCCTCAAGCTGTCGGGCAAGTTCCGGACCGCCGGAATTCACGATTTTACCGTCCATCATCACATGGATTTTATCCGGTATTACGTAATTGAGAATCCGCTGATAGTGGGTAACCATAAGGATACCGTCATCCGGAGTCGACGCCGCGTTTATCCCTTTCGCTACGATTTTCAACGCGTCGATATCGAGGCCCGAATCGGTTTCGTCAAGTATGGCCAGACGCGGTTTGAGCATGGCCATTTGCAGAATCTCCAGCCTTTTCTTCTCGCCGCCGGAGAAACCGTCGTTTACATAACGGGTGGCAAACGATTTTTCTATTTCCAGAAACTTGAGATTCTCGGTAAGTTCCTTGCGAAATCCCCTCAAGCGGGTATCGTCGCCGTTGCTCCTCGCTTTTATCGCCGTGCGAAGGAAATTGGCCACGGTCACCCCCGGAATAGCCATAGGGTACTGAAAGGCCAGGAATAATCCGGCGTGCGAACGTTTAGTGGCATCCATTTCTAAAAGGTCTTTCCCGCAGAGATACGCCTCACCCGATGTTATCTTGTAGTTGGGATGACCGGCAAGAGCGTTGGCCAGACTCGATTTGCCCGAACCGTTAGGGCCCATAATAGTATGTTTCTCGCCCTTTTTAATATCAATGGAAACGCCCTTGACCACTTCTTTGCCCTCGACCTTTACGTGAATATCTTTTATCGAAAAAATTATCTCACTCATCCTGTCCTCGATCCCTTGTTAAGTTCAAGAATTAAACTCTCTATCGCAATATTATGTTTCACTGCTCTGCTTGTTTCCGGCCGGAACGGCCTGAATGTTTTTAATTGCCTCGAGGTTTCCCGACGCGATATCGGCCAATGTAATCCTCTCCATAACGTTTTCGATAAGACCGCCGACACCTATCCAGATATCCCTGACCGAACAATCGCTTGTATGAACGCATGTCTCCTCATCTCCGGAATATCTCTGGCAATGGGAAGGGGAGAAGACCGGTTCGCCTAAAGCGTAGAATATCTCTTTGAGATAAATCTCGCTGGCCTCTTTGGACAGGGCGTAACCACCGTTTCTGCCCCGGACGGCCTTGACGAGCCTGGCTTTTTTAAGAATCATCAAAAGCTTGCCGGCGTACGGGATGGATAGCCTCTCACGCTGACTGAAATCAGACAAAGTCAACGTATTCCCGTAGCTTTTGGCCAGCAAAAGCATGCATCTTAAACCGTATTCCTCGAGCGCCGTAATCTTCATATCTAACCTCTCGACGAATTATATTTAATCTATACTAAAAAGTAAAGTATTATTTTAAATATTTTTTAACTGCTTGTATCTCTATCGGTTACCCAACGCCAAATCACCTGGATTATCGAGATTGCGACAGAATTATTCATTTTTTAGGTATCTAAGGAAGCGGGATCGCGGGATTTTCCTCTTCCCATATTCTCTTGACAGTGCCCCCGAGATATGATAGCAATATCCAATTTGAAAACATATTCGAGGATGGGAGGACTTTTGGAAACCGCTGATAATCTTAAAGAGGCTTTTGCCGGCGAAAGCCAGGCTTACATGAGTTATCACGCTTACGCCAGAGCAGCCGAGAAAGAGGGGCATAAGCAGATCGCCAGACTTTTCCGAGCGGTTGCCGAGGCTGAGAAGATCCATGCCCTCGCTCATTTCGCGGTAATGGGGAAATCCACGACTGCGGATAATAATCTTAAGGCGGCGATCGAGGGCGAGACTTATGAATTTACCCAGATGTATCCGGCGTTTATCGATAGGGCCAAATCCGAATCGAACAAACGGGCGGAAAAGTCATTCGGTAACGCGTCCGCGGTTGAGAAAATTCATAGCGAGCTATACAAAGAGGCATTGGATAATCTCGGCAAAAACGAAGAGACTCATTATTATGTTTGCTCTATATGCGGCAATACCGAGGTCGGCACAGCTCCAGCTAAGTGCGGCATCTGCGGCGTAGCAGGTGATAAATTTATCCGCATAGAATAATTCCCGGCTCTCTTCGCGGAATTTTCTAAAGAGAGGAGAACGCGGGCATATTATAACAATCTGATATACTCCAAAGGAGGTATAATTGAATTGTAAATTGCAAAAGGGCGGTTTCGAGGACTACGCCGGAGACGCGTTAATCGCTTTTACATATCAAAACGAAAATCGATATAAAGGGACATTAAAAAAAGTAATAGACAACGCCATGAAATCCGGTCGCTTTATCGGTGAGAAAAACGAACTGTTTCAGGTTTTCCCCTGCGATGATCTCAAATCGGGGCGTTTGATCATTGTCGGACTCGGGAAAAGAAGTATAGCCGATCTCGATTCTATCCGTAAAGCCGCCGGAGCGGCGATAAAAGCTGTCCGCAAACTAAAAAAGGTCGCCTTTGTTTCGATCGATGATTCCCGCAAGACGCTTTCCCCGATGATCGAGGGCGCGCTTTTGGGAAGCTACAGATTCGATATCCTCAAAACTACTAAAAAGAAATTCGAGCTGAACAGGATTTCCTTTTTCAGCGGTTCGCCCGCGATAGGACAGGTTCAAATCGATCGCCTTCAGGCCATGGTCGAGGGAACTCTATTCGCCCGGGATTTGGTAAACCTTCCGGCCAATATCCTGACACCGGCGAAACTGGCGGCCGAAGCCAAAAAGCTGGGACGCGAAAACGGGATTTCCGTAAAAGAGCTTTCCGAGGCCGAACTAAAACGTTTGAAAATGGGGGCACTGCTATCGGTTGGCAAAGGCTCGGAGAATCGTCCCAGGATGATCGTCTGGGAATATCACGGCGGACGAAAAAACGATAAGCCGATAGTATTGGTCGGCAAAGGTGTTACATTCGATTCCGGCGGTATTTCGCTGAAACAGCCGCAGGGCATGGAGGCGATGAAAGGCGACATGGGGGGCGCCGGCGCTGTTATATCATTAATCCCCGTGCTCGGAAAGTTGAAGCCGAAAATAAACGTGGTCGGTATTACGCCGTTAGTTGAGAATATGCCCTCGGGAATGGCCTATCGTCCCGGCGACGTTTTAACCGCCTCCAACGGCAAGACAATCGAGGTTATATCAACCGACGCCGAGGGGCGTTTGATACTTGCCGACGCTTTAGTTTACGCCGCGAAGTTCAAACCGAAAATGGTGGTTGATATTGCCACGCTGACCGGGGCCTGCATGGTGGCGCTGGGTGTGCATATATGCGCCGGGGTCATGGGCACCGATCAACAACTGATCGATCAGCTTGTAAAGGCGGGAGATCAGTCCGGTGAACGGCTCTGGCAGTTGCCGTTATGGCGCGAGTACGGCGAATTGTTGAAAACGCCCGTGGCCGATATCAAAAACAGCGGTGGACGATTTGGCGGGGCTATCATCGCCGGATCGTTCCTCTCCAATTTTACCGACGGTTATAAATGGGCTCATGTCGATATTGCCGGAATGGACAACGAGGAATCGGGAAATCATCCGTACCGTTACAAAGGCGGCACCGGCTGGGGCGTGCGTCTGTTAGCCCGATTTATATTGAACAAAGCGGGTGTGAAATAAGATATCCGTAGGGGTCGGGTTACTCGACCCGATAGCCGTAGATCGGGTTCCGAGCGAAGCGAAAAACCTGACAAAATAACGTTCGCTTGCGTGTCACCACGCCTTGGCGTTGTTGCGTCGTCAGGAACCCCTTCCTGACGATTTCAGGTGTGGTGTGTCAGGATGGAGTCCGCCGCGGCGGACGACATCCTGACACTCGGAGCATCAGGATGTCATCCCATTAAATCTGGGATTCCATCCTAACGCAAAAAACTACGACCTGACCGAGCGGGTGTAATAACGATACGTATCTGCGTCGTCAGTCCCGCATTAAGCGGGATTCCTGACGATCCCGGGGTTGCCGTAAGGAAAGGGTTCCTTACCGCGCATAATAATCTCCCAAAAAATACCTTGACACCGATACGCATATTCGCTTTCTTAGGTTATTCCTCCCCCCGGGAATAATCAAGGATGGTATGCGTGCGTGTTGTTGATAATTGGCGACAGGATGGCATTTCATTGCTATACTCACGAATAGAAAGAAAAATTCTAATACATCGGAAATAGGAGGACATTTTGAACAACCGTGGGAGAATGTTAATTCTGACTGCAATTGGTTTGATCGTTTTGGTTGGCGGATGCGTATCCACGAAAGCGTTATTATTAGATCCTACTGCGGAACGTTACCCGCCTGTACCACCTGAATCCGTGCGCATATTCACATCTGAAGCGGAGCTTGATACGCTTAAATACGTAAGAATAGCGATGATCGAGGCCACGGGATCGGGCGAGTTTACATCTCAAACGAAAATGTTGAAAGCTATCCGTAAGAAGGCCGGGGAGCTTGGCGGTAATGGGGTTCTTATGCCGAAAATTGAAGAGCCTGGAGCCGGGGCTAAGGTGGCCGGAGCGTTTCTGGGTACTGGAACGGAGCGTAAAGGTAACGCGATAGTAATAAGGGTGCTCGGAAAGAAATCTGATCAAACCGAATGATGGTTTGATCCATAAGGATAAAACGATAACGCCATCCCGGGGGATATTCCCACCACCCCGCGGCGGAGCGGAACCTGAACCGGTGGGGAAAGGAAACGAAATCCATGAGCGAATTATTTCCAATTGAAGAAGAGATATGCCAAAAACTATCTGTTTCTGCAAAAGAATTGATTTCACGTAATTCGAAGACGCCTGAATGGACCACGAAGTTTAAGGCTATCCTATATAAAATTGCTGAGAAATATGGTTACCAGCCTTGGGGTACGGACGCAGGGGATAATCAGTCAGAATGGTTATGGGACGTTTGTTGGGCCAAATTGGGATCTAAAGGCCAAGGCGAAAACGATTGGAAGGATTTAAGGGGAATATTTCTTGCTTGCGAAATTGAATGGAAATCTGATTTGGAATATATATTAGAGGACTTTCTGAAACTTACAGTTGCTAAGGCTGAATATAGGCTTTTTGTCTTCGCATGCAGGAAGCAAGTCGATGCCGATTCAATGTTTGATATTTTACAACGCCATTGTCCCGGATCGGAAGGAGCAAGGTATATGGCGATTGTTGTGCCTGATGGTTGGAAGCATGAAAAAGATTCGCTGCTTCCCCATTGTGGATGGACGTTATGAAAGAACGCCCCCCGGGGCGGAGCGGAACGTGAACCGGCGGGAAAAAACAATGGTGGCTGTCGGGTCAGGCGCCCCGACAGCACAGGGAATGAAACCTAATTCTCTTAGAAATTAAAATAAGTCTATTCTATGCCTAAAAAGAAGCGAAAGCGAAAACAAAAGAAACCTATTGCAAGAAAAAAGGGACTTACCATATTTGGGGGTGATTACTCGACGGTTCCTTTATATTATATCCATAATGATTATCGAAAGATTGCATTACCGCCAGGCCCTCATGCTGTAAGGAGTTCTTATTGGCGCTTAATTACGCCAGGCGAGTATTGTGGTAGAGAAGCATATGATCACCTAATGAACTACTTCGGTACTTTGGTGACATACGTAAGAGATATTATCAAAGATAATTCTATTATGTATTGGATGCATTTGGGGCGAAGAATTGCCCCAAATTTAGGCGAGACAAATGATCCTATGACCATAGTATATGTTCGGTCAATAATGGGGGCGGCAATACAGGCTTATGGACAAATAAGAAAATGCACAAAAATAGAATTTTCGGATAAGGTGCCGTTAGAAAAGGTCTTAGGGGGGATATTGGTTGATCCGATATTTGAAGCCGAAAGACGTAGTTTAGTGGGAATGCCGCAAATAGTATTAACTGAATTTAGTTCGGTAGACCTACGGAGGTATTATGAATTAGAGAAAATAGCGTACGAAATATGGAGAGTAAGTGCTCATCTTCGCTTCATCGCTAAAGGAGGCGCTATTATCGTCTTAGAATACCCAAGCGAGGAAGAACAATTGGGAAACGACGAGCTAGAATCTCTTATAAGTAACTATGATAATCGACTTAAATTAAAGGATGGTATGCTTGTTTCATCTACAGGGACTGTATTTTATGGCACCAATTCAGAAATTACAAAATTCGATTATGTTTTAGTTCCTTCCATTAATGCCACTAAGAATACGGCTAAAGGGAATAAGGAGATATTTAGAGATCATTTTGGAATTGAATTTATGAATGATGTTGAATCGAATTTTTATTGGTCGATTCTTGAAATCGGCGATTACTATAAAAATCATCTGCCATTTGCCGATGCATTTAGAAATAAACATGGCGTATCTTTAGAAAGTGTTTTGATGATAATTGCGATAATTTGTATTGAGTCGAATTCTGCATTTACGAAATCTGTAGATTATTTTTGGCGGATGATGCAGAGAGCGTATGAAGGTCCTTATGTGAGGGATCAATATTTGGCCAAAGTCAAAAGTTGGGTGGATATAGGGAGAAAGCTTTTGAATATTAGTCCAGATATAGAATTGGATTTAGATGCTGGTTTTACATTTTGGGAATTGGATGAATCAAAGCGTATAAACATAGATTTGTTGTTTCCCGGACCGCATGCAATATTCATTCCTTTTGAAGAAGATAGAATATTGATTGATTATGCTTGGATTGCGCATAGGCTATACCATCTTTTTTACGGCATAGAGCTAAGCGACCAAAATTTTAAGGGAGAATTGTTAGAAATATCGATTAGAAAAAGGGCTTCGTACTTGCCCTACGTTCCCCTGAAATCAATTTCAAAAGAAAGCAGGCAAATTGATGCCTCATATTCCGATGGTAGAACACTTATTATTATTGAGTGTAAAGCAATATGGCATTCCATTGGCTTTGAGCGCGGAGATATGAATGCAATTAATTATAGAATAAAAAAAATAGACAAGGCAATAGATCAGATCGACGATAAAGCATATTGGCTAAAGGAGAATCAAGTTGGTACAAATTACGATATTCGGAGGCATGAGAAAATATTGCCTCTTGTGGTTACACCGTTTGTAGAATATATTTATAGTATCAGACCCAAATACTGGCTAAATGAGAGCATACCAAGAATCATGACTCCATCCGAATTAGATGATCTGCTTGGTCAATTTGACGACAGCAATATTAAACAGAATTTCGTTTATCTTTAATGATTATTTGAATCTTCCCTGTCCCCGCCCTCACCCCACCACCGCCACCCGCTCCGCTACCACCGTCAACCCGCTTATGTCCCGTTGCACCGTGCCTATTATTTTATGCTGTCATTCCTGCGGACGCAGGAATCTTGCGCAAGCCATAAGGTCGTAATCGGGACCGGAATCACCAGGTAGGCAACGTAAGATTCCGGATCAAGTCCGGAATGACAAGGTTTGTTCACCCCACCACCGCCACCCGCTCCGCCACCACCGTCAAACCACTGATGTCTCTTTGCACTATTCCTTCGATATCCAATATCGGCTTTCTAAAGATCCGTTCGCCGAAACGGCGGTAAACCTCCGGGAACAGGGTCACCTCGAACATATCGAATTCGTCCTCCATGGTCAGAAAGACCATATTCTTGCCGTTTTGCGTCTTGATCCGCTTGCGGTCGTCCACCAACCCCACGATCCGCACCCGCCTGTTCTCCAGCCTCGGTAAATCGATACTCTTTATATGCCCGTTGTATGAACCGACCCGCTCGATCGGGTGACACGATACCGCCATCTCCAGTATTTCGGCCTCGGCCCGCAGACGCTGATCGATATCGTAGTCGGGCAGAGCGGGGCAGAAGGATAGCTCCGGCTCCGGCACGGTTAGGCCGTCGAGGGTCGGGCTGTTGTCCGGCCGTTTGAGCCGTTTTTCGCCGTAAATCTTGAACAGCCAGAGAAGCTCGGGGCGGGTCATCCTTCTACCCGCCGCGGCGGGCAGGCAATCCAGCGCCCCGCATTTGATCAGACTAGCGGCCTCGTCGGTGGATGGCCGCGCACGACGTAAAAAATCGAACAGGTCGGTAAACGGGCCGTCGTTACGGGATGAGATAATCCGCTCGATCGTGTTGCCGGACAGGTTGCGCACAAACGCCAGCCCGATATAGAGGTTGTTGCCATCGACAAAACAGCCGTCCGACGGTCTGTCAATTGTAGGCGGATGCAATACCGCGCCGAACCGCCGCGCCTCCTCGGCATAGACTGTCGAGCGGTAGTACCCGGCGAAATTATTGAGCATGGCGGCCATGTATTCTATGGGGTGACGCGCCTTAAGATACGCCCCGCGCCAGGCGAGCATGGCATAGGTGGCGGCGTGCGCCTTGCAGAAACCGTACCCGGCAAACTGGGCGATCATCCCGAAAACGAAGGCGGCCGTCTTCTCCGGCACCCCCCGCCGTTTCGATTGATCGATGAACTTCTGTTTCATCATAGCCCCGCCGAAGGCGGGATCCCCGCCGCGCTCCTTGGTCATGGCGCGACGTAATATATCCGCCTGCTCGGGTGTGAAGCCGGCCATCGCCTCGGCGGTCTTGAGTACCTGCTCCTGGTAGATGATGTTGCCCAGCGTCTCCTTGAGGACCGGTTCCAGCGACGGATGGGGATACTCCACCGGCAATCGCCCGAAAAGGCGTTCTAAGAATATCCGTTTCATCCCCGATTCCGACGCTCCCGGCCGAATCAGCGAGAGCGCCAGGGTCAGATCGTTGATACATTTTACTTTCATTGATATCAGCAACGCCCGCAAGCCCGGTGATTCAATCTGAAACACGCCGATCGTTTTCCCCTTTTGCAAGAGGTCGACGGTTGTCGAATCGTGATCTGGGAAACTCCCGGGACGTTTGCCGGTTTTGAGTTTGATCATCTCTCGCGCTTCCTCTATAGTAGAGAGCCCGCGCTGGCCCAATAGGTCGATCTTGACCAAGCCGAGATCGTCGATCGAGTACATATCGTATTGGGTGATAGCGATCCCCTTGGCCGACATCTGCAGCGGCGTCCAATCGAGAATCTTCCCCGGGGCGATGACGATCCCTCCCGCGTGGATACCGAGATGACGCGGGTACCCCTCGATTTTGGCGGCGATATCGAGTATCGATCTGTACGGCTCCTTGTCTATCGGCAGGTGCTTGCATTCGGGATTAGTCTGCATGTATTTTTTAAGATTGCCGATATTGCCGCCATAGGGGAGACGTTTGGTGAAATCGGAGATCTCGTCGCCCGAAAGCCCGAACGCCTTGGCGGTCTCCCGGATCGCCCCGCGCAAGCCGAATGTGCTGGTAGTGCAGATCATGGCCACCCGGTCGCGGCCGTATTTCTCATAGACGAATTCTAAGACGTCGTCGCGGCGTTTCCAGCAGAGATCGAGATCGATATCGGGCGGGCTGGTGCGGGCCTCGTTTAAGAATCGCTGAAAATAAAGGTCCTGCTCGATAGGGCAGACCTCGGTGATACCGAGGCAATACGATACGATCGACGATGCCGCGGAGCCGCGTCCCACGCAGGGGATTCTTTCACGTTTGCAGAATTCGATTATCTCCTCGACGATGAGGAAGTAATCGACAAACCCCGCTCTCTTTATGACATTAAGCTCGTATTCGAGGCGCGCTATTACCTCGCCGGTGATTTTTTTATATCGATTACGCAGTCCGCTGGACGCTTTCTCATAAAGAACGCGCGCGTTCGGTTTGTCCGATCGATTTTCGTATTCGGGGAAATTGAGTTTTCCTACGGGGAGACGCGTATCGCATTTCTCGGCGATCTCCATGGTGGCCCCGATCGCCTCCGGGAATTCGGCGAAGAGCCGCGTGTACTCGGATGTTTCCCGGAAGTATGCAAATGGGGATTCGGTTACATTAATGTCATTGCGAGGAGTCCCGTTTTTTGGGACGACGAAGCAATCTCTAACTTGCCTGCCTCCAATAATGATAGATTGCTTCGTCCCGCCCACGGCGGGACTCGCAATGACAGGATTGACAATAGGTGGTGTGGCCATATCAGCAAGTTGATCCACCGGCACAATCTCGCCGATAGCCCGCAGGACGCGATGAATCGGGTAATCGTTTTTATCCATGAAAGCGATCGGATTGGCGGCGACGGTCTGGATGTTCGATTTTCGCAGGATTCGGATCTGCTTTTGAATCCGGATTCTGCTCGATAGGTCGCCGTGATTGACCAGCCCGAAATAGAGGTCATCGCCGAATATCTCTTTGAGTATTTTGATTCGGTCGGTTTCAAAGGCGATAGCGATCAGGTTTTTCGAGTATGATGATACATCCTCTATCGACGGTGTCCGCTGATGCAGTTTTTCAATGGTCGATAGCCGGCAGAGGTTGCCGTAACCGTCGAAATTGACAGCGAACAAGAGGATTATCCCCGCTTCCGTATTGATCTCCAGACCGATCAGCGGCTTGATACTATACTCCAGGGCTTTTTGATAAAACCGGATCGTTCCGTATAATCCGCCCGACTCGGCCAGCCCCAACGCGCCGATTCCGTTCCGCGCCGCGCGATCGAGGAGTTGATCGATACGGCAGACGCCGTGAAGAAACGAGTAATTACTGCGACAGCGAAGGGGTACGAAGTTCGTAACCATCGACAACCTCCCGGAATTTATCCCCCAACGGCATCGTCCTGCCGGTGAAGACGGCGTGATAACCGAGATTGGCCCGGATCTTATCGAGACCGCGGGCCAGATCGTACGGCCGCTCGTCTTCGAAAAGCCGTATCTGCCGAAAAGCGGGGGAGAGCTTTACGGCTGTCACCCCCAGGTGACGAACGCCTACCTTGCGAGTGTAGAGTTGATCGAATAGAATTTTTATATAAGGATGAATCTCGCCTTCGGCGTTGGATGGAAAGCGCAAAGTTTTGAAATCATCGGTTGACGAGTAATCGACATAGCGCAATTTCACCCCGATCCGTCCGGCGACCATATCCGACTCCCGCAATTTCTGGCAGACCCGTTCGAGCAGGTAGTAAAGGGTACCGTCGAGGAAATCCCGATCTACCGAGTCGGCGTTAAAGGTAGTCTCCCGGCTGATTGTTTTGGGGCTGGAGATAGATTTGACTTTGCGATTGTCGATACCACGGGCGTAATTATGCCACTCCTTGCCCCGTACACCGAAAAGATCGGTCAGGACGGGGAGAGGTACCGCGCGAAGATCCCCCGCGGTGAGGACCCCAAGCTCGGCCAACAATCGCTCGGACTTGCGCCCGATATTGACAACTTTCCTTACCGGCAGCGACGGAAGCATGGCCAACACCTTTTCCCGTCCGATAACGGTGAGGCCGTCCGGCTTGCGTATGTTACAGGCGATCTTGGCGAACATCTTGGAGACCGATACCCCCATCGAGCAACGTATATTGAGTCGTCGGCTTATCTCCTCTTTCAAAGATAATCCCAGTTCTTTCACCGATTTGAAGCGATTTCGGCAGCCGGTCAGATCGAGATAAGCCTCGTCCATGGAGACCGGCTCCACAAGCGGGGTGTAAGATTCGAATATCGATTGCACTTGCCTCCAGTAGTCGAGATAGATCTTGATATCGCCCTTGACAAATATCGCGCCGGGCAGCCGACGATAAGCCTCGCCCAATGGCACCCCGAACCCGACCCCCAGCCTGCGAGCCTCGTATGACGCGCAGATGACAATCCCCCTGGTGCCCGGTTCGCCTCCCACGATAACCGGTTTGCCGATAAGGTCCGGATTCAACGCCTGCTCCACCGAGGCCAGAAAGGCGTTCATATCGACCAAGGCGATAATTCTGTCTTTGCTCATTGCCACCCCTTTTAAACTGAACATATGTGCACATAAAATATCGGATACGAATCCAGTTGTCAACAGGAAAAACCTAAAGGATTCATTCTGATTCAATAGTCCATCCTAAAGTAGATGACGCGCCTAACGAGTTACTTTAAGCACATTCGATAGCGGTTTATACGTTATGGATTGGGCATTGCGCTAAAACATCGCTTTATATATATGATGTTCCATGCTCTGGAGCGCCGTTTCGGAGGCTCGGGGTAAAGCGTCATGGCTCGGTATCCTCATACTCCTGCCGTTCCTCAACCTGGTCCTTCCCGGATATCTGGCCTTTTCCGAATAACTTAACCTATATCGGGGAAAAATAAAGCCGGGCCGCCTTCGCGACCCGGCAAATCCCCCTGCTACCTTGCGATAGCTACCTGATTTCTTTGTGAAGGGGGTACTGCAACTCCATTAAACACCGCAACGAATTGCAAAGTTCCCGATACCATTCGATCACCATTATTTATTATCGGTTTGAAATGGGCCAAAATCAATTTTCCCCGGAAAATATGATGTAAATTCAGCGGGCTGGCTCAAAACGAAATTATCATACGTCTATTTGACAGAAAGTCGATAGGTCAGCCATCGACGATTGAAGTCCGGGAGTCTACCGCAATTGGCTTGACTGCAAAGAAACCGACGGCTATATTAAATCGAACGTACGCGGGCGTAATTCACGCTTGACGTAGGTCAGGCCGCCTGCGGCCTGACTGGGAGACTATGAATGTCAGTTCCCAGGGGAACTGACCTACAAAGAGATAAGTTGTAGGTCAGGAGCTGAAAGCTCCTGACAGTTGAGCCATCAGGCGGGCGTAATTCAGTGGTAGAATGTCAGCTTCCCAAGCTGGACGTCGTGGGTTCGACCCCCATCGCCCGCTAATGAACCGCACCAGTCAAATAAGTATATTAACGATTTATAAATAATAAAGCCGACAGTTGTATCCTGCCGGCTTAATAATTTCAGGTACTTCCGATTGATCGTTAGTTGGCTAAATAATCGTGGCAGGAACCGGGGCCGATCTCGCCCTCGTTGTAATCTCCCAAAGTTCCTTTCCAATCGTTGACCATCTGCCTGTCTTCATGGGGTAACTCGTCCCAGGCCTCGTAACTGTTATCGGCTAGGAATTCATCAACTTCCCCGACCAACTCCGCGATATCCTCGTCGCTGGCGCCGTTGGCGATATTCAGTTTCGCCGTCAGGAAATGCGCGTAAAGTTTGGTTATACCGTTCGACGGATGACCATAAGAATGCTGACCCAGGATTTCATGGGCCATTTCCGCGGTTTCCACATTGATCGAATAATCACCGCCCTCATCGCCCAGCCGTACGGGAAGCAGGTCCGAAACCAGGTCATCCTGAGGCCCCATTCCGCAATGGTTTTTCCAGAATCCCTTGCCGTAGGTGCAGTCATCGTCGGACATCATGAACAACCCGGCGTCCCAGTTTAAATTCTCCGAATCCACCTCTACGGTGAAACACTCGGTTATCCCGCTCTCGGGATAGGGATCGCTATCTACCGCGTCGTCGTCACCCTGGTTTCGCGGTGAGAATTGGTAACCGTCCGGGGCCTCGAATCCCAGCATATATTCTCCCGCTTCGAGCTGCTCGAAATGATAATGCCCTTCCTCGTTGGTTGTTGTCAAGGCGATCATGTTCTCTTCGCAATCGTAGAGATTTACCGTGATATCACCTAACCCGATTTCTCCATCATTTTGTATTCCATCCATGTTTTCATCATGCCAGACGTAGTTTCCGATCACAGCCGTTTGAAGAGCTATGCTGGATTGCGCCGGATTCCCGGAGACGTCAGGATTGAACGGCGTCGATCCGTCCTGGCAGCTCAGTAGCGCGAACGATAGAAAAACTAATGTAGCGATGAGATTTAAAACTGCTCTCATTTTTCCCTCTTTTCTTTTTAATATTTATCCCGGCTTCTGAAGCCGTTATTGAAGCAATTAAATATATGATATTTCCGGATTATGGCAAGAAATATCTCGATGCCAGTCCCATCGATCATGTCAACTTAATTGTGTAAAATAGTATCCACTTTCGTTTTTATCGGTATCCAGATCGTAGGCGGCAAGTCCATAGATGATTCTATCGATACTATTTTTGGTGACGGGTTTCCGCCATTAATTCACCTTACCATAAGCCATTCCGGGATAACAGGTAAACAGATTCGATTTGACATATTAGCGCTAATAATCTATATTAGACGTTCGGGCTGAAATCTACTTCAAAGCGATTTTACATCGTTCCGGTAAAATCACTTTCTAAGGAGCTTGGCAATTTTGACAATCACATATTAAAACATCTGGAGGAGACAAAATGAGAGCATCGCGGATTCTGGTCGTTTCATTTCTATCGATTCTGATTTTGCCGTTTATGATCAATCATGCCTGGCCTCAATGCGGGCCGGGCGAACATTGGATTGACGATTGCGCCGGGGGAGAGGATACCTGGCAGAATATATCCGTGGAATTGTATGTCGATAATACCGGTGATTGCGAGTTCGACGGCGCGGGCGTGTTAACCGGGTCCGGCCTTATTCATCGTTCGAGCCCCTCGGACGATTCGCAAAACTATCCGGGTACGCGTCCGTCGGATGGCCATCTCGATGTTATAGATACCGAGATTTTATCAATGGACTTAACTACCGGGACCGAGACCATCGTAATCGGCGCAGGACGGGGTCAGGGCGGCAATCTCGCCCCGTCATCGGGAGTCATGGCGGAGAGTTTCAGCGACCCATCTGCTGCCGAAAGCTTTTTCGATATATTCTGCGAGGCTGATTTCAATGGATACTATCTATACAATCAGAATGCCATCCGTTTAGAGAGTGTTATCGACCAGTCCCCTCCCTTCGGATCGACATATACTTTTACCGGATGTATTCCCATTTATACATCGCCCATACCCGGCGAGGGCTTTCTTGCGGGTTATATTACGCAAATCAATCTTACGGTCAACGAGGATGTTGCCGACGTCCCCACCCTCTCCGAATGGGGAATGCTCTTGATGGGATTGCTGTTGCTGTCGTTTGGCACGGTGGCGGTTGTGAGGAGGCGCAGAACTGCCATCAATGAAATCGCACGTTTTCTTAAACAGCGATAAAGGTTCTTTCACTATCGAGGTTTTGATCGAGGAATAACAAGCATAAGATAATGAGAAAGGATAGGACGATGAAGAAAGCGACATTCTTTAGGTTTCCTTTAGGTTTATTGGTTGTAATGATCATTTTTAAACCTGCCTGGGCTGACTCCGCCTACGAAGACGCTATATTCATTCGCGACACCGATAATGGATCTATGCTCGTAACAGAGGAAGGATTTCCTTCTTCACGTGACGTAATGTTGCTCCCTGATCCCTCCGTTGTCTGGTCGTATTATTTGGACGTTGCTATATACCACACGACTTCCAACGCGATTAATGGTCATGTGTTTGCGGGAACCTATTTAAATTCCCCGAAGGAGGCGGAATTGTTTGCCCCCGACGGAGGTGGTATTCCCGAATGGGTGTACGGTGGTAATGATATTTTTACCGATGCCGGCGATGACGCCTCTACCTTGAGTGCCGTCGATAGAGACGATAGCGGTGTGAGCGTAATTAAATGGACTGGTCCTGGAGACGGCACCCCGGATTGGACAGCTGATTTCGGAGGATATACTGTAGGTAGTGATGGGCCGATTGCGGTCTCCGATGACGGCTCTACCATAGCTGTGACAGCCTCTCCACCGGGGGCTGATGCTCATCTTTTGTTATTCGATGCCGATTCGCCAACACCCCTGGTTAATTATGAAGCCAGCGGCTTAGGATTCCCTCGGTATGTGAAGATTAACGCTGATGGTCGCTTTACAGCCTTTATTGCCCTGTCGACTCTTGTAGTCTATGACAGGAATGTTCCGGGCGTTCGTGATCAGATATCGATGGGAGCTACCAATAGCGCGCTTGACATCTCCGGAGACGGCGACCTTATAGCTTATGGGTGGTCTAACTTTAAGGTTATGACGTGGAATGGGTCATCGTATCAGGAGTCATGGTCCTGGGCCCCCGGCGGCTATTATGTAGGGAGGATAGCGATATCTACCGATGGCACCACTATCGTTTCATGTTGGTATCCTGTCTCATATAATACTATCAAGGTTGTTGTCCACAACGCCGGTTCCTCTACCCCGCTTTGGGTTTATGATTATCCCCAATCAAGCGGAAGTTATCAGGAATACCCGGCTGATATCGACATCACTGACGACGGCGGCTACTTTATAGTCGGCAGTTGGGGAGATGCCGGGAATTTGAATCCGGAAGTCCACATCTTCCAGAGAGATGATACTCCGCATCTACTCGGCGATGTTGACATGCCGGGCTCGGTTTTTTCGGTGGATATATCAGGTGACGGCTTATACGCTACTGCCTGCGCTAAGCATGTTCATGCCAACCAAAGTGGCAACGGCGGAGACATAGTTTTGATCGATACTGAACTCGAAAACAATGTCCCCACACTCTCCGAATGGGCGATGCTCTTAATGGCGTTGCTGTTGCTGATGTTAGGCACGCTTGCGGTTGTCAGGAGGAAGAAGGCGGAGGTGTATAGCAAGGGCGTGTAAAAGATCAATTTTCGAAAAATTAAGGAAGGGGCTGCAAAATTATGGCCCCTTTTTCTTATAATGCTCCTACCTTTTCCTGAAAACCGAGGAATAGGTGTTGACAAAAGTGATAATAATCATTATTATTATGAAAAGAATGTTTTTTTGCTTCAATCTGAGAGGTAAACGATAAAACCCCGAATTGTCCCCTCGATACTCCGCGTTTTCGTTATCATAGCGCTCTTCAGGATCTCGGCATACGCCCAGGACCCTCCGATCAATGCAGTCCTTGTGGGAACATGGGACGGCTATGCCGGTTCATATGCCGATGTCTGGGGTGATGGCGACTACGCCTACATAGGCCACTGGGGCGATGCTGGTGTGCATATACTCGATATCAGTAACGCGTCTGTGCCGACTGTCGCGGCCCATTATCGTGTGGCGTCCCCGAACAACTCCGCCTCCGCTCAGGACGTCAAAGTGCACAATGGTCTGATGTTTGTTGGGCTGGAATCCGGTTCTCCTGATCAGGCAGAAATAGTCGATGTCCGCGACCCTAACTCACCTCAGTTGCTATGTACAATTAGTCTCACCAATTTCAACTCGCATATCCACAACTTATTCTACGATAATGGCTATCTATATTTGGTAGATTCAGACAATCCGCAGGTGGCAATTGTGGATTTGACCGACTTCGATCCGGATAACCCGCCTTTGGCAATCACCACGCCTTTATGGATTCTCACAGGAGTCGGCAACAGTTTTGTACATGACATTACAGTTGAAAACGGAAGGTTATACGCTGCCAGCTGGGACAGCGGACTTAAGATTTATGACGTTTCCGATGTTGGCAGCCAGATACCGCAGCTTATCGGCGAGACGCCGGATGGCGGCAACAACACCCATTCCTGCTGGCCGACAGATAATGGTGATTTTGTGGTCACCGGTGAGGAGCGTGAAGGAGGCGGGATCAAAGTCTACAGGATAACAGATAGCGGAAGCTCTCTAACTTTGACTCTCACCGACGCGTTAGCCTTGCCGCTGGATGAGTCATTCAGCGTTCACAATCAACTTATTGATGGTTACAGGCTCTATTGTTCCTGGTATCAAGCGGGAATCAAAGTTTACGATATCGATCCGGTTACGGGCCTGCTCAACTTCGTTGCCAGCTATGACACTTATAGCGGATATCCATCAGGCTATAATGGCGCTTGGGGAGTTTATCCCCTTCTTGGTGACCAGAGGATACTGATCTCCGATCTGTCGTCAGGACTGTTTATCGTCGCGTTGAGCCTAAATCCCATCCCCACCCTCTCCGAATGGGGGATGCTCTTGATGGCGTTGCTGTTGCTTGCCTCAGGCACGATCGCGGTCGTCAGAAGAAAGAAGGTTGCTCCAGACCGGATTTCATAATAGTCTATTATGTTTTACAAAAAGGGGGTTGCGCTACTTGTGCCCCTTTTTTAATTAGAGGTCTTTTGGAATTTGTTTGACCTCCTTAAGCAGAATTCCCTTGCTAATTCCGACGAATATCCCTTAATATTGATATTGGCTTCGATGAGCCGCGTTGGTATTTGGTTTCTACAAAATTGATTTGGCCGGGAGTTAAGTATGAAAAAAATAATATTCATAATGTCGGTTATTACCTTTTCATTCGGTATCTCCTCCGCTCAAAACGGCAAGATAGTTTTCGGCCCTCTCGAGGGCGATTCAGCGGCCGTGATGATCGTTGAAAACGGCGTGGAGATCGTGATACCGGTCTGGGTCCGGACAACGCCAGGCATAAACGTGGTTGGTGTTCATTGGCCTCTTTCTGCCAGCGATACGAACATCGTTTCCCGCGACGGCGGAGATCTTTTCACTCCTTTCCAGGGATGGGACGACGTTAGCTTCCTGAGCCCAAACGAAGATGAAGAAAATCCCGGCTACACAAACCATAGCGTACTCGGGATTAAGGACCTCATCGGAATCCCTGGTCCTGAAGACGGTATTGAGACCGACGGCGAATGGTGGATGGTAGCCGAATATTATATGACTACTACCGGAAGTAACCAGACCGATACCCTCTTCAGCGAGGCCTTAATAGAGGGAGCGCATCCTGATAATGGAGGATTCGTATGGTCTGATTTCGAGCTCGGTGAGATCCCCGCGAACACGTTCGAATATAGTTACTCCGGTCTGGTCTTCTCCAGCAATATAGATCCGGTATGGTGCCCCATGGAAACCGAGCTTTGCGGGGATATCGGCGCCACCCTCTGTATCAGCCTATGCGGCACCGATGATAACCTCAATGATGATTTACGCATAACTCAGATCTCAGGCGGCGGGGAATATACGGAGGAAGTGGGAGGGCCTGGCGGATACGCGGCAGGCACCTGGTGCGGAAGCCTTTCGGAGGGTACCCACACCCTGGTTTTCGAACTGGATGATAATTTCGGCGGGGTTGTTCCGCTCGAGATTACGGTGGTCATGAGAGAGGTAAATCTCCGGATAGAATGTGTCGGCGGTTTTCCCGGCGGGACCGTATCGATTCCCATTAACTTGAGCACCTGCGATTTCAAAATGGGTAACATGGATCTTCTGATCGGATGGGAATCCTCGATGGTTTCTCTGGTGCGTGTAACCCCCACCAGCCGTATCGATGATGGCAGCGAATACTGGAATGTTAATACGCAAAGCCCGTGCGACGATTGCCCCGAGATCGACGGAGTCAGGATCGTCTGGAGTGCTGATATCAACAATGGGATTCCTAATCCTCCGGCTTATTCCGGGGACGATCCTGTCATCTTTATGACCTTCGTTCTCTCCGAGGATCTGGAGTTGGATGACGTGGTTCCCATATCGTTTTATAATTATACCTATTCAAGTAACACAATTTCCGACTCGGCCGGATTTAACTGGTTCCGACCCGAATTAACCGACGGTTGTGTTGAAATAATCGATCCGGCCGGGTACAAAGGCGATCCGAACATGAACGGAGCGCTCTACGAAGTCGGCGACGCAATGATTGTCGTACGTTACCTTATATTCGGCAATGTTATCTGGTGGGAGAACGGAACCGACGATGACGCCATACAGGAATCGTCGGCGGATTTGAACAATAACAATATGGTCGATGTGCCCGATCTGATCCGGTTTATCAATATTATCAACGGCCGTACCGATCCTCCCAAGCTCGATCCTACCCTTGGAGCGGCGAATGTCTGTGTAAGGCCCGGCGAAGATTCATTTGATGTTGTCATCACCTCGAATATCGAGGTCGGAGGCGTGCTCTTGACGCTAAATCGTCCTGGAATCGAATTTGGCGATCCGTTGTCGGAAGGTATGGATATTTTGGCCGATGACGAGGATGGCGTTATGAAAGTGTTAGTCTATTCTATCGAGGGCAACACGATCGCTCCGGGAAACTCGACATTACTGAGTATCCCTGTGGTATCAAATAACGGCGGGTCGGTGGAGATTATCGAAGTATCGGCGGCTGACGCTTACGGTAGAATTCTTGAAACTTCCGTTTTGGTTTATACTCCGTTGCCCCGTGAATATGCGGTATTCGCCAACTATCCCAATCCGTTCAACGCCCGAACCGTGATAAGCATGGCCCTGCCCGAGGCATCGCGCGTAACGGTGGAGATATTCGACCTTCTCGGTCGTTCGGTGACAATGCTTTTTGATGACGACTTGCCGACCGGATACCACAGTATAACCTGGGACGCTTTCGGGCAAACATCGGGAGTTTATTTCTACAAGGTTCAGGCCGGGGAATATTCGGTCACTCAAAAGATGTTGCTGATTAAGTAACAAGATTATAGATTGCGAATGGGGCTGCCGGTTCGGCGGCCCCTTTTTTAATTCTTCATTAGCCGTAGGTCAGGAGCTGGAAGCTCCTGACAATTACTTGTTATTATTTACTTATGTTTTTCTTGTGGGATGCCCCGCGCTTCCGACATGCATAATTGTAGGGGCGTACTGCGGTACGCCCTCATCGTGGGGTACAACGGGCGAATATCAATTAGCCCCTACGCTGGATTATCTGTGTCGTCAGTAGCCGTAGATACCGTCTTTCAAGTCAAGGGTAAATAGTCAGGGTTAAACGGTATTTTTCTTTTCAATATCGCTTGGATTAGAAGCAATAGTTTTTTCATAACA
>SDBU01000225.1_pt1 | contig 80742 bp, 67 predicted proteins | sample 2277071 | NCBI WGS metagenome assembly SDBU01 (sample SAMN10397929, study PRJNA504765) | marine sediment metagenome | isolation source: marine sediment core GS08_GC12, 126 cmbsf | place: Arctic Ocean: Gakkel Ridge, Loki's castle | collected 2008 | reverse complement strand
CCAACATCTCCTTCGCGTTGGATAAGCCGGGTCATACGGAACTATCTATTTACAATCTTATGGGGCAAAAGGTTACAACCCTGATGAACGAGTATCTCACTGCCGGACAGTATAACGTTGTATGGGACGGCAGAAACAGTTCTGGTGAATCGGTATCGTCCGGTGTTTATTTCTACACCATAGAATCGGGCGAACGATTCGACTCGAAAAAAATGTTACTATTGCGATAAGGAGGGTAAGATGAAAAGCTTAATTGTTTCTTCGATGATATTGATGATGGCTCCGTTAGCCTTCGGAGCCGAGGTTAGCGTCGGCTTAGACCGTTGCGTGGTGATGAACGCGTCAAACGATAACTCCGCCGAAAGCAGGTTCGCCTTCAGTTTTGCCCTCCCCGACGAGGTAGCGGGCAAGGAGATAATCTACGCCGAGATCCACATGCCGTTAGCGATTCAAAATCAGGATTCGGATCTGCTTTATGAATTTATCCTGTTCCCATTGACATCCGAGTGGTCCGAGAACGATATCGATTTTGAGAACTCCGAGGCGATCACCGACAGTCTTAGCGTGGGGGCCTACACGGTTACGCTGGAGTCAGCGAACGATTTCCATATAGATATTATGTCGTTTATCTTAGAGCTTGCCGCCGGGGATCGGACTAACTACGGATTAATCGCCTACGGTGATTTATTGGGCGATATCAATATTCGGCTGCCGGGAAATCTCGGAAGGGTGATTGAGAATAACGCGGTGGTCAGGATAGTATATAAATAAAGGATCGTGGTGGGGCTAAAATTTACCCCTCCAGGTGCCAGCCCTCGCGTTGGCGGAAGAAATCCTCGGGGTTATCGAAATAGGCCAGGCAGGCCTCCACGATCTTGAAATGTTTCTTCTCCTCCCCCACCAGAAACTCGAATAGCTTTTTCGCGTTAGGGTCGGTGGAACCATCCGCCGCCTTTTTGTAAAAATCCTGTCCCTTGCGCTCGAAATCCATGGCGAACTTGTAAACGTCGAGATCGCTGCCCTTCAGCGGCTTGGAATCGGCCAGGCTCTGGAAAAGCGTCTCGATCGCCTGTTTCGCTCTGCCTGTTTTGATATTTTCGATAGCGGAATCAACGTCGCCCGAACCTCTCGAGAGAAATTCGGCGTTGAACTTCTCGATAGCCTTTATATGATTCAACTCCTCGACAGCCAGAAAATCGAATACCTCTTTGGCCATCTTATCCCCGGCATCCTGCGCTGATTTCTTGAAAAAATCGTATCCCTTCTTCTCCATCTCTATGGCCGCGGAAAGGGCTTCCTTTTCCGGTAAATTCATCTCGTTCATTAGCCTTGCTCCTTTCAACCTGCCCCAAAATAAGCTCCAGCCAGGCTAAGTCAACCAATAAAAACTTATGCATTTTCTTGCGTTTTTTGCACCGAATTTCCCCCCTATTATTCTATCATCATCCGAGCGCAAAAAATGGAACTATCGAGCGGCTCAAAATTGTTGAAAAACAGATGAACGCTTTGGAGATAACCGTTCGGCATGACCGGTGAAACTTGTTGACAATCAAGATGTTTGCCTTATTTTTCGGCATCCGTCGACGCCAAAAAGGATATTCGACCGGAATTGACTTTTAATATGATGGAAAGGCAGCTTTGAAAATTCGACTTTAAAGAACGGCATTGTTTTTGCCCTGATTTGTATTGTGGAAATACTGAAATTAAATCAATCTAAATAAACTTAAATCATGGAAGGAGTTTTAATGCGCAGTAGTTTAGTTTTGTTGGCAACTATATTGCTAATCGCGTCAGGCGCTGTCGCTCAGGCCGCTGATATCAGCGGATCATTGCTGGCCGAGATGGACAGGCTCGCGGCCGGTGAATCGATAGAGGCCCTGGTAACTTTCAATCACCAGGCCGATATCTATTCTCTCGACCTGGCGTTGAAACAACGAAAAGCGACATTGGCCGAAAGGAATCGCGCTGTAATCGAAGCGTTACAGGATGCGGCTACATTTACCCAACCCGAGATAGCCGCGTTTCTGGAAAATCTGAAATCCCAGGGCCTGGTAAACGATTATAAAATGTTCTGGGTCACCAACATGTTCTGGGTGGATATCCAAAGAGCCGGTATCGACGTTTTAGCGGCTCATCCCTCTCTATCATCCCTGACCCTCAATTACCCGATCGAAAACCATCCTTTGGTTAAATCCGAACCGTCGGATAACCTGATCACAAATGTCGAAATCGGCCTTGAAAGAATCAACGCCCCCGCGGCATGGGCACAGGGCTGGACAGGCGCCGGACGAGTCGTCATGAATATCGATACCGGCGTTGACGGTACACATCCGGCCTTAAGCGAACGGTTCCGCGGCGACGTGGACGAGGACGGTGATTTCGATGAAAGCTGGCTCGATCCTTACGATACTAACTGGCCCGATCCCCATGATGGCGGATCGCACGGTACTCATACCATGGGTACCATCTGCGGACGCACGGCTTCGGGAGATACGATCGGTGTGGCTATCGACGCTCAATGGATAGCCGCGGCCGCCGTTGACAGAGGCGGCGGTATCGACCGCACCATCCAGGATATTCTCATCTCCTTCGAGTGGGCGGTCGACCCCGATGGAGACCGTGAAACCCAGGATAACCCCGACGCCATCGGTAACTCCTGGGGAATCCCCGATAGCTGGGGCGAGGATTGCGATGAGACTTTCTGGCAGGTTATAGATAACGTAGAAGCCGCCGGCTCCGTAGTAGTTTTCTCCGCGGGTAACGAAGGCTCCAGCGGACTGCGTTCGCCGGCTGACAGAGCGACCACTTATTATAATTGCTTTTCGGTCGGGGCTGTCGACGGCAACAGCGATAATCTTCCTCCGGCCTCTTTTACGGCGCGGGGACCGACGGAATGCGCGTCTGGCGACCTGGCCATCAAACCCGAGGTAACCGCCCCGGGAGTTAACGTTCGCTCGTCGGTGCCGGGCGGAGGTTATTCCTACTATAGCGGCACATCGATGTCGTCGCCGCACGTTACAGGATCGGTAGCAATAATAAGGCAGGTTAATCCCGATCTCGACGTCGACACGATTAAAGAGATTCTGATGACCACGGCGCACGATCTTCCTTTCAGCAATCCTGACGGTGAGGACAATATTTACGGTCACGGGATAATCGACGTATTCGAAGCCTGCTTAATAGCTCAATCGGGCTATGGCTTTGTTCACGGCGAAGTTACCGACTCTGAAGGTGCCGGAATCGGCGGAGCGCTTATCGAAGTAATCGGCGCTCCCCGTCTTACTTACGCCGACGATACCGGTCATTACGAGATCGGACTTCCCGCTGACACAAGCTATAATCTCAGAGCTTCTTTCTTCGGCTATATACCCGAAGAGGGCGAAGCGACCGTTTTCGCGGAAGATACGACTTACCTTGATTTCACCCTTCAAATGGCTCCATCAGGAAGTTTGCATGGAACCGTGATTAATATCGATGATTCATCCCCTATCGAAGGAGCCAACGTTCTCGTAGTCGGCGCTCCTATCGATCCGGTTCAAACCGACCAGGATGGATATTATGTATTCGAATCGTTGCCCGGCGATCAGACTCATATGATAGAGGTCGCGGCTTCCGGGTTCGGCTTGGGAGAAGGTGAAGTGTTCATACCCGAGGGCGGCGAGGCCGAGCTTGATTTTGCTCTAGCACCCTTCGAATCGTTCGAAAGCGATGACGCCGGATGGGTAGGCGAAGGTGTCTGGGAATGGGGTCAACCGACCTCCGGACCCGGCGGCGCGTTCGACGGCAACAACGTCTGGGCAACCGTTCTCGGCGGTCAGTACGCCAATAACGTCGATGACGGCCTGGTAACAACAGCTTTCCTGCTTGAAGAATCAAATGCCACGCTATCGTTCTATCATTGGTATGATATCGAGCAGGGATCGCAGGGTTGGGATGGCGGCAACGTCTCCATATCGGTTGACGGCGGCGCGAACTGGGAGATTATCCATCCTGATGGCGATTATCCCGATGACTCAATCGTCGGTCTTGACGGAGATCCCGGCTTTACCGGATCGTCGGAATGGGCGCTGGCTACTTTTGAAATAGGTCAATATGTCGATAATGTAGTTTCCTTCCGTTACCGTTTCGGCACCGACGGCTCCATAACTTATGACGGATGGTATCTCGACGCTTTCGTCGTCACGGGCGCGTCGCCCGTGGAAGGCGGTGGAGATCCGGTGATTACATATCAGCCGGCCTCCTACCGTGTCGAACTCGAGCAGGGAAACTCGACGGAAAGAACATTGACAATAGGCAACGTCGGAGAAGGAATTCTCTACTACTCCATCGCGCCGATCACAATTGACCGCAGGTTGAGGGATAGCGACCCCGACGATTCTATCGACCCCTTCAGACTCGATCCCGAATGGGGCAAATACTTGACCTATGAGAGAAACGGCGAGATGCTCACCGTTACATACGACGGCCCCAAAAACGAGACATCGGATAATGAATCGAATCCCCCGGTGATAGCCGATTACGGCGGCCCCGATGAATTCGGATATACATGGATAGACTCTGACGAGCCCAACGGCCCGGAATTCGACTGGATCGATATTACCGGTATCGGCGAACCGTTGATGTTCGATGATGACGAAAACCAGGGTCCGTTCCCCCTCGGTTTCGATATGCCGTTCTACGATAACTTTTTCGGCTCTATCAATATTTGTTCAAACGGTTGGATTTCCTTTACCAGCACCAGCACCGATTATTCCAATGACCCAATACCCGGCAGCACCGAACCGAACAACCTCGTAGCGCCGTTCTGGGATGATCTCGACCCATCGGATGGAGGAATGATCTATTTTTACACAAATAACGTAGATACCGCCATTGTAGCATGGGTTAATGTTCCGCACTACGAATTTACCGGTCCCGGTCTGTACACTTTCGAGGCGATCATGCTGGCCGACGGTGATATAGTATTCCAGTACGCCAGCGTAGAGGGCGAATTGCTATCTAACACCGTTGGCATTGAAAACGATAACGGTTCAGTCGGCCTGGAGATCGTGTACGACAGCCCGTACGTAACCGACGGTTTAGCTGTAAGAATCAATTTTCCGATATTCTGGCTCGATATCGATCCGAGAAGCGGCTATAACCATCCTGACGAATCATCCGATTTCACCGTCACTTTCGACGCTTCCGAACTGGAACTCGGGGAATATCGGGGTTATCTGCGGATAGACTCAAATGACCCTGCCGATCCTTCTGTGGCTGTCTACTGCACCCTGGCTGTTGTCGATCCTACCGGTATTGACGATGCCGCCGGTGGCAACATCCCTAATTTATTCGCGCTGGATCAGAACTACCCCAACCCGTTTAACCCGTCCACCGAAATCAGCTTCGCTCTGCCAGCGCAATCCGAGGTTGAGCTGGTTGTGTTCGATATGTTGGGACGTCAGGTTAAGACTCTCGTTAACGAGGAGCTGCAGGCTGGATATCATTCCGTCGTCTGGAACGGCACCGATAATTCCGGGCAGGCGGTTTCCTCTGGAATTTACTTCTATAGCGTAAAAGCGGGAGAATTCAATCAAAACCGTAAAATGATCCTGTTAAAGTAAGCGATTCAAGGATCCCGGAAAACACGCCCCCCGTTGTCACGACGGGGGGTTTTTTTATAAAACGAAAACGCCGTCCCGTAGTCATGACTACAGGGCGGCGTCTCCCCCCTCTATCAGAAAATCTATTATTCGAGTTTGAATTTATGCCATTTTGTGGCATAATAATTGCCAGAGGCGTCGCTGGCGGTAAGGATATAATAGTACTTGCCCGGAGGCAAGAGACTTCCGTTACTCGCTACGCCATCCCAAACCACGTTTAACGGCGGCACGCCCTTGCCTTTTACTACCTTCAATGCCCAACGGTCGATTTCCGTCTCCGACCAGTTTTTGATCTTGGCCCTGAAAACGTATAATTTCCATTTGTTTGTCATGACTATATTCTGCGGCCGCAGATAAAATACTATTCTTTTAAAATTGACCGCCGAAATATCGGCAACGTCCATTATAACATCATACTTAATAAACGTTTGAGTCTTGAAATCTGTATCGTTATCTAGTTTAGTGGCCTCACTGACGGGCTTGTAAACCCGCGGTTTTGGCGATAAACCAGGACGGTATGGCACAGGATCATCCTTATACGCGCCATCGTCTTTCTTGACACTGTAATTCGGTATGCCTCCCCATCCATAAGACGCCGCGAAAGAATGATCGTACAGAGAGTTATTTCCGGTAATATCATACGGGTAGGATGCCAGCCCGTAATCGAATCTAAGATCGTTAGCGCCGACCTTGAAATTGAGTGAAAGTCCGGAGTTAAAGCCGCTGTAATCAGTTTCGATATCCCATCTTAACCCCTCGCCGAAAGTAAACCCTCCGCGAATTCCAAAGGAAACCTGATTTTGGGGCATAAACCACCATTCCGAACCGAGATTAATCAGGTAAGTCCAATATTTATAAGATACTCCGGATTCCTCGATCTGGGTCGCGGCGGTAAATGCCGCGTTCCATTCTTTCGCGGTCCGAACATACGCGAGCCCGAAACGTTCTCTGCGGGGAAGGTATTCCTGAATACCGAGATAATCGGGTGACAATCTCGAACGAAGAATATTCTCGAAAGCAACCGCCCCGATCAATCCCTTTGATGATCTAAAGATAATCCCGACATCGAAATCATAAGCTTTACGCTGTCCGTACATCGTCTCATACATATATTTAAACGATGCTCCCGCCGACAGGCCGGGCGCTAATTCCCTGGCAAACGTCGCCGCCCCGTAGTTTACGGTCGGCATACCGGTAAATTCCTCTAAAGACCCGCTTTGATGCATATTGATAGATAACCCGCCCAGATCTCTCAATGGATAAGCTATCGCGAATCTCCCGTTATACGGATCCTCGTTCTGAGCAATGTATTCGTAACCGTTTTGAATATCGAACATCAGATATGTTTGCGATCCTTTAATGAATCCCACTCCGGCCGGATTATACACGGCGCCCGACGGATCATCGGCTAAAAGAAAATACGAAAATCCCATTCCCCCGCCTCTGGCGCCGGTCATGAATTCCGCCGCGTGAGACGGTAAACAGACTATCTGCGACAATAATACAAATAAAATTATCTTTTTCATTTCATAACCCCCATCCGAAAGGTGGCAGATTGTATCCTATTTCCAGGAAAAATTCCCAATCGCTTGAATTTTCATCGGGAATATTCCTAACATTGTTTATATCGGTCAGTTGAATCTCCAACTTACCCCAAAATCGATTTTTATTCAGCGCCATAAATCGCAATCCGTTTATGTTTTTCTTTTGGACCACACCGCCGGGAAAAGGCTCGCTGTAACCGTCCTGTCCGAGCCACGGAGCGGTCCAGTCGTCGTCTATATTCCCCTCGCCAACCCGTTGATACATACCGAAATAGGCCAACCTGAGATCATTATAAACCCACCAGCTAAATTCCCAATTTAAATTGTCGTTATCGGGACCGTCAGGGAAACCGATCGGCATATTATGGTTTATATATCGATTATGAGGACGCGGCTGATTATAAACCCAGTTATTGATACGGGCGTATTCCACTCTCAATCCCGTTCCCGCAAACCCCGGATCGTAAACCTCGCCCCCAATCAAAAAACCGAGCTGAGCGGGTTCGTAATCACTATCGCTTTGTTTCTCAACCTGGAAATCATCTATTAAAAACTCCCCATAAGCCCAGAGTCTGCCGGCGTATCTGTAATCGAATCCGACTGATACCAGGGTATTGTCATCCATTTGAGAGTTGAGTTGATATCCATGATACCAGATCAGTGGAAAGGCGTAGGCCGGTTCGAATCTACGTCCGGGACCGCCGTAGATAACAGCCTCCTTGATAGAAACCGACAGCCCTTTCAACGGTTTGATACTCAAAGAATGGGCCGCGAGATATCTTTGCTGGCTGGTAAAGAAATTCGGATCATCGATTCTACCGTCAAGCTCCTCTTCGAGGGGGCTTAAAAACCCGGAGATCGCTTCGAATCTGATTCTGTCATTAGCGTATGTAAAGCCGAAGACGGTCATGGGATACGCCTGCCGGGAGAACAGAAGATTACCGTATCTTCCGAATCCTCTTGAAAGCCTCTCGAAACCGAATCGGAATTCGAGGTTTTCGAAGCTTAAATTAACCTCGGCGTCCTCCACAAACCCCGCCCAGCCCCTCCAGTATTTACCCTTGTAACGCGGATCCTCGGACAGTTCCCCATCTATCCTGTATGTTATAGTCGCCCGAAGATTCGAGCGAAGATTTATCCTGGTTTTGGGGAAGATCTTGATATAATTCGAATTTTCAGCCCCCTTTTGACTATTCACATCGACTATCTCCAAGCCGTTGATAATCTCGGGGCCCCGAAATTCCGGGATATAAAAGGCGATTAATCGCCGGTAGCTTCGTGCCAATTCCTTTTCGAATTGTGTATCCCCGGATTTCTCCGGGTTTGAAAAATCGTAATGCTCGAAATTTTCCAGAATTCCCCGGCCATATAATTCTCTCCCAACCACAATGATATTCTCCCCGGAGGGAGTATTAACGGGGATCCTCTCCGCCGTCGATATGGCCGATTGCAGGCAAATCAGAAATATTATCTTCGAATAGGACATAATTTCAGGTCAAGGGCGACGCGATATCCGCCAGCCGGAACGATTCTGCCTGGCCGCCGAGAATTACGATTTTCAGCTTGCGCCCCTGGAATTTATCGAGTACTGTTAAAATATCGGCGGAGGATAACGCGTCGCCGTCGATATAGAGTTCTTCGACATTGTCTGTAATCACAACGCGATCAATATCTTCCGGGGAGGCTATCGATCTCGCGTTGGAACCGGGACCATCCCTCAATGTGAAATCCTCGTTGATATATCCTACGATATTGCCGGAAATAGAACCGCGTCGGATCTGTTTTGATATTCCGGCCGTTTTACTTCCCGAGCCTACGATTATGATATTCTTTTTACCTTCTTTGCCGAACAGGGATAAAATAGCGGGAGCTATAAAAAATCTATTGGCGACAAGAGCCGATAAACCGAAAGCATACCCGATACCCACTCCTATCCGTTCGTAAGCAAAATGAATATCCTTGCCGATGAATAGGAAAGCGAGAAATAAGAGGTACGCCTGGGTGATATTACGCCATAAATGCCCAATTAGTTCTCTGCCTGTACCTATTAGATCGACCCTGTGGCATCTTTTAAACACGAATATAAAAGCGTAACAGAAACCGAGGCTTATGGTCATTTGTATCAATTCCACGCCGTTTACCAGGAGCGGATATCTGAATTTCTCAAAAATCGAGTGCTGCACGAGAAAAGCGATATAAAGCGCCAGGGAGACCAGAATCGAATCTGTCGCCGCGTAGAAAATACCATTTTTAATTAAAGCCATATCTTTTCGACGGTTATCTTTATAGAGATAGCTCGAGTTTTTCATAAGTCGAGATTCTTCCAGGGCTGATTCGACTACTTTAGTTAGTTCGTCCTTCCTGATAGGCTTTCTGATAAATTCGAATGCCCCGTGCCGTATGGAATCAATGGCCGAATCGAGGTTCGCCTGGCCCGAAATTATAATAACCATCGTTTTCGGCTGATGTTTTTTCAGGGTCTCCAGGAGAAGCGTTCCGGCTATTCGAGGAAGAATAACGTCGATAACGGCGAGATCGAACTTATCCGAATAAATTTTTCCCAGAGCGTCCATACCATCGAGCGAACTCGTTACCTGATGACCATCGTTTTTCATGACCCTGGTGATAAAATCATTTAAAATCGGATCATCTTCTACGACCAATATCCTTGACATATTTCCCTACCTCGCTCCGGTTCCTCTAAAAACAGCAGGTACTGTTTTAGCCATTATTTTCGCGTCTTCCCATAAAGACCAGTTGTCTATATATTTCAAATCGAGTTTCATCCATTGTTCGAACGGTATGTCGGATCGGCCGCTGATCTGCCATAAACAGGTTAAGCCGGGCTTCATCGAAAGGCGCCGTCTCTGCCACAGGTCATATTCGGCCACCTCTTCCGCCAGCGGCGGACGCGGCCCCACGAAGGACATATCGCCTTTCAGGATGTTAACTAATTGGGGAAGTTCGTCGAGGGATGTTTTTCGTAAAAACCTTCCCAACGGCGTAACCCGCGGATCGTCTTTCATTTTAAACGCGGCGCCTTTCACCTCGTTAAAGCGAGACAGATCTTTTTTTCTCCCCTCGGCGTCTTTAACCATAGTTCGGAATTTATATAAAACGAATTTCTTTCCGTTCAGGCCGCGCCTTTCCTGCTGGAAGAAAGCGGGACCTCTCGACGTCATTTTAACAGCCAGCCCTACGACTAATAAAAGAGGCGAGACCATCGCCAGACCTATTCCGGCAAGAACCCGGTCGAAAAAACTTTTCATTAAAAGAGGCAGACTCGCCTTTGGCAGGGTATCATAGAATATAAGCGGGGAGTCGAAAAAAGTATCGATCCTTTTCCTGGCGAATTTTAACGGGAAAAAGTCGGCCAGCACGGCCATCTGGATTCCCATCTTCTCGCATATTTCAATACTCGGCTGCATTTTGCCCAGGAATTTCGTGTCAACGGCGAATACTACCCAATCAACCTGGTTATTTTTTAAATATTGAGGTAAAGAATCGAGATTGCCGACGCGCGGTATATCCCTGTATCTCCAGAGATCCGGCTTTTTTTCCCAGTCGATAAAACCCAGCGCTTTCAAACCGAAGTGACTGTTGGCAATGACTTTATCAACAAAACCCTTCGCCGTATCTCCGGTTCCCACCACGAGAACCGTACGATAGTTTAGACCCAGAGAACGATAATATTCGAGAAAAGCGACTATTGCCAGTCGGAACACGCCTATAAGGGCAACGCTCATTCCCGAAAACAGGAATATCTGAAACCGGCTTTCATCCAGGTAGCCGAATGTGAAAATATAAGCGAGGATAAGGCCGGTGGCTATAATTCCGGTCTTAACCGAGGAAAATAAAATGTCGCCTATATTTCTCAATCTTACGGTATAACATTCAGGCATATACCAGAAAACCATACCCCAGATTAATGTCGCCGGTATAAAAAGGCCATCGTCGGCGAATATATTGACGCTTTGCCCGTGACTTAGCGAATCGATTATCACGGAAAGCTGAAAGGCCAGCGCCACCAAACAAAGATCCGCCGCGAAAACAAGCTTTCTGAAAAAATAAATGCTCTCTCGAAGCATAATTATTTCCGCCTAATTTTCATCTCGCTCTGAAACTCGGATGTAATTATCGTGTTTTCCGATCCTACCTGTATTTTCGGAACATGAGCCCGTAAGTTTAGCTCCTGATGATCGGCCATACCTGTACCTATCGTCTCGATTACGCTGGATCGGCAGGAATCGGCTTAAATAAACCTCGGTTTTATGTAAATTAAAATTGCCTTTTGACGATAATTTATAAGGAGATAATAAGATAGCAAGCTATACCCTTAGCCCTCCAAACGGAGATAATCGATGTACCCGGCAGACGACCTTAATTTTCCCCAAGACAGCCAATCTAACGCCCTAACTCTGACGCAGGGAGCCGGGATAGCGTGGCGTCATCGCAAATTCGTAACCTCCGTCGCTTTCGCGTCGGCTTTTCTGGCGGCCGTGATAACTCTGCTTACGCCCAACAGGTATACCGCCAACACCTCCACCCTCCCGGTCTTCGACAATTCGAAAACCGGCGGAATAGCGTCGCTAATGCAGGCCTCGCCCGCGCTTGAAATGATGAACCTCGGAATCGACAAAAAATCACCGTCGTTACTCTACCCGGAGATTCTTAAAAGCCGATTGCTTTGCGACCAGGTTCTATCCAGGGAATATTCTTACATGGTCGATGATATAGTCGTAACGACCGACCTGTACGGCTATTTCGATGAACATAACCCCGACCGGGCATACGGAACTCTGGCGGAGATCACCGATATCGAATACGATAAAAAGACCGGAGTCGTTAAATTGTCCGTCGCCACGAAATATCCGGAGCTTTCCTCCATGGTCGCGAATTACTATATCGATAGACTCGACGAATACAACAAGCATAACAGAAAATCAGGAGCTATGGTAAAACGGCAATTCATTGAACAGAGAATGGCCGAGAATAAAATAGAGCTTGCCTCGGCCGAGGAGGCGCTGAAAGAGTTCAGGGAAAACAACCGCGATTATATTAAAATGACCGATCCGCAAACCTTAATGGAGCACGACAGGCTCCTTCGCGAGGTGATGGTGAAAACCCAGGTTTATCAAATGCTCGCCGAGGAGTACGAGCTTTCGGCGATCCAGGAAAAAAAGGAGATGCCGGTTATTCAGGTTCTTGACGTGGCCAGGCCTCCGACCGTTAAAAGCTCCCCGGCCCGGGCCAGGACTACCATACTGGCTTTTATAATCGGATTATTTGCCGGTTCCGGAGTTGTCATAGCCGAACATCTGTATTTACCGCACGGCCGGCAATTCAGGTTGAATCGTATTATAAATCGCTTGCGGTTTGTTCGCCGGAAACGCGAGGACGAAGAAGTTGAAATCGAGCGATAACATCAAAAGTTTTTTTAAATCCACATTCATATACGGTTTGATTGGCGGATCGCGAAGTTTGCTTGAGTTTTTCCTTCTGCCGGTTTACGCGCGCTTTATAACTCCCGCCGAATTCGGGATGTTGGACATATTATTGTTGTTTACGATGATAGGCGGCGTAGCCGCCATGATGGAACTGGGAAACGCGGTTTTTCGATTCTATTTTGATAATGACTCGCCGCGTTATCGAAAATCGGTAATAACAACCGCCGTTTTCGCCATGTTTATAAATGGGTCGATGATATTCGGCTTATTTATTCTTCTTTCACGCTATTTTTCGAACGCCTTATTCGGTTCGGTCGGGCAGGGATATCTTTTCGTTATGGCGGGGGCTTATATATTTCTCAATACGATGATAACCATACCGGTAAATTTGTTGAGAGTAAAAAACCAGCCGACAAAATTCGCGACGGTATCGTGCGCTCAGATCGCCGTATCGCTGACGGGAATAGGTATATTTGTCGTTATTATGAAATGGGGTATCGCCGGTGTGCTGGCCGCTAAAATAATTTCGACATTACCCGCGTTGATTGTCTGCTTCTATTTCGTGAAAGAGGATATCGGCCTGACATTCGACACTAAACTGCTAAAAAACATGTTGAGATTCTCAATCCCCCTGATCCCGGCAGGTATCGCCATCTGGGGTATCAACGGATTAAGCCGGGTGTTTATGCTCCACTATTTAGACCTTAACCAAATAGGACTGTTTTCTGTCGCCTCGAAATTTGTCGTAGTAATAACGCTTTCGGTGATCGCCTTTCAACTGGCCTGGCCCCACTTTTCGCTTTCGAATATGAACTTCCCCGATTCCGCCGAATTATTTTCGAGGATTTTCAACATATTCGCCGCGGGTGGAGTCTGGCTGGTTATGGGGGTCACGCTATTCAGCGAATTTTTAATCCGCCTCGCTTTGACACCCGGATACGTACCCGCCGCCGGGGCGGTATTGCCCCTGGCGCTGGGGATGTTTCTATACGGATTATTTTATTTTTTTTCCACCGGATGCGTATTTACAAAAACAACGGCGCGCGTCGTGCCCCCTATAGCCCTGGCGATCTCTGTTAATATCGTACTCAATCCGATACTCACGCCTCGTTATGGATTTATCGGAGCGGCCTGGGTTACGGCTTTTTCATATCTTGTAATGTCCGCGTCCATGATGTATTCAAATCGAAAAAATAAATATATCATGTTCGATTACGGCAAGTTAGGACGACTTGCCGTTATCGCCGTTCCCGTGATTGCCATAAGCGCCTGGCTGGCCGGGATGAATAGCGCTTATATGCTCGGCGTCAAAGCGCTCATTTTCGCTCTATATCCTCTAATCATAATTCTCACCGATATTGTCAAATCGCCTCTTCAATCTCGAGCGGTTTTAAATCAACAATCGGATAACGTACATAAAATACTGGAGAAACAAATCAGTAATTAGTATGGAGATCGTATTTTGCCGATTCTTACCCTGAAAAAACTGAGCCAAGCTGTGCCTCCCGAAAAAAGCGGCCGAAGATTGCGTATCGCCCTGTCTCACGAGTTCGTAGAGTTGTACCGCGGAGATAAAGACCTCAAAGTCGGGAAAATACTCGCTCGCGACTATAACTGCGAAATCGTTCATCTGGGGACGAATATCGCCAGCCCTGCCGATTCCAGAATCTTTCGGACTAAAAACTACCCGATCGACAGAGTGGGGCCGCTTCCGGACGATTATTATTTGTTGCTGATGAAATCCAAACTGGTGGTTCATCGCAAGGGAGATATCGGCATGTGCGGTTTTTTCAGGTGGACCCCCTCTATAATCCCGCAACTGCTACGATGGAAACCGGATTTGATTTTCGAAAATCCGTATTTGACTCTCTCTCCTCGCTCCTTTATGACATTCATGGCATCGAGAATTTTGCGGATTCCCCTGGTTTATATCGACTGCGGCGATATCGTCAATATTAAACGCTGGAAAAACAGAATTGCTCTGCCGTTTGAAAAAGTGGTTGTCAGGAAGTCGGCGGCCGTGATTACATATAATAACGCCGGCAAACAGAGATTCATTAATAAATACGGTTATCCCGAGGATAAAATCCATGTCATTCCCAAACCGGTTGACACGTCCAGATTCAGTCCGGATATCGACAGCCGACAATTTCGAATTAAATATAATCTTGACGGCAAATTTGTAGTCGCCTATTTCGGCAGACTTTGCGCCAACAAGGGGGCACGAACCCTCCTCGAAGCCGCCGATATTATGCGGAAACGCGGAACAGACAAAGATATCGTATTTTTATTCGTCGGAGGAAACCTCGAGACCGAGCACGCGGCCGAATTCAGCCGGCATCTGAAAACCCTGAACCTTGACAATGTTAAGATAACGGGCTGGTATCCTTACGATGATATGCCGCAGGCTTATTCCGGTGTCGATGTTGCCGTATTCCCGGATCTCGTTTCGCCTCCGGCGTTCCCGACGGTGCTCGCGGAAAGCATGTCTTCCGGGCTTCCGATAATAATAGGCAACAAGGGATGGGAGCATGCCACTCCCTTGATCGACGGTCAAACCGGATTGATAATAAAACCCGGAGATCCCCGGGGGATTGCCGACCGGATCGAACTGCTGAAAGATAATAGGCGTCTATCTCAAAAGCTGGCCGCGAACGTCCTGAATTACGCCCGGCGTGAAATGAACTATGATAATGTTGTCGCAAAATATTACGAACTGTTTCTGAAAATTACGGGGAGAGATAATTCCCCCCGAAGAGGCATGATACATGAGAACACAGAAAAGTATTTCAATATTAAGTGGCGTTGAAAACACGATATTTTTCCCGCCGCTAGCATTGCTTTCGTCCCTGGCAGCAGTGTATTTTCCGCTAATATCGCTCTTGATTATAATATTGATAGTACTATATTATTTTACCTTGTCACATGTTTTTCCTTTCATTGTCTTTCTAATTGTATTGTCATATTTGATCGCAATCAAGTCAAATACCATATATTTTACTTTATTTCTTAATACTGTTCTTTGTTTTTCACCGCTTCTCTATTATATTACCTGGAATAAAAAGTATGATCTTTTTTCTCCATATATCATCATTCCGTTTCTTTATTGGCTCTTTCTATGCCTTGGTCCCTCGGTTTTATACGCGCTCGATTTATCCGGTATTCCCAAGTATGATTATGAGATGTTGAGGACACTTGGTTTAATATATTCCGGAGGCATACTATCTTATTATCTAGGGATCGCCTTCGCAAGTAAGATCTATAGAGGCGACTTAAATACAGAATTCAATGTGGATATAAGCTCCGTGAAATTCAAAACAATATTTAGCTATTATATTCTTATTCATTTTATTTTACTCGCAATATTCATATTCAAAGTAAAATCCTTCCCCATATTCATGCCTGATCCCTATCAAGCGAGAATAGATGTTATTCAAATTGTATCCGGATATGTCTACAATCCATTGAAGTTTATCGGCTTGTTCGCCGTTTTGTATATATACCACTATTTAGTGACTAAGGATAGGTCTGAACGGGTCGATTATTATCCTTTTCGTCTTGCCTTATACGCTTTTGTCTTATTAATATTTCTAAACTGGCGGAGTGATTTTATCATGATGGCTTTATTGATAATAGTAGGTTATCACTATCTAAAAAGGCCTCTATCTCTCAAAATTGCCGCCTTCGCTTCCATTATAATATTCGCTATAGCCGTAATATATGACGTTTTACGACAGGGCAAGGCCGACGGCGGATTATCATCGGTAACTTTATCCCTTTATACCACTCTATTCGTGGATTCTTCAAATTTAGGCATAATTATGAATAATATTCCGTCATATGCAGACTTTATGCACGGAAATACTTTTCTTTCCGGTATTAAGATGCTTTTGCCCGGAGACGATCAAGCTTTGGGCGAGACTCTCCGTGACAGTTTTAACATGATGGAAGGTGGAGGAGGAATTACAACCACCATTTTCGGCGAATGGTATATTAATTTCGGTATGGCGGGAATATTTATCGGAATATTTCTCCTTGGAGTTATTGCCGGTCAATTTTATAATTGGATGAAGAAACAAAGGGATTTCTTTAGCGTATTTATATATGCTATTATAATATATCAAGTATTCGTGTTCATCAGAATCGGCTTATTAACAAGTATAATGCCATGGTTGATTATTCCGATGTTAATCGTATATCGAAAACTATGCTTATCGAAAGTTGCTGGAAAAGAAATTGCGAACCGTGAAAGATGAGGGGATTAATTTGCCATGAAAATTCTAATTGCCAATAAATATCTTTATCCTCGCGGAGGAGACTGTCTTTACACTCTCAGGCTGATGGATCTTCTGAAGAGTAACGGCCACGAGGTAATACCGTTCTCGATGAGCCATCCTGAAAACGTGAGGACGGGATTCGAAAAATATTTCGTGCCTTATATAGATTTTCGCGAAGAACTAAAGAAATTCGGAGTAAATAGCGCGGTTAAAGTCACCTCGAGATCAGTCGTAAATAAGCAGGCCGCCGCCCTCATGGAGCGAATCATTTTAGATCACAAACCGGATATCGTCCACCTGAACAATATTCATCACCAACTTACACCATCGATATTGGAGCCGGTTACGAAACGCAATATTCCCATAGTCTGGACTCTTCACGATTACATTCTCACCTGCCCGAATCATAATCATCTTAGAAACGGTTCGGTATGTATAAAGTGCGCCGACGGCCATAACGCGCATGCCCTGATTCATCGCTGTAAAAAAGGATCTTTCGGAGCGAGTCTCTTAGCGGCGTTAGAAAGCTCCCACTATAATCCGGAAAAACTCTCGGGTATGGTCAATAAATTCATATGCCCCAGCCGTTTTATGGCCGATTTTCTGATCGATAGCGGGTTTCCACCGGGGAGAGTAACGAACATCCCCAATTTCCTGCCGTCTATAAAGTCCGAGTCTCGCGGGCAGGATTATTTCTTGTATTTCGGCAGGCTTTCAGGGGAAAAGGGGATTGATGTTCTGTTGGAGGCGATGACAATCCTCGGGAAAGGAAGACTCATAATCGCGGGGAGCGGTCCCGATGGCGAGAGACTGCGATATAAGGCTGAAAATCTCGGACTGAATAATATCGAATTCGTGGGCCGTAAAACACCCGAATCGATTATCGAATTACTCTCAGGTTGCCTGGCGGTAATCATGCCCTCGATATGCTGGGAAAACCTCCCCTACTCGGTGATGGAGAGTATGGCCGCCGGCAAACCGGTTATCGGTTCCCGGATCGGAGGTATTCCGGAGATGATCGAACATGGGAATAACGGCCTCCTGTTCGAGCCGGGCAATGCCGCTCAACTGGCTGATTGCATGAGTAGTCTTTTGGCTGATACCGAATTAGCGCGGCGGATGGGTGAAGCAGGCAGAGAAAAGGCACGGAGTCTTTACTCACCTGAAAAGCACCTTGAAGATCTGATCAGGCTGTATTCTAACGCGATTGCTCGATATGCTTTACCGATTAACGATGAAATATCTAATATTAAAACAAGCGAATCCGATAAAAATAACAGCCCTACCATGGTAGAGGCTGGTGGTGACGTATAGACAATCGACAAATAACAGGCGATACGTGGATAATTCCAATGAAAAATATTCACGTTTCGAGCGGATGAGACAATCCGGGGAAACAACGATGGAAGCTTCGATTATTGTAACATACAGGTGCAACGCAAGATGCAGCATGTGCAATATCTGGAAAAACCCCACCAAACCCAGGGAGGAGATCAAGCCGGATATACTCGATAAACTTCCGCCCCTCGACTTCTGCAATATCACAGGTGGAGAACCTTTTTTACGGCTCGATATTCTGGATATTATCGAGGTTGTTAAGAGGAAAGCCAAAAGGGTGGTGATAAGCACCAATGGTTATCTTACCGATAGAATCCTGCAGGTGGCCGAGAGGCATAAGGATGTCGGTATCAGGGTAAGTATCGAAGGTCTTCCGGAAGTCAACGACGATATAAGAGGATTAAGAAACGGTTTCGATCATGGATTAAGAACCCTTCTCGAGCTTCGCAAGATGGGCGTAAAGGATATCGGCTTCGGGGTCACGGTATCGGATAAAAACGCCCGCGATATGATCGAGCTTTACAATCTTTCAAAGTCTATGAACCTGGAGTTCGCCACGGCCGCGTTACACAACTCATATTATTTTCATAAGTACGACAATAAAATAAATAATACCAAAGAGGTTTTGCGCTATTTTGATGAACTAATTGAAGATCAACTTGGTTCGGGGAATATAAAAGACTGGTTCAGGGCATATTTCAATTATGGTCTGACACGCTATATTCATGGTAAGAAAAGGCTTTTACCATGTGAGGCCGGAACGGAGAATTTCTTCGTGGATCCGTGGGGTGAAGTAAGGCCTTGTAATGGCATGGAGGAAAAATTCTGGCTGGATAGCATGGGAAATATAAATGAGAAGAGTTTCGATGAGATCTGGAACGGCCAGAAAGCGATCGAGATCAGGCAGCGGGTTAAGAGTTGTCCCAAAAACTGCTGGATGATCGGAACAGCATCGCCAGCGATGAAAAAACAACCTTGGAAACCAGTCGCCTGGGTTCTGAAAAACAAACTGCGCGGATACCGGAGAGAAACACGAATCGCCGTCTTGGGCACGAGGGGCATTCCCGACCTTCAGGGCGGCATAGAAAAACACTGTCAGGAATTATACACGAGGCTGGCGAGGAGGGGATACAAAATCAGGGTCTATGCCAGAAAGGGGTATGTCCATCCCTGGAAAACGAATCATGAAGACGTCGAAAATTATCCCCTTTACGCGCCGAGAATAAAAAGTCTCGAGGCTATATTTCACACAACCTGGGGTATTATTCACGCCTTTCTTAGCAAAAAGAGATTCGATATTTTACACATACATGGAATAGGACCGTCTTTGCTTGTTCCGCTGGCGAGACTGCTTGGGTTTCACGTCGTAATGACTCATCATGGTCAGGATTACAATCGTCAGAAATGGGGAAAACTGGCCAAAATGGTTTTGAGAATAGGAGAATGGCTTGGAACAAAATATTCAAACGAGATAATCTCCGTCTCCAAAACAATCAAAGACAATCTGGAAGATAGATTTTGCCGGGATGTAAATTATAACCCCAACGGGGTCGAGATTCCCGAGCTTATTCCGCCGGGAGACTATTTCGATAGCCTAAATATTATTCAACATAGATACATACTAGCGGTTGGCAGGCTGGTTCCGGAGAAAGGATTCCACGATCTTTTAAGCGCTTTTAAGGATCTCGACACCGATTGGAAACTTGTTATCGCGGGCGCGGCCGATCACGAAGACAGCTATAGCCTGAACCTTAAACAACTTTCCGATGGCGATCCCAGAGTCGTAATGACAGGGGAAATAAAGAGAGAAAAACTCGACGAACTTTACTCTAACGCGGGATTATTCGTTTTACCATCTTATCATGAAGGCCTCCCGATTGTGTTCCTGGAGGCATTGAGCTACGGTCTTGACGTTTTACATAGTTCCATCCCCGCGAACACCGAGCTTTCGAATGACATCGCTTTCCAATTTCCCGCCGGAGATATCGAAATGCTAAAAAGAAAACTCAAAGATTATTTATCGCGGCCGGAACAATCCGCGCTCCCGGCAACTTCCAGATCCGACAAACTCAAAGAGTTTGATTGGGATGTTATCTCGCTCAAAGTCCATAAATTGTATAAAAATCTTAACCCTCAAGACACCGACGATAATTCTCACTCCGAAGGCACGCCCGACAAGACTCACCTGGATGGAAAAGCAAGCCTTAGACTACTGAAAAAGGAAAAACAGCTTGAGTCGGTCGGTTAAAAACAGAACGATCTCCCAAAAGATCAACGGATATAAAAGCCTTCTTGATTATCATCTCGGACAAACCAGGGAATTCGCCCGACACGATTTCGACGTCTACAAAGATATCGTTATCGCCACCGCCGATTACATCAGCGGCGACGGAGAGGCCTCCCTACGGGTTCTCGATATAGGATGCGGCCAACGATATCCCAACACCCTGCTTTTCGCCAACGAGGAAAATCGCGACGCTTTCGGGGTAGATACCGATATTGTCGGCCCGGGCGTGGCGAAATACCTCGAGATGATCAGGAAGAACGGAATCGAAAGATGCGTTAAAAGCGCGTTTCGAGAGTTATTGTTCGATCCTGCCTATTTCAGAGCGTTAAATAAATACTCCGGTAAGAAACTCAGTAAAAGAAGAATCCGGATTCTAAAAGCAGACGCCGGTAATCTGCCTTTCAACAATAAATTTTTCGATCTGGCGGTATCCAACGCCGCTTTCGAGCATATAGAGAATATACCGGCCGTCCTCCAGGAATTGAACAGAATCTGCAAACCCGACGCGGTTTACCACATACTAATTCATCTTTATTGCTCCCTTTCCGGAGGACACAACATGCGCTGGGCATTCCCCGAGAAAAACGAGCCCGACGACGTCCCTCCCTGGGATCATCTTCGAGATAACGAATTCCCGACACATATCGCTCTCAATAAAATGAGAGAAGCCGAATACCGCTCCGTTTTCGAGCGGTACACGGAAATTCTCGAATGGATTGATGGTCCGTGTGAAGGCAAGACTTTACTAACCGATGAAATCCGCCGGGAGCTATCTGAATATTCCGATGAGGAGCTGTTGAAACGTTATATAACGGTTATCTGCAGGCCGCGGAGAACATTATGAACGATCTTACCGTCAGCGAAAGGTTGAAAAACAACTACGATAACTATTACGATGGCGAATCCGAATGGCGCCGCCTTGGAGCTATCGATAAAGTGAAAAACATCGTCTCCCTCTGTGGCGGAATTCCCCATAATACAATTCTGGAAATAGGCTCCGGGGAGGGTGCGATTTTACAAGAGCTATCCGATCGCCGATTTAGCGAATCGTTATATTCTCTGGAAATTTCGAAATCCGCCGTTGAGACCATAAAGAAAAGAAATATCAATTCCCTGGTAGAATGCGGGCTTTTTGACGGTTACAATATTCCTTATGGTGACAACAAATTCGACCTTGCGATATTAAGCCATGTCGTCGAACATCTCGAACACCCTCGAAAAATGCTGTATGAGGCCACCAGGGTGGCTAAATACGTATTTGTTGAAGTGCCTCTTGAGGACAATTTGAGGTTGAAACCGGATTATGTGTTCGACGGTGTAGGCCATATAAATTACTATTCCCTCAAAACCATAAGAAGGTTAGTCCAGACGTCCGGTATGGAGATAGTATCGCAGAAGATAACCAATCTGTCGTTGGATTGTTTCAAATATATGTTCGGAAACAAGGGCCTCCTGAGATACGTTTCAAAGGAACTTCTCCTGAGATCATCTCCCCGCCTGGCAGCCCGGCTCTGGACCTACCATTTCTCCATACTCTGCAGTAAAAAAGATCTTCGTACACTTATATAAACAAACATCGCGAAAAAGATTATAAAGCTTACTTTAGAGTATATACCGAAATCGTGGAATGGAATGATGGTCAGAACGAGGGAGAAAAGCTATTGACTCCGCAAATACAAGAAGAGCTTAAACAATATTCCGATGAGGAGCTGTTGAAACGTTACATAACGGTTATCTGCAGGCCGGGAGTAAATAGATAATCCAGCAGATAGGAAACCCGTTCTCTATTTCCGCGCGAGTATGGCCATATTGTTGTAATTATCGCCCGTTCTATCCAAGGCTATTTCCTTTGGATTACGCTTTTGAAGAACCCGAATCGGAGCGGATGCCATCAACGATATCTTTTTCATCGCCTTTACCCGATATAGCTTGATTTTATCGAAGAGATTTTTCGAATTAGCCAATCCCGATATTATCTCCATTCTCGTAATATACCCTTGCGGAATAGTAGAATATTTCGCGCCCGTTATATTTTCCGCGTGGAAACCGGCCTCCGTCAGGTTATTTTGAAAATGCTTGCCGTTAAAAAAGAAAAGGTGCGTATCGGGCGCCATTGAGGCCATCCGCGGGCTGCTAAGCTCGAAGTCCTGGTTGGGGACGTCAATATACAGATATCCACCGGGGTCCAGATAATTATCGTGAATATTTTTCAATACATCCCGCGGCTTTTCCAGATGCTCGAGAACATGCGACATGACAACCAGGTCGAATTTTCCCGCCGGAGAAACCTCCTCAATATATGAATTGATTACGGTGAGGTCGGGAATTTTCCTGAGACCCCGGCATAAATCTACGCTCGCTTCGATAGCGGCGAGTTTAATTCGAGGATTTTTTTTCCTGATCAGCTTTAAAAACGCGCCGTCGCCCGAACCGATTTCCAATATATTCGAAATGTTATCGAATCCGATATTTCTCTCGATAAAATCGTAATGATGACGGGCAAACATCTTTGCCTCGAAATATGTCGGCATGTTCACGAATCCGGCATAACCTCTGACAATCGACTCCTCCGGGTCCGGCCTGAATCCGTGATGACATCGAAGACATCGTACGATCGCCGGACTTTCGCTGACAATCTCCAATTCATTTCGTCCGCATAATGGGCAGGCTCGATACGATTCGCTATTACCGCTATTTTCACTTGACCGTGTTAAGGTCGACATTTCTTTCATGGTTTTCATGGCTTACCTCATTACCGAAATAGATAGCTTTTTCGATAAAAGACGGTTTCTATTCGAAGTCGATTGATCAATTCGCCGAATATATTACCCTGCTATCATTTATCAGGTAGAGACCGGATTTTTCTTCTCGTTTTTAGCCTCTTCGGCTGTTTTGATAAGCCTGTTGCGATTGAGCCCCGTCGCGAAACGTTCGGCCATCCTGCTCAAGGCCAGGAGCAGCTTATCGGTCTGCTCGGGAGTCCCGATCGTTATCCTGAGCATGTTCTCCAGACCGCTGTTGCCTGAGAGATTCAAAACCCGAATACCCTGTTTTTCAAGAGCCTCGACAAAATCGGCAGTATTCGAAACATCCAGCAGGATAAAATTTCCGGGAGTCATGCGGAATTTATAACCGACGTCGGGAAGGTTGTCTGTAAGTATCTTTTTCGATTGATTTATCGCGACAACGTATTGCCTGGCATAATCCAGATCATCCAGCACTGCCAAAGCGGCAATCTGGGCGATACTATCCGGACCGCGATCTCCCTTTATCCGTTCAAGAAAACGCAGGTTTTCCGGATCGGTTAGGATATAGGCGGCTTTCAGCGACGCCAGCCCGAAGGCGTTCGCGAACGATCTGACAACGGTCAAATTGGGGAATTTCGACGTCAGATCGGCCATGGACAGCCCGGTATACTCGAAAAACTCCTCGTCGATTATGATCATCGTCCTCTCGGCATAGGCCAGCAAAAACACAAGCTCGGCCTCGTTGAACGCGATTCCGGTAAACTCGTTGGGTGTTTTAATATACACCGTCCTCGTGCGCGACGTTATACGATTGACAATCTCCTCGATTTTAGGCTCGAACGGATTCTCGTGTTCGATTTCAACTAACCTCGCGCCGGTACTTTGCGCCGATTTCAATAAATCAACGGATACCGGGCCGCTGATTACTATTTCGGTTCCCATTTCCAGGTAGGTTCTGAAAATATGCTCCAGCGCCAACCCTGCGCCCGCGTAACAACCGACAAATTCGGGCGGGAGAGAAGCGTATTCCGATATCTTCAGCCTCAATTCCAACGCTGTCGGATCGGGATACCAGTTCAGCGGCTTCGTATTGAGAAAATCCTTTATGGCCTCGGCAACAGCCGGCGACGGGCCTTCAGTCGTTTCATTTCTATCGAGCCTCAATAATCCTTCTGGGGAGTCCGTTGCCCGCGATTCCCGCTTTCCCGAATCATACGGCTCCAGATCCAGCACGGCGTTGGCCACCCTAACCAGTCTTTTCTGCATTGATCACCTCAATATCTTTAATCTATTTAAAACCATTTTATTTGCAATTGATCCCACATCATTTTGTGCCATCGCTAATTCAATCGATCTATTATAAATATGGTTGTGGCGATAGATGTTACTATGCCCGCCACAGACGCTGCCGAACGCAGCCATTCTTTTTCCTTTTTAATTTTATACGGCACAACCACGATATCTCCCAAATCCACATCCTGCCCGAGCGCTTTGCCGCCCGAGTAAATGCGCCCGTCGGCCTTTACCAGCCGTACCTCTTTTTTCGCCGCGTTGGCTGTAAACCCACCGGCTTTCTGTACGAAATATTTCGGTTTTTTATCTTCTTTATAGGTAATGGTCCCCGATGACGCCACAGCGCCTAATACCTGGATCCCCGATGGTCTCGGCGGGATATAGATATAATCTCCGTCGCGTAAAACGAGATTATCCGTCGATTCCGCTTTATCGCGTAGTTTTTCTATATCGATTACTATGCGATTAACTTGGCCGAAATCAGCGTCGATATTGAGTTTCGGTATCGGCCTGTTCAGGCTGTCCAATACTGTCGGCTCGGTTGACGCCAAAATTCCTCGTATTTGCCGTCTTTCGATTTCGGAGCTTAATGAACCCCGGACAAATACCAATCCCTCTATAAACGCGTTGTATGTCGGGCCTCCGCATCTTTCGAGTATATCCAGCAATCGTTCGTTTTCCCTGATCAGGGGGTAGCTTCCGGGAAACTCCACCTCCCCCTCGATGGTAATGCTCTCTCCCAGTCTCCAGCCCGGTATCGATCGTATATAAACTATATCATCTTCTTCGAGAGGCAAGTCCTCCTCCTCACCACTGGCGTTTATAGCGTCCTCGAGATTTACAAAAATCAGATCCGCTGGTTTCCCCGGATCGAGGCGGGCGATTTCCGCCCGTAACAGATAGGCCTTTTTCAGAGGATTACCGGCCAGAAATATGAGGTCGGAAAGCATCATATCGTTGAAATATTCGTAAGTTCCCGGACGTTTTACCGCTCCGGCGATAGAAACTCGCATATCGCGTTTTATTTCTTTATGAGAATAAACCACAAGACTGTCATTATCCCGCAGAAGGAAATCAGCGGAGTCCCGTCCGTTTAATATGTCCTCCAGGTTAATGGCGTAAACTTGCCTGGTCATATCCGGCAAGGTTCTGAACAGGTTCGCCCTTTCCAGGTAGGAATCGCCGAGAAGCAACTCGCCGCAATCGATTAAGTCCGAGATCAGCATATATTCTTCCAGTTCGTATCTTCCCGGATGCTTGAGATGACCGCTGACAACCACGGTGTTTTTGATAGAATCGAAAACCGATGGGATGTTTACGCGATCGGCGTCGGCAAGCTCGAGGTTGTTTTTATCCTCGTGTTCCCTGGAAAGATCGATAGTCAGTAAAATCCGATTATCGTCGCCGCCAACTCTCTCTATTTCCACTTTTTGTAAAAACGCCTCGGCGGTGGATCCGCCTGCCAGCTCGACCAGGTCGCGAAGTTTTTCACCGCCGGTTAGCTCGTAAATGGCCGGACGTTTTACCTCGCCCGATATACCCACTCTGGTTCCCACGACCGGTACGAATATAACGTCGCCCGACTGCAAATCCACGTCCTGCGAGTTATCCCCGGTCAAGAGGAAACGATAGAGATCTATCCGGTCTAAAAGTTTGTTATGCCTGATATGTTTTATCCCCCGCAGGCTTCCGTTTTCAGAGGCCCCTCCCGCCGAATATAAAGCGCTGAAGAGAGTAGCCAGAGAGGAAAGAGTATAACCCCCCGGTTTCTTCACCTCGCCGTACACGAATACCTTAATCCTTCGTATCTTGCCCAGCGATAGCGAGAGTTCATAATCGCTGTATGCCGACGATAGCGCGTCGTTAAGCCGACGTTTGAACTCGTTCATGGTCAGCCCCCAGGCGATTATTTCGCCCACTTTCGGCACGAAAATCTTGCCTTCCCTGTCGATAGTCAGCTCGAGCTGCATATCCACTCGTCCCCAGATATTTACCAGAACATGATCTCCCGGGCCGAGTTTGTAATCGGGTGGAGGAGTCGCGTCCATTATCGGGGCGAAGCTCTCGGGCGAACCCTCGAATAGATCGTATCCGAATGCTTTGAGACCTGTCGATTGAACCGCTTTTACCCGCCCGGTATCGCCTATAGAGTTATCCGATGATGGCGAACGAGCGTCCGAATCACTATCTGAAAATACATCGGGGGTCGAATGCCTATCCACATTTTCAACTCGCTCCGCGGCCGGTGTCCCGACATTCCCGCTTATGTAACGCGAGTATATTTCCCCCTGCTCCGCTGTAAGTTGAGCCGGCACGGATCCAAATGATGAAACTACGAACGCGAAAACCACAAAAGATTTGAATCCAACCATTATTTTTCCCGGCATATTTTTCATAATTCGTTTATATAGTAAATCAAAGGGTGTGCCATTCCGAAAATAACCCCATTTTGATTTGCAATTCTTTAAATAACAATGAGTTGCGACTGGTCGAGCGACGCCGTTGTTCGGCCTCGATGACGGTTTTTCGGAAAAATAATCTCATATTCTGGAAAAAATTACCAGATCGGCATAATCGTTGAGATTTAAATTATAGGGAAATTATAAAACTAAAAAAATCGTATGATATCGAGGCGCTATTTCAGCAGTGCGGCTTTCATCGTTTGAGAAATACCGTCGCCGGTGAGTCTGAAAAAGTATACTCCCGACGGGCAATTCGCTCCGTTCCAGAGAATAGAATAATATCCGGGGTCGATCTTCGAATCGAGGAGAACATCGATTCTCTGCCCGCGCGTATTGAATACCTCCAGAGTGATCCGTGACTTCTCGTTAACTGTGAATTCAACCATCGTTTCGGGGTTAAACGGATTCGGATAAATCGAATCGAGTTTGAAAATCGACGGTGGAGGCACGGGGTCATCGATAGCGGTGGTGCCGTCGTCCAGAAGAAGCGTCAAAAACGAACCATTATCGCCGACAAAAGCGTTTCGTCCCCTGGCGAAAATTCCCTTGGCCCTGTCGGGGGTATCGTAGGAAGCTATCAGGTAGGGCAATTGCATATTCGAGATTGAAAATACGCTAACCCCTGAAGAGTCCTCGGCGGTAAACATGAGGGTATCGGAAACGGCGATATCGTTAACAAATCCCTGGGTAGCCAGGCCGGTTATAAATGTCGGCAGGGCGGGATCCGAAACATCGAGAATCTTAATTCCGCCGGCTCCGTCGGAGAGAAACATATAGTCCCCGCTGCCGGTCACATTGAAGGCTTCACCCGATGATACATAAGTATCGACAACTTCGGGCGCCGTCGGATCGAAGATATCGAACGTGATTATGCCGGTGGGGAAATCGACTACATAAATGTAATTTTCCTTTCCCCAGATACCGGTGGCCAATCCCCCGGTCGGCTGAGTTACCACGTGGCCTGGTTCCGACGGATTTGAGATATCCACGACGATTAGCCCGCTGTTGAAATCGGCGATAAAAGCGTAACTTCCCGATACATAAGTATTGTATGCCGCGCCCGGCGTATCGAAGCTCGAGAGAAAACCGGGCGAACCGGGATCGGTGATATCGAAAATAGATATTCCGTGGCTCCAATCGGAAACCACAGCGAGACTGCCGGAAATAGTTACCGAATTGGCTAAACCTTGAGTATCGTAATTGAAAATTTCGTACGGCGCCCATGGATTGGCGATATTTATCACCGTCAATCCCGCGCCCCAATCACCGAGTAAAACATAATCGTCGATTACTACCATATCGTGAGGGCTGCCCGACGTCTCGAGAGAACCCTGAAGATATAGATCCCATTGGGCCACGGCGGCGGTCGCTGAAAACAGCGAAAACAATAAAATCGAAATTGTATTTGCGGCGATTTTTTTCATTATCAGACTCTCCCGATCATCTATAAACGGCAAATTCCATGCCTTCGATATCGATGATTTACCCGCCGGATTTTCCCCTTTGAAAACCGTTAAGTTTATAAATACCAACAGCTAAATTAACCTATCCACGTTTCAGCGCAAGAGAAATTTTCAAGACAATCTCCAACTGCGCAATGGTTTGCACAGTCTGGTGTCGCGAGAATCATGATTTCGGTTTTGCCTGAATTATATTATACTCCGAAATATGGGCGAGAAGATTAGAAATGTCTTCAAGACGACCGGCGCTTTCAGCTGTCATCATCCGACTCACAGGCAGTTCGATTACGCCGTTTCCCCGTATCATGTATTCAAAGTTACCCGCTGCTGGCCTGAAGGATGCGTGGAGTTTCTGTGGCGATGCCGTCAGTTTGACAAGGGGCACAAATGCCCTAAAAAATACAAGCATGTGGGACGGGCCTGCTCGTCATGTAAATACTATTATGAGATTAAAAATTGCCATACTCCTGAAACTAATCTCGACGATACCCAACTGAAGGAATTTATCAGGGAACTTCGTGAATACGAGGGCTGGCTGGAGAGCATGAATGGAAAAACAGTCAGGTTTTCCGGGATAATCGATTCGATCCGGCCTCGTTTGACTTTGAAAATCGGGCGATCCGGCAGGCATTTGAGGATGGAGGATTATCTCGTATCGTTTCCCAACGGATATTTAGGCACGGATCTTTTCGATGATCGCCTCTATTTGAAAATAACCGGCGGCTTTTTAAAACGGAATGAACTTGCTATCGGTGATGAGATCGAGTGCGACGCTATTTTTACCGTGGAGAAAGGACGGGTTATACTTCGCAATCCCAGGAGGGTCGATCTAACCAAAAACGGCGGCAAGCAGACGTTGACAACATCTAACGCCCTGTTAGGACGGGCTACCGGGAAAATCATCAGCGGGTCGATAAGTTTTTGCGAAGATTGCCAGTACTGTTGTCTTATCGATATAGAGGACGATAGCCGAGTAAAACCCGCCTTTTACAGGCGGTTCTATTGTCTTCGGGGTATTGACGACCCGGAATATTGCCCGGTCAGGCTGAAACTGCTGAATGCAACCGATAATAGCCCGGGAGGTTAAAGAGATTTCAGGAATGAAGTTTTTTCTAGTTTGCGGAAATGTGACAGAGGCTACAACCGCTTACCCGCCTCTTTAGTGAGATACGCCCTGTAAATCAAACCGCCGACTCCCGATTTTAACATCAAATCCATAATTCCGGGGATCTCGTTCGGGGAGATCAATTTCGCCTCGCGGATTTCACGGGTATCTATCGGGCTTATCTCTCCGCCTATGTATTTGGCCGAGAAAATGTACGATGTCCAGTCGATATAATCATCGCCCGATTGAAAACGAACGTCGATACGAAGGATATACCTCTCCAGTTCTATTTCGACGCCGGTCTCCTCCATCGCTTCCCTCTTAGCGCCCGTTTCGAAATCCTCGCCGGGCATTATTCCCCCCGACGGCGCTCGATACAGACCGGGCGGATAGAACGGTTTGGCGATAAAGATATAGCCGTCGTCTTTTTTAATATACAGTGTTATATCGTGAGCGCGGCCGTTTTTCATGCTGGATCTGACAATATGCATCTCCTCGGCGGTCATCTCTTGCAACGTCGTCAAACGATCCGGTTCCCCATAAAGCCGAACCATCCCTTCTTCCTGCGGTTTTGTGAAGCTCATAGCTCCTCCAGCTCGCTCTCCAGAAGCTGTTTCTTATAAATATCGGCGTAGTGGCCGTCGAGAGATATCAAATGATCGTGATCTCCACGCTCTATAATCTTTCCATCACCCATAACGAGTATCATGTCGGCGTCTTTTACGGTTGAAATTCGGTGAGAAATCATAATACTGGTTTTGCCTTTTAAAATCTGCCTTAAATTCGAGAGTATCTCCTCCTCGGTATGTGTATCCACCGACGAGAAAGCGTCATCGAGTAATAGTACTCGTGGATCGGCTGATAACGCCCTGGCTAAAGCTGTCCTCTGTTTTTGACCGCCCGAGAGGGTAATACCTCTTTCTCCCAGCAGCGTATCGAATTTCCTGGGGAATCCGTCTATCTCTCCGGCCATTCCGGCGGCGGCGGCGAAATCAGCCACCGTCTCCATGCTCTGATCGTAATTCCCGTAAGCGATATTGCTTCTAATGGTCTCGGAGAACAAAAAGGTTTCTTGCATAACCGGCACTATCTGGGTACGTAGCGAGCGAAGATCCCAGTCATTTATATCGATATCATCTATAAATATCATCCCTCGCTGAACCGGGTACGCTCTCAACAACAGCGAAACCAGGGTGGTTTTGCCGCTGCCGGTCGCGCCTATAAGAGCCATATTCATCCCCGGCTCTATAACCGCGGACATCCCTCGCAGAACCTCGGTCGAGTTATATCCGAATTTTAGATCTTTTAGTTCTATTTTTCCCTTAATCTCCTTAGACACCGCGCCCCTGGCGTTCGTTACCGACGGCCTGGCTTTAAGAATCTGCTCGATTCGAACAAGGGAGGCTTTACCCCTCTGATATAAACCGGCTACCCACCCCAGAGCCGCCATCGGCCAGATCAAAAGCAACAGATAGGCCGAGAACGCCACGAAATCCCCAAGGGTAATAGTGCCGTCTATTATATATTGACCGCCGAACCAGAGGGCCGTAATAGCCGCGGTCCCCGAAAACATGACTATAGCCGGGAAAAACATCGCCCAGACCTTGACCATGGACATATTCTTTTTAATATAATCGATACTTAACAGCGAGAAATCCTCGATCTCGGCTTTTTCCTGCGTGTACGCTTTCACAACTCTTATACCGGAGAAGTTCTCCTGGGCGCGGGCGGTTATGGTGGAATATTGTTCCTGGATTTTAGTATAACGCTTATTCACTTCTCTACCTAAGAAGAATACCAGAAGGGTGATTATAGGCATGGGAATCATCGCTAAAACCGTGAGCTTAAGGCTGATAGTCATCATCAGCGGCAGCGCGAAAGCCAGGGTAACCGCGGTTGTACAGGAATACATTATACCGGGCCCGATCATAGCTCTAACCGAATCCATATCGTTGGTCGCCCTGGCCATGATATCGCCGGTGGGAGTTTTATCGTAATACTTTCTATCCAGGGTCAACAGGTGATCGAAAAACCGGTTGCGGAAATCGTATTCTACCCTTCGCGACGCGACGATCATAGTCTGCCGCATAAAAAACCTGAAAATAGCGGATACTAAAACTACACCTATTATAGCCGCGGCGTATTGAAACAGTATCTCTTTAGTCACCCCGACTTTCAAAGCGTTAATAGCGTCGCCGAGAATCCAGGGTCCGGCAAGTTTAAACGATTCGGTCATAACAATCGCCAATACTCCCCCGATCCAATGTCTCTTGTACTTTAAAAGAAAGGGATAGAGAATTCGAAGAGACGATTTACCCGATTTTGGCATATTCGATAAAACGCAAATTTCTATTCCGTGTCAAGACCGAAAACAGGTTGTACACGCTCGAATAATGGAGTTCAAACGCTATTAGATCTCACCTGTTTTTGCGCGATGTAAACGCCCAGAAGGATAATCGCGCCCGAAACGACACTTCCTGTCGAGAGTCTTTCTCCCATTATGGCATAGGCCAACAACGCGGTAACGATCGGCTGGAGATTCATAAAAATCGCCGTCCTCGACGGTTCCATATGTTTCATGCTCCAATACCAGATAATATAGGCGACCACGGAGGTCAGAATGGCGGTATAGGCGATTCCGCTCCACCCTATCCAGGTTACACCGGAGTAATCGAAACCGAGTGCAAGGTACAAACCGAACGGAAAGTACATAAAAGTGCCAATAATTAATACGTAAGAGGTTACAACCACCGCCCCTTTTTGTTTAACCAGGGGACGTCCTAAAACAGTGTAGGTGGCCCAGGACCAGACAGCGATCAAGATAAGAGAATCGCCGAGAAGGTAATCGGTTTTCATGGCCAACCCCTTTTCCGCGAAAAAAGCCAGCACACCGGCCAGGGCGACTAAGATCCCCATGGTTTTGAATCTGGTCATGCTTTCTTCACGCCTCCACGACGAAAGCAGGTATACCCAGATCGGTGTCGTAGCGTAAAGCAGGGCGGCATGAGTCGGCAGGGTAAACTGTAAACCGTAAAGAAACATAACTTGATTCAGAGGGATCGCCAGGACAGCCAGCAGGATTAAAAGCGGCCACTCGGATTTAGAAAACGGAAAACGATATTTTCTAACCGCTATTATGGCAAACAACGTGATGGAAGCCAGGGCGAAGCGGAAAAAGGCGAAGACCAATGGATCGAATTCCGAAAGCCCTTTCTTGACCACCAGGTATGTTCCGGCAGATATAAGCGTATGAAGGGACATGGCCGTATAGAAAAAGCCATGCCCCGTATCATCGAAATTTACTTTACGACGCAGATTTTAGCCCCAAGAACCTCGCCGCTTTCGGAGACAATATCCACTTTCCACTCGCCGACCCATTCGGGAGGGACGATTTTCGAACTCCAGATCCTGTTCCGGGGATATTTCGCCGGAAGGGTTACACGGGCTTTCTCCTCGCCGTTGAGATACCAGATATGGTCAACGGTTGCTTCTTCTCCGGCGTTTAGAACATTACTCCAGAAAAACAGCGTGCTGATATCGGCGGAGAACTCCGAAGCCTCGCCTACCGGTTCCCTTTCCTCCACACCGGCGCAAAACGCCATCGCCTCGACTGTGAGCGATGTTTCGACCTGGGCGGCAGCGGGCTCTTCAGCCGTCTGGGCCTCCTGAGCCTCGGTGGCCGCCGGCGGCGCGGCCTGTTTGGCTGTATCCGAGGTTGCCGATTCTTGAGCCAGCGCTAATGCCGGCAATACCACCATGCTTACAAATAACAGCTTACTCATAACTCCCTCCTTGTTTTTATCCCCGCAAGGGGTTTAACGGTCTTAAGTTCATTACAGACGTCCAGGCGATATCCCTCTGCTTTAGGAGACAAAGAACCGAATCGGCGACATCCGACGGCCTTAACACTCCCGGTTTTGATTCTATCTTCTTTTTCGGATCTCCGCCACCGAAATATGTGGCAGTGGAACCGGGCAGGACGATCGAGACCTTGATATTATGATCGCGTAATTCCAGGCCGAGCGATTCCGAGAAACCCAGTAACCCGTATTTCGACGCGCAGTACGAGGCGAACCCGGCTATCGGCGTTTGCGACGCGCCCGAACCGATATTTATGATATATCCCGATTCTTGAGCAATCATTTTTTTCGACGCTAATTTCGAAAGTAAAAATACCGCCCTTAAGTTCACCGAAATAATATTATCCCAATCGGTAAGGCTCATTTCGGCGACATTACCCTCTATCCCCAAACCGGCGTTGTTTATCAAGACATCGATTCCGCCGAGAAAACCGAGAGCCGATTGAAACATCGAATCGACCTCCGTTTCATCGGTAAGATCGGCCGCGGCGAAATCGACATGGCATCCGAGCGATGCCAATTCTTTCTTTAGCTTCTCCAGTTGTTCCCGATCCCGGGCGGTAAGGAAAAGTTTCACCCCCTCCGCCGCGAGCGATTCGGCTATCGCTCTTCCTATCCCTTTCGACGCTCCCGTAATTATGATTCGTTTATTTTTCAGATTCATCTTATTCTTCTGTGGAAATTAATTTTATGCCCTCCGCGCGGAGTTTTCCCAACGCGGTTTTCGGAATCCTCGCCTTTACCGTCAGGGTTCCGTCGTCGCTTACGCTATCGAGCAGATGGCCAAGGGAGCTTATAAGATTTAATTTCATTCCGGGGTTAGATTCGATACGGGCTGTGATCGTCACCTTAGAACCCTCCAGACGCGATTCCAGGTCCGATTTGACCCTTCCAATCCCTTCTCCGGTGGCGGCGGAGATGAACCTCGCTCCCGGATATCGCCCCAGCAGCAGGCGGAACAGATCGGGCTCATGGCGAAGATCTATTTTATTGAAGACATGAATGACAGGGATTCCACCCCCGCCTATTTCTTCGAGTATTCCGTTAACGGTGGAGATTCGTTCCTCGAAAAATCGATCGGATATATCAATCACGTGCAATAGCAAATCAGCTCTAAAGGCTTCCATCAAAGTCGATTTGAACGAGGCCACCAACGACACGGGAAGCTTCTTGATAAACCCGACTGTATCGGAAAGCAACAGCATATTGCGCCCTGATAGTTTCAGTCGTCTCGTGGTCGAATCGAGGGTCGCGAAAAGATAGCTTTCGGCCAACACGCCCTCCCCGGTCAACAGGTTGAAAACGGTCGATTTCCCGGCATTTGTGTAGCCGACCAGGCATACTTTGAAAATACCGTCCCGCTGTTTTCTCTGGATATGCCTCTCTGTTTCGATTTCCTTTAATTTTTGCTTTAAATCGACGATTCGCTTGCGAACCAATCTTCTATCGGTTTCCAGCTGGGTTTCACCCGGCCCCCTCGTGCCGATAGAACCCTCCTGGCGTTCAAGGTGAGTCCAGCCGCCGGCAAGCCTTGGAAGAAGATATTCGAGTTGAGCGAGTTCCACCTGGTTTTTTGCTTCCCTGGTTCTGGCATGCAGAGCGAAAATATCGAGGATGATACCGGGTCTGTCCACGGCAGGACAGGATACTTTTTTTTCGATATTTACCTGTTGTGACGGCGAAAGGCCGGAATCAAAAACCACGAGATCCGCGTCCCTTTCCTTCACTAACGCGGCCAACTCGTCGGTCTTGCCGCTTCCCAGCATGGTCGCCGGGCTGAATTTATCCATATACTGGGTTATACTTCCGACAACCCTAGCCCCCGCGGTTTTGCACAAGCTGATAATTTCGTCGAGAGGGTTATCATCGAGATGCAAAGCCTCGTTCTTTTTAAAAACGCCCACAACTACAGCCCGTTGCTTGACAGGCTTCGTCGGCGTGCCATCAAAAAACGATTTCAATCTTTTCTCCTCTCGTCAATCAGTTTGAACAACGACTCGGCGTCTTTTTTGGAAACGTTTCCAGCGGGAATAACCAAAACCTCGATCTTCTTATAAAATAGAGGAGTATCTATTTCTATAATGGAACCGGGTTTTATTTCCTTTGACGGTTTCGCCGGTAAACCGTCGAGGAACACCATTGATGACGACGCCGCGTCACCGGCTAAGGAGCGGCTTTTGAATATTCTGGCGACGGACAGGAACTTGTCCAGCCGCATCATAACCTCTTATCGATATATAACCCCGCCGAGACTTTTGTCAACAACTCCTCCAATTGAGCCTGCGCTTTAGCCCGTCGGGTCATCTCCTCGAGCGTATCGTAATCTTCCTCGATATCGATGGGGCTTGCCTGACGTTTATCCTCGAGCCTTATAATATGGAAACCGTACTCGCTGACAACGGGCGGGGAAATCTGTCCGATCTCGAGATCGGTTAAGGCTCTTATAAACTCCGGTAGAAGATCATTGGCGGCATACCACCCCAGTTCCCCCCCGGAATCACGGGAGTTTTCGTCGTCTGAAAACCGTTTGGCCAACTCGGCATAATCGGCGCCGTCGAGAATTGACCGATAAAGGCTATCGGCCTGCCCCCGTTTCGCCTCCATGTCGTTATCGGATGGCAGCAACTGAATCAGGATATGGCTGGCCCTTACCTTGTCTCCTTTTCGTCCGGTCGCCTTTATGACATGAAATCCGAATTGCGATCTGACAACTTCCGAAATCCGGCCAAGCTGAAGCCCGAAAGCGGCCTTCTCGAACTCGGGAACCATTTCTCCCCTGGCGAACCATCCGAGATCGCCGCCGTTCTTGCCCGATGGATCGTCGGAATAAGCTTTCGCGAGCAAAGCGAAATCTTCGCCGCCATCCGCTTTATCTCGAATTAGTTGGGCGTAATTGTACAACGAATCAACCGTCGACGCGCCCGGCTGAATCGATATTAGAATATGAGACATTCTTATGCCGGCCGGTTTTTCGGGAAGATCGTCGATGTTCTCCTCGTAAAAATTTTTCACGTCGCCGGTGGAAACCAGGATACGGGCGAGCTTGCTCTGTATTAATTTTTCCTTAAGCAATTGTTTGTAAATCTCGTCGCGGTATTGCTCCTTCAGGCCGGTCAATGTCAGCCCCTCGGCGCGAAGTTGTTCCCTGAAATCGTCCTCCGAGGGAAATTGACTTTTTATCGATTTAACCTGCGAATCCAGAGCCTCTTCGACTTCCTTATTGCTAACTTCGATAGTGGTGTCCCTCCTGGCCTCGACGAGAAGCACTTTATCTTCGATCATCCTGTCGAGAAACTCGTTTCTCAAACTATCGAGCTGGCTTTCGTTCCGAATCTCAGTTCGATTCTGTAAAGCGTAAAGCTGAATTTGAGATTCGAGTTCGGAGAGAAGAATGATCTCTTTATCTACAACCGCCACCACTCGGTCGAGAACCTCGGCGCCGGCGGAAGCTGTTATAAGAAGAGTAAAAAGTATCCCTGATAGTTTATTCATGGTAAGCTCTGTCCCATCGCGGTTAGCAACAATGAATCGGTAACGGGAAATCTCTCTATAACCGCCGTCGATTTCAATTCGTCGATAAACTGTTCAAAAGCTTCGGCGTGCCGAGTCGAATAAAGGCTGTCGAAAATCCTCTGTTTCGCCTCGAGGGAATCGAGATCGGCGCCCGCTTTCATTCTATCTGTCAGCAATATCACATGAAATCCGTAGGGGGTCTGAACCGGCCTGGAGTACGATCCTATTTTCAATTTCCCGGCGGTTTTATAGAAATCCGGATCCATGCTGTCGGACGTAAAATAACCTATATCGCCTCCCCGCTCGGCGGTAGATCTATCGCCCGAATAATCCCGGGCCAGGTCCGCGAAATCCGCCCCTTTTTTCAGCCTGCCGTGTATCGCGTCAGCCTCCCCTCCGGTGGCCAGGAGAATATGGCTGGCTCTTAACCTGTCCTCTTCAAGTTTGAACGATTCCTGCCGCGAATGATAAATCGAATCGACCATCGCCGGGGGAACAAATGTCAACAGGCTCATTTCATTATCGACTAATTTCCTGGCAATCGCTTCCCTTATGCCGGCCTTTATGATAGCCTGTATTTCCGGGTCTTTATCCAGGCCCTTTTCCAGAGCCTTTTGATATAATAACTCGGTATTCACCCAGTTATCGACTACCCCATTAAATCCTTCCTCGTTCATCTGCCCTCTATACTCGGCTGGAATCTGGTAAATCAACTCCTCTAAGGACAACACCTCGCCATTAACATCGGCGATTACCGTTCCCTCCGATTTTTCCTGATTCGAACAAGCCGCCAACAGCAGCAACGTTATTCCCAGCACGACCGCCGTTTTCCTCATTAATAATTCCTTCTGGTAAATTTCATCTTCCGATATCGTTAACGCGTCCAAAGGCCGTATATCGCGATCCCATGCCTGTTTAACATTGTCATTCGTCTATAGTTCCACAGAAATATAATCTATATCAGCCAATCATCGACTGCAAGGCATTTTTCAACGCTCCGCCTCCTCCGTCGAGCTTCAAGCTCATTTTCAGTCCCTCGGAGGATCTGAACTCCATTTTCCCCGATACCCGTTTTCTCCATCCCTCGATCTCCGGCTTTGTGAACTCTCTTTCTTCGGGAAATTCCAGGCTTAACTCGCCGGCTCTGCATATCAATTTATTCGCGCCCAGTTTCTCGGCAAACATCCGGGCGGCGGCAAGATCCAGAAGGTTTTGCACAGCTTCCGGACGAGGTCCGAAACGATCCGCGATCTCCTCGGAAAATTCGTTTAACCCCTGATGATCGTTTATTTCGGATATATTCCTGTAAAGCTCGACCCGGAGATTAGAATCGTCGATATACGATTCGGGAATAAACAGGTCGAGATCGGTTTGCACCTTAAGCTCGATTTTCGCTCTCGGGGGAGCCTGTTCTTTTACCTCCGCCACGGCCTCCTCGAGAAGACGGCAATACAGATCGAAGCCTACTTCCTCGATAAATCCATGCTGTTGAGCGCCAATAATATTGCCCGCGCCCCTGATTTCAAGGTCTCTCATAGCAAGATGAAATCCAGAACCAAGCTCGGTAAACTCTTCGATTGCCCGCAGACGTTTCCTCGCTTTTTCGGTTAGCAATCTTAAAGGGGGCACTAATAAATGAGCGAAAGCCCTCCTGCTGGATCGTCCCACCCTGCCCCGCAACTGGTATAATTGGGCCAGACCCAATTTATCGGCGCGATTTATGATTATGGTATTCACAGACGGCATATCCAGGCCCGATTCGATTATGGTTGTCGCCAGGAGAACCTGGTATTTTTTGGCGAGGAAATCGACCATGACTTTTTCGAGCCTCTTTTCCGGCATCTGACCGTGGCCGATTACGATCTCCAGGTAGGGCATCAGTTTTTTCAAATAACGATAAAACGCCTCTATCGACTCCACCCTGTTATGAACGAAAAAGACCTGCCCCCCCCTGAGAATCTCGCGCTCCATCGCCTCGATTATAGTCTTATCGGAGAAAAGCGCTATTTCGGTAACGATCGGCAAACGATCCCTGGGGGGCGTGTTGATGATAGACATATCTCTGGCCCCGAGAAGCGAAAGTTGCAGAGTGCGGGGAATGGGGGTCGCGGTGAGAGTCAACGTATCGACCTGGGTTTTTAGCTTCCTGATTCTCTCTTTATGAGTGACTCCGAATCGCTGTTCCTCGTCGACAACCAATAACCCGAGATCTTTGAATTCCATATCCTTGTGCAGAAGTTTATGAGTTCCGATAACGATATCGATCGTGCCGTTTTTCAATCCCTCCTTGACCCCTTTTATCTCTTTTGGGGATCTGAATCTCGAAAGCAATTCGACTTTCACCGGAAACTGAGCCAGGCGCGAACGAAACGTCTGCAGATGCTGCTGGGCTAAAATCGTGGTCGGCACAAGCACCGCCACCTGCTTGCCCGATTCTACAGCCTTGAACGCCGCCCTGACCGCGACCTCGGTTTTCCCGTATCCCACGTCCCCGCAGATAAGCCGATCCATGGGGGAAGCTTCCTGCATATCCATCTTGATATCATCGATGGCCTTTTGCTGATCCGGCGTTTCCTCGTAAATGAATGAGGCTTCGAGTTCCTTTAACCATGGAGAATCGGGTTCAAAACTGAATCCCGGCAGGGCCTTACGTTTGGCGTAGAGGCCGATCAATTCTTCGGCCATGGCCATAATCGCTTTTTTGGTCCGCGCTTTCGTGCGTTCCCATACACCGGTCCCGAGCCGCGCTAACGACGGGGTTCCTTCTTTGCCCGAAAATTTCTGTACCCGCAGGAATTCCTCGATGGGAACGTATACTTTATCACCATCGGCGTATAACAACAGCAGGCAATCCCGCTTACGACCATCAACCGTGAGAGTCTCCAATCCGCGATATTGACCGATACCATGATCGATATGAACCACATAATCGCCGAGTTGAAGACTTCGATAGCTGGAAAGAGCGATCCCTTCCTTAAAACCGCGGATCTTCTTACGCCCGGGGATCTGCGAAAATATCCCGTGGTCGGTCAACAGCCATATGCCGGCCGACGGCAAGCCGAACCCGTTAGTTATCCGATGGCTTTTCATCGGCAGAGAGACATCGTATTCGGAAAGGAGTTCTTTTAAGTTCTGTTTACGGCTCTCGCCGTCGCAAAATATTGTCGTTTCAAAATCTTGAGCTTTATACTCGTCGAGCTTCTCGGCGAACATCTTAACATGCGGCCCGAGAGGTTCCTGCGGCCTGGTCCGGATCTCGATCGTTTCTCTTTTGGTCTTGATAATTCCCTGCAGTTCGACCCGGTCGAATTTAGAGAATCTCTTTGATAAATCGTCGTAATCCAGATAAATTTCGGCCGGATTGCCGAAAGGATAATCCTGCCGCTCTGGAAACCTTAAAGCCGCCCTTTCCAGTAAGCGGGTGATTTCGTCGCGGACGAACCCGGGATCGTCGATTACGATTATGGTATCCGGTAATAGATGGTCTAAAATAGAATTCTTCTTCTTTACGAACAGATGTCTGAAAAACTCCAGGCCGTCGTAAGCGCCGTTGGAACCCAGGGCCTGATGTAAGGCAACCGCTTCGTCCTGCGAAAGATCCTCGCAGACAATCTCCACGCTTTCTAAATCAATAGGGATCTCTTTTAATGGAAGAAATACCGCATGGTCCCGCTTTCCCAATGATCTCTGGGTTAAAACGGAAAATGATCTGATGGAATCGACCTCATCGCCAAAAAACTCCACCCGTACCGGCTCTATACAGGTAGCTGGGAAAATATCGATAAGCCCGCCCCGAACAGCGAAATCGCCTAATTGCTCCACGATAGGACGTCGGACAAAACCCATAGCCGCAAGGCTTTCAATCAGATGATTAGTGTCGATGGAATCGCCGAGAGATATTTCCATCGATCGTTTTAAAAGGTCGTTTACATCCGATGTCGGTTCCATAATAGCGGCCGCCGAAGCGCAAACTACCCGATTGCCGCTCTTGCCAAGATCATAGAGCGTTTTCAGACGATCCCCTATATTTTCGGAGTGAGGAGCGCGGATCTCGTAGGGCTGAATCTCCCATGACGGAAACAGCGATACTTTCTCGGTGTCCAGAAATGCCTTCAGGTCGTCCGCCGCGTTTTCCGACGATTCCTGTTCGGGTGAGATATAAAGAACATTTCTGCCGGTCTTAACGAAAAGCCAGGCCGCCAGCAAAGTTCTCGATGATCCTATCATACCGCTGACGGCAGCCGGTTCGCCGCCGTCGGACACAGCTTTTAAAATAGAATCAAAACCGGGGATTCTGTCAAGTTTGCCGAAGATGTCTATCATATTTTAAAAAACGCGAAAAGCCCGCGCCATTTCCGGCCCGGGGTATCGAAATTATGGCATGATCGCTTTAATTTACTTTTCGCTTTTTTCCTCCTTTGACGCCACAAGTATCATACGCGACGATTCAGCGTTATATAACGCCCCCCCGAAATCGCCGTAAACATCGGTAAGCACTAATCCTACCTTTTGAAATAGATCGAGCATTTCGGTTAAAGTGTACAAACGAATCGAATAAGAAGCTTCTTTTATCTCTCCTGTCGGGAAGATGAGCTTATTGCCCAGTTCGAGCCGCGAGCTGAAATAATCGAAAAAACGCTCCTCGAGCATAAACATGTCGTTCTCTTTCGTCCATCGCCTGTCCAGAGTTTGAGATAGCGCGTAATCACGGTTCAAAACGTCCATGAGAAATTGACCGCCGGGTTTTAGGGCTTTATACACGCCCTCTAGAACCTTGAGATCCTCATCCTCGCGCTCGAAAAACCCGAAAGCGGTGAACATATTAATAACAGCGTCGAATTCATTCTCATATTTCAATTCCCGCATATCGCCCTGCTGTAGATCCAATCCGACCGCCAACGATTCGGCAAGCTCTCTCGCTTTTTTCAAAAAACCCTCGGAGAGATCATAACCGGTTACCGCAAATCCGCTTTCCGCCAGCAATACAGAGTGCCTCCCGAATCCGCAGGCCAAATCGAGAATCTTTTGCCCGTCTTCAAGCTGAAGCATGCGGATAACCGCCTGAACTTCTCTCGATGATTCGCCGCGATCATGGGTATAAAGCTTCAAGTAATCCTCGCTGAAATATTTACGCCACCATTCCATAGTTATTCCATTCCGTTAAAGGCTACAGAGATTAATTTATAGGCCAACCTGGCCGCGGTAAAATCGGGGTAAATTAAACCGGGGATCGGCGCCAGTTCCACAACATCCGCTCCGACTATTTTCTTTTCTCGTCCTACGGTCATTAGAAGCTCGATTACCTCGTTCCACAAAAAACCTCCCGGCTCCGGAGTACCCACCGCGGGCATCACCGACGGGTCCAGGCCATCCAGATCGAAAGTAATATAAACATCCGACGACAGCATAGAAAGTATATTCGAAATTGAATTTTTATCGTAATCGCTTGAACTTATTATCCGTCCCCTTTGTAAAGCGCGCCTTTCGCTTTCCGAATCGCAAAAACTTCGAACACCGACCGATACGAAATCGCAAATCTCGGAAATCCGCGACATCACGCAAGCATGAGAATATCGACTTCCCTGGTAGGTGTCTCGAAGATCGCTGTGAGCGTCTATATGAAGCGCCGATATATCGGGGAATTTCTCTTTATGGGCTTTTAAAAGGGGATAGGAGACCGAGTGCTCCCCTCCGAGGGAAAGAAGAAACTTACCGTCTCCCAAAATTCGTTTCGAGACTTTTTCAATCTTGTCCATCATGGTTTCCGGTCCCGACGCTTCCGGCCCGATTTCCTCGAGCGTGGCGATTCCTATCCGGCATGGTTCGATTTTGAAATCATGATCGTATGTTTCCACTTGCACCGATGCCGCTATTATCGCTCCCGGGCCGTTACGAGTACCGGCGCCGTAGCTGACAGTGCCGTCATAGGGAATCGGCAATACCGCCGCTTTCGAGCTTTCATACTCACTAAGCTTTCGTTCTAAACCGAGAAAATTTCCGGGGAATACGCTTATCATGTCTCAGCCGCAGACAAACCAAAGTCTCGACGCTTCCTCCAGTTCCTCGTCGGGATTATAAGAACTAACCAGCACTTTTAAAAAACCGGCCTCGGTTAGCGCGTTGAAAATATCGGCCGGTGGGTATGTTCTTTCCACAATCTTCTGATAAACCCTATCGTATTTATTGCCCTTTTTCACAAATGCCTCAATAAAGATATCGGCGGAAAGATCATCGGGATAATAGTACCCGTTGGAGATAACTGTATATTTATCGGTTCTCCTGATATCTATATGCTCCCATCTTTCGAGGCCGATATCGGTGAGAATATCGAATATGAATGTTCCGTCGTCGCTCAGATGTCTTCTGGCGTTTTTAAACATTTTTTTCAGGTGTGTCAGCGAATTCAAATGATTGGCTGAATCGAACAGGAATAGCACCATATCGAACTTTTCCTTCAGGCGGACAGAAGCGGCATCGTCGCGAATAAATTTCGCTCCCGGGCATTTGCCTCGCGCTACTTTAAGCATCCCCGCTGAAACGTCGACGCCGACATATCGGATATTTGATTTCCCCATGGCTTTCTTCAACTCTCCGGTACCGCAGGCGAAGTCGAGGATCGATTTCGGTTTTACCCCGCGTAATTTTATAAATGATTTGATCCTGATTGCCGCGCTTCGGGCGAATTTATTCCAGCCGAGATAATCATAATATTTTGAAAAATCCCCGTAGGCGTTTCTCATACCGGATACTTCCGTCCTATCATAAGATAAAGGATGTCGGTCGAAAAATCAATTCAGGCCTCGATACCATCGGATTTATTCGGTGATAAATATCGCGGCCGCCAGGACTGTGGTCCAGAGGCCCTTCTTATTCCCGGCCGCCGATTGGGTAACGTTGGTGGTGCGAACGATCTTCCCGGATATTTTCCAGAGTTCTTTTTGCTCGTCATACGACTGATCGACGTTGAAATCGATTCCGAGAGTGGATGCCAGCATGCCGGCGGCAAGGTCCTCGGCGTAATCGCCCGAAATTCTCTCGTTCTGGCCAAAAGCGCTGTGTTCGGATAAATATCCGTATTGGTTCTTATCCTGCGGTATCGCCAGCCCCACGGAGGCCGATACCATTCTATTCGGCTCGCAGGTGGAATTCCGACTCAATACTGAAAAAACAATCTGCCCCGGCGTAAGCTGCCTGATTCCCTGGGATCGGGGAATGACTTTACAGCCGGGCGGAAAAATACTCGATACATGCACCAGGTTATACTCGGCGATACCGGCGGATCTCAAGGCAAGCTCGAAACTCGCCAGGTGCTCCTTATGACGGCCTACTCCTTTTGTCAAAAAAAGCTTTTTCGGTACTATCGACATCCCGCGAATTTCTCCTTTTTCTTCTATTCGATCAATCGCCAATGTTAAATAAACCGGCAGGAAAATACAAGAAATAATTTCCCCGCGCAAATAAAAAGCGTTCGAGGAAAGGCTGAAATTTTATTTTCCGATAGATCGAATCCGCCGGAGAAAACCCGCTTATCCGATTATCTATATAGAATAATATCCTCCCGGACGGAGGCTGTTTTGCCGGATATCTCGTCGGTAATTTCGATTGAAATAGTATAATCTCCCGGCTCCAGATCGGAGACGTCGATGTTGAGAATCCTGTTCTCATCGGAATACACACCCGAACCCTTGTAAGAGATGGACGTTTCCCGAAGTTTATCTTTTCCCATGACCCCTCTGATACCCGCGAAAAACCCCTTTGATTTCCTCTCCCTGACCGTCTGTTTAAGGGTATACGATGTTCTATCCAATGAGTCCTTTTTGAAATTATAAATCTCGAAATACAGCCAGATCGGCTCTCCCACGAAATATCGGTTGTCGAGATTGGAAAGGATCATCAAATCGTCTCTCTCATATCTCTTGAAATCGGGGGGGCTGTCGATTCTGCGTGCCAGAACCATATCCGAAATCTCCACCTGGCCTGTGTAAAAATCCCGTACTCTCATGTGTCGGGAGTCTATCCCTATATGATTCGAAAGCGTATCTCGAATCGATACGGAGAAAAGCAGAGAATCCGGGTAGGCCTTCAGGGCCAGGCGGTCAGCCACGGAGAGATTCGGATTGTCAATTTGCGACGCTCTGATACGATAGGTCTTTTTAACCCAAGCTGAATCGGCGGTTTTCCAGCTTCCGTATCTAAGAACCTGCCTCCACTCCACCTCGGCTACGGCATGCTCCCCGTCGCGTTTATAAGTCAATTGAGAGTACGGTATGGTGATAAAAACCTCGATCGCGGTTTTACCCCTGCCGCCCTTGAATTGCCGCGGCATATAGAAATACTCCAGCGGCCCCGAACCGGGATTATAGGCGAAAGTCTGAGGGACGGTGCTCTGAAGCATATCGGCCAGCCGGGCGGAATCCCTGTCGTAATCGGCGACAGTCCAATCCTTATTCGGATATGGAAAATCAAAGTCTCCGTTTAAGAACGTATCCTCGAAAATCAAGGTAATGGGTTGCGGAAACTGGGTATAACGCCAGATCCATCTTGGCGAAGATACATCGCCGGAACCCAACGCGAATTCCATGGAGGTAGGACGGCCGTAACGGATATACATCTCCCCCCGTTTCGTTCTCCAGCCGTCTATCGATTTATCGGGTACCGAAAAAGTTAATTGAGCGTGCACGTAGCGGGAAAAATGCTCGAGCTTGCGCTCGTTGACGTCGGTCGTGGGATTAGGATCGACACTGCCCCAGTATTGCTTTTTAATCCTGGTCTGGTTGTAATTGCTTTCGCTTTCGAATTTCTTGTATTCATCAGACGACATCAGGTAACGAAGATCCTCCATCCGGAAAAACGCGAACTCGGTCATCACCTCGCGAGCCGTTTCGAAAACCACAAGCGCCGAATCGAATTCCCCCATCCTGATCAGATCGGTTCCCAGAAGGAGCAATAGATCGCCCGCGTCGGACGGATCGGCGCAAAGATCAATACCTTTTTTCAGAATCCCTATCGATGATTCGTAATCGCCCATCTGATAAAAAGCCGTCCCCTGACGATAATAATTTCGCGGATCATTGGTTATGGCCGCCGCGGCCGACGATGCTTTCAGGCTTCGCTTGAAATACTTTTCATCGTCATAACGAAGCCCTATCCTCTTATTGATTTCGGAGATTCTCTCTAACGCCCGGAAATCGGCGGAATCAAGCCTGGCGGTGGCATGATATTCGCGCAGAGCGTTGTTGAAATATCCCTGTTTCTCGAAAGTCTGCCCCAGGCTGTAATGGTATTCCGGATTATCTTTTTCCAGTTTGACAGCCTTTTTCAACGATTCCGCGGAAAGTCTGCGATTGTAGATACCGTCTCTATCCAGATAGATTTTGCCCTCGAGATAGTGCGCCGGGGGATATTTCTTCTCTATCTTATAGCATAATCGGATATAGTGTAAGCTGGAATCGATCTGGTCTTCATCAAAGAATAATCGGGCTTTTTTAAAATAGCCGTCCAGAATCAGGGTATCGCCGTTTCTGGCCGTGCCGGAGCAACCGGCCAACAAAACCGAAAGGCAAAACGCCGCGAGAATAATTGTATTTACCAATTTCACGTCTTTATTACAGCCATAACCCGGACTTATTCCTTCTTTTTTAAATCTACTCCGTAGTTCCGCGCCTGACGGGCTATCAATCCCAAATCCCCCAAACCGGCGTCGGCAACAGTTCCCATCAAAGCCGAGATCTTATCGCGAATCATCTCCCGTTCCCTTACCAAACGAAGGGAGATTAGTTCGTCGAATTCGTTATCCTCGTGAATCGCTTTTGTCTCTCTCTTTCCCCCTTTCCATCCTACCTTATCCGCCTGTTTACGCATTTCGTCGATTTTGCCGGTCAATTCCCATTCCGATTTAGCGAGATCCCCTAGCTCCAACAGAAGCTCGACCTGCTCGTTATTCAGTTTCTTGATAATATCAGGAGTAAGTTTCCTCACCATATCCTCCTACGGATCGGTACAATCACGGGTATATCCGCGATTGGGGCAAATTGTTTTACAGTTACGCTCGAGCGTAGGCCTATCGCGAAGGTCGCGGCGATAAACGTTCGCCCGGTTTTTCGTTTTATCCTTTTCCATCGTTTTTCTCCACGGCTTTAATGATAACAAGGGTAATATCATCTTTATCGCTGAAACCCGCCGCAAACCGTTTGACATTTTTTATGGTTTTTGAGCAGATAACCTCCGCCGGATACGATTTCAACTCCATAAGGTCGGCGATAAGCCTTTCCTCGCCATATTCCACTTCGCCTGCATCCATAGCCTCGGTGACACCGTCGGTATAGAGCACCATCGTATCTCCCGGCTCCATGGCGCTATCCTCCATCTCGTACACGGCATCGGCGAAAGCCCCCAGAAGCAATCCTCCCCTGGTCAGGTATTCCACAGAGCCGTCACGCCGCAGCAGGATCGGGTAATTATGGCCGGCGTTGCAGTAACGGAACCGTCTCTGGACATCGTCGATCTCAACATAGAAACAGGTGGCGAATCTATCCTGGCTTGTTGATTCGACAATGAATCGGTTAACCGCCGTCATCATCTCAGCCACGCTCCTGCCCAGCCTGGCCTCGCTCTGCATAATAGCCTGCATTCTGGCGATAAGCAAGGCGGCAGGGACCCCCTTGCCGGAAGCGTCGGCGATAACGATTCCGATCCTGCCCTCGGCTAGAGGAATAAAATCGTAGAAATCTCCCCCGACCTGCCTGGAGGGTTCTATAAAAGCGGCAAATTCGAAATTATCGAATTCGGGAAGACTCTGCGGCAGGAGCCCGGCCTGAATCTGTTTGGCCACAGCTAACTCTTCCTCGAGCCTCTGTTTTTCGAGAGACTCCTGGTATAATTTCACGTTTTCCATGGCCACCACGATCTGATTGGCCATGAACGCGAGGAAAGTCATATCCTCCGAATTGTATCGGAATCCGGCAACCTTGCCGGAAAGAAGGATCAAACCCGCGACTTTCTCCTGATGAACCAACGGGACCACCACCTCCACGCCTGTATTCGACATCCTGCCGTCCATACATCGCGAATCGATATTGCCCGGGATCTCGTTGGCGAATACGGGGGATTTTTTCGAGAGAAAATATCGATATGTGGAATCCTCGATCTCGATGGATCCTGAAGATCCCCTGGCCGTGGCCGGACGGAAACTCCGCTCTTCGCCTTCGAAACAGACCTCCACCTCTTCGATAAACATTTCGCGCTTTAATGTATCAACGACCGTGACCGCCAGCTTATCGCTATGGAAAACCGTGAGAATTTCACGGGAGAACGATTCCACAAGCCGGCTGTAATCGCCCCGCGAACGAATAAAAATCCGTCTTATGAAATCGTCGATCTGCGTATATATCGGCTGGAAAAATAAAAGCATGATTATTATAACGGCTACATTCAATATCTCCGAATCTCTTCCCAGAAGTTCCTGGGCCAGGGATCCCACCTGCATGACTATTAATAAATAACCGCCGACCACAATAGCGGTGGTGATCGTATATACTAACGATCTGCGGGCAATAAGACCTATATCGAGGAATTGATAACGAACGATAGCCCAGGCTATACTACCCGGACCGACTATAAGCCCCAGCATAACCACGGTGTAACGCACCTGCTTGGAAATCAACAGGGCGAAAATATTGGGTATTATAAACCCTACCGCGTAAAGACCGACCCCTAACCCTATACCGTAGATAATGACCTTGACTTGTTGCTTGAGACGCGGGTTTTCGACTTTTCTAAATGAAGCGTATAACAGAATTAACGCGAAAATTACGTATATCAGGTTTACAATAGAAAAAAACCGGGCGTGGAATAACAGCAGAAATCCCAGAAAAGCCGTGACAATTTTCAAAAGGCTTAAGACAAGATTCAAAATCGCGCCCAGAATCGGCACCGACGATTCGAAAGCGAGCATTTCCAGAACGGCATTGGGATCCGCGAGCAAAACGAGCATAACGAGGTGCAATACATGAGGAAGAAACGCCAGTTGGAAAAATTTCCTGTGGTTATTATAGAACTGTCGCGGTTCGGGGAAAATGGCGGTGAAATACAAAAGGGTCGGAAAAAACAGCTCCCAAATTAAAAAACTGTTTTCCACCCATTGCGGTATTTCGGCTGCGCCTACAATCACCGATCTGTAAATGGCGGTGACCGCCGCCGCCAGGCCCGCCAACAACAGCATCGAAGCCGCGACCCGGTTAAGCCGATTCTTGATATTTTCCCGGAGTATCATCCCGGCCAGCACTACGAGAGTCAACCCGGATACCAGGTAAACAAGAGATATCAACTGCCCCATATTCAAATCGGAAAAACTCCTCTTATCAGGATATTTTTTTGGTGATAATCAAAGTCGAACCTTTGCCCGACGAAAAAGAATATCGGAAATCATCCATTAACGATTTCACGATGAATATGCCCCGTCCGATTTCCTTTAGAAGGTTTTCCTCGGCCAGCGGATCGGCAATATCCTCCGGGTCGAACCCGTCGCCTTCGTCGGTTATCGACGCCTGTACCTCGCCCCCTTTGAGGCTGAGTGTTACGGTAACCATTTTTCCCGCAGTCTGCTTGTTGCCATGTTTGATGGCGTTGTTTACCAGTTCGGTCACCGCGATAGCGAGATCCGCGATGATATTTTCGGATACTCCTTTCTTCCTGAGCCAATCCTCCAGGAATTCATCGACCGCCGCTATTTTCGCGGGAGAGCTTGGAATGGTTATTGTATCACTATCGTTACCAGTCATATGATTATCTCCAGGTGAATTATAAAAAAAGGTGGGACAGATACGACCCACCCGTTGTTTTGGTTCAATTTAGAATAACACCCCCGGATCAATATCGAAAGTGGGTAATTAAAAGCTCTTTACAGCCTCCTCGACATCGTCGAAGCTCTCGAAAACCGTAATGAGCTTGGTAATCGTCAAAAGCGATTCGATCTTGTCGGTAACCCTGGCCAGCTTCAATTCCCCGCCGTTATTGCGCAATGTGGTCAATCCGGAAATCAATATTCCCAACCCCGTGGAGTTCATCCATTCCACCTTTGAAAGATCGATTATCACTTTCTTTTTATCGTGAGCTATCAGATCATGAAGCTGATCGTGCAGGATGGTGGCGTCCGGGCCGCCCATTATCTTCCCCTTGGGCTCCAGGATAACCACCCCGTTTTCCTCTCGGCTGGTTAATTTCATAAATCCTCCTTAACCTACGAACTAAATCATTTAAAGATTCCGATCAAATAAAGATAAATCCGACGGTCATCCGACGCTTAACCCCGCGAAATGATATTCTCATCCACAAGCCTAAACAGCAAAAGCCGCCGTCGATTCACCTCAGCATTTCAACATCTTATGTGTAATCGATTTTGTACGAAATGGCAAGCTCGTTTTCGGTATCGAGTGTTAATTCAGGCAATTCATATCTCGATGAGTCTATTAAATCCCGCCTGTAATCTTTTCCGGGCGCGCGCTATGGGGATCGAGACATGTTGAATAAAATGGCATATTGGCCGATTAGCTGAAATCGTCATAAAAAAAAGCATCGCCAACGATGCTTAACAAACGGACTTATTTTTAGTAAAACTTAACGGAAAAGCGCTTTTATCCGACCCCAGCTTTCGAAGTGAATGTCCAGAGTGATTACCTCGATATCACGCCTTTGCAGGCCGGTAAAAGCCTCGAAAGCCGGATTGGCCAACTCGCCGTTCACCCTTATAATTATAATATCACCAACTCGATAACCGTCTCTCTGGGGAGTATCGACATTATCAGCTTCGATATAAAGCGAGTACTGTCCCCCCGTGGTCAGCGTCCTGGCCAGTTCAACCTCGCCGACATAAGCAACCACAGTCATATTATCGTCGGCGGGATCTCCTTTGATCGTAACCGAACCGTAAGGCTCGCAGGCTGTACCGGTTTGCTGCGCTCCGGCGATAGCGGCCAGCGCGCCAATCAAACATACGGTTAGAAGGATTCTATTTATTGGTAAACTCATCATAGATATCATAATAAAAATATATCGGTGGAAAAAGTCAAGGAATAAACTCTTTTTTTAATAAATTTATTGGATTTTTCGCCCATGATTCGATTCTTAACCTGAAAAAACATCTATCCCCTTATTTACAAATAGGTTAGTGCATTCAATTACCGGCTTAGTCCACAAGCAGCATATTCCTATTTGTCAACGAAAACGATAAATGTTCCAATTCTATGGCCATATTCTCGTTGCGCAAAAGGACATCGTCGGGTACGCGTAAATTCACCGGCGCGAAATTCAATATAGCCTTAACTCCGGCTTCAATAACGTCGTCGCAAACCAACTGGGCCGCCGATGCCGGAACAGTCAGGATAACTATCGATATTTCATGCTCCTTTAAGAGGCGCTTCATGTCGGCGAAATCGGAAACGATTATGCCCTTATGGTTCGATCCGATTTTGCGCTGATCGTTATCAAATACCTGTTTTATGATGAAACCCTGCTTGGCGAATTCCTTATAGCTGACCAGGGCCGATCCGACATTGCCTACCCCGATGAGGGCCACATTCCATACGCGGTTGATCCCAAGTATCTCGGCAATCTGCTGCATAAGTTGTTTCACAGGATAACCCAAACCCCTGGTTCCGAAACTGCCGAAAAACGAAAGATCCTTCCTGACCTGCGCCGGGGTCAGTTTCTCGCGCTTGGCCAGCTCTTTGGATGATATAGTTTCATACCCCTCTTTTTCCAACGATAGCAACGCGCGATAATACACCGATAAACGATGAATTGTCGAGTCCGATATCTTTCGTATTTTTTTCGTTGTCAAAATTCTATCTCCTGTCTGATCGCTCTTGTGAAGGGTTTCACAAATATTGAATATAAAACGTGCTTCGTTTCTGTCAAGGGAAAAAACTAAGGTCTTGACAAAAAACGTTTAACCGATAATATGATAGGTTATGGATCATATTGATCTATTTTTAAGGAATGGTCGATTGAATCGGATTGATAAGGGACATGTAATCCCTTATACTCCGTCCGAACAAAAGGATAATTGCAGGCAAACCTTAAAATCCGCGGTAAAATTCTGCCGCTTTTCGTCTCAATAAACGGTTAGCCGGAAAAAAGGATGTAAAATGGGTAAAAAAATAGATACCGATCTGGTAATGGGCAGGCTTAAGGATGTGCAAGATCCCGAGTTGAAAAGGTCCATAGTCGATTTGGGAATGGTCGAGGATTTAAAGATAAAAGGATCTACTTTAATCGTTGTTATAAAACTGACCATACCCGGATGTCCGCTGAAAAACAAGATTACAAGCGATATCAAGGCGGCACTGGCTGATATCCCCGGGATCGAGGATATAGAAATAGAGTTCACGTCAATGACCGACGATGAACGCAAGAAGCTGACAACCCAGCTCACCGGCAAGGATTCGACGGAGCTGTTCAAGGCTAAACAGGTCAAACATGTAATCCTGATAGCCTCCGGTAAGGGCGGCGTAGGCAAATCGACAGTAACAGCCAATCTGGCCGTGGCCGCGTCGATGGAGGGATTCAAAGTCGGGGTTTTGGACGCTGACATCCACGGGTTCTCTATCCCGAGGATTCTGGGGGTTGAGGGCCGTCCTACCATTATCGATAAAACCATCATCCCTATCGAGCGCTCCGGAATTAGGGTAATGTCCATGGGGTTTTTTATTGACGAATCCAAGGCGGTGATCTGGCGCGGGCCTATGATTCACAAAGCGGTCAGTCAGTTTTTGGGCGACGTTTTCTGGGACGATCTCGATATGCTCTTTATCGATCTCCCTCCCGGCACCGGTGATGTCGCTTTATCGTTGTCGCAACTTATTCCAGGCGTCAACGCTGTTCTTGTGACCACTCCTCAGCCGGGCGCTTACATTGTCGCCTCGCGAATCGCCCAACTGGCCGAAAAGGCCAATATCAAGATGATCGGGGTGATCGAGAATATGTCCTATTTCCTTGCTCCTGACGGCAATAAGGAATATATTTTTGGATCGGGCGGAGGTCAGGAGTTGGCTGGCAAGCTGAATATCCCGCTTCTCGGGCAGATTCCCCTCGAAACCGATGTTAGAGTCTGTGGCGATAGCGGCGAACCGATCGTGCTATCCGACTCCAATTCTCCGGCCGCGGCGGAATTGAAAAAGATCGCGATGGGAATAATCGCCATCGTGATGCCGACAACGGAGAAGGTAACAGCCGCGAATTAAGATTAAATTGGAAATAATGCGGGAGACGATGTGATGAAAGAAAGAGTGATCGAGGCGTTGAACTCCGTCAGGGGCGCGTTGCAGGCCGACGGCGGCGATGTGGAACTGGTCGAAATTCTGGAAGACGAGGGTATTGTCAAGGTCAGGCTTACCGGCGCATGCGGCGGCTGTCCCATGTCGCAGATGACATTGCAGATGGGAATCGAACGAATAGTCAAACAACAGGTGCCCGAGGTCAAACAGGTGGTCGCGGTGCCCTCAACCGAGGAACAGGCATAATAATCGCGGTATAATATTTGTAGGTCGGGCTCTGAATCCCGCTTTGCGGGATGAAAAACCCGACAACTTAACGACGCGAATACCCCCCGGATCGAAGATAAATTTGGAAATGCCGCAAAAACAAAAAATCTGTTCAGGCTTGGAATCCTGCCCGTTATTCAAGGGCTTAAAAAAATCCGAGCTTGAGGAAATCTCCCTCTTATCCGATATCCTTTCCATAAAAAAAGGGCAGATTTTATTCACCGAGGGGGATACCGCCCACGCTTTTTACGTCGTCTGCTCGGGACGAATGAGGGTCTACAAGCTGTCGTCGTCGGGACGGGAGCAAACGTTGAAGACCCTGGGCACGGGGGCATCGATGGCCGAGGCCGCCCTGTTCGCCGACGGCAAATACCCGGCGTATTCGATTGCCCAGGATGATTCCGAGCTTATCAGGATCGACCGCAACGCCTTTATCCAATTGATCGAAAAAAAACCGCAGATCGGCTTGAACATGATCGCGTTGTTATCCGAGCGGCTTCGGAATTTCACGAAGAAGATCGAGCAGTTATCCTTGATGGGCGTAGTACCGAGATTGGCGGAGTATATCACCCATAGTTCTCGAGGCAAATCCGAATTCGCGCTGGATATATCCAAGGGTGATCTGGCCTCGCTTCTGGGTACTGTCCCGGAGACTTTATCCCGTGCCTTCGCCAAGCTCAAATCGGGCGGATATATTCAGGAGACCGGAAGCGCCATTCATATCAACAACCCGCTCGGCCTTTCGGAGATCGCCGAAAACTACGAGTAACATACGAGTAATAAATATATATTGATATCATCGCGATCCCGCCGAAGGTGGGAGAAGCAATCTATCTTTATATATATATGATGGGTGGCAACCCCAAACTCGTTTGGGGTTGAAATTTAGGGTCAGAATGTCGGCAACAATTCTATCCTGACGCGCGATTAAATTAATTAGCCATTCTAATAGTCCCTTATTATTCCCTCGTACGATTCTCTTGTAAACAATTCAATCCTTCCAAGATTTAATGGTATTTCATTCTTCTTAAACATATCTTTGTCTTTACTGCTCTTTAATTTAGAGCCATCACAATCTCCCAACGCTAAATACTCTAATTCTGATGAAAATACCCAGTAATTAACCAAAAAATACGCATAATATGGTATAACAGGATTTACAGATGAATCAACAACCGAAAATAAGTTGTATCTCTCAAACTGGCCTGGGGTCAATATCTTTAGCTTCCTAATGCTTTCACCGGAAGAATCCAACGCCCCATTTAATTGTACATCAACTCTTGAACGCTTTATATCACAGGCAATATTCACTTTCCCAAAACATTTAGAATCTAATACAAATATGCTATTATTGGATAGATTTCTTATCTCAACCTCAATATTTATCGAATCACCAAGTTCATAAAATATCCCGCCAATAGACGCGGAAACAACCAAACCAGAATTATTCGCCGTGTTTGTGATCATGCAATTTGGATGAAACAAACCGATATCGGCGATCACCACGCTGCAAAAAGCCAAACAAAATACAGGCAGCAAATATTTTACAATATTATCTTTCATTTTTCCAGTCAGATATAATCACAATCGCTATGTCGCCAAAAGAAGGTCTCATGGTATAAAGCTCTAAGTAAGTATTATGATCCTCGCTACGTATATCCACATATTTATCAACGCCTTGAGTCATATACTCAAGTTCCTTTTTATAAGGAGTATATCTTATCCAGGCCTTAATGTAGTAAATATTAGGATATGTATTTTCGCAATAGAAATCCAATGGCATACTTAAAAAATAGCTGGCCGATTCTAGCTTATTAAGCATTATGAGTTTATCTGAGGTCAGCATATACTCAGGACTATGACCTGCGCGAACTGAAACACCAATTTCATTGTCCATTACACTATGGACCGGTTTAAAAAAATTAGGATCTGGCACCAGTATTGGTTTGTCCGCCAAGCAGGTTACCTTGATCACGAGCTTTAGCGTGTCGGATGAAAAATAATATATCTTCGGAACGCTCATTTGAATCTGCGCACGCGAAGAGATAGATATCACGGACATAGAATGATCATTCGTGCCACCTGCTTCCTTTTGAGAATTCTCAGAGGCGATTGTGGATTGCTGTTCGGGAAAGTAATCATAAAAACCGTCGCGTTCCGACGCGCCCACTGAGACAACCGCCGCCAGCACAAGAATAAAGGAGAATTTAAATAATAGTACCCTCAAAGCAATACTCGCAATCCTGATGTCAGGTAATACGTTTTCGACAACAATTTACGAAAATCAACCGATTTGTCAATGATAAAGCGCGTCAAGATGTCAACCTCCGCGGCGGACATCCTGACGCATCATGAACATGCTTATTCCGACGAAATGTCGGAAAAAGCATGCCACCCGTCGTCAGGTGCGGAGACCTGACCCCACAGGGAAAAGCCGTCATCCTGAGTCCCGATCCTTAGATCGGGGCGTAAGGATCTATACGCTGGACTTCCTCTAGATTATTACGCCCCGCCACGTCCGGGCAGGGACGTGGTCATCCTGCGGACACCTCATAATGACGCTATTTCCGTTTAATGTCGAAAAGGCAAGCTTTTCGACATGCTACTCTTATCTTCCTTGGCTCCGAAAAAATCTCCTCATATTGACCGAAGTCAAAGCCTGCCCTAATCGATTTCAGGTATCTTCTTGAGTGTGTTCGACATTAAAACGAAAACCGTTGGGATAAACGGATCAAAATCAGAACAATGCGGCCGATCTATCCCGGCAGGAGACAGCCAAGGGGGAATCAATGCCTGTTAGAGAGATAATTTTAATCGACGAGGACAAGTGCGACGGCTGCGGACTGTGCATACCGTCATGCCCCGAAGGAGCGCTGGCCATTATCGACGGTAAAGCGAAGGTGGTCTCCGAGAGTTATTGCGATGGTATGGGCGCCTGTATCGGGGAATGCCCCCTGGACGCCATGACCGTGATAAAACGCGAGGCGCCGGAATTCGACGAGGCCGCGGCAATGGAGAATATGAGAAAAGCCGAGCTGGCTAAACAGCAGGCCGCTCAGCCAGCCCCCGCTCCGCAGTTTACAGGATGCCCCGGTTCACGGGAGATGGTGATAGAAAAAAAGAATAAGCCAGCCGCGATATCGTCGGAATCGTTGCCATCGGAGTTGACCCAATGGCCGGTACAGCTTCACTTGGTCTCCCCTATGGCTCCCTTTTTCAACGGCAAGGAACTGCTTATCGCCGCCGATTGCGTACCGTTCTCCGACCCTAATTTCCATCAGAAATTGTTGAAGGATAGATCGGTTGTGGTGGGATGTCCCAAGCTCGACGATACCTCGTCGTACGCCCCCAAGCTGGCCGAGATAATCAAAAACAACGATATTCCTAAAATAATCGTCGCGCATATGGTAGTCCCCTGCTGTATGGGGATCGTGGCTATCGCCCAGAAAGCGGTTGAGCTTTCAGGCAAGGATATCCCGGTGGAGCCGTTGATGGTTGGTGTTGACGGGGAGCATCAGAAGTCGCCGTTTTAGCTGAATTTATTTTCCCATAAACCTTGACAACCGGTTTCGGACGAATATATTGGGTGTCGCGACGCGGGGTGGAGTCCCCAACATGTATGTCGGGGAGTAGCTAGGTCGGGCTCATAACCGCCCTGATTTAAAAATAGAATTAAATTTTGACGCGGGGTGGAGCAGTCTGGTAGCTCGTCGGGCTCATAACCCGAAGGTCGTAGGTTCAAATCCTACCCCCGCTATTTTTTTTATGCCGAGAAACGAAAAATAGTATAATTCGAAAAGATCGTCGGGCTTATAACCACCCTTACTTGAAAATAGAATAAGATTTTGACGTGGGGTGGAGTCCCCGACATGTATGTCGGGGAGTAGCTCGTCGGGCTCATAATTCGCCGCGGCGAATTCAAATCCTACCCCCGCTATTTTTTTTGCATTAAATGTTTGTTGTATATGTAATAGAGTCATCTATCGGAAAGAGATATACCGGCCATACTTCCGATTTATCACGTCGTCTAACAGAACATAATTCCGGCGCCTGCAAATCAACCAAGTCGGCTATAGGGTGGAAAGTCGTTTACTCTGAAGAATTCCCGACCAGATCGGAAGCTATGAAACGCGAAAAATGGCTTAAAAGTGGTATAGGCAGAAAATTCCTCGATAACATCACGAGGGGTGGAGTCCCCGACATGTATGTCGGGGAGTAGCTAGGTCGGGCTCATAATTCGCCGCGGCGAATTCAAATCCTACCCCCGCTATTTTTTTTGCATTAAATGTTTGTTGTATATGTAATAGAATCGTCAACCGGAAAGAGAAAACCCACATCAGTAGAATGCCGTAGTTTAGCAACAGCCCCAAAAGCGATTAACTACTCAAACTGCTGGTTAGGCACTACTATAGGTTTCATTTGAGAATAATGCTTGTTCGAGTTCGGCGAGTGCATGCTCCATTCCAGCACGTCCGTCTGCATATTTAATGTCAGCTAGGATTAGCGGAATGGTGCAATCATCCAATCGAAATGGTAGCACTTTGATGGCCCTTTGCGACAATTGCCGCATCAGAGCCAAAGACAACTCCTTGCGAACCCAAGGCTTATTGACAGAATTCTCTGAAAGTAATACGATTAGATGAGAGACCGTCTCAAGCCCGTCTTCAATCTTCTGCACTATCGAGTCTCCGACCCGGATTTCCCGTTCATCGAACCAAATCTCCGCTCCGAGCCGTGTCATAGCTGAAGCAAGCTCTTGCGCTGCCTGCTTGTCTTCAGTGGCATGGCAAAGAAAGACACGAACGCTGGGCCTCTCCAATCGCTGATACCCGTCCACAAAGGGCGCAACAGCATTTCGTACAAAAGTGTCAGGTGTGTCTTTGAACTTGAGATTGAGAAACAAGTGTGCGATAGCGCCGTCATCGACGATCTGGGTTGATACTTCTGGGTAACGGCTGTATCCGTCCGGGTCAGGACCCAATTTGGGGAAAGCCCGGCCGAGACGAGATACTACTCGTGAAAGCTCGTGCACAGCGACTTTGAATGACGCGCCGCCATAAACCTCTAAGTACTCGTGCTCACTTTCACTTCCACCGTTCACACCGTAACATTCCATACTGACAACACCAGGCGGTTCCGGAAACCCCAAGATCTCGAGATGCGAATGTGGGGGAATGTCGCACATCTTCAATTCTCCCAACTCATCAAGATGAATTTGATACCGGTCCACGGCAGGATTCTTTCGATAGACTCGGCTACCAATTGTGATTTCAGGGTCAGCTGGCATTGTGCGCTCCCGCACTTAACAAAATATTATGTAATATATTCATACGACAATCTAGCCTAATGGATAGTTAATGTCAACGAGATTCAAGGAAGAAAAATACTAAGTCCTGTTCGTGTGCTAGCATCCTGTTTGTGCGCTCTTTCCGGTCCGCCATTTTGACTAATAGCCCTAAAACGGGTTTTACAAAGTTCGAAATCAAGTCAGGGTGCCACAAATATTAATAGCCAATTCTCTTTTGAATCTAAGGCTTTCTAACATTTTTCTAACAAAACGAGCCAAAACAGCAGAAAATAAGGGAAAGCACCTGACAGAATCCGAAAATCGTACCCGAGGGGCGTCTATTTGTTCAAATCCTGGCCCCGCCGCAAAATCCAAATCCCTGGAGTTCAACGACTTCGGGGATTTCTTTTTGGTTGGAATTTCCTTTCTACGCAAACAAAAAAAGGCCGGATCTTCACCCGGCCTTTCGTTGTTTCGTTAAAAACCCTACTTCAATAACATCATCTTAACGTTTTCACTGCGGTCGTGAGCCTCCAATCTGCCGAAGTAAACTCCGGACGGCAAATCGCCCGCATTCCAGGTGATGCTGTATTCACCGGCGTCATGATGTCCCTTGACCAGAGTCTTGATTTTCTGACCGAGAACATTGTAAACGCTCAGTTCGATTTCGCCAGGATTGGTTACGGCGTATTCGATTACGGTGGAAGCGTTAAACGGGTTGGGATAGTTCTGCTTGAGGGCAAACTCGGATGGAATCAGGTTATCCTCGTCAACACTTAATATACCGTAATCAACAATTGCCCGGATATAGAATTCGGTGCCGGCGTCCTCCCAAAAGGCTCCGTTGAAGACCTGAGAACGGTTAGTCCGTACCGGAGAATCTCCGAGAATAACAGGCCATCCAGAGCGATATGTCCATCCGAGGAAGAAATCATCATCCACGGTAATTCCCATGCCGCGGAAATCAACGTAGGTCCATGCATGGGGATCCTCAAGAGTCGACATTGGCCAGACGGCGAACGGATCGATCAAAGACTGACCGGGAGCGCCGCCCTGGTCGGCCCAGATCTCGACATCGACCGTATCGAGCGGACGCTCGATATCCGTGTATAGACGAAGCATACCTGTTACCAATGCCGCCGTCTCGTCCGGGGTCATACGGGTAGCACATTTGTTACCTTCAAAGTATATGTAAACGAATTCGCCATCGCCATCGTCGTAGAAGAGAACGGTTCCGGAAACGTAATGCTGTGTTTCAATTCTTCCCTCATTGTCCTCCGTATCGACAGCCGAGATAAAGTACTCGACATGGGCGCCTGCTTCCTGTATGGGGATCGTAAAGTAGTATTCGTCGCCGATGATGCTGTCCGGGTTGGCAACTTCCATATCGCTGCCATCGACCGAATAACTCAACCACGCCGATTCCACTCCGGAATAGTCGGTTATAGTAGCCATTGCGGTGAAATGCTCGGGAACGCTTGTGGAATCTGTTGAACCTTCATGGAGAATCAGCGGAGGGCTGGTATCGGTGTTCAGCCCGAGCACGGTGAAATCATCGACATACATGCCGTCGACATTATAACCGGCGTCAGATTCCAACATTAACCTGAATCTAACGTTCTGCCCTGTAAATCCTCCCAGGTCGGCGGTGAAATTGTGCCAGTCGACCCCTTCACCGTTAAAGGTGTGTAGATCTATCCAGTTGCTGCCGCCGTCGGTCGAAATATCAAGATAGATATAATCGAAACCGAGTTCGATATCGTATTTGGTCCAGAATTCCAGGCGGTAACTCGGATATTCCGTCAGATCGATATCTTCAGTAGTCTCAACGACGACCGTATCATAGTTGGCATAGTTGCCCACGGGGGAATCAGACAACGAATTCGGCGGAGAATGATAATGATTTGTAGCCAGGCCCCATTCTCCAGCCCAGATGCCCATGCCACTGTCAAAATCCTCGAAATAAACGATCTCTTCTGTAGGAACCTGGTACATTTCCATCGCGGCATCAGCGTTAGCCTGCAAATCATCGAGGCCGTCTCCGCCCAAAATCGCGAAAGCCGCGACGACAGATTCACCGGGAGCGATATCATACGGACCGGTAGTGATCATGACGGAGCAATCTCTTATAGTCGTGATCGCGGTATCGACCGTTCCGGCGTTCATATAGTCCCATTTGTCGGCCAACGTGAAACGGGGAGGATAAACTTCTTCCGCGTTATCGATGGCTTTAAATGAAAACACCCCCAAATCGGAAAGAACCTGCTGGCCGCGATATATGTCGTTATAGTATTGATACCCGAGGTTTCTCGATCTATCGAAATTTACTCTGTCTGTAGCCACATCCCACGGCGTATCCCAATCATCGAAATGGGCCACTAACACGCCTTCCAATGTACTGGAGCCGGTATTGGTGATAGTGTATTCTATAATCACATAATCATCATCCGGGTCGGATGAGAAAGCGTATGACTTCTGCGTAACCAGGATTTCTAATGGATTCATGGCGTTCTGATCGTCAAAACCGGTATGATATTCCTGATCGGCAAATGAACCCGGCTCAAACAGCTCTATATCCGAATCCGCTACAAAGTCATCCCCCAGATTTTGATTTTCATCACGCGCTCCGTTGGATACTCTTGTGGGACCATCCCCGATTAACAAAGCGCCTTCGAATAGATAATTGATACCGCTTTGAGGCATTTTGAACCCTACCCCGTCCCAGGAAGGATTGAGGTTCGTAGGCGCAAGACCGTACTGGCCAAAGTTCGATATGGTGAAGGCCACATTTCCGACGTTGTGGTCGGCTATGGCGGGATCAGTCAGCGGAATCGGTATATCGTTATCTGATTTAACGGTAATCCCGTCGCTTTCCTGCGCAACTTTCGCGTTCGACAGACCGCCTTCAGCCGTTGTATTCAGCGCCAAAAAGACAGCGATAAAGCTGGCGAATTTTAGCAATCTCCACATAATTTATACCTCCTACTTAGATTTTAAGATAATCCACAAACAAGAAATTTCCCGACAATCAGCGCCTCCTTTTTTAGTGAGGTTAACTTAAAAAAATCTACTGAAAAAGTCTTTATCGTAAAATCGTTTTCACGGTTTACGCGCCTTAATTTTGTTCTCTTATAAAAGTAGTAGGATATGCCCATCTACTGCAGAAAAATAATCAATCATTTTAGAATGTCAAGAAGATTTTACGAATATCAACAACTTATTTGCGGAAATAGACTTACGCCCACTTATGTTTTGCCCTCCCGGGCCTCAAATTCCGCTTCAAACTCATAACCTCTCCAACCGCGGGTTTCCTGCCTTCGCTACGGGATCTTCGACAAATCCTGCCCCCCGCTATTAAAGTTAAATCCCTGAAGTTTTAAAGCTTCGGGGATTCTTTTTTGGCGGTGTAATCCTCGAATAACTGTATTTTCTGTCGTTTTTCTAATAAAATTTCGAAATTATAAAAAAAGTAATATTTGTAAAATATTTTGAAACCCTGTAGTATGGTACAGGGAGTTTAATAATATAGAAATGGAGATAAAGATGACCGCACACGTTTTCAGAACGAGCGAATTGGCTGGTAAAGCTGGAGTAAATAAAGAGACAATAAGATTCTATGAAAAAAAGGGGTTACTGGCCGAGCCGATTAGAACGGGCGGCGGGTACAGGCAATACTCACAAAAAGACTTGGAACGTCTGGTCTTTATCAAGAATGCCAAAGAACTGGGGTTTTCCCTTTCTGAAATAAAGGAGCTTTTGGCGATAGCGGATGGCGACATCTACAAGTGCAGCGATGTCAGGCGAATCGCCGAGAGCAAATTAGACCATATCAAAAAACAAATGCAACATTTCATTAAACTAAAGGCGACGTTAACAAGCCTGGTAACAGAATGTCAACAAGCTAAAACCATAAGACATTGTCCGATCATCGAATCACTTTCTAAAGGAGTTAAATAGTATGAAAATAGAATTCCTATATTTCGAGGGCTGTCCCAATCATGAAGCAGCTTTAACCAATTTGAAAGATGCCTTGTCGGAAACAAAAATAGATGAAAAAATTGAAATTATCAATATCGAAAAACCAGAGAATGTCACAAAGCATCGCTTTCTCGGTTCGCCTTCGATCAGAATTAATAATAGAGATCTCGAAATCGCTGAAGATGAATCTACAGAATATTCAATGCGTTGTCGTCGCTACAAAAACGGTGACGCGATAGAAGGTTTCCCTTCCAAGGAATTGATTAAGATGATACTTGCGATAACTCAAGGGGATTATAAATGTTAAGAAAAGTCTTGACAGCGCTCCCGGGGATTGGAGCCGCTCTGCTCCCAAAAGCCGCCTGTCCGGTATGTTGGCCGGTTTACGCCGGAATACTATCATCTCTCGGATTAGGATTCCTGATGACCGGCCCATACTTTTATCTCTTCATCGGAACACTCTTGAGCGTCTCACTTTTCAGTTTAGCGTATAAAGCGAAATCGAGAAGGGGTTATCTCCCCTTTTGGATCGGTCTTTCCAGCGCGGCGATAATTATTATGGGGAAATACTATATATTACCTGATTATGTTTTTTACTCAGGCGCGCTCCTGCTTATAATCGCTTCGATCTGGAATAATATTCCTATCACGAAAAGTAATACCTCGGATAAAAGTGAATCAACTGTAAATTGTCCAAACTGTGAAACGAGCCAATCATAAAGCGAAGGAGATCAAACATGCCCGAAAAAAGAAAAATCGAAATCTTTACCGCCGGTTGCCCGGTTTGTGAAGATACTGTCAGGCAGGTTCGAGAAGCCGCTTGTTCAAGTTGTGAGGTCATTGTTTATGACTTGAATAAAGGATGTGAAACGAACGAATGTCTGCTTAAGGCAAAGGAATATGACATTAAGTCTGTGCCTGCTGTAGCCATCGATGGCAAATTATCATCTTGCTGTGACAGTAACGGCGTCAATATCGAAACTCTCAAGCAAGCGGGTTTAGGACAGCCGTTATAGTAAAATCTCCGCGATGGAAGGGCGAAATGCCCTTCCATTGTAGAATGATTCTCTGAATAGCGTGTCTTTACCGTTAGAAAACAGATTTTTCACTAATAATGAATCTATTCAATCCACTATACGCTTATTGACTTACACCTCTTTTGGGAGTAGCGTTCCGGCTCATAACCTCTCCGGCCACGGAATCTTCGACAAATCCTGCCCCGCTGCCAAATATAAATCCCCGAAGTTTTAGAGCTTCGGGGGTTTCTTTTTTAGTGGATTTCCTTCAGATACCGGATTTTCTTACAGTTCTGCCTGGCTGCATCATGTCAACGTTAACCACTTGATACGGCCTCAATTATGGAGCTTGTCCGCGATTCGGCAAGAAAAGACTTGCATAATCACTGTCCTTCATATATGTTAATTTTGAGGTTTTATCGATTTGATCCGTTAGCCATCCTCAAGAATTTAGAATGTCTTCCACAATGGCAGCAGATAACGGGCGAGTTGGCTTCGTCTGCTGATCGCACCTGTGGAAAACCGCGAGACCAAGACCAGATTTGTCATGGGATATCTCGAAAGAAAAGTTAGAGGTTTTTGTGAAAAGAGCGGATTCATTGAAAGAATTTAGAGGAAGCAAATGAACATGTCCAAGACTCATGCAACTATACCGCCGCTGTTTGGTTCTCATCGAAACTTCGAACCGGCGCTCACGCATGGAAACAAATCGCGGTACGTGCTTGGCATAATAGAAGAATTCGATGACAACCATTTACCATATATCGCCGCGTGCGAAGATTTAGGGGTTCGCTACAAGACCCTCGACATCTCAGGCCCTGACTGGATTCAGGTCGTTTGGGGCTGCGGATGTGACGCTTTTCTTGTATGGCCATCCTTCAAAGTAAGCATATGGAAGCGTATGTTCGATGAACGGCTGAAGATAATGGCTGAAGAGATGCACAAGACCATCTACCCGACCCACGATGAGGTATGGTTGAATGAGAGCAAACTGCGGATGTCTTATTGGCTGAAAGCTAACAACATTCCGCATACTAAGACGTGGGTGTTCTACTCGCCCGAACAAGCGCAACTGTTTGCTAAAAACACCGACTTGCCGCTCGTGGTAAAGCACGACATGGGCTCCAGGAGCGCGGGGGTGGAGATTCTTCATAACCGCGCTGAACTCTTGCGATATGTCGATCGTCGTTTCGGGAAAGGGCTCGTCTGCCGAGGAGCCGACAGCCGGGATAGTGAATGGGGCAACGTCCTGTTCCAGGAGTTCATCCCGGAGGTAGCCGAGTGGCGAATGATTCGAATCGGCGAGTCGTATTTCGGGCATCAGAAGCTCAGAGATGGGGCATTCCATAGCGGTTCCGGAAAGGTAGGGTGGTTTACTCCTCCGCGAAAACTGTTGGATTTTATTCGCGAGCTAACCGACGATGCCGGATACACGGCGATGAATGTGGACATCTTCGAGACCCCTGATGGGCAGCTTATCGTTAACGAGATTCAGTCGCACTTCGCTGCTTATGTGGAGTCCCAAATGTACATAGACGGCAAGCCGGGTCGATATATATATGACTACTCCAACGGAGAATGGCAATTCGAGGAAGGTGTTTTCTGCCGGAACAGTTGCTGCGACCTGCGGGTAAAGGCGCTCATAGATCAGCTCGATCGAACGGCTTCCCGATCACCGTTGCGGGATATCGGAAAACTCGCGCATAAAAAAGTAATTTGAATTTAATTCAGGGTATAGGAAGAATTTTGAAAATCACAATCATCGGATCTGGAAACGCCGGCTTCTCGCATGCGGCTATGATAGCCAAAAAAGGCCATTCGGTTACAATTGTAAAAACAACGCGTCTGATGTACGAAGACTCCTTCGACGTATTGAGTCGGACAAAAACTATAGAATACGAGAAGGGCGGCGACAAGGGTGTAGTCAGCATCGAGAAAGCGACACGAGATATCCCGGACGCCGTTTCTCAAGCGGACGTAATCTTCATTTTGACCCAAAGTATCGCCCACGAAAAACTTTCGGAGCTGATCTCGCCTCATCTGCGAAACGGGCAGATTTTGCTTGTCTCGCCGGGCTATGCCGGAAGTTTCTATTTTTCGACAAAATGCAAGGGGAAAGGCGTTGTGTTCGCCGAAGGCGAGTCGCTGCCTTTTGATTCCCGAATTATCGCTCCGGGCAAGGTTAATATTTGCTTCGAAAACATTCGGAACCCTGTCGGGGTTTTCCCGTCGGAAAAAACCGAGGAGACTCTGAAACGTTTGCAGGAGATCATTCCCAGGTTTACGGCCCGACAGAACGTGTTGGAATCGGCTTTTCACAATCCCAACCTTATAGTCCATACCGTGGGCGCGATAATGTCAGTCGCTCGAATCGAACACAGCAAGGGCGACTTTTGGATGTATCGCGAATCTTTTACGCCGACAATTCTGAAACTGGTCGGGGATTTGGATTCGGAAAAGAAGGCGATTCTGGAGTATTTCGAATTGCCGGCTCAGAGTTTCGCGGAATCATTCCAATTCCGAACTTACGAGGATCTCAGTGTGGATCCGATGGAAGCTCTTCGCCACTACGCTCAATACGGATCGCCCAAGGGACCTGTTGACGCGCAAACACGCTATATCACCGAGGATGTTCCGATGGGTCTGTGCTTTCTGTCTTCAATCGGGAAAAAGGCTAACATCCCCACTCCTGTATGCGACGCGCTGATCTCCATAGCGTCTTCGATGCATCAAAAAGATTACTACGCGCAGGGAAGAACGCTTGGCCAACTCGGCATCGACCGATATTCCGTCGGTGAGTTGAAAAATATCCTCGAGAAAGGTTTTCCAGCCGATGCCTGATGTCGACTCCGTAGCGCTGGCCGCCGATAAAGATTGAACCTGTTGATTTTGGATTACTGACAGAGAAGCCTACGGCTGAATATCCCGTAAGTCTTTGCTATTACATGCAATTAGTGTCTGACCATTTCATTCGATAACCGCCCCTCCGCAATCCTATGCGCCGCGGAATCCGCGGTGATACCCTCCGATGCCGCCAAATCGAAAACGTCGCCCAGGGCGCGCCGGACAATCTCGATAATCTCCCGTTCGGCTCGTTCACGGCTCCAGCCTTGCGTCTCGATCCCCATTATGGCCATCACCCCTCCGGCAACCGCCTTACGATTAAGATTCGGGATAGTGCAGGCGTTCGCCGAACAGCGATAAGGGCTCGTACTATTTCTTCGCCCGCGGCGCTTTAAGCAACACCCGCAAATCATCCATGATCGCCTGCCCTCTCTCGCGCAGGCGCTCTTTTGATGACAACAGTTCGCTTTCCGACGGGTTTTCATGCAACTGAATATGAAAACGCAATGAATTCCCCGTTCCCGACGGTCTAATCGTGAAATGATTGAACCTGTCGTCGCTCAAATAAAACCGTATCCCTTCGTCGGGAAATAAGAAATCATGATCCGGCGGGTAGATGGCGTCGTATTTTCCCGTACGGAAAACGCTTGCCGCGAGCACCTTCTCACCGGCGATCTCGAAATCGCCGGCCAGGGCAAGCTGATAATACCCTAACGCCCTGCGGATAATATTTTTTTTGATACGATCCCCCTCGATTCCGGGATATTCCCCGTCGAGCGGGTCTGGCTCGTAAAATGACATGAACAGGCCGATATCGGGATCGAGATAGATATTCTTATCCAATAACTCTATTAAATTCGTTCCCTTCTCTTTGGCCCAGGCGGCGATTTCCGCGACAAGCAACGCCGCGAACGTACCGTCCTTATCGCGAACGTGCCCCCCGACTCCCAGCGACCGTTCATCCGGGGGAGGCCCGCCGAGTATCGAAAACCCGTTGCTCTGTTCAAGCGCTCCGATATTAATAGAGCGTTTGCCGTTTTCCATCCCGCTGCTATCGCAGGCGAACGGATGGCAGGTCATTTTATATCTCTCGTCCCGGCCGTCGACCAACCCGATAAAATCTTTCTCTTTGCCCTTCCAGGTATCCCTCGTAACGGCCGCCAGGGCCGCGAACCCCACCCACGATTTCACCACGCCGATACCATGTTTTTTGGCCAAAGATGTGATGCTATCGGATGTCGTATGCGAAAGGACCAGGAATTTCTTCTCGGCGTCTTTAACCTTGCCCGAATTGTCCTTTTCCATGTTCAAACGATACCAAAGCACAAGTGTCCAGACATCGTCGGCCGAAAGCAGGTAATACTTCTGGTTATTGTATAGATGCCTCTGCTTCTCCGGCACAACGACCACGATCCCGCAACGGTCGGCATCGGGATCAGTGCCGATCAGGATATCGAAATCATCGTTCGGATAATCCTGAAAAAACGCTTCCACGGCCACTTTGGCCGCCCGGGAATCCCCGGGATCGGGTTGCTGCTCTTTGCCGGGCTCGCTATTAAACGATGGAAACATTCCGTTTAATTCATATAAATCCAGTTTGCCATTAACCGGCTTGACATTTACAAACCCAACCTCGCTAAGCAACCGGGGCACGGCGATGTTCCCTGAACCATGAAACGGGCAAAAGGCTATTTTGAGGGGATCATCCGACGATTTCTGTCGGGCGGATAAATCTTTTGAGTATATAAACTTCTTTATATGATCGCGGTGTTTTTTATGCATATTGATCAGATACTTTTCCTTGCCGGCGTAATCGAAATCTCTCTCGAGTTTATCCCCGCCTAAAAACCATAACTTCCCCTCCTCGGCGTCCCCGAAGGAACGAAGCTGAATATCGGCAGGCCTGGCCTTTACGATATAATCGTTATACATCTTATCCCGCTCCTCGGGATCGAATTGAGAGCCGTTGGAGCAGGAAAGTTTATATCCGTTATAACGGTAATCGTTATGGCTGGCCGAGATCAATACGCCGATATCGGCCTTTACGGAATCATCAGGTATGGCGAACGTGACCTCCGGATAGGGACAGGGAGCGTCGAAAAAGTAAACCGTGTAACCATAATGGAGAAATAGCTCCGCCACGATCCGGGCGAAATCGAATCCCCTTATGCGGCTATCGTAACCGATGACGATCTTATTAAACCGCGGTTTCTGAGCCATGCCGAACTTGGCCACCCCGGCTGAGGTCAGAAGGAATACCAGGTCGTTTATGGTGTTCGGGCCTTTGAAAATATCGGTAGAGATCCCCTCGCTTTTCATTTTAAGGATCGATTCCTTATCGAAAGCCATCATGCCTCGAATACCTCCCGTGCCGAACCGGACCGTCTGACGGTAGGCATTGACAATCTCCTCCCATTTCCCCGCCTTGATTTTATCCGATAAGCCCTTTTTCAATTGAGGGGAAACACGGTCGATATCGGGATCACCCATCCACTCTTTCAGGTTCGGAAACGTATTCCTGATAGCGTCATCATATAATTGTTGATCTATTTGTCCCGAGTCTTTTGCCTTTTTCAGGTATTCGGTAATCCCTTTTTCGGCCGTCTCGAGAATTGAGACTATATCGCCGCTCATTAACTGTTCCCTTTCTTGATTTTCTGCCCCTCGACAAAGATCGTGCCTGGCCGTTAAATCCAAAACGCGCCTGTCATATTTGGCTCTCGGCAGTTCTCCCTAAATTTCGACTATCATAGTATCCGTCATTCCCTTTCGCAAGGGTTTTGTTCGCGTCCGCCGGGGAACAAATCGCCGCCAATTGGGATTTATTATTAATGATTATGAAAAAAACCAGAAAATTCAGCGCCGAAATTACCCGAAAACCGATAAGGTTTGCCCCGGCTGTTTTCGGATTGTTCCTAATAATGGCGTTTTTATTCGGCCCAAAATCGATTTTCGGAGATAATGATATGAATTACAATAAATTGACACCCGGAGAAAAAGCCGTTATTGTCGATAAAGGCACCGAAAAGCCCTTTAGCGGAAAGTTATATGATTTACGCGAAAAAGGAACCTATGTCTGCAAGCGATGCGACGCTCCTTTATACAATTCCGATTCCAAGTTCGATTCCCAATGCGGATGGCCGAGTTTCGACGATGAGATCGACGGCGCGGTCGAACGTATCGTTGACGCTGACGGTGTTCGAACCGAAATCCTCTGCGATAACTGCGACGCCCACCTGGGGCATGTTTTTCTCGGCGAGGGTTTCACCGATAAGAATATCAGACATTGCGTAAACTCGATCTCGATGAAATTCATAGCGGAGAAAAAGAACGTGAAAAAAGCTTATTTTGCCGGAGGTTGTTTTTGGGGAGTCGAATACCATTTCGAAAAACTGGAGGGTGTAAGTTCGGTAGTATCGGGGTACATGGGCGGAGATAAGGATAGCCCCACGTACGGCGAGGTTTGCGACGGCAATACCGGTCACGCTGAAACCGTGGAGGTTCTCTTCGATCCGAATCTGACATCATTCGAGGAGTTGGCCAGGCTCTTTTTCGAAATCCACGATCCCACGGAGCTAAACCGCCAGGGGCCGGATATCGGCGAGCAATATAGATCGGCTGTATTCTATGCCGACGATGAGCAGAAACAGATCACTGAAAAGCTGATCGGGATTTTAAGGGATAAAGACTATGATGTCGTAACCGGGGTCATCCCGGCCGGTACGTTCTGGGCGGCCGAGGATTATCATCAGGATTACTACGAGAAGAAAAACGGCACGCCCTATTGTCACGCTTATACGAAACGGTTCTGATAAATTTTAAGCCCTTTATTCTGGCGCGTCGTAATTAATCATGGTTTTCTCCGGATTTACCTTTCACTAATCATCGTTAAACCGGTCTGAAATTAATATCGAGAGATCGTTCAGACAAGGGATTATGGGAAAACGGCTATATTCGAGATTATATGCGCTTAATATTGATGATTTTACAATACAAACTTCGTGGAGGAGAGGGCTCGAACCGCGTCTCCCCCACGGAAAATTATTTCTCTACCCAAGCCGAAGAAGCTACTTTAAGTAGCCTCACGGTTTTGCCGCCTTACCATCCGGGATTAAAACCGGAAGATTACGCCCACGTGGCTGTGGATGAACTGTATATCCGGATCGAATATAGTATGATAGTCCGCGCCCAGTTCTAAATGCACTCTCGAACTGTACTTGTAATCGAAACCTAATCCCACGTTTGCGCCGGGCTCATTATCGCCCGTTTCGGGGATATACAGGCCGGGTCCGACGCCGACATAGAACGACCACGGCCCTGTCCACGGCCTTGTGTATCTCGCGTTTAACGACAGGTTCAACCAGTAAGTATCGCTGATACCTGTAATTTTCGATTTGAATTCGTTATATCCTAAAAACGCCACCAGCGAGAGGTTCGAATTAAAGTGATAATCCAGATCCAGAAGGAAGTTGAAACCGGGATCGAAAAGATTAGCATAAGAGCCGGCCGGAACGGCCGTACCCGCGTGCAGACTGACGGACCAGGGATAGAAGGGAGGAGGAATTACAACCAATGCAAACCAAACTCCGTCGATTTCAATCTCCAGTTTCGCCTTGGCATCGAGTTCAGCCTTTGTCAAAAATATATCTTTTGTGTAGGTACCGTCGATATTATCTCTTAGCTGGATCTTGCGCTTTGTTCCAGCATAGGAGACCACTACCGCGACCGGATGGCCAGGCCCGAGATAATTGCCGTATTGATCCTTTGGCGTTATTGAAACATTGAAACGTTTGCCATCGTCAGTCTTTGTAAAGCTTTTAATATCAAAGATGGAATATTCCTGACGAATGTTTATGGCATTGAATGCAGAAAAGAAAGCTCCGCGAGTGGTATTCGTACCGTTGACCGAGCACGATGCATTCACTGTAAAATTGTAATCACCCCCGATTTCCGTTCTGGTCATATAATTCGCGTAGATTCCATCTCCCGCTTTTTCGTCTCCATGACTACCGTCATCAAATAATATGATTTCGAATTTATCGCGAGCCAGCAGATCCTTTGTCGATTGTTTTACAACCTTAACGAATTTCTTCGCCGCGGGTGATAAGGAATCGCTCGACGATGTTTGAGCTAAAGCCGAATTGCTCGAATGGACCTTGGGAATAACATATCCATGCTTTTTAGGCGAGGCAAGGATATTTCCAGCCCAGTACAAAGGACGGTTAACCTGTATCGTCACCTGCGCGTCCCTAACAGGGTTACCTGCGGCCGCGATATTTACTGCTAGAAGTATGCGATCGCCAGTTAAATTTTTGACGAGATGGGGTAATACACTCAGGTGAAGTTTAGAGTCAACAAAACCCGTGGCCACATAGTTTGCTTTAGCCGAAGATATATTCGTCCCCTTAAGCTTCATGCGCCACTTGCCCGGAACTGGATTTCTGACACGGAAAGCTTGATAAGTTTGATCTGAATAAACAGAAACCGATGGACCGGCGCTGATAATATTGTTGTTCGGATCATATAATTCTATTGTGATGTTATCCTCGGGGTTTATCCAGGTTGCAACAAAAGTCGCCTCTTTGGTAAGCGGGTCCACGTCTAACTCTTCTTCCTCCTCCGCACCATCTGTCAATTCACCTTCCGAAAGGGCCAATCCATCAAGGCTCAGGATTGCTCCATGCAATTCGAGATATATCTTCTGAAGTTCTTCAATTGTTGGTGAATTGTAGTACTCACCTCCGGTTGTAGAAGCAATATTCTGGAGAAGAGTTGCATCAACAGTAGTTCCGAGGGCGATAGTGTATATGTCTGTATTACTCGGAATCGTTGGCAGAATTCTGGAGACGAATGGTGATGCGTTTTCATACCCATCGCTTAATAGGATCATCACAGGCTTGAATCCTGGAGTCGCGCTATTAAGTTGATTCTGGCCAAGTTGTATTCCGGCGCCGATCGGCGTGCAACCGTCAGCGTTAAGAGCATCGACGGCGCTTTTGGCTGCCGTTTTTTCGGTTTCTGCAGATGAGATAGTAGAGAGAGGATAATCGATTGTCGGCGATGTTATCACATTACCGCAAGAGGATGCGAAGCTCACTACACCTACCTGTTCTTGAGGCTGCATAAGATCTATGAAAAGCTTCGCCTTTTCCTTGGCCGGATCTATATAACCAAAATAATCCATGCTGCCGGTTCGATCAATCACTTGAACTATCGCAAGGTCTCGACGACTAAAAGCAAGATTGGAGGCGAGTGAATAGGACTGGGGCGCTTGAGGTAACCCGGACTCATTAACACGCGCTATCCAGATACCGCTTGCGGGATTGACTACTTGCACCTGCTCCACGTTATTAAGATGATCCTCGCCCGTAGTTGCCGCGATAATATCGGCGGGATCGATATCTCCATCATCTGCCGGATCAATCGCGCTAAGAATCCAGGGATGATGCTGTGTTACCCCGTTAGGCTCGATCAACAGAAGATTCAGGTCATTCACTAACTTGGGCGATGTATTCGGGTTGGCAGGGCTCGCCGCGTTGCCGGGCGCGTCATCCCAAACACCGGTTACCTTTAATTCCGGTGTTCCAGGAGGAACAAAGATTGGAAACTCATCTGTGTCTCCTGTATTGATAATCGAGTCCTGCAGAAAGAGGCTCTTATTCCTTATCATCGAGACTGCCTCTTCGGCATTAATCAAACCATACCCGGTTGCCCAATCAGGACCAGCGTGAAAAAAAGGCGGTTGAGCGTTAACTCCTATAAAATCCGGACAATTCAACTCACCGGCTAAATTAGGCGCTTGAATAAGATCGTCGGCTGTTTCGATCAGGATGGCTTTCATCGTCGAGAAAAGCGGCCGTGGATTATCAATTCCGTATGTATCCCAAAAAGCCTCCAGCATGAGAGCGGTAACACCGGCGGCGCAGGGCGAAGCCATCGAGGTTCCTGATTTGAATCCATACCCGTTGTCGAAAACCGTAGATGTAACACGACCCGGCGCCGCTAAATCAGGTTTAATTCGACCGTCAAATGTTGGTCCCATACTGCTAGTTCTCCAGCGCAAAGCGGTAGCTGAATTATAATTTCCGAGGCAAAGAGCGTTCTTCGCGACCGTTCCAATAATTGAAAAATAACCCACAAGGATACTATTATTATAAGGCGATCTACCGTTGTTTCCGGCCGCGCCAAAAATGTAGAGCGTGTCATCACGGATAATATTTTCTACCGTAACGGCATCAGTATTGTAGGTCGATGTAGTACTCTGTGTTTGGGAATGGTTTGAGATATCCACGCCATAGGTAGTCATCGCGTTATTGTATGTTACTCCATCCCACCCAAAATAATAACCGACCAATTCGATATTCGGAGCAATGCCACGCCACTGAAACGCTGTTCCCCCATTGGCATCGCCATTATCATCGTTCATATTGCTGCGAATACCACTTCCACCGAAAATCCCGGCAACATGTGTGCCGTGGTTGCCCCCAGGAAGATTGGACGCAAAAAGACGACCTTGAAAATCGTCATGACTTTCTATCCCGCTATCACGGATCATCGCCTGGATTCCGTCCCCGCTATAGCCATTGTATGTCGGCACAGTAGCGTCGAAATTTTGTACGATATCCACCCCTATTTCATTGCGAGTAACGTCGTTTAGAGGTTCGTATGGCGGCGGTTCCTGCTCTATCCAGTGAATACCGTCCTCGGTTATCAATTTCCGAATATTATCGGGCTTGATGTTCAATTGCCAGATATTAATCGAATGTTGTTTGAATTGATTGGAGTAGCGATTAAGCAGCTCCATCTGCGCAGTGCTGTCAATATCTTCAAAAAACATAATCCGGATTTTTACTGTAGTATCCTCATTAATTGCCCAGTCTCCGAACTTCCCCTCAAGTACGTCTGGTTCAACGCGATCCGGTGCCTCTATTTGTCCCATCCACCTGACCATGGACAGCGCCGGATCTCGCTTTCCCTCAGGGGTAGCAAAATCAAGAGCCTCAGACCTATCAATAGCCGCGTAATAGGAATTATTGCCAATGAACGAAAGAAGGCGAATACCCTTCGTGGCAAGCCGTTGCTTTACCGCGCGATTAGGCAACTCTGCCATCTGGATTATAACATGCCGTTTTTCGCCCCGCTCTAGTTGAGCGGTCAGGCTGTCCCTGAACTGCGGTACGATTCCCGCTTGCGGCGTGAAACTCCGAGATCTGAGGGTCAGCTTATACCTCTCCGCCTGTTGCGCATACCCTGTTTCCTGCGCGAAGACAATAATCGCACCCAGCAGCAATACGCCGATAAGCGTGTTTTTCCTGATAACCGCTCTACCGCTAATTCGCGCCAAAAATTCTCTGAAACTCATACCGTCTCCCTTTGTTTAAACTCTGATATACCTCGGATCTATCTGCAAGCGATGTCATTTATAGTGCCAAACGACAAGAACCTAATACATTATAAAATATGCGCAATACGAAATTTATGCGTATCTAGTGCGTATTGTGAAATACGCACACGGTGTACAATCCCCTTATTGGGAATAATACTCAATTGTCGAGCCGCTATCTACTCCTTCCGCCTTATTAAATAACTGTAAAGAAAATTGCCGGTTGACGGCTTATCTAAATTAGATAGATGGCCTATTAATAATCATACGGATACAGCTTTTGTCCATTAATCCGCTTGCGTGCCTACATAATGACCGTCCCACCTGACCAACGGATTATTGCCTCCGGCAAAATTGATAGCCCACAAGGCCGTATTAGGCGATTGGGGATAACTGGTAAAATTAAAGGCGACCAATTGGGCGAAACTCTCAGCAATTTCTCCCGAGGGAATCGCGGCGAAGGCTGTGGTGCTGTTAACCCATCCCGCAGGTATAACGCCGCCTGACCCTGAATTGGGAGGATCCACACTTTCTCTAATACTTTTTCTGGCGCCGCCATCGTAGCTAACCGTTACCTGGCAGATTTTCTTCAAGCCGGGGCTCCAGCTAACGAAACTCCAACTGCCTGTATTTTCGGGAAGCCTGCCGTCCTTCCAAACCATCGCCGCAAGCACCTGATAAATCTGAGCGTCAGCCGCAAAGGCGGTGATTTCCGGCTGAGCTATTTGAAGCGCCCAGTGAACCGAACCATCGAAACTCGCCCCCGGACGTACTTTCGGATCTTTGCAGCCCTGTACCAACATCAAAATGGCCACAGCTACGATTAGTAAAATCGCTTGCGCTGTCCTGTCGATTGTTCTGACCTTCATTTTCGGCTCCTTACTTTTAAATCTTCCAACATATTCGATGAATATCAAAGCTGATACAGCCATGAATTTATACAATTTACTTCTATATTAGGCAATACGGAAAAAATGGGTATTTAATGCGTATAATCTAATACGTATAACGTCTATTTTATAAATGTTTCAACGATACCGGGTCGAATATAAATCTTGGATTTGCCTTATCATTCCAGATCGCCATAGATTTAAAAAATCCCGGGCCGAAAGACCCGGGATTCATGTAGTCGCGCCGAATTCCATAATTCGACTTTCAAAAAGACAGTTTATCGTCGTGCCCGGGACTGCCGTTTACAACCGTCGCCGCAGTGCGCGGTTCGGGGAACCATGAAACGATTCACGCATCCTCCTTTGCGAAGTTTTAAAAGGATCACCGTCTTAACCATCTCGAACCGGAAGAATTATTTCTTTTCCTCCCCCGGCTCGCGGCATTCGACCTTTATGGCCTTTGCCATGCCCATCATGGGCAGGCAGCAACAGGAGAACATCTCCTTTAAGTCTTTGCCCTTCATTTCGATACGATAACCGTCATCGGTCTCGATAAACTTGATCTGCCCCATTTCCTTTTCCAATTCGATTCACCTCCTTTCATGTTTACTTATCCATATATTTATATATGCATATATTACGATATTTGTTTCCAAAAAAAACGTTTTTTTTAGTTTTTAGTTTTTTTCACCCTTATCGGAATAGCCAGGCAATCGCAAAAGCCGGTACAGCAGCTTTCCACAGAGCTTTTGTTCAGGCTGTAGAATACGTTTTGCCCTTCCCGTCGGTCAATTACGATCTCGGCTTCGCGAAGCACTCCCAGATGCCTGCTGATAGTCGGTTGCGAAAGCCCTATTTTCTCGGCTATGTCGTTGACTGGCATCTCTTTCGATGACAAGAGCATGACGATCCTAAGCCGGGTCGGGTCGCCGAACGCCTTGAAATATTTACTGAAAACCTTCTCGTTCATCATCTATTTACAACGCTCCAGCGGGGAATACGGTTTCCTCGGATATTCATAAATTATCATATGCATATAAATAAATGTTTTCCCTGTCAACGAAATTAATCCTGGGAATTGAATTTACTCCGTTTTACACAAAACCGGGTCTCCGATCTAAAATGGCGGCAATATTCCCCGGGCTTTTCCGGGAAATTGATCCGACGGGCGTAAATAATGGTCATGTAAATCAGGATATCAAATCTCCAAAGCTATTACCGCGGCGCTATTTTTATCTAAGATTAACATCCGGAATTGAATTTGCTCTTCCTCCGCGAAAATCCGGAATATGACCCAAATCGAAACAGTTACATATTCCTATCCACTGCCAAATTTTATAACCTGATAAAATCTTGAGAAATATCCATAAATACCGTTTCAAATCGATACAACTTTCTAAAGAGCTATATACTAATCCCGAAAAAATTAGAAACGATTGAGTAGATGATTCGGCCGCTCGGGTAATTTGATTTGAAAAGATAAATTGGTAATTTAAACAAATGATTAAATAGGAGTTTTGAGAAGGAGGGGAAAATGAGCCAAATCAAGATTCAAGAAACAAACCTCGCGCTAGAGGAAGAGGCCGACGCGCAGGAGGATAAGTTCCTCACTTTTCCGTTGGCTTCGGAGGAATACGGGATCAATATCAGCTACGTAACCGAGATCGTGGGCATTCAGAATATTACCTACCTGCCCGACGCTCCGCGATACGTCAAGGGAGTCATCAATCTGCGGGGCAAAGTCATACCGGTTATCGACGTTCGCCTTCGTTTCGCTATGGAGGAGCGGGAATACGACGATCGCACGTGCGTGGTCGTGGTTAATTTCGAGGATTCATCGGTCGGCCTGATTGTCGATTCTGTTTCCGAAGTAATCGAAATTCCCAAAACCAATATCGAGCCGTCGCCTAATATAAGGAATGGTAAAACCAGCGATTTCATTAGTGGATTAGGCAAGGTCGCTGAAGAGGTTAAAATCCTGCTTAATATTCAGTCTTTGATTTACACCGACGATGTGCAGAACGTACTGGAGCAGGTAGAATGCAAATACCAGGAAGGCGACGGCAATTGCGGATTGAATAAGGGAAACGCGTCTTTGGGTAAGCAACAGGATGAAAAGGAAACTAATACAACTAAAACGACGGCGGTTTAAAGATCGCCACGAATAATCGGAGGGGAAAGTATGAAAAGCAAAGCATTACTTGCGTTTACCGTGACACTCCTGATTTTCCTGATGGCTCCTGTTACCGTTACGGCCCAGAGGTTTTCAGCTGTTATCAAGAAGTTAGACGACCTTGAGGCTCGGCTTGATAAGATCGAGAAAACGCAGAAGCAGGACATCAAGGAATTAAAGAGTCAAATGAATAAGGTCTCGATGACCGTTCATTCAAACGATCCCGATGGTTCGGTAGAAGTCCTGCGGGTCGAAGTGGATGAATTAAAAGAGGCTAATAAGAAAAACGCTGAAGCGGGTGAATTAACTACCGGCCTTCGCGCGTTGGTTACGGAATTCCGAGAAGCCCTCACCGGGTCTGCATTCTCCGAGGACAAGTCGATTCCTCTCGAGATCACTGGATTCGGTGATCTTTACTCCGCTTTCCGACAGGGAGACGGGGAGAATAACGATTTTGAGATCGGCCAGGTCGAAATTGACTTTGAAACTAACGTCGATGAGAAGATCATCATCGGCGCCGCCGTGGCCTACGATCCCGGAAGCGAAACTTTCGGCCTCGGAGCGTTTACGGTAGATTTCCACTTGTTCGATAGCGAAAGCGGCCATTTCCGGCCTGTCTCCGGGATAGACCATTCCGGGATTATCGTCGGGCAGTTCGACGTGCCGTTCGGTATCGACTGGCATGTCTATCCATCTATTGACCGGATGCTCGTTTCGGCGCCGCTGGTTGTTGAAACTACTCACGACGGCTGGAATGACTACGGTGTTCAGGGATATGCGGAGGGTCAGTGGTACAATGCCGTTGTCTTCGGCTCCAACGGTTTCGGCTACCAGGCGGCTTACGATAGCGTCGGGACATTTCTCGGTTACAATGAATGGGGTTACGATCCCGAGGACGCGACTCTGGATATTCAGGATTGGGATATGAAGTTCTCCTTTGGCGGAAGAGTCGGGATTACACCCAATGAAGCTATTGAAGTTGGCGGCTCCTACGGCGGTTTCATGAACCAGGATGATAAGATGGATATGGCGCTGATGGGCGTAGATCTGCAGTTGAATCACGAGAATTTTTCGCTGAAGGGCGAGTATATCGTGCAGCAGCTCGGAATCGCCGGGGACACGATTCTTACCAATTCTGGCTATTACGCTCAAGGAACTTATGATACCGGGAAATATTTCTTCGTAGCTCGTTATGGAATGTTCAATCCCGACCTGGAAGGTGCTGATGAGCTCACCCGTTTGTCACTGGGAGCGGGCTGGCGGGTTCTTGACGGTTGCGAATTACGTTTCGAGTATCAGGATAACTCGGCTGAAAACGCCGATGTTTCGTATATCCAGATGGTGGTAGGATTTTAAACAATATTCATTATAAAAAACGAATAAAAAAAGGGGGGCCTAATGGCAGGGTCAGGAAAATCAAAAAGGACGATTAAAGGTAAAATGCTATTGGCATTTGGATTGGTGCTTGCGTTGCTCGTTGTCCAGTTGGTCATCAACTGGCAAATGATAAACAGCAGTATCGATGCCGCGCAAACCGCCAGGGATATGGGTTATGCCGGGGCGGATTTGGCCATGGAGATTAAGCTGGACGTAATTCAGGTTCAGCAGTGGATCACCGATATCAGCGCCACACGCGCCGCAGAAGGTTTTGACGACGGTTTCGACGAGGCGGAAAACTACGCTCAACTGTTCATGGAACATACTGAAGCTCTGGTCGCCATACACACGGACGACCAGGAAACTATCGATGAACTTCGCGCATCTTTCAATGAATTCTATGAAAAAGGCAAGTGGATGGCTGAAGAATATATAGTCGGCGGCCCGAAGGCCGGGAATGTGGCCATGGGGGAGTTCGACGCTTTCGCGGCCGATATGGCCAACCGGTTGGAATCGCTTGAAGATGACATGAAAGAGGAAGCTGAAGCATCCATAGCGGAGGCCATAGATAAAAACGTGTTTAGCCGAAACATGGCTTTGATCTTTGCCCTTATCATAATCGCCACTACGTTAGTGATTTCATTTGTGTTTTCCGGAAGAATCAGCGGGGCAATTATCAAATGTGTCGAGATCGCCAACGCCGTGGCTATAGGCGATCTTTCGAAATCAATCGATATTAAAAGCAATGACGAAATCGGAACGTTGGCTGAGGCTTTCGGTAACATGACCGAGGGTATGAAGGAAAAAGCCAACGCCGCCAACGAGATAGCGGGCGGCAATTTCGGAGTCGATATAGCCGTAGCGTCGGAGCATGACGTGCTTGCCAAATCGATGGTCTCCATGAGAGACAACCTCAAAAAGAACAGAGAAACCACTGATAAGGTCGCTAAATTCCAGGATGGCGAAGTGGAGAAACTATCATCGGTCCTCAACAACATGGCCGCCGGTGATCTTACCGTAAAATATGACGTTCAATCTGCCGACGAACATACACAGAGTGTCGCTGAGGCTTTTGCCGGTATCAAAAACGCTCTCGACGCCACTCTGGCCGGGCTTAACGATATACTCGCCCAGGTTGGCATAGCCACTGAGCAGATAGCCAGCGGCTCACAGCAAGTCTCTGATTCCAGCCAGTCGCTCTCGCAGGGAGCGACCGAACAGGCAAGCTCGCTTGAAGAGGTTACCTCCTCCATGACCGAGATGGGCTCTCAGACCAAGCAG